>Ga0075421_100007972_pt1 | contig 12982 bp, 10 predicted proteins | sample SoiMetdeltSBSDD5_FD_75292 | JGI IMG/M metagenome (GOLD analysis project Ga0075421, IMG submission 75292) | Bulk soil microbial communities from a Populus tree surrounding site in Tennessee, USA - Soil MetaG P. deltoides SBSDD5 | ecosystem: Environmental > Terrestrial > Soil > Tree plantation... | reverse complement strand
ACCAGCACCGGCACGAACATGAAGTCGCTCGCGCCCGCCAGCTGGACGCTCTCCATGGCTTCGTCGGCCACTTCGGGCGCGGGATCGTAGAGCAGCGGGATCAGCAGCCGGCGGAACCGGGGATCGGCAATCTGCCGGATGGCAATCGCCACGTCGCGGCGGATGGCTTTGGTTTCCTCGCGCGTGTCGCTCGTCAGATCGAGGAGCCGCCGTTCGGCCTCGTCGAGATCCTGTGGGGCCGTGCTGCCGGCCAGCGCCACCGCCGCGGTGGCGCGGATCCGCGGATCGGCGTCGTTCAGCAGCGGCCGCGCCAGCGACGCGGCGTCTTCCTGCGCAATCGACGACAGCGCGGCGATTGCCGATCGACGGACGCCCGGATCGGCGTCGCTCAGCATCCGGCGAATGTGCGGCACCCATTGCGCGGCGATGTCGCTTCGCACCGCGCCGAGCGCCGCCAGCGCGCGGCGGCGGACCACCGGCGACTCGTGATAGAGGAGCAGCGGCGTGACCAGGTTGCGCTTGTCGAGCGACTCGAGGACGTCGATGGCATAGACGACGCGCTTCGGGTCGGGGTGGGCGAGCTCCTCGACCAGCGTTTCGATGGTGGTGAGATCGGCGACGTTGAGGCGCAGCTCGCTGGCCTGCATGTCGCGCGTCGCCAGGCTGCTGCGGAACGCCTGGAGGTAGCCGCGGCGCGCGCGAATCGCCATGAAAACCCAGGCCAGCGTCATGATCAGGCTGGCAATGCTGAGCTGCTGCCACGACAGGTTGAGACCCCAATCCTTGACCAGCACCAGCAGCAGCAGCGCGCCGCCGGCCTTGGCCGCGCGATCGACGGTGACGTCGACGAACGACTTGGCCTTCAGCTTGATGTCGCCGGGCAGCGGCAGGAACAGGATCTCGCGCGTGGTCTTGTCGACCGTGTAGCGGAGCGACTGATCGAGGATGCGCGCCATCGCCGGCGCCCACAGCGCGCCGTTGAGCAGCATGATCACACCAGTGGTGCCGAGGCTGACCGGCAGCACCATCAACGCGAAGCCGATGCCGAGATAGCGGTGAATCTTGCTGGTCAGCCACACCTGGATGACGAAGCCGATCGTCGACATCCACAAGCCGACGGTGGCCAGAAACGCCGTCAGGGAGTTGGTGTCGCCGGCGCCCTTGGAGGCCTCTGCCGCCATGTTGAGCTGCTGCTCGATGATGGCCGCGCCGATCGACGCGAACGCAATCACGAGCGCGATGATCTGCAGGTGCCGCGAGCTGCGCAGCAGCTGGAACGCTTCGGCGAGACCGACGCCTTTCTCTTCCTTCCCCGCGAGCGACGAATCCGGACGAACGCTCTCGCGTCCGATCACGACCGAGACCACGAACGCGCAGAGGAACATCAAGGCCGCGGCGGGCAGGAGCAAGTTGGTGGCGCCGCCCAGCAACCACGGCGCCGCCACGGCGAGCGCGTTGCCGGCGATGCCGCCGAGCGGTGCGCCGCCGCCGATGAAGCCGAAGATGCGCTTTGCCTGCCGTGGGTCGTACACCAGGTTTGCCAGCGTCCAGAACTGGCTGATGAGCAGCACGCCGAGGATCGCGCCCGTGATGTAGAACGCGACCGAGACCCACGCGGCCTTCCCCTGGAACAGCACCCAGAACACCAGCAACAGCGCGCCCATGCCGGTCTGCATGATCGGCAGCCCCCACCGCCGCGGCAGCCGCGCCATCAACCACGCGTACCCCGTCATCAAGATGCCGATGATGAAGCCGGCGACCAGGAGCACGTAGGGAAGATTGTCGGAGCCGAGCTGGGAGATGAACTGCGACCGGGTCAGCGGCTTGATCGCGTTGTACGACGTCATCGCGAGGAAGGAAGTCGCGAACATCAGAAGGACGGTGAGCCCCTCTTCCTTCCGTAATTCGACTACCGGTGCCAGTAAACGCTGGAGCATCCGCCAAGCCTAAGCGATGCAGAAACTGAAGTAAACTGCCGATATTCCAATGCTTTCCCGCGCGCGGCGGTTCTTCGACGTCAGGGCAGGCGAAGGCCTCCCGATCCTCCTGACCTTCCTGTACATCGCCGTCGTCGTGGCCTCGTACCTGCTCGCGAAGCCGATTCGAAACGGCCTGTTTCTGCGCCAGTACGGGCCCTACTCGCTGGTCTACGTGTATGCCGCGGTCCCGATTGCCTTGTCGCTGTTCGTGCCGCTCTACAGCCGGGCGGTGGCGCGGGTCGGCTCGCGCATCCTCACCGCGGCCACGCTGCTGTTCTTCGCCGCCAACGTCCTGTTCTTCTGGTACGCGTTCCGCTTCCGGCCGTTCGCGCTGCTGCCGGGCGTGTTCTACGTCTGGGTGAACTGCTTCGGCATCATCGCGCCGGTGCAGGCATGGAGCTTCGCCAACGCGCTCTTCGACACGCGTCAGGCCAAGCGCCTGTTCGGCTTGATTGGCGCCGGCGCGTCGTTCGGCGCGATTACCGGCGGCCTGCTCGCACGATTCCTGGTCGGCCCGGTCGGCGGAACGGTCAACATGCTGCTGGTGCTCGCGGCCCTGATCGTCACCGGCGCGGTCATCGTCTCGATCGCCAACGCCCGCATTCCCCGCAAGGTCGTGAGCCGCTCGACGCGGCCGGCGCGCCAGCCATTCTTCGACACGATGTCGCAGATTGTCGCCAGTCCCTACCTGCGGCACATGGCGGCGATGGTGTTCCTGGTGGCGATCGTCACGCAGTGGACCGCCTTCCAATTGAGCGTCGTCGCCAACGCGCGATTCGGCCGCAACGCCGATCAGCTGACCGAGTTCTTCGGCACGTTCAACTTTGCGCTCGGCATCACCAGCTTCCTGCTGCAGCTGCTCGTCACCGGTCCGGCCCTGCGCCGCTTCGGCCTCGCGGTGACGGTGCTGGTGCTGCCGATCTCGCTCGGCTTCGGCACGGCGCTGATCATGATGTGGCCGGCGTTGTGGGCGGTGCTGCTGACCAACGGGTTCGATCAGGGATTCCGCTTCTCGGTGGACAAGGCCAGCTACGAGCTGCTCTATCTGCCGATTCCGCCCGCGCAGCGCGTCCAGCTCAAGACCGCGATCGACATCGTCGTCAACAGGGTTGCGGACGGCTGCGGAGCGTTGCTCCTCGGGCTCGCGACCCAGGGGTTTGCGGTGATTCCCGGATTGGGCCTCGGCCTGCGGGGGACCAGCGCCATCAACTTTGGTCTGGTTGGAGTGTGGACGCTGGTCGCGTGGCGGCTTCGCCGCGAGTACGTCAAGACCATCCACGACAGCATCCATCAGCACCGGCTCGACACCGAACGCGCGGCGTCGACGACCATCGAGCGGTCGGCGGCCGAGGCGCTCCGATCGAAGCTGGCCGGCGGCCAGGCCGCGGAGGTGCGCTACGCGCTGGGCCTGCTCGAGGCGCAGCAGACCAGGAGCTGGACGCCCTCGCTGCGCCAGCTGCTCTCGAGCCCCGAGCCCGACATCCGGCGGCGCGCGCTGGCGCTCCTGCGCAGCGCCGGCGATCGCGAGATCGCCGAGACGTGCGTCAACCTGCTCAAGGATCCCGATCTCGGCGTCAGGACCGAAGCGCTGCTCTACTTGACGCGCGAGATGCACGTCGACCCGCTGGCGCAGATTCAGCAGCTCGGTGAATTCGAGGATTTCTCGATCCGCGCCGGCATGGCCGCGTTTCTCGCCTCGCCCGGCCCCTCGCAGAACCTGGACGCGGCCCGGGCGCTGATCACGGCGATGATCGCGGCCACCGGTGAGCGGGGCGCGCGCGAACGCACCGAGGCCGCGCGGCTGATCGCGATCGTGCCCGACGCGTTTCTCGACGTGCTCGGCCGCCTGATTCAGGATCCGGAAGAAGTGGTGGCGCGCGAGGCCATTCGATCGGCGCGTGCGGTCGTCCGCGACGAGCTGATCGAGCCGCTGCTGGCGGTTCTCGGCCGCGACGAGCTGACCGACGAGTGCGCGAGCGCGCTCGCCGCCTACGGCAACGCGTTGATACCGGAGATCGAGCGCCGCCTGCGCGACGAGAGTTCCCCGATCGATCCGCGGCGCGAGCTGCCCACCGTCCTGGTGCGCATCGGAACGCCCGAGGCAGAGCAGGCGCTAATCGGTTGTCTCCTGCAGGCCGATGTCACGCTGCGGCATCGCGTGATCGCATCGCTCAACAAGCTGCGCGCCGTGCATCCCGACGTGCGACTCGAGCCGTCGGCGATCAACCTCCTGCTGGCGGCGGAAATCGCCGGCCACTATCGTTCGTACCAAGTGCTCGGTCCGTTGAAGGCGCGCCTACCCGAGGACGATCCCGTGCTGCACGCCATGGAGCGCGCGATGGAGCAGGAGCTCGATCGAATCTTCCGTCTGATGGGGCTGCTGCTGCCGCACGTCGGGCTGCACGACGCCTACGTCGGGCTGCGCTCGAAGGACGAACTGGTGCGCGCCAATGCCCTCGAGCTACTCGACAACGTGCTGTCGCCCGATCTCCGCCAGCTGCTCGTGCCGCTGCTCGACGCGCAAGTCTCGACCGCCGAGCGGATTGAGATTGCCAACCGCCTGGTCGGCGCGCCGCTCGACTCCGCCGAACAGGCGGTGACGACCTTGCTCAGCAGTGAAGATCCGTGGCTGCGGTCGAGCGCCATCTACGCCGTCGGCGCGCTGCAGCTGCAGGATTTGCGCGGAGAGCTCGATCGCTACGCCAACGATCCAGATCCGGTCTTGCGCCAGAGCGTCCGCGCCGCTCGCCGCCGCCTGTCCGGCGAGCGCGAAGTGCCCGTCCATCAGGAGCCGGCTCCGGCCGACATGAATCTGGGCGTAGGGGCGGGGTAGCGCTCGTCGCTGCTTAAGCCTTAAGGCCCAAGTCTCAAGGCTTAGAGTTCAGGGGTCGGCGGCAGCACGCGCTTGTGTTCGGTCGATCGGATCATGCGCTCGATGCGCAGCGCAAGCGCGGGGGACACGCCCTCGGGGCCGAGGATCATGTAGGCCTCCAACTCCGAGTACCGGAAACCAATCTCGGCCTCATCGGTCTGACCCAGCCACAATCCGGCGCTGGCCGGCTTGTCGATGATCGATTTCGGCACGTCGAGCGACGCCGCCAGCGTGCGCACTTCCGCTTTCATCAGATGCCCGATCGGCAGCACGTCGACGCCGCCATCGCCGTGCTTGGTGAAGTAGCCAATCGTCAGCTCGCTGCGGTTGCCGGTCCCGGCCACCAGGTAGTTGAGCGAGTTGGCGATGAAGTACAGCGCGGTCATGCGCAAGCGCGGCCGCACGTTGCCGAGCGCCACGCGGGAGGCGTCGCCGTCATCGGGCCGGGGGCCGGTGCCTTGCTTTGGATCGATCTGCGTCAACGCGTCGCGCAGCGCCTCTATCAACGCGTCGTGCGCCGGCTCGAGATCGATCCGGACCACCGGCAGGTCGAATTGATCGGCAACCTGGATCGCGTCGGCTTCGTCTCGCGGATCGCTCTTGAGGGGCATGATGGCGGCCGAGACCTGTCCCGGCGCGGCCAGCTGACAGAGCCGCGCGACTACCGCCGAATCGAGGCCGCCGCTCAAACCGACGACGAATCCACGCGCGCTGGCGGCGGTCAGCCGCTGACGCAACCACTCGACGATCCCGTTGACGTTGGCTTTCATGGTTGCAAGCTACCGATCGACTCCGCCGCCGGCGAATCGGGCCACTCGACTTGCGGCGCCGCGGTGTAGGCGGCGTGCGCGAGCGCGCCCTGGAAGTAGGCGGTCTGCGACGCGTAGAACAGCAGCTTCACGTAGTGGCGCAGCAGAATGTAGATCTGTCCGATCGCCAGCGCGATCCAGATCGCCAATCCTCCCGGCGCCCCGGGGCTGACGATCGCGTAGACGATCACCAGCACCAGGAACATCGCGGCGTTGAGCAGATACAGCCGCGCCGCGCCGCCGTGCCGGCCCACGAAGCGCGCGCCGGCAACCAGCGCGCCGATGGCGCTGTGCCGATCCTCGACCACGATGCGGATGCGGGCGTAGTCGAAGACGAGATTGCAGGCGATCAGCAGCGCGCCAAAGACCAGGTAGAGGATCGCGCGCACGAGAAAGGCCGTCCGCTCGACGGTGGTCTCGCGCGTCAGCCAGGGGTAGAGCTCGCCGAACAGCCACGGATGCATCAGCCAGAACAGGAATCCGTACGCCAGCCAGGCGAGAACCCCGAGCCGGAGGAAGCGCCAGAAATTGGTCCCGCACGCGGCAAAGAAGCCGTGGGTTCGCGTCGGCCGCTGCCGCGCGTAGCGATCGAGCACGCCGCCGCTCAGAAACGACCAGATCACCATCCACGCCGTCGTCACGCCGGCAATCGTCGCCGCCATCGGCAGGTTGTCGAGCAGGCCGCTGAGGTTGTCGAGGACGGCACTGGATCCGACGATCGACGGCACCAGGGTCGTTCCCAGGCCCGACGCCTGCGACGCGAACTCGTTCAACCAGTCGAGATCGTTGCCGTCGGCCACGGCGCCGGCCGTCAGGCTGTCGTCGAGGTGCGCTTCGATCATTCCGCGCAGCGCAATCACCAGCGGCAGCGCCACCAGCAGCGTGACGGCGAACATGCCCGCCAGCACCAGCGGCGCGGCGTTCACGCGCTTGATCCCGTCGCGCCATGCGGCCCCGACCGTCACCGTGATCGCCGCCTCAAATGAAGAATCCGTAGGTCAGCAGGTGATCCTGCAGCCAGAGGAGCCAGGTCAGCGACCATTTGCGACCGGCCGCCGCGGTTTTCGGCTCGAGGGTCTTCGAGTTGTTGGTGTAGTGCGCGTCGAGGAGCAGCACCCGCTCGGGATCGACTTGCGCGCTGACCGCGCGCGCCGGGCGATCGACCTCGAACGCCTTCCAGCGCTCCTTCCCGTCCCACGTCCAGCGCGCGTCCTGGCCGTTCTCGAACGTCACCCGGACGTCGACCGGAAAGACGCCGTCGCCGCGGCGCCGGACGACGACCGACGTGTGGTAGACGTCGGCGGAGACCTTGGTCGCGCCCCGGGTGTTGGCGTCCCCGAACAGCCCGCGGTCCTGCGTGCGCTCGCTGGTGAACGTCTCGACCGCGTAATCGAACGTCGTCGAGCTGCGATACACCTGATCGAAGAACCAGGTCAGGTCGCGGCCGCTCACCTCGTTGACGATCGCGAAGAAATCCCGCGGGGTCGGGTGCTTGAAGGCGTAGCGCGTGAAGAAGGTCGAGAGGATCTTCTGCAGCGTGTCCCAGCCGAGCATCCGTTCGAGCGTGTGCAGCCACAGGGCGGTCTTGGTGTAGGTCGTCACCCACGCGTCACCCGGCCAGTACTGCCAGGTAGGCAGCGATTCGGCATCCAGGTACGGATGGGTCCGGTAGGCGTTGAGGCGGTTGCCGTCGGTGGCGCGGCGCAGCGGAAAGTCGTCGAGCACCCATGGGACGAACCCGCCGAAATAGCGTTTGGACAGGTAGCGTGGACCGAAGAACTGATCGAGCGCGCGCGCGGTCGAGAAGGTGTTGATCCCCTCGTCGAGCCAGGCGTGCTCGAACTCGTTGTTGGCGACGATCCCGTACCAGAACTGGTGGCCGGCTTCGTGTACGGTGACGTCCTCGGGATCCGCGACCCGCCGCGGCGCCAGCCAGCGCGTGCCGGCGGTGAACAGCATCGGGTACTCCATCCCGCCGGCGTCGCTCTGCCATGCCGGATCGACGATGGTGATGTTGCCGTAGGGATAGGGGCCGTACCATTCGCCGTAGTAGCGCAGCGTGGCGCGCGTCGCCTGAAAGTGCCGCTCGGCCTGCTGCGCGTGCTCCGGCTGCAGCAGGAGGCGCATCGCCACCGGCGGCAGCCCGGCGTGGCCGAAGCGTTCGACGCGCTCGACGTAGTCGGGGCTGGTCGTCCAGGCGAAATCGTGGACGTCCTCCGCGTAGTACTGATGCGTGGTGGTGCCGTCCCCCTCGTCGCGCCGGCCGCGCTCGAGGCCGGTGGCGCCCACCGTCCAGCCGGTCGGGACCGTCAGGCGGACGTCGTAGATGCCGAAGTCCGAGAAGAACTCGGTCGCGTTGTGGAACTGATGGCAGTTCCAGCCGCTCTCCTGGAACACGCCGATCTTCGGGAACCACTGAGCGATGAAATAGAAGTTGCCGATCGCGCCGGTGCGCGCGAAGGTTCGCGGAATCCGCGACGACCACGCGATCTGGACGTTGACGGTCTCGCCCGGCGCGACCGGCACCTCGAGCGGCACGTCGGCCACCGTTCGATCCTCGCCGTTGCCATCGTCGGGGGCGATGTAGCGGAGGCGGCCGCCGAGATCGACCGGCGCGCCGCTCGCCGGCACGAGCTTGATGCCGGTGACGTCGATCCAGCCCCAATCGCTGTCGGGACGCGTCTCGGTGTCGTCGTCTCCGGCCAGCCGCTGCTCGCGCAGGAACGACGACCGCGTGTTGCGCCAGGCGTTGTAGTAGAGATGGAAGCGCAGCGACGTGGCCGGCACGGTGGTGGTGTTGCGCCACGTCAGCAGCTCTTCGCCCTTGAGCGTGCGGCTGGCCGGATCGAGGCGCGCGGTGATCGCGTAGTTGGCGTTGCGCGGTGAACGCGTCTGCGCCCCGGAGGTCGCGCGCGTCGCCGGCGCCGGCACCGGCGCGGGGACGGCCGTGGGCGGCGTGGGATCGCGCGGCCCTTGGGGAGGCGCGTCGCCACGTTGGGCTGCTCCAGCCCCGGAGAGGATCGAAAGCGCCATCGCACCCGCGACGGCGACACGTCGCCCGCGCACGGCCTGCATCGTAGCATGGCGCCGCAGCTTCGCTGCGGCTCGGGCATGGCGCCGGAGCTTCGCTGCGGCTCGGGCAGGGCTAAGGCGGACGGTATAATATCCGGCTGGAATCGTGGTTTTCGGAGGGAGTCGCGTACATGGCGTCAGCATCGGGTCCGATCAAGGTGCTCCATTTCGGGCTGGGGCCCATCGGAGTGGGGGTGGTCAAACAGATCGCGTCGCGCAAGGGCTTCAGGATCGTCGGCGCGGTCGACATCGATCCGGCCAAGGCCGGCCGCGATCTTGGCGAGGTGGCCGGCCTCGAGCGCCCGCTGCGCGTCAAGGTGTCGGCCGACGCCAAAAGGGCGATCAAGGCCGCCAGACCGGACGTGGTGGTGCTGTCGACGACGTCATCCTTGAAGAAGACGCTGCCGCAGATCGAGAGCATCCTCAAGCACAGGGTGCCGATCGTGTCGACCACCGAGGAGCTGGCGTATCCGACCAAGGGGAACATGCGCTACGCGCGCGCCATCCACCAGCTGGCCAAGAAGGCCAAGGTGGCGGTGCTCGGCACCGGCGTCAACCCGGGGTTCGTGATGGACGCGCTGCCGATCGCGCTGACCGGGGTGTGCGAGCGGGTCGAGGCGATTCGCATCGATCGGATTCAGGACGCGCGCATCCGGCGGCTGCCGTTCCAGCAGAAGATCGGCGCCGGGCTGACCCGCGAGCAGTTCCAGCGCAAGGTGGACGATGGGAGCGTGCGCCACGTCGGGCTGGCGGAGTCGGTGTCGATGATTGCCGACGCGTTCGGGTGGAAGCTGGACAAGATCACCGACGAGATCCAGCCGCGGATCGCAACCGCGACCGTGGCCAGCGAGTATCTGGCGGTAGATCCCGGCTACGTGTGCGGTATCGAGCAGGACGGCATCGGCTACCGCAACGGCCGGGCGCTGATCACGCTGCACATGGAAGCGTATCTGGGGGCGCCGGAGTCGTACGACGCGGTCGACATCACCGGGTTGCCGGCGCTGAAAATGAAGATCGCGGGCGGCGTGCACGGCGACATCGCCACCACGTCGATCGTCGTCAACTCGCTGCCGAAGATCCTCGAGGTCGCGCCCGGCCTGCACACGATGCGCGACATGCCGCTGCCGTCGTTCTTTGGCGGGATGAGGTAGTCAGAAGACAGAACATGTGCCGCAACATCAGAACCCTTTTCAATTTCGACCCGCCGGCGACGGACGAAGAGATTCGCGCCGCGTCCATCCAGTTCGTGCGCAAGCTCTCCGGCTTCACCAAGCCCTCGCAGGCGAATGAAGCGGCGTTCGATCGAGCGATCGACGAGGTTGCGATGGTGGCGCGACAGTTGATCGACTCGCTGGTCACGTCGGCCGCGCCGCGCGATCGCGAAGAGTGGGCGGCCAAGGCAAAGGCGCGCGCCGCGGAACGGTACGGCGCGCGATAGCTGCGGACGACGGGTGCTCACGACGGGTGCTCACGACGGGTGCTTTCCATCGAACTCGCCGCTCAGCACACGGGTAATCAACTCGGCGACGCCGGCACCGCGCGCGCCGGTGGTGACGACCTGCGCGATCTCCTTGAGTGACGGCAGGGCGTTGTCGACCGCGGCCGCCAGCCCGCACATTCGCAGGAACGCGTGATCGTTCTCCGCGTCGCCGACGCCGACCGTCTCGTCGGCGGCAACGTCGAGCGCGGCGAGCGCCGGGGTGAGACCGGTGGCCTTGGTGATGTCGCTTGGCAGCGCCATCACCGATCCCTTGTTGAAGATGACGTGCCACTCGAGTCCCAGTTCGCGGATCGCGTTGAGCACCTGGTGTTCGTAGGGCTCGACGGTTGCCACGATCGAGTGTCCCACCGACAGCGGAATCGACAATCGCTCGAGTGCTTCGACGAACGCGGGCGGCGGCGGAGACGAGATCAGCTCCACGGTCTTCGTCGCCGGGTCGTAGAGCACGGCGCCGTTTTCGATGACCACCCGATCGAACAGATCGATCTGTTCGAACGTGTTGCAGAGATCGCTCAGCTCGCGGCCGGTCACCAGGATCAACCGCAGCCCGCCGCGTCTCGCGGTGTGCAGCGCCTCGATGGTGTCCGGATCGACCTTGCCGTCGTGCGCGAGCGTTCCGTCGTAGTCGGTGGCGAGCGCACGAAACCGGGTCATCGCACCACCCGCCAGGCCGACGACGAACGGCGATCGTGCGGTTCGACGATCTCTTCCCACAGCCGGAATCCGCCGGTGAATGCGTCCTCGTTGCCGCCGCAGCGCGCCCCGCGCGGGAGCGGCACCACCCGCGACGCATTGCCTCCGCCGAGCAGGATGTAATCCGCCGCGAACGCTTCCCGTAACATCGTCGTGACCTGTGTGACGGCGCTGAGCCACGGGGCCTGGCCGTGGCGGTCGAGGCCGGCCGCGCCCAGCCGATCGAAGAGCGTCTCGCCCGCGTCGTACCGCAGGCAGCCCAGTTCGAGCGGCACGACGACGTGCTCGGTGACGAGCGCGGACCCCAATCCCGTACCGAGTCCGAGGAAGAGCATCCGGCCGCCGTCGTACCCGCCGAGCGCCTGCATCGCGGCGTCGTTGAGGACGCGCACCGGCTTGTCGAACGCCCTGCTGAAATCGAAGCGCTTCCACCCGATGCCGAGATTGCCCGGTTCCGCGCGCGGGCCGTTGGCATCCACCGCCCCGGGGAAGCCAATCGAGAGGACGTCGTGCTTCCAGTCGGCGGTCGCGGCCTTGACGCGCTCGACCAGCAGTTGAGGTGTGAGGTCATTCCCCGACTCGAACCGGCGAGGCTCGTGCTCGCCGCTGGCCAGCATCTTGACCCTCGAGGCGCCGATATCGACGACCAGAACATCCACACCTGGCCGCCTGCAAGCCCTGCGCCCGGGGGGTGCCCTTCGGCTCGTAAGGGATTTTCCCTACGGCTGCGCGCTCTCTTCCCGATTGTTCGGCGACTGCGCCGAGCGTAGATTCGCGGCGTGCCGTGCGGTTTCCCCCAAGGAGGTACCCATGGAGAATCCGGCCTCTCTGTCCTCGGGACTCGGCGCGAGAGCCAGGCGGGCGTCCTCGTCCGAGACGGTGCCGCCGTTGCCTGAGCACTGGCGTCTCGCCCGAGCGGCGCACGTCGATTTGCTGTTGATGGGGATGCCGCGCGTCAACCTGCTGTTGATCGCGCCCGACGCTGTGGTTCGCTACGTCCTCGAATCGTTGCTGCTCAATCTCCGCGAGCCCGTCGCTCGATGGGTGCCCGGCCAACCGCTCCACCTCCCTCACGAATTCATCAACACGATGATCCTCCACGACGTCGGCCGATTGCAGCCGCGCGAACAGCTCGACCTGCTCGCCTGGCTGGAACAGGCCGACGGCCGCACTCAGGTGGTGAGCACGTCACCAGCGCCGCTGCTGCCACGCGTACACAGCGGCCTGTTCATCGATACGTTGTATTACCGGTTGAATACGGTGTGCGTGGATGTGACCGGGGGCTGACGTCACCCCCCGTCCATCCATCCTTGCAAGATCGCGTACTTGACGATATCGATGCGGCCGGTGAGACCGAGCTTGCGCATGGCGTTGGCTTTGTGCGCTTCGACGGTCTTGACGCTGAGCGACAGCCGTCCCGCGATCTCCTTGTTGCTGTAGCCCGAGGCGATGAGCCGAAGGACCTCGGCTTCGCGCTCGCTGAGTGCGGCGCCGGCTCTGGCGACTCCTTTGCCTTCGCGGCCCAGGAAACCCGCGGTCACTCGTGAGGTGAGGGACGAGTCGAGGTATTGCCCACCACCGGCCGCGGCTCGGATCGCCTGCAACAGTTCGGTTGGTGCGCTCTGCTTCAAGACGTACCCGGAAACCCCCGCCCGCAGGAGCTCCTGCAGGTACGCATCGTCGCTGTGGCGGGTGAGCGTGACAATGGCCGCGTTCGGCTGAAGCGCCCTCAGCTGACGCGTCGCCGCAAGCCCGTTGACGCCAGGCATTGAGATGTCGAGCACGATGACGTCCGGCTTCAGATCCTGCGCGCGCTGCACCGCGGCGGCGCCGTCGCTGACTTCGGCCACGACTTTCATGTCGGCCTGGCTGTCGATGAGAAGCTTCAGGCCGTGCCGCACGGTGACGTGGTCGTCGGCGAGCAGGATCCGAACGGGCTGGTCGGGGCTACGCATGATCCACGGTCGCCGGACTTGTGGTGGCCATCCGCACGAGGATCGTCGTCCCCCTGCCTTGCGCCGACTCGATTTCGAGCGTGGCGCCAACCAGGGTGGCC
>Ga0075421_100007969_pt1 | contig 12984 bp, 9 predicted proteins | sample SoiMetdeltSBSDD5_FD_75292 | JGI IMG/M metagenome (GOLD analysis project Ga0075421, IMG submission 75292) | Bulk soil microbial communities from a Populus tree surrounding site in Tennessee, USA - Soil MetaG P. deltoides SBSDD5 | ecosystem: Environmental > Terrestrial > Soil > Tree plantation... | reverse complement strand
CTCAAGAACTCACCCATCCAGGTCTTTCATGTTGATGCTCGGCTGTCTCGGGGAACGGAGGACATCGGGCAGATGCGCTGGCTCAAGGTATTCGTGCTGTTGAAGTACTGCTTGCAGGCGATTTGGCTTCGATCAACCGAAGGTGTAAATAATTTCTATTATGTGCCGGCGAATGGCAATCGCGCGCCGCTCTATCGGGACTGGCTGGTAATGTTGCTCTGCCGTCCGTTCTTCAAACGCGTGATCTATCATTGGCATTCCGCCGGACTGGGCGAGTGGTTGGAGCAAAAAGCCAGGCCTTGGGAACGATGGGTCAGCGCCCGGCTGATGAGTGGCCCAGACCTCAGCATCGTGCTCGGAAATTACAATCGTCGGGACGCCGATGCCCTAGCATCGCGCAGTGTCGCGGTGATTCCCAATGGTATTCCCGATCCACGTCCCGACTTTGAAAACGATGTGCTGCCGATTCGCCTCACGCAGGCCGAGAGACGCCGTGGTGGGGAGCCATACACGTTTCAGGTGCTGTACCTTGGGTTGTGTTACCGCCCGAAAGGTCTTTTTGATTTGCTCGAGGCAATCGTGATCGCCAACGAGAAACTCAAAGGGACACCCGTGCGAATGAAACTCGTGGTCGCTGGGGGATTTTATGTGGAAGCCGAACGTGCTGAGTTTGAAAGGCGCGCGAGCCAGCCGGATCTAATCAATTGGGTGGAATACAAAGGATTCGTTAGCGGCGATCAGAAGCGCGGCTTGCTGCGCACCAGCGATTGCCTGTGCTTTCCGACTTACTACGAGGCGGAGAGCTTCGGGTTGGTGGTGATCGAGGCCATGGCTTATGGGCTACCGTTGGTCATCACGAATTGGCGCAGTGTGCCGGAGGTGGTGCCTCCCGGCTACGAACACGTGGTCGAGCCGCGCGCGCCTGAGCAGTTGGCGAAAGCCATGGTTTCTCTGCTTGGGGAAGGCTATGACCCACGGCTGCGCGAACATTTTTTGAAACACTACACCGCGGAATTATTTGTGGCCAAAATTAGGGCTGCGTTGCTCAACTTATAAGATATAATGCCCGAAGTGATGCTGGACCCGCACCTGAGCCTGAACAAGGTTGCCGCTTTTTCAGGACTGACCCACTACCGCGATCCAAATGTGGTAGAGAGCCTGGTCCGCCAGGCTCTGGGGGCGTTGGACCTACCAGTCGATATTATTCGGCCCGGCGAGCGGGTTATCCTGAAGCCCAACTGGGTAAAGGAACATGACGAGCGCTATCCGGGGCCGGGTCAGTGGGAACACGTTGTGACGCATCCCACAGTCATCGAAGCGGTGGCCGGCTGGGTGGCCGAAAGACTTCAGGGAAGGGGATCGGTCCTGATATGTGACGCGCCGCAAACCGATTCTTCGTTCACAACGCTGGTGGAATACTGTGGTTTGCGTCAAGTGCTTGCGCGATGCACTCAAAAGTTTCCCGGGATCGATTTTAGGTTGCTCGATTTGCGTCCGGAAGAATGGCATGCCGTGGATGGCGTGACAGTTTCCAAAACCAAACTGCCGGGTGACCCACTCGGCAGCACGCATGTGAGCCTGGATCGCGCGAGCGAGTTCGTCGGCTACACAGGGCAGGGGAGATTGTACGGCGCTTCGTATGACATGGCGGAAACCAATGCGAAACACGCCGGCGAACGCCATGAGTATCTGCTCTGTCGAACTCCGATGGATGCCGATGTATTCATCAACCTGCCGAAGCTCAAAACACACAAGAAAGTGGGCGTGACGTGCGCGCTGAAAAATTTGGTTGGCATAAACGCGAATAAGAATTGGCTCCCGCACCACACCGAGGGCGCACCGGAGCAAGGCGGGGATCAATTCCCGGCCGGGACCGCCAAGACGCGCCTCGAACATGCGTGGATGGGCGCAGCGAAACGTTGGCTGAAAAGTCGACCGGCAATGTCGCGTCTGTTCGTGCCCGTGAAAAAGATGGGACGATTAGTTTTTGGCGATACGCAGGCAGTCGTGCGCTCGGGCAATTGGCACGGCAACAACACTTGCTGGCGCATGGTGCTCGACCTGAACAAATGCTTTTTCTTCTTTGATGGCAACGGGAAGTCCCGGCAGAAGCCGATCAGGTATCTTGCGGTTCTGGATGGGATCGTCGCCGGCGAAGGCAACGGCCCGATGTCGCCGGACGCGAAACCCTGTGGTGTAATTCTGGCGGGAATGCACCCTGTCGCCGTCGATTGTGTGGCGGCGACACTGATGGGTTTTGATTGGCGCAAGCTGCGGCTGCTGCAGGAGAGCTTCAAAATCCGCGAATTGAGCTTTGTCCCGTTCAGTCCGGAGGCGATTCAAGTGCTATCTAATCGCGCGCCATGGCGCGGGACGCTGGAGCAGATCGAGGAGGCGTTCGAGTTTCGGCCGCACTTTGGGTGGGTGGGCGCCATCGAGAACAAACGCCGGATGCTCGCAGCATGAGTCTGGAAGATCGTCTTTACCCGCTGCTCTCGGCTTACCGGGCGCTGCCCCGCGGCAGTCAGTTCGCTCTCGGCGTGGCGTATCGCTGCGTGCCCGAATCGTGGCGCCTGGGCGCCCGATATCGGGAGTTTAGGCGGCTCGGCGAAGACACCGAACGCTGGTCGCCAGATCAATTGCGCGAGTACCAGCTCAAGCAGTTGCGCATTGTGTTGCATCACGCGGCAAACTGCTGCCCATTTTACCAGCAGCGATTTGCGCAGGCAGGATTTCGCCCAGAGGAATTGCGTGAACTGGAAGACCTGCGGAACTGCCCGATGATCGAAAAGAGAGACCTGATCGAGAACATCGATGAAATGGCCTCGACGCTGTTCAAGCCTTCAAAGCGGCTTTACATTACCACCGGTGGGTCCACGGGTATGCCCGTAGGTTTTTATTTGCACAAGGGCATCAGCCGCCCCAAAGAGCATGCGTTCCTAGAAGCGATGTGGAACCGCGCGGGCTTCTTTAAGGGCGCCCGGATGGTCGTCATTCGCGGCCATGTGACTAGCGAGCGCGCCCACGGGCGAATCTTCGATTACGACGCCACGCGCGATTGGCTGATGCTGTCGTCGTATCACCTGACCATCGAGCGCTTGCCGGAGTATCTCGAGGCCGTGAAGCGATTTAAGCCCGACCTGCTGCACGCCTATCCGAGCGCCGCGCTGCAATTGGCGGCGTTGCTGGAAGAGACGCAACAACCATGGCCATGGCCCATCCGCGGTTTGCTGGCCGGTTCGGAGCGGCTCACGGGTCCCCAAAAACGTCTCCTGGAGCGCGTTTTCCGGTGTCGTGTTTACCGTTGGTATGGCCATAGCGAACGAGTTGTGCTGGCCGGGGAAGGCTGCAAGTCCGAGTTGTATTATTTCTGGCCGACGTACGGCTTCGTGGAATTCGGGCCTCCGAATGCAGAGGGCTTATGCGAGGTGATCGGCACCAGTTTCCATAACCTCGTCATGCCGCTGATTCGTTACCGCACGGGCGATTATGTGCGTCTGGCCGATCCGCGCGTTGATGGCGAATTGGAATTCCCATGGCCGGCGGCCTCGGCCGTGGACGGCCGCGAACAGGAATTCCTGGTGAGCGGCAATGGCCGTCGCATTTCATTGACGGCGGTCAACATGCACGACGCCATCTTTGACGACTTGTATGCCGTGCAGTTTTACCAGCCGGAGCGTGGCAAGGCTGAGTTCCGTTACGTGCCTGGCCCGCGGTTTTCCACAAAGCGGCTGCCGCAAATCGAGGCGGGCATCCGCCGCAAGCTCGGCACTGATTTCGAGATTGAATTGCGGGCGGTGCGCGACGTGGAGAAAACGCCGGGCGGCAAACATCGTTGGCTCGTCAGCCGCGTGTCGGATGCACCATTAGAGAACGGCTCCTAGATCATGTGCGCCATCGTTGGCTTTATTCACTGCGGTAATCGCGAATTGCTGAAACAATCCTGCAAGATCCAGGGACACCGCGGTCCTGATGCACACGGGATTCAATGGTGGGAATCGCACGGCGCGGGCTTTGGCCATCAACGGCTTTCAATTCTTGACCTATCCCCCGCCGGTCACCAGCCTATGTCCACCCCCGACGGCCGCTATTGGATTACCTTCAATGGCGAGATTTACAACTTTCAGGACATTCGCCGGAAGCTGGAGGCCAAGGGACTTCAATTTCGCTCGACCGGAGACACTGAAGTGATCCTGCACGCCTACGAGATTTGGGGCGCCGATTGCTTGAAAGAGTTCAACGGCATGTTCGCGCTCGCCATTTTCGATACGCTCACCGGGCGGCTCTTCGCCGCCCGCGACCACATTGGCATCAAGCCCTTCTACTATTGGAATGATGGCGCCCGCCTCGCCTTTGCTTCAGAAATCAAGGCCTTGCTCCGATGCCCGTTCATACCGCGCGAAGCAGACCAGGAAGCCCTGGCCACGCCAGCTCGATTTCAGATTTCCCCGTCCACCGGGTTCTTAGGCATCAAGAAACTTCCGCCAGCGCACTGCATGGTTCTCGAAGATGGACAGTTGAAACTCTCGTGTTACTGGCGATTGCGGCCCGTGGAGAATGCCGTCACCAACGAAAACGCATTAACGGACGAACTGGACGTCCTGCTCGCTGATGCCGTGCGGTTGCAGATGATCGCTGATCGGCCCGTGGGTTCATTCCTAAGCGGTGGACTGGATTCTTCGATCATCAGCGCGTTGATGCGAAAGAATAATTCGGGAGACATCCACGCGTTCACGATTAGCTTCTCGGCGGCCGACCAAAAGTACGAACAGATGCCGGACGACGTTGTTTACGCGAAGAGGGTCGCCGAGCGCTTCAACTTCAAATTCCACGAGTTTGAGCTGCGCCCGGCGATCGCGGATTTGCTGCCGAAAATGGTGTGGCATCTCGATGAGCCCTTAAGCGATCCCGCGACGATCAACACTTACGTGATCTCCGAAGCAGCCCGCGATTTGGGAATCGTGGTTTTGCTCAACGGCGTGGGCGGTGACGAAGTGTTTGGCGGGTATCGAAAGCATCTGGCCTGCCTCAAGGCCGAGACCTACCAGGATTTTGTGCCCGTCATCCTCCAACGCCATGTCCAGAGGCTCAGCGCGCACATCCCGGTCGCGACTGAACGCGGCGGCTTCCGTTATCTGCGCTGGCTGAAGCGCTTCGTCTCGATCGCGTCCATGCCGCAGGTCGAGCGCTATCTCGCCAGCGACCTATCACTGCCCTTTGCCAAGTACCAACAGTTATTCCCGGCAAGGAGCTACTTCAACACCTGGTTCTGGCGCGCGCAGCAACCCGATCTCACTCGCGCCGATCTTTCATATCTGGGGCGAATGTGCCTCAATGATACCCGCGTGTTCCTGCCCGAACACAACCTGACCTATTCCGATAAGGCCGCCATGGCCGCAAGCGTTGAGACCCGCCCGCCGCTGACCGATTATCGAATCGTGGAAAAGATGTTTACCCTGCCGCCCGAGCAGCGGATTCGCGGCCGCACTCAAAAGTGGCTGCTGAAAAAAGTGGCCGAACGTTACTTGCCTTTGGATATTGTTCATCGTCCGAAAGCCCCGTTTAATGCGCCACTCCGCGCATGGATGCGAGGCCCGCTGGCGGCCATGGTTGATGAGCTGCTTTCTGAGAGTTCGCTCCGCCGGCGCGGATTTTATGAACCTTCCGCAGCACGAAGTTTGATCGAAGCGGACAGGCGCGGCATCGAAGATAACGGTATGGTGATCTGGACAATGCTGACAACCGAATTGTGGTTCCGAACGTTCATTGATCCCAGCCACATATGAAACAGATCGCGCAATACCAGGATGGCAGGCTGGAACTTCAAGAGGTGCCCATGCCCGTGGCGCCGCCCGGCGGTGTTTTGGTCCGCACCACACATTCAGTCATCAGCGTCGGGACCGAAAAGATGAAAGTCGAGCAAGCCAAAATGAACTTGCTCCAAAAAGCCCGCGCGCGCCCCGACCAGGTCCGCAAGGTGCTGGATACAGCGAAGACCCTCGGCTGGAAAAGCGCTTACGAGAAGGTACGCAACCGTCTCGATACACCCACACCGCTCGGTTATAGCGCGGCGGGAGTCATCGTTGCGGTTGACGCCGCAAATACCCGGTTTCGCGTCGGCGATCGCGTCGCTTGCGCAGGAGCTGAATGCGCCTTTCACGCCGAATATCTGGCGATGCCCGATCTGCTTGTTGCCCCTGCGCCTGCGGCTGTCGAGAATTGGCAAGCGGCCTACACGACCTTGTGTGCGATCGCACTCCAGGGCGTACGACAAACTCAGCCGGCCCTGGGCGACCGCGTCCTTGTCATGGGACAGGGATTGATTGGTTTGCTGGTGACGAATCTTTTGTGCGCCAACGGAACGCGCGTCATGGCGGTGGATTTGCAAGCCAGCCGCAAGCCTTTTTCCGAGGCGATGGGCGCCGAGCGTATCGTTATTCCCGGACAGCAAAACCTTTACGACGAAGTGCGCGCCTGGACCGAAGGTTACGGGGTCGATGCCGCCATCATCTGCACCGCCACGCAGAGCAACGGGCCAATCGAACAAGCCGCCGAAGCGTTGCGCGACCGGGGCCGTTTAGTGGATGTGGGAATCACGCGAATCGAACTTCCCTGGAAAATTTTCTATGAAAAGGAATTGGAAGTGCGCTTTTCACGTTCGTACGGACCAGGGCGCTATGACCCCGCATACGAGTGGGGCGGCCAGGACTATCCCATTGGCTATGTGCGTTGGACTGAGCAGCGCAATCTCCAGGCGTGTCTGGATTTAATGTCACGCGGTCAGATCAATCTCGCCGCCCTGACAACGCGGCGGGCGCCTTTCAATGAAGCGCTGAGCGTCTATAGGCTCTTGATGGAGGAGGACTGTGCTGATGTCGGGGTTGTTCTGGAGTATCCGAATGTGGCTGCGCCATCTGAGCCGGGCCCCGAACGCAAAGCCACCTTGATCGTGCCGCCCACGAATCGCGTCAAAACGAAGCTAAGCCGCGTGGACGTGATCGGTGCTGGAAATTTTGCGCGTACGATGCTTTTGCCGCATTTGAAGGAGAAAATCGCGTTCGGCACGGTGGTCAACGCCACGGCATTGAGTGCAAACCACGTGCGCACGAAATTCGGCTTTGAATCCGCCGCCACCGATCCTGAAGAGGTCTTGCTGGGCGGCGATGGCAGCGCCGTATTGATCGCTACCCGACATCATCTGCACGCGCCGCTCGTGAAGGCCGCGCTGCGTGCGGACCGCCACGTCTTCGTCGAAAAGCCGCTTTGCCTCACCGCCGATGAATTGAACGAAATCGATGACGTAGTCAGGAAAAGTCGGGGCAGCGTCATGGTCGGCTTCAATCGCCGCTTTGCCCCGGCGACGGTCGAATTGAAGCGGCAACTGGCGACACTGCCTGGGCCGAAATCAATCAACTTCCGCGTACTCGCGGGAAGATTGGACCCGCAGCATTGGTACTCCAATTATACCGAGAGCGGTGGACGTGTCCTGGGCGAGGCCTGCCACTTCTTCGATTACTTTTGCTTTCTGCTCGAGTCGCGCCCGGTCCGTGTCCTGGCGCAAACCACTTGGCCTGTGTCGGGGCGCACCGCCTTTCCGGACAGCATATCGGCTCAGGTGCAATTTGACGATGGTTCGTGCGGTCAACTGATATACACCGCCGAGGGCGATCCCAGTTTCCCAAAAGAGACGCTCACCGTGTTTGCGACCGGGACGGTTGCTGAGATTGCAAATTTCCAAAGGCTGAAGATCCATCGCGGCCGAAAGGAAAAGAGTTTCAACTATAACTCCAAAGGTCACGCGGAAGAGATACAAGCGTGGCTGAAGTTTTTGCACGCGAACGCCGAGCACCCTTTGGCCTACGCGCAAGCGCGCCGCAGCATGCTTCTGACTTTCGCGGCACTGGAATCCATTCGCCAGGGCAGTTCGGTGGACGTGATTGAATGATCTGGTACTGGCATCGGCTGCGCGCCATGGACAGGGGTGAGATCGGCCGGCGGCTTTATAAGAAGGTCTTCCCCACGAAGCCGCCGAATACGAAAATCAAGTTTCGACAGAGCGACGTTCTAACGAAGGTTGAACCTGACCATGCAGCGGCGGCAGACGCCAAGAGGATTCTTGCGGGGGACTGGAGGGCGTTCGGAAATATCCGGATCAAGGTGGATGATCCGCCACGGTGGAACTTTGATTACCTTGCGGGCGTGGAGGTCCCCAATTCAGGAAAGCTGAATTATCGTGAGCTGCCCAACGGAGCGGACATAAAACTCATCTGGGAAATCAGCCGGTGGTATGAATTAGTGCGGCTGGCGGAAGGTGGCGCAAAAAAGAAGTGCATCCGATGGCTCGAGGACTGGGTGGCGAAGAACCCACCGTACGAAGGCTTGAACTGGACTAGTGCCCTCGAATCCGGCATTCGCCTGATTCACTTTACGCGGATGGATTCGTTCCTGGATGCGCTTGGCTTGCGCAACGACATTCTTCCCGCGCACGCCTGGTTCACTTGGAACGAACGGTCCTTCGGATCTTCGGCAAACAATCATTTGCTCGGCGAACTCGCCGGACTGATCGTGGCCAGCGCGCGCTGGCCGATATTAGCGTCTCTCTGTGCACCCATGGATCGCCTGCAACGTCAGTGGGAGCATGAAGTTCTCGCCCAATTCGCCGAAGACGGTGGCAATCGTGAGCAAGCCTTGAACTACCACGCCTTTTCGTTGGACCTGTGTGAGCAAACGCGCGCGGCGCTAATTGCGGCGGGACGGCAGATAGCTCCCGCCGTAAAGGAGCGCCTGAAGCTCGCCACGGAGTTCTACGACCTGGTCCAGGTTCCGGGCGAGCAATGGGATTACGGCGATGCGGATGACGCGGCGCATCGAACCACGCAGCGCCAACCGGAGGATGGCCGCTGGCATTACTTCCCTGAGGCCGGCATTGCCCGATATCATTCTGGTGACTGGGATTTGCGATGGGACCTCTCACCGCTTGGTTACCTCGCGACCGCCGCGCATGGCCATCTCGATGCGCTGCATCTCTCAATCTGGTGGAAAGGCATGGCGGTCGTAGTTGATCCTGGCACCGGAGCGTACTACGCCGATGCGAAGTTGCGCGCTGCTCTCGCAGCCTGGGAAGCTCACAACGGCCCGCATCTGCCCGCACAGGACTATCCGAAGAGGCTCGGTCCGTTTCTTTGGTCCGGACATCACGCCAATCCAACCTGGGGCGATGGGCGAGGCACGTTCTCAATTACGGAAGGGACCTTCTCGCGCAAGGTGAGCTCTCTTAAAGACGGTTGGGAAGTGGAGGACACTTTTGAGCCATACCAACCGTTTATCGTGCGCTGGCAGTTCGCTCCCGGAGCCGAAATTCGGCAATCCGGAAAGGATATTTGGCGCCTAAAGCGGCAGGAGGCTTGCTTCGACATTCAGGTCACTGGCGCGGGCGGCGACATCGGCACAGCCGTGGTGTCTCCGGGTTTCCGCCAGACCGCGCAAGCACCCTTCCTCGAGCTGAGAACCGGGGGCGAGGCTTGCGTTTTGCGCACGAAATTCTTAAGCTGCTGACTTCATGCGGATTGGAATATCCGGACTGGGCTGCGTGGGCGCTTTCACGGCCAGTTGTCTGGCCGAGCGGGGGCACCTTATCTTCGGCGTCCAGAACCGTTACGAAGGACCGCGCTGGTGAGCAAGCCTGCCATCCTCATCCTGGTTGAGAATCTTCCAGTGCCGCTCGACCGGCGCGTCTGGCAGGAGGCTTGTGCCCTCCGAGACGCCGGTTACGAAGTGGCAGTGATTTGTCCCCGGATGCGTGGCTACACCAAACCGGAGGAGGTTCTGGAAGGTATCTATATTTATCGGCACTGGCTCAGTGGAGAGGCTGGTGGCTTCATTGGGTTTCTCGGCGAATACCTCTCCGCTCTCTGGGGCGAACTGTGGCTGGCCTGGAAGGCGTGGCGCCGTCACCGCTTCAGCATCATTCATCTCTGCAATCCGCCGGACCTGCTCTTCCTGGTGGCGCTTCCGTACAAGTTGTGTTTTGGCATCCGTGTGATTTATGACGTGCACGATGTCTGGCCCGAAATGTACGAAGCGAAGTTCCGCAAACGCAGGCTGCTTTATTGGGTTGTCCGGGCAGCCGAACGCCTGACTTACGCCTGCGCCGACGTTGTGCTTGCGACCAACGAATCGGTTCGCCGGATTGCCATGAGCCGCGGAAAGAAATCCTCAGACCGTGTTTTTGTGGTCCGTACGGCGCCCAAAGTGGACTCTGTTGCTTGCCGGCCAAACCCGTCCCTCAAAAGAGGGCGTTCGTATCTTGTCGGCTATGTGGGGGTAATGGGCAACGCTGATGGCGTTGAGTACCTCGTGGACGCTGCGGATCACCTCGTAAACAGACAAGGCCGCAACGATGTCCAGTTCCTGTTGATGGGCACCGGCCCGGAGTACCCGGGCCTCGTCGAACGGCGCAATCGCCTCGGGCTTAAAGATTACGTTGACATGCCGGGCCGCGTCAGCAACGAAGTGCTCTTTGAGGGGCTGTCCACTATGGATTTGGGTGTCTCTTGCGATCCAATCAACCCCTACAATGACCACTGCACAATGAACAAAGTTTTGGAGTATATGGCCGTGGGCAAGGCCCAGGTCATGTTCGACTTGAAAGAAGGGCGCGCTTCGGCCGTGGATGCCGCCCGGTACGTTGGCGAGAATTCGTCGGCCAAATTGGCGGTCGCCATCTCCGAGTTGCTTGACGCTCCTGCTCTTCGGGCGACAATGGGGCAGTCCGGCATGCACCGCCTGAATACCGAACTTAACTGGGAACGGTCCGTAGAGCAGTTGTTGCGCGCCTATAAGGCGGTCCTGGACCGGAAAAACGAACCAATTATTGAACGAAAACCCGTTTCGCCTTTCCCAAGAGAGAGCTAGACCATGCCGCAGGTAATGCCGACCACGACTGTACCGCCCCCGGAACCTTCCTTCCGGGATGAATTCGCCTCCTGCTGGCAAAACATGCCCAATAAGCCCCTCTTTTTTGTCGTTTTCGCTACCTGGATGGCGCTTTTCCTGTTTCTGGGGAACCCGACCCTCGGCTACGTGGATTCGCCTTCGATCTTTGGCTGGCTGGAGTGGATATACCAGAAATCTGCGGATGACAGTCACGGCCGTCTAATTCCGTTTGTTGTCCTGGTTCTGTTTTGGTTGAAGCGCAAGGAATTACTGGGAGCCGCCAAACAGCCCTGGTGGCCAGGTGTGCTCCTGCTCACGTTGGCACTGGGTTTGCATGTCATTGGGTACAGCATTCAGCAACCGCAGATTTGTTTGGTGGCCTTTTTTACAGGGCTTTACGGCATTATGGGAGCCGCTTGGGGATTCGGATGGCTGAAAGCCAGTTTCTTTCCATTCTTCCTGTTTGGTTTCTGCGTGCCCTCGGCCAACGTGCTCGTGGCGCTAACTCTTCCGCTCCGGGTTTTCTCTACCAAAATCACCGCCATGCTCTGCCACAGCTTGTTAGGCATTGATGTGATCCAGCAAGGCACTCGTATCCTGGATTCGCTTGGCCAATACCAATACGAAGTCGCAGCCGCCTGTAGCGGTATCCGCAGCTTAACCGCAATCACGGCAATCGCCATGATCTATAGCTTCATGAGTTTTACAAAAACATGGCAGCGCGCCCTGATTATCGCTTCGGCTGTCCCGCTGGCGGTGCTGTCGAATGTGGTGCGCTTATCCAGCATTATCGTCGCTGCGGAAGCCTTCGGGCAGAAAGCCGGTGACTGGGTCCATGCGAGCTCCTGGCTGAGCTTATTGCCGTACGTTCCGGCCATTGGCGGCATGTTACTCTTCGGGCATTTGATTTCCCGTCCGTGGCGTCATCGCAAAGCTGAACCACAGACGTTGGTTCCGGCCCAACAAATCCCCACTGGCTCATGAACCGGCGCGCAACATCTCTTCTGGTCATCTCGCTGGCGCTGATCGCCGCCGTTGCCGTGTTGATTCAGCACCGCAAGACTCATCGGCGTCTTGGCACGCCCGGCGTAAAAGTTGTGTCAGTGCCCATTCATGATCCCGATGGGAAAGTTGCTGGCACGAACAGTGTCGCATTGCCGGAAAACGTAACCGAATTCAAATCCGAAGCAGAACCCATCCAGCGTATCGTTCTGGAATGGCTTCCACCAGACACCACCTACGGACAACGCCGCTATAAGGCGGCCGATGGCTTTGAGATCATCTTCCAAGCCGTCCTGATGGGCGCCGATCGCACCAGTATTCACAAACCCGAGTATTGTCTGGTCGGCACAGGCTGGAGAATCGAGAAGACGGAACCGGACACTATTCTCATTAAGCAACCCTATCCGTATCACCTTCCAATCAAGAAGATGACCGTCATCCGGGATGTGCAAACGCCTTCCGGGCACACCGTGCGATTGCGTGGCTGTTACGTCTTTTGGTTTGTGGCTGACAAGCAACTCACGGCCGATCACAACCAGCGCATGTGGTGGCTTGCGCGTGATATGATTCGCACCGGTGTGCTCCAACGCTGGGCGTACTTGTCCTGTCTGGCCGTGAGTCCGCCCGGCCAGGAACAAAAAAGCTATCAGCGCGTCAAGGATTTCATTGCCGGTGCGGTGCCTGAATTTCAGTTGACCCATGGGCTGGAAACCCAGGTCGCCCAGGCCGTTTCGCCCGATTTGTTTTGAACTGTGCCTGTTTTTCTTACATAATACGGGACACCCGATGCTGCGACGCGATCGCCAATTATTTACGCAGATTTCCCAACTCAAGGACGCGGCCTTGTTCGCCGCGGCGCTTTGGATCGCGCATCAATGCCGCGCCATTTGGTTCGCGGAATGGTTTCCAAAAGGTGCTACTGTTGAACCATTCAAGGATTTTGCCTGGCTCTATCTGCTGATCATCCCCGGCGCTCCCATCATTCTTGAGAGCCTTGGTTTTTATCAGCGGCCTCTTTTAGCGCCGCGCCGGCAAACCATCTGGATG
>Ga0075421_100007968_pt1 | contig 12984 bp, 12 predicted proteins | sample SoiMetdeltSBSDD5_FD_75292 | JGI IMG/M metagenome (GOLD analysis project Ga0075421, IMG submission 75292) | Bulk soil microbial communities from a Populus tree surrounding site in Tennessee, USA - Soil MetaG P. deltoides SBSDD5 | ecosystem: Environmental > Terrestrial > Soil > Tree plantation... | reverse complement strand
ATTGCCGGGGAATTTGCTCCGGACCAGGGGCGTATCCTCTTGCAGGGCGAACCGATTCATCGGCTGTCCAGTAACGCCATCTGCAAACGCGGCATTGCCAGGACCTTTCAGATGGTCCGCCCGTTCCTGAACCTCACTACCCTACGTAATGTAGTCATGGCGGCATCCTTTGGACGCACGCCTACCCCGTCGTACCACGAGGCTGAAGCCATCGCCTGGCACTGGCTGGAGTTCATGGGCCTAGCGGACAAAGCCCACGTCCTGGCTAAGAGTTTACCTTTGGGCGAACGCAAACGGCTAGAAATGGCACGTGCCCTGGCTACCCAGCCACAACTGCTCCTGCTCGACGAAGCCATTGCTGGACTCAATCCCACCGAAGTGGACCAGGTTATGGACCTCATCCGGGCGGTGCAGGGCACGGGCGTGACAATTTGCCTCATCGAGCACGTCATGAAGGCTATCCTGGGTCTCTCAGACAAAGTCATTGTGCTTAACCATGGCGAGAAAATCGCCGAGGGTCCGCCGCAGGAGGTGGCCAATGACCCGCAGGTCATCGCCGCTTACCTTGGCCACAAACGCCCCGCCTAGGAGACATATTCGCAGTGTTACACGTGCAACATCTGGCGGTCTTTTACGGTGATGTGCAGGCGTTGTGGGACGTTTCGTTGCAGGTCAACGAGGGAGAGATTGTCACCCTGCTGGGTTCAAATGGTTCTGGAAAGACCACTACCCTGCATACTATCTCCGGTCTGCTGCGACCGCGCCAGGGCAGTATCACGTTTCAGGGCCAGGCGCTGCACCGCGAGTCGCCCCAGAGCATCGTCGAAGCCGGTCTCATTCACATTGCCGAGGGACGCGAGCTGTTCCCCTACATGACCGTACTGGAGAATCTGGAGTTAGGGGCGTTCCCCAAGCGCGCCCGCCGGCTGCGGCGGCACAGCCTGGCCTACGTCATGGACCTGTTCCCACGCCTGCGCGAACGCCAGCAGCAAGTGACCGGCACGCTAAGTGGCGGCGAACAGCAAATGCTCGCCATTGGCCGAGGGCTGATGGCACGGCCCCGCCTGCTCATGCTCGATGAACCCTCGCTTGGCTTGGCACCATTCATGGTGGCCGAGCTGTTTGCATGTATTCGGCGCATCCATGCCGAGCAGGTGACCATCTTACTGGTAGAGCAAAACGTGCACCAGGCCCTGGACATCGCTGACCGCGCCTATGTCCTGGAAAACGGCCGCACAGTGCGCACTGGCACTGCCACAGAGCTACTGGCCGATGACGCCATCCAGGCAGCCTACCTGGGATTATAAGGGCGAGAGGATTACTGGGCGATACGGGTGCCCTGGCGCTGGTCTTCGGCACGCGCCAGAAATGCCTGGGCGCGTGGATCAACCAGCACGTGCTCTGGCTTGAGCGGTGTGTACAGCACCAACCCCTCCAAGCTGCGGCAGCGACTCAACGCCACGTACATTTGCCCAGGCGCAAAGGTGCCGTGGCCAATATCAATCACCACGGCATCGAACGTCTTCCCTTGCGCCTTGTGAATGGTCACAGCCCAGGCCAACCGCAGCGGATATTGCGTAAAGGAGCCAACTACCTCGGAGACAATCCTTTGTGTGATGTCGTCCCACACAAAGCGTATCGCTTCCCAGGTATAGGGTGAGATCGTGCCACTATAGCCGTTATCCAGCGTCACCCGGATTGTTACCGTTCCCGCGTCTTCTGTGATCATATCGATGTGTCCCAGGGTCCCGTTCACCCACTTTCCACGCGGCTCATTGTTCAGCATCATGATCCGGGCTCCGGGCTTGAGGGTAAGGGCTTCCTCAGTGGGCAACTGGGGACGATGAAACGTGCCGGTGATCGTGCCGGTAAAGGTATAGGGCTTCTGGCGAATCTGGGCTAAATGGTAGGTGTTGATGCGCTCGGCCATGGCATTCGTGGTCACCAGGGTGACCGACTGCGCCCGGTCACGTCCTGCGACATCGACGCGGTAGCGCGTGTTGAATGTGGCTAACTGCTGCTGATCTACGCTGCCCGTGCGGACGGCGTCGAGCAGGGTGACGAACGTGGCGTCCTGCTGGCGATACACCTTAGTGAGATGGATTACCGTATAGGGTGTGGCACGCAAGACATGGGCATCAAAGAAATAGGGGCTGGCGTAGTGGATGGTAAACAGCGTCTCTTCCTCAGGCAGCACCACCGGTGGCAGTTGATAGAGATCTCCAATGAAGAGCAGTTGGACACCACCAAACGGTGCGCCAGCACGGGGGCCATTGACACGTAAAAATTGGTCAATACAGTCGAGAAGATCAGCGCGGACCATACTAATTTCATCAATAATGAGCGTCTGCAGATTGCGATAGAGCTGCTTTTTTCTCAGGGCACGGCGCCGCGCTTTCTCCGGGGTGATATCCGGGCCGAACCCAAAGAAGGCATGGATAGTCTGGCCGTGGACATTGACCGCCGCAACTCCTGTGGGGGCGAGCACGACCAGGCGCTTCCGGGTCGTGGTGCGGAAATGCTGTAGCAGCGTAGACTTTCCTGTCCCCGCCCGCCCAGTGAGAAAGACGTGCTGCCGCGTGTGTTCCCAGAGCTGTAAGACAGCCTGTGCTTCTGGGGTGAGTTCGATGGCAGGGCTGGCTGTCCGGGCATGGGAGGCTGACTGCTGCGCCGGTGAGGGAACTCGTGCCATAGGAAAGTCCTCTGTTACGGTGACGTTTTCGACAACATAGATACTAGCGCCGGGACACGCCCCTTACACAAAGGCGGCAATCGCCAGCATGACCGCGATAATCGCTCCGATGGCCAGCTTGAGCACCGTGCCCCAGAACTGCCCAATGGCCGCCCCCTGGCCCGCCGCAAAACTCTGGAACAGCGTGCGTCCAGTCCACAGGTTCCCGAGCAGCGCACCGACAAAGGCCCCGAGGCACGCGCCCAGCAGGGGCCCCACAAGCGGCACTGGCAGCGCTATACCCATGATTCCGCCGACGATACTGCCGACGAGTGCTAAGACTGCACCCCGTGTGGAGCCTCCCGTGCGCCGCGCTCCCGCCGCACCCAGCACGAACTCGATTACTTCCCCGAGCACGGCCAAGCCCACCGCCACCCCGAGCACTGTCCAACTGACCATGAACTGGTCTGGCTGCCACCACTTCAGCAGCACCGGGACCAGGACCATAAACCACGTCCCCGGTAAGCCAAACAGAATACCGACCCAGCATAGCAGGCTCACCAGAGTGAGCCCCACCGCATAGATGTAGACCATCATAGGGACCTTGTGGCTGTATAGCAGTGACAGTCCTCTGTAAGCTCTTTATGTCTCAAAAAGCTACGACTTCGACTTGCAGGCCCTTCTCCCTGGCTTCCTGGGTGATTTGTTCCAGCTTCTGAGCCGTGTGGTGGTCAATCCACGCTTCTCCACACTGCACACACACCGTCGCTGGTACATTACGCACCAGGATCACTCCGCTACCCAAATCGACACTGTAGGTTGTCCTGCCAGGTTCCTTGCGGCCACCACAGAGGGGACAGCGCTCTGATACTATCCGTTTCATGGGGATTTCCTTGTGCGATAGTCAGACTCAAAATGCTCCAGATCAGGCTCATAAGCAGTGATAATATACGCCCACTGCGCTGGGGCATCCAGGGCAGCGACAACATGTAGAGGCTTGCCCTCGACCCAACCAAGAAATAAGGCGCTGGGGTAGGGCACGTCTTCGGGATAGTCCTCAAGACGTTCTCCTGCTTGGAGCACCTCTAAAACAGCAGCCTGCCTGATGCCACGCTCAGCCAAACGCTGGAGAACGTGTTGACGCCATTCAAACCGCCCCACAGACACCGCCTGTCGTAGCTCATCCTGGTTCAAAGAGTTTTCTGCAGCTATCTATCCGCAGCTTCTTCTGAGGCAACATACACACAGCTTATAGCTCTACCCCTCCTGCACCAGCCCCCAGCGGCGCAGGCGCGTATAGACGGGGGGCAGACGTACCAGGCCCCCAGGCATGAAGAGACCGACCAGCGCCAGTACCAAACCGAGCGAGGCCAGGCGCAGGACGCCGAGCTGCGTCCACAGCACTTCCTGTACCAGCGATAGGAAGACCACACCAACCACCGGACCAATGAGCAGGCCTGAGCCGCCCAGGATGGCCATGGTAATGGGCATGAGCGCTGTCTCCAGGCCGAACATTTCGCCTGGATTGATGTATAAACGGTCACTCAGATAAATAGGACCCAGGACAGCAGCCGGGATGGCGCTGACCACCAGTGCCGCACACTTATACCAGGAGACCGATACCCCAAAAGCGCGCGCTACCTGCTCGTCCTCGCGCACGCTGACTAGACCCAAGCCGAACCTGGAGCGACTCACGAGCCACACGGTCAGGAAGGTACAGGCAGCCAGGCCGAGGTTGAGAAAGTACGACAGCGTAAGATTTTCGGGCCAGACGACTGACAAACCACCAGAACCCCCGGTGAGGCCAGACAGAGTCAGGGCCAGCTCTTCGCACAGCTTGAGCAGGCCGAAGGTGGCCAGGGCATAGTACGGACCCCGCAGGCGAAAGAAGGGATAGCTGATCAGGGCCGCAAACAGCGCCGTCACGAGGACTGCAGCACCCCCGGCTAGCAGCACCGACACACCAGCCCGGATACAGATGCCGAAGGCATACGCGCCGATGCCAAAAAACGCCGCATGGCCCAGGTTGATGTACCCCGTGTAGCCCCCCACAATATCAAAGCTCAGCGCCAGCACCAGATTGCGACAGGCATTGATGACAATGCGTCCGACATAGCCGCTGGTGAGCCAAGGGAGTATAACCAGTGCTAGTGGCACAGCCAACACAAGCAGCCAGCGGGGCCAGCAGGGCGACGGGGCGGTTGGGGTAGGCATGCCGGCCTCATGGTTATGTCTGGGCGCGTCCGAACAACCCCTGCGGGCGTACGAGCAACACCACCACCAGCATCAAAAAGGCCACCGTCTCCTGCCAGTGCGGGTTCAGCAGATAGCCAGTAAAAACTTCGGTCAAGCCCAGAATCACGCCCCCTACTAGGGAGCCAAACAGGCTGCCGAGCCCACCCAGGACAATGATGCAGAGGTAGCGCAGGGTCAGTGGCAGACCAATGAAGGGATTGATGCTATACAGCAGCATGTAGAACACCCCGGCCACCGCTGCCAGCATCGTCCCCAGGCCGCAGGTGAGCAGGCCGACGCGGGCTGTGTTGACCCCGACCAGCAGCGCTCCCCGGCGGTTCTGCGTCACCGCCCGCAGGGCTTTGCCGAGATAGGTACGGGCGAGAAACTGGTGCACCACCAGTGTGATGCCCACAATACACCCCAGCGCCAGCAAGCGTACGGACGAAATGACGATGGTCCCCTGCCCCAGGATAATAGGCGGCAGGCTATAATACAGCCCCTTTTCCTCCCCGCCCCACAACACCCGTGCGATGTCTTCGATGCACAGTGATAACCCCAGCGTCACCAGCACCGAGGCAGTAAGTTGCTCGTGCCCGGTCTTTTCGACCACAGAGCGTAGCAGGCCGCGCTCGAATAGCACCCCGAGGACGAAAAACAGTGGCATCAGTAGCAGAATGGCGGTAAACGGATCGACTCCAAGGCTATGCCCGAGGAGGAAACAGACCAGGGCCCCCAGCATGAGGAACTCCCCATGCGCCAGGTTGAGAATATTACACACACCAAAGATCAGTGCCAGACCGAAGGCGGCCAGGGCATAAATGCCACCCAGCAGCACGCCACTGATGAAAAGTTGCACCAGCGCCGTCACCCTGCCCCCTCTATTTCACACTGGGATAGAGGTGTGGTGTGACTGCGAGTTCTTGGGGACCGATCAGCTTGAGCTCTCCTCCATGTACCTGCACCGGGTAGCTGCGCGTGTTCCCCAAGCCAGCCTCGTTGTGCACAATGTCCCCTGACAGGGTATGGAACGTCGCCTCATGGAACACCTTGTTCAAGGCCTCTGGGTCCAGCGTCCCCGCCTGCTCGATGCCCTGCTGGATGACCTGAAACGATTGGAAGTGAATCGACGACTCCATCTGCCGTGCCCAGTCGATCCCGGCATCTTTGAGCACTGCAGCGAACTCCTCCGCCCCGGGATAGGGCAGCCCCGGCGCCCAGTATACCACGCCCGTTAAGCCCTCGGCGCGCGGTCCTAGAGCCTTGAGGACTGCATCCACGATATGCCCGTTAAAAAACTCGCGAGGCTTCAAACCCAGTTCATAGGCCTGCTTCATAAAAGGAATTTCAAACTGGGGAAAGGCCTCGATATAGACCACATCTGGATCGGCCTGCTTGAGCTTGAGAATGACGGCCGTAAAATCCTTCGTGTCTGGCGGTGCAATCTCCTCGGCCACGACTTTGAGACCCAGTTCGCGGGCCTTCTTGACTCCGCCACGCAGGGCCCCTGTCGAGTGCAGGGTATCCTCGGCCACAAAGGCAAGGCTTTTCACTTTCCCTTCAGCCTGGAGTAACTCCAGGTAGCCATAACTCTCGGTATCGGCGAGATCGACCTGATTGACGCTGTACTTGTAGCGCTGCTCGAAGATGGTGGCGTCGTTGGCCTCGGCCATGATCATGGGCATTTTATACTTATCAGCAACGGTAACGGCTGCCTTGGTGATGTGGCTACTAAAGGGTCCGAGCAGGAGATGGACTTTATCCACCGTCACCAGGCGCTCGTAGAACTTCGCCGATTCGGCCGGCTCACTCTTGTCATCGTAGATAATAAATTTGACAGGCAGTTTTTTCTCGTACGCCTTGACGTAGATCCCCCCCTGCGCATTGATCAGCTTGGCCCAACTCTGGCACAGACGATCAAAAGTCCCCGCCATGGGCGTAAAGCGCCCGCTCAGCGGTAGCGTAGCGCCAATGAGGATGTCATTTGGCGCCTCGGCAGCGTGCCCCATCCCGCTCCACACCAGGAAGAGAAATCCCGCCATAAACGCCATCCCGCGCATCAGGAGTGTCACGTGTGCGGTGCAGGTGCCTACCATGTCTCTCCTCCTTTCGCCAAAGCTCTTCGCGGCGCTGCGCCAGCATCTCGCATCGAAGCCATGAACTGGTCTCGAAAGGCGTATTGTGCGCAAGAACTGGCCATAAGTCAACAGACATCCAAGGAACTCGCCTCTGCATCGTAGGGAGCCATATCTGGCACAATTCCTTTGGCGCGCCATCCCGACGGCAGGCTTGCCTGGTTTGGGAACGTCTGAGCCCTCGACGCATCCACATCCCATCGGCTTCGTCCAACGTCTCGTCCACCGAGGCCCAGTGTTTGTGCAGCAGCGCGGCATCTTGCAGCCACCTCTTGCCCCTGCTGCCCCGCACGCTCCATACACCCCCCGAACCTACTATTCCCCAAGGGCTCCCGTGCGGGAGCAGTCGGCGCCTACAAAAAATGATGGATAGCACAACCGTCTGTTTTTGCTGGTGTACACAGCACACATATTTTTTCATGGAGTTGGGGGAGCGCTGGATGTCGCGCCAGGGAATGTAGAAAGTGACAAGGGGACGAAAAGACAGGTTTTTCTCATCTTCCTGCGTAGATGCCGAGCATGGAGATGGGGGCCCCGGTCCCCAGCAGTAAACATCTGTACGACCGAGAGGAGGATAACACTATGGCTCCACTGGTCACGCTGCTCCTCTGTCTCCCTGCGGCACTGGCGTTGATCGCGTGCGCGTGTGGTGTGGCCGTCCTAGGGCCCCCTGCTGCACGGTTCACCCACCGCCCAGCGGTCAGCAGAGGGCGCGGCGGGAGCAGCCCAGAATGAGGCAGAGAGGACGTGTACACACGTCAGTGCCGTCATGACCGGCTGGTGCCAGCCGGCGCTGTTGCTGGTGAGGCATCTCTCAGGATAGGAACGCCCCTGGGGGACATCACCACAGTTGGAGCCCACCGCAAGCACAGCACGACGCGTCTGCATGCACCGTCTTGGTGTTCAGGAGCGACGCATACAGACAGGACTTGGCGTGCAGCGGCACACGGCAAGCAGTAAGCCCGCATCACTGTACCTTCAGGCGTCGCACGGCCCAGCAGACAGGCGCCGCCGTGATGAAACTCTGCCGCGGTGGAGATGACAGCATGAAGTGAACTAAAGGACTAGGTGTGTTGAGCATAAGCATTGCTCACCTGTTCTGCGGGGAGGGACTGAGGGCGGGCGCGATTCCTCCGCTCTGCGATACAAACCTGTTGCTCAATTCAGAGCTGTAAAGCGCTGTTCCCCCTGTCAATGGGGCAGTGCAGGTCCTCCTCACTGTGCAAGAGCAGCAGCGGCGTACAGATGTTCTGCACATAGGCACTCTATGATCGCCGGGAGTACACTGCGGAGAAGTCAGCGAGTTTTTTTTGCCAATTGTTGATACGTGGCACTGGCATCCTGAAAAAAGTGCCAGGGCCATGGTTCTGCTCTCCTGATAGCCCATGAGCAGCAACGTTATTGGGGAAGCGCCTGATGTTGCTAAGCCGGTTGCCACTGAAGCCTAGACGCTTACGACGGAATTTTGCAACTGGGCGTGCCGATCCATATGTTCGCTTTTTGTCGACTTTCTCTTCCCTTATCTATAAAACTGCAGTTGCCTTTCTGCTGTTCCAAGACGAGAAGTGTTTTTTTTGCCTCCTCACAGGAGAGAAATGACGTGAATATCAAGTCCTTGCTGCCCTTGACCACGCCACTCTCCGTGTCCTCACAATAAATGCGCCGAATCAGCGTATAGCCCTCGGAAGACGGGGGAGACGACGGACGATCCATGGGATTGTTGCGCCCTATCTCCTCGCGAGGCGCGTTGCCTGATGCGACGTTGGATGGGACGGCTCGTTCGAGAGACGGTTGTGGAGGAGCACTGGGAGCGGGTGACGGAGAGAACCCCGCTGCTCTCGACGGCGTCACTGGACCCGGCTGTGGTGCGGAGGGCACATTCGACGCCGTGGCGCTCTGCTGCTGTAACTGCTGCAGACGCAGGCGGGCGGCAGGGGCAAAGCGGCTCTCTGGATAGGCCTGGAGGAAGGCCAGCACATCCTCCGGATGCGACGAGCGCTCGCTCATGCTCCACAGCACCGTCTCTGGATCGGAGGAGGCTGAGGGGTAAGGGGGCGCACCCGCCGGCACGATATCAGCCTGCGCCGGCATGAACGCAAAATCCCCCAGCAGGGAGGAGGATTCCCATGGTGTCTGCTTCCAGCGGGTCTCCGCGACGACCCTATAGCGTACTTGCTTGAAGACCTGTTCAATACTGAGGCCTGGGACCGTCATAGCCTGCAAGAGATATTTGGTATAGACGCCATTCTCTCCCCCGGTGCCATCCGCCGCCCTGCCCCCCGGCGCCGTCGCATAGGCGATCAGCATCCCACGCGCCGTAGTAGGCGGCGGCGCCAGCCCCGCCTGACTGGAGCGCCAACTCCGCGAGAAAGGCGTGTTACGACAGGCATCCAGGATGAGGATATTCAGCCCATTGCCCGCCTCCTCCATCGCTCCCAGGACCCGGCCCATGGGCAGCGCTTGATAGCGCACGTCCTGCTGGCGCGCGATCCGGGCATTGATGGGAAGAAGATAGTTCTCTCCATCCACTTGGACGCCGTGCCCAGCAAAATAAAAGAGGCCCATGCCGCCCTGGTGCAGCCGTATGTTGAACGCCTTCACGGCCTCTTCCATCTCCGGCAGGGGCACATCCCGCAAGAGGGTGACCTCAAAGCCTAGGCGGCGCAACATCGCGGCGATATCCGTCGCATCCTTGCCTGCATTCTGGAGCGGCCCCACCGCATACGCCGCGTTGCCAATGACCAGGGCCGTGCGGCGTGCCATAGGTGGGGCGGGGCCCGTCTCGGCCAGGCGACTGGGCGTGAACGCGGGTAACTGAGCACTGGAGGGCAGGTCAAAGGCTGTCGGAAGGATCGTGTGGGACGGCAGGCTCCGTGCGGACGCCACTACAGGGGGCGTCTGAGCAGGCTCCTCTTCTTGTCGGCCCCCAGGCGGCGGTGATACTGCTACTATGGGCAGGGGCGGTTGGTGTGTTAGCCCCGCAGGGGCATCACCCGTGTCACCCGAGACTACTTGGTACGGTGTGGAAGTCTTGCCGTTGGTCCGAATGAAGTGGAACGTTGCTGTCACATTCGGCTGCACACCCTCTTTTGACAGCGCCTGACGTAGCTCGTTGAGGTACGACTCGGCTGGTTCATGGTTCCGTAACCCCGAGAATAGTGGCGTTTTACTCGCAATGACCGTTATGAGCTCTAGACCAGGTGGTTGGGCACTAATGAAAAGTGGTTGGGGACCATTGGGTTGGCCAACAGCAAGCGACCCGTTGGACCCCAGACGGTTCGTCCTCTCCATCTCGTTTGGTAAGAGGTGACCCACCATGCCGTCGGTACTGTAGTAATCAACATAGACATAGCCGTCAAACTGTGCTGGTGTTTTCCCCATGATGACCAGGCTCTCCTTGTCATAATAATCAGGGATATTTCCCTCCTTATTGAGCCTGGTCACTAAGTCAATGCCTCGATCTTCGGCCTGCTTTTTTAAGGGTTCCAAGAACTCGAGCACGGCCCCAAAGGGGCGCGGAATGACTGCCAACTGCTCCTTGACCTGGGTCCCCCCCTTGCTATGCTCTAGGTTATTGCCTTTTATAGCTGGCATCCACATATGGAGGGTGAGGGCAAGAAGCACCCCGACCGTTGCTCCACAGACCAACAGGGGCATCCGCCAAGCCCATACTTTTGGCCACCACCCCAAAAGCCCCCCACGAGTCTGCCGTTGTTGTACCCGCGCCATCACGCGGGCATGGAAGTCGAGAGGAACGTGGGTCTGCTGGATGAACGCTTCGAAGGCCTCTGCGAGTTCAGGGTCACGAGGGACTTCGTATTGGTCTAGACTATTGTGTTCCATAATGGTGTCAATCTATAATCTGCTTGAGCTTTTGCTGCACCTTTAACAGCTCCTGACGTACAGTCTCTCTCCCTTGAGACCGTCGCTTTGCGATGGCTTCCAGAGATAGTCCTTCAAAGTACAGCATGATGAGAAGGTCTCTGTCCTTTCTCGGAAGTTTCTCAAGGGCGCGAAGCAACCGCTCAACCTGTTGTTGTTTGATCACAACCTCTTCCAGAGAGTCCGAAGGGTCTGGCTGAGCTTCCACTAGAGTTTTGTCTATTCCATAGACAAAAATTCTCCTGAGACGCCCTATTATTCCCATGCGCTTCATACATGTGTTGCGGGCAATGGCTAACATCCAGGTCAGGAACGACGACTCCCGCTTGAAGCCAGGAAGAGCTCGCCAGATAGCATCAAACACTTCCAGAGCCACCTCTTCACCGAGTGCATAATCCCCCATGGTAGCGATGCAATAGGCGAGGACGATCTTCTGATAACCTTGGACAAGCGCGTCCAGTGCACTATCGATCTGCCCAGCGTTGAGGGCAGCAAGCGCCTTCTCGTCCCAAGGCTGTATAGCCTTCTGATTGGCCATATCTAGAGATAGTCCTCTCACGAGACTTTTCCGCCAGGGAAAAACGATTTTTCATTCTTATAACATACTGCCTTTATTAGAGAAAAAAATTTTTTTGTCACATGCCGGATGGCGGGCGATTGCTCCAAAGGGACTTCCCCTTTGTCTGTCGGTAAATAGGCGAGGAGTGGAAGGAGAGAACGACAAACTTTTGAAACGGGCTCGCAGGAGCGCACCGCACGCCGGCAAGCACGACGGTACATCCCTGCCCAGAATCATCACCAGTGAGAGGAAACAGCATGGCCTATGTGATGGAGTCTAGTGAGGAAACGACAGTGGCAACAGGTGAGGTCGTGGCCGAGAGGCCGCCGCGCCTCACGACGACCTTGTATGAACTGCTCGCCGCGCTCCAAGATGTGGTGGGCCCTAAGGAGGACGAGCTGGTGATGGCCACCGTACGATACCTCCTCCAGTCCGGGAGGCTCACCTGGCGCGGAGAGGCATGCGGGCATCTGGGCGAGGCACCCTGAGTGCGGCAGGCACGGCCGCGTGGCGCACCACGGTAACTCTACCACATGTACCAGGTTACTCATTGAGCAAAAGGCGCCCGACGTGAGGAGGTGCTTTGGCCGGCGACGCCTCACGCCGGGCTGGTCCAGGTCCTCGGACCTCTCCAGGAGCCGACAGACGGCTGGACAGCGACAGTATAGCGCGCGCTGGCTGTGGCTGCGAGGGGGTCTGGGGATCGCACATTTGATGAGGAGGTCCCCCTATGCGATCAGCTGCAGACGAGGCCGCAGCCGAAGCCTGGCTGCGGTGGTTTCAGACCGCCCGCTACCGCCGTTGTCGGGCCTACCTGTGCGTCACGTACGGCCTGGAGCCCGCCGACGCCGAGGCCCTGATCAATACGGCCGCCCTCCAGGTCGTGACCCACTGGGGCACGCTCCAGACCCCGCTGGCCTACTTTTGGACCACCCTGCGGCGGGCAGTCCAGCAGCATCGTGGCGCTTTGGCGAAGGAACAGCGGCGGCGGGCCGCATACGCGCGCCAGCAGCGCTTGCACGCCAGGCTGGCGGCCAGCACTGCCCGTGAGGTGGCTGACCTGCTGGCCGCAGTGCCCTCCCGTCAGCGCCACCTCCTCGTGTGGTTTGTGCAGGGCTATGCGGACACAGAGGTGGCGACCCACATAGGCACGACACCGCACGCGGTGCGGCAAGCGCGGTATGCGACCTATGTCGCGCTGCGGCACCGGGGGGCCTGCTGACCTTGTAGGCCGGCCGGGAGGTGCACTCCGAGCCCCCCTGGTCCTGGAGGTGTGCCGCGGGAGGCCGCGTTGGAAGGGCGCGCCGAGGCTGGGGCACCACGGCCCGCCACGCCAGGGGCGGTGGGGCCTACGGCATCACCCGCGCTGACATTTTTTTTCGTCCTTGCCTGACATTGTGTCCCATTGCATGGCTCTATACAGGTGCAGTGGATGCGCCCTGGGAAGGGCTAGAGCCTATCGGTGTATAACTAGAGATACACCTGTGTCAACACTACCAGAG
>Ga0075421_100007967_pt1 | contig 12985 bp, 11 predicted proteins | sample SoiMetdeltSBSDD5_FD_75292 | JGI IMG/M metagenome (GOLD analysis project Ga0075421, IMG submission 75292) | Bulk soil microbial communities from a Populus tree surrounding site in Tennessee, USA - Soil MetaG P. deltoides SBSDD5 | ecosystem: Environmental > Terrestrial > Soil > Tree plantation... | reverse complement strand
CAGGACAATCTGGCGATCAGTCCCAGCGACTTCGATCAGTTCAGTCTGGTCGCGCCATCCGATCCGCGTCTGCCCGGTGGAGGCGGTTACACCGTCAGCGGCCTATACAACGTGAAACCTGACAAGTTCTCGGTGGCGCCGAACCAGCTGCGCACGTACGCCCCGGACTACGGCACCATTTCGCAGGTCTACAATGGCGTCGACATCAACATCAACGCGCGAATGCGGAACGGTCTGCAGCTCCAGGCCGGCACCAGCACCGGACAGCGCGTCACTGATTACTGTGATATCCGCGGCCAGCTTCCGGAGCAGACGCAAGGGTTCTCGACGGCGAGCGAGGTCGCATCCTACAGCCCGGTGAACCCCTTCTGTCATGTCGAGCCGGGCATCACCACGCGGTTCACGAGCGCCGGCAGCTACGTCATTCCCAAGATCGACGTCATGCTGTCGGGCACGTTCCAGAGCTCGCCGGCCGAACCGCTCGAGGCCAATTGGACCGTCTCGAGCGCCATCGTCGCGCAGACGCTCGGTCGCCCGCTCTCTGGCGCGGCGCCGAACGTCACCGTCAACCTGCTGGCTCCGGATCAGATGCGAGGGCCGCGCGTGAATCAGCTCGATCTGCGCGTCGGGAAGATCCTCCGCTTCGGCACCCAGCGCGCGACGGTGTCTGTCGACATGTTCAACGCGCTCAATGCGGATACGGTGCTGACCTACAACCAGGCCTTCACGCCCGGCGGCGCCTGGCTCGTGCCGACCACCGTGCTGACGGCGCGCACAGCCAAGGTCACCGTGCAATACGATTTCTAATCGTTCGTCACGTTCGCGTCGTTCGGATCGTTCGTCGAGAACGATCCGAACGGCGCGACGAGTCAAGCGTCCAAACGCCTCTACGTGCCTGCGTCGACCTGAACTTCGGTTGCCACGCGCCGCACGCCTTTCACCGCGTAGGCCACCTGCACGGCCTCGAGGTGCGACTCGAGCGACTTGCCCCTGCCCGCCAGCAGCACGACGCCCTTGTTCACCGATGCCACCGAGATGCCGCTGTCCTTCACTCGGGCGTTGGCCTTGAACGCAGCTTGCACCGCGTCTTTGACGTCGGCATCAGAGCGATCCACGATTTCACGTTTCGAGTTGGGAACGATCTGCAGCAGGTTCTTCACGCTCTTCACGCCGTCGATCCTGGCGGTCACCTGCTCGGCCTTGTTCTTCTCGCCGTCCGTCGCGACCTTGCCGTGAAGCGTCACCACGCCGTTCACGGTATCGACGTTGAGATCCGCGGCGCTGACGTTGTCGGTTGTCATCAGCGCGATCTTCGTCTTCATCGTGATGAAGGCGTCGGGTGTGTCGGCGGCGAGTGCAGCCGTACCGCTGAGGCACATGCCAAGCGCAAGCGCGGCAGCAACGATATGGAAGTGCTTCGTCCGTCCTGTGTCCATTGAAGGTCTCCTCTACCCTGGCCTATTCAAAGGTATGAGGGTGCAACGGCGGTGCCGTTGGGAGTGCCTTCAGACGTAGGACTTGCCAGTGCGGCCGGCGAGGCTGGCCACCGTCGCGACGAGCTCAGTGGGATCGACCGGCTTGGTGAGATGCGTTTGAAACCCGGCCAGCAACGCGCGACGGCGATCGGCCACTCGCGCCAGCGCCGTCAGCGCCGCCGCCGGGATTGACGACATCGGCGCCTTCATCTGCCGCACGCGCTTCATGAAGTCATAGCCATCCTGCTCCGGCATCGCGACATCGCTCACGATCACATCGGGCACGAGGCCTTCCTGAATGGTCTGCAGCGCGGCCTGGGCGGTGCCGCACGCCGAGACTCGCGCACCCGCGTCTTCGAGCAGACGCTGCAGCAGGTCGCGAGCATCGGCCTCATCGTCCACGACCATGACGACGACGTTCGCGAGCAGCGCCTTCGGTCGGGAGGCCGCGTCGGCGATCGCGGACGCACGCGCGTCTCCAGTACGGATCAGCGGCAGCGCCACCGTGAACGTCGCGCCGAGTCCGGCGCCCCCACTCGCCGCTCTCACCGATCCGCCGTGCATCTCAGCGAGGTTTTTCACGATCGCCAGACCGAGACCGAGGCCGCCGTGGCGGCGCGTGGACGACGAATCAGCCTGCTGAAAACGCTCGAAGATGTGCGGTAGCACGTCCGGCGCGATTCCCTGACCATCGTCGGTCACGTCGACTTCGGCGGTGTCGTCGACCGTGTGCAGCGCCACGTTCACGATGCCGTCGCGGTTGGTGAATTTGATGCCGTTGCTCACCAGGTTCCACAGCATCTGCTGCAGCCGGGTCCGATCGCCGCGCACCGTGGCCAGGCCGTCCGACGTCGTCGTCAGGTGTACGCCCTTCGCGTCGGCCGCGGCTTTCGCAGACGCCACGACCTCGTCGATCACCGAGGCCAGATCGACGCCCTGTACTTCGAGCGGCAGCTTGCCGGAGACGATGCGGCTGACGTCGAGCAGGTCGTCGATCATCTGCGCCTGACGCCTGGAGTTGCGATCGATGACCTCGATCGCCTTGCGCAAGGTCTCACGAGTCTGATCCTGCTTCAGCACACCGACCCATCCGATGATCGAGTTGAGCGGCGTGCGCAGCTCGTGGGACACCGTCGCGAGAAACTCGTCCTTCATCCGGGTCGCATGCTCGGCCTCGGCGCGCGCCTGCCGCTCGCGGTCGAGTAGCTGGTTGCGTTCTTCCTCGGCACGCTTCTGTTCTGTGATGTCGCGCGAGATCGCGAGGAGGGCCGTCACGGCGCCGCGCTGATCGCGGATGGGCGTGACCAGCACATCCCACCATTTCGCCGTACCTCGCGCCGTGGGACAGAATCCCTGAAATCGTCCTTCGCCGGTGTTGACGGCATCGGCCAGCGCCGCGCTGGCCAGACCGCGGCTCTGACTCCACACATCCACCCACGGCTGAGAGGTCAGTCCGTCGACGTCATCCACTTCCATGAGACGGACGCCGGCCCGATTCATGGAGATGAGGCGTCCGTTCGGCTCGAGCATTTGAATGCAGTCGCCGGAGTTGTCGAGGATGCTGCGATTGATTCGCTCGGTGCGCATCAGCTCGGCGTTCGCCGACTGCATCGAACTCTCCGCGCGCAGACGACGGTCCATCTCGCGCTCGAACGCCGCGCGGCGGCGCTCGAAACTGCGATCGATCGCAGTGGCGACGAGACCGAGCGTGCCCGCCAGCAGCAGACTGGCGATCGCGAAGACGAGCGAGAGCCGTCTCGCGAGACGCGCCTCCTCCGAACGTTGATCGAGCAGTGTCTGCTCGGCCGCCTTGAAATCAGCGGCGGCCAGCCGGATCTGCTCCATCTGTTGCCGGCCCGCATCGGACGCAATTCCCTCGACCGCATCGGACGTGCGGCCGGCCTGATACGCCTCGACAGCCGACTGGACCTGATTCGTGCGTTCCCGGCTCTGCGCGATGAGCTGCTCGGCACGCTCGCGAGGACCCGCGTCATCGGCAACGAGCGTCGACAGCGAAGTCGTAGCAGCGGCAACCCTGGGCCGCGCGTCGCTGTATGGGTCGAGGAAGCCGGCGCGGCCCGTCAGCACGTATCCCCGCGCGGCGGTTTCGGCGTCGAGGACACTGGCGACGAGCCCGTCCGCCGCCGCGAGCGATTGATAGGAGCGGTCGATGCGGGTGGACGCGGTTGAGAATCGGAAGTACTGATGAATGGCAACTGCTCCGGACACAAGGAGCAGGGCGATGGCCACGAGAAACACCCCACGCCACTTTGGTACGGCAGGGAGATCGGGTTCCGAAGGGCGTACTTCAGTCATGCGACGAGGGGAGGCGCACTCGTAGCCCGATAAACGCAAATGCGCTGCCAGAATGTCGTCTAGACGTCACCCACTGACGGCCCGACCACGGGCTCAGGCGACGCCTGAGTCCGTGATGCCGCACTCCTTGATCTTGTTGAGGAGCGTTTTGTAGCTGACGCTGAGGTACTCGGCCGTCTTGCGCCGGTTCCACCTGAACCGCACGAGCGCCTGCTCGATCGCCTCACGCTCGGCACGCATCGCCGCGGTGCGCGCGAGTGTCTGCAGGTTGATGCTCACCGCGTCGCTGTCGATACCTTCGACGGCGCCTGATCCCACCGGCGCCGCCGCGATCGACTCGGCGGTCACCTCGCTTGCCGCGTGTGCGACTCCGGCATACGCCGGCTCCGCCGCCGGCTGGGCGGGAGCGGGGGCGGGCGGTGGCGGTGCGGCAGCGTGTGCGGCCACGGCCATCTCCTTCGCATGGGCCAGCTCGGAGAGGACAAGGCTTTCGTCCTGCAGCACGACGAAGCGCTTCATCATGTTCTCGAGCTCGCGGATGTTGCCCGGCCAGGAGTAGTCGAGGATCGTGTCGAGAAGCGTTTGACTCGGCCGCAGCGGCGGACGCCGGTATACCCGCGCGTACTTGGCGAGGAAGAACTCGACGAGCGACACGATCTCTTCACGCCGATCGCGCAGCGCCGGCACGCGCAGCTCGATCACCTGCAGGCGGTAGTACAGGTCCTCGCGAAAATTCCCCGCCCGCATCATCGCTTCGAGGTTGCGATTGGTCGCGGCAAGCACACGGACGTTCGCGTCGATCGGCCGGTTGCTTCCGAGACGCGTGAACTGCCGATCCTGCAGGACATGAAGGATCTTGGCCTGGAGGGCCGGCGGCATCTCGCCGATCTCGTCGAGCATCACGGTGCCGTGCTGCGCGAACTCGAACTTCCCTACTCGCGTGGTGCCGGCGCCAGTGAACGCCCCGCGTTCGTGCCCGAACAACTCGCTCTCGAGCAGATCCGCGGGCAGCGCCGCGCAGTTCACTTTCACGAACGGCTTCGAGCGCCGATCCGATCGACGATGGAGCTCGCGCGCGACGACGTCTTTGCCGACGCCGCTCTCGCCGCGAATCAGCACGTCCACGTCGCTGTCGGCAATGCGCTCGACCATGTCCATCACGGGCCGCATCGCCACTGATGGACGCCAGCACAGCTGCGCGCCATCGGGATCTTCGGGCATCTGGGCGCCAAGCCGCGCGACTTCCGCGCTGAGCGATTCGCGCTCGAGCGCGTTGCGAATCGCAGCCTCGAGGGCCATCTCGCCGACGCCCTCGGGATCCCCCGGCTTCAACACGTAGTCGGCCGCGCCGAGCCGGACGGCCTCGATGATGGTCGAGGGCGCCTGGCGGCCCGACAGCATGATCACTTGCGCGGTGGGATGCGCGCTGCGAATCGCGCGCAGTGTTTCGAGTCCGTCCAGGTCCGGCATCGACACGTCGAGGAGAATCACGTGCGGAGCAAGGCCGCCACGCAATGCCTCGAGAAGCTCGCCGCCACTGTGGAACACGTCCACGGCATAGCCGCGCGTCTTCAGCAGCGTCTGCAGAAAGTCGGTAAAGGCGCGATCATCGTCGACGATAGTGAGACGGGCGGTCATGCAGGCGAAGCCTCCTCGGGTAACGCGATACCAACGGCACCCCGTGCGTTGGCGCAAGTCCAAATTCGTCCGCCGGCGTCCGTCACGATGCGGCACGCCAGGGGAAGGGCGATGCCGTGCCCTCCGTGCCACGGGTCGAACACCTCTGCGCAACGAGACGCGAGGGCGGCGCGATCCTCGTCGCAGCCCAGCAGGAACCGTGCCTCTTTTCCTTCCTCTAGGACTGAGACGCGTACCGTTTCGTTGCGGGTGGATCGCCGAGCCGCGACGAGAATCACGGCAACTGATTGAACCACGCGGTCCAGATGGACTGCCCGGACCATACCGCTCATCGACTCGGAGGCCACCGAAAAGGTCAGCGACGCACCGCGCTCCACGCAGGCAGCGCTGACCTGTTCGACGAGCGTCGCCGCCTGCAGCGTCGAGACCGGACCCTCTGACGGATCCGTTTCGGTGACGAATGCCACGGCGTCGTCGCAGAACCGGCTGATACGGCCGAGCGCGTCCATCGATTGCGTAATCGCGCGCTGACGGTCGGGCTCAGCGTCGAGACGGTTCTGCTGCAGCATGCGCAGATACCCCTGCGCTACACTGAGCGGCGCGCGCAGATCATGCACGAGCAGGTTGAGTGCTTTCACGGTCTCGTCCAGGCGCTGAGTTGCTGGCACACGAGTTGATGGTTCGCCAGCAGCCACCGATGTCTTCGAACTCTCATCCGTCACCCGACGCGCCATCAAGCCCGAGTCTCCTCATCGTCGACGACTACCCCGACGCACTCGATGTGTGGGGCGTCTACCTTCGCGCTGAAGGCTTCACCGTCCTGACTGCCTCGGACGGACAGAGCGCGTTTGCCGAGGCGGTGCGCGAAAAGCCCGATGTGATCATCATGGATCTCGAGCTTCCGGGGAAATCCGGATACGAAGTCGCGCGCGACCTGAAGGCGCGCGCGGATACGTGTGCGATTCCGCTGATCGCTGCCACCGGATACTCCCACGTCAAGCAGCTCGATCTGGCGCGCGCGGCCGGCTTCGACGCCGTCATGGTGAAGCCCTGCGATCCGCAGTCGCTGGTCGCGGAGATCCGCCGTTTGCTCCGCAAGCCGGTCGAAACTCCCGCGGCGAGTGAGTAGCGGCCTTCCATTGTACGGTAGGCGGCTACCCCGGCCGCCTCGGCCGTTTACCACGAAAACCTCTGGCACGGAGCCTGCTCGGCCCGCGAGCCAGGAGTGCACATGCCAGCGGATCCCACCGTACAGAACGCGCTGATTGTCATTGCGATTGCGCTCAGTGTTCAGACCGTCCTGATGCTCTGCACAGTCATCGCCATCTCGGTTGCGTGGAAACGGGCGCAGACGGCGGTGGACAGTCACCTCAACCGATTCGAGGAGCGTCTGGATGACATTGCCACGCAGACACGGGTGGCCGTCAACGCGCTCGAGCGATCGAGCACGCAAGTCAATACCGTGCTTCACGATGCCGGAAGCGTCCTGCGTACGGTCGGGTCTGTCGTTGGGGCGCCGCGGTCGTTGGTGATGGCGGGCGCCGCGTCGGCCGCGTCGGCGTTTTCGCGGTGGCGCCGCTCGCGACAGCAGTCACACGCCGAAGCGCGGTGAACGTAAAGCCTGCTGCGCCGTAGAACTTGCAAAGGAATCACGTGGGAGGGGGACATGTACGAGCGTCACGAAGAGCACAATGGGGGTTTTGCCGCCGGCATCATCACCGGCGCCATCGTCGGAGCAGGACTGGCACTGCTGCTGGCGCCGAAAACAGGTGCGGCGCTGCGCGATGAGCTTGGGGAGTCGTGGCTGTCGCTCCGCGATGCGGTCGGGCGCCGCTATCGCGAATTTGCCGAGCGTGCCGGCGCTGAGCTCGATAACCTGCAGCAGCGGATCGATCAGACGGCAGACGCCGTCGAGTCAGGCGCGAGCAAGGTCGTGGACGCCGCGGAAAGACAAGCACGTCAGGTCTGGGGTGAGTGGCCGCCGAGAAAATGAGTGGCCGCCGAGAAAAGACGTGTAATCCTGGCACCCCGATTGCTCCCTGATCGCGCCATCTCCGCTTGGCGCGCGCTCTGCGAGCCGACATTCGTTCCCCGTCCGTGCGAACGGGAGGCAGCATCTGCCTCCCTTCGCTATCACTCAGGTCAAAAAATCGCGGAAAGCGAGCGCCTTTCACCGTAGCTGCGCTGTAACGTCCCCGGGTCTCGCATCACCACTTCGGCGAGAGGTGAACGGATGGGCGAGCGCGCCGCAGTACGTACCCTGGTACTCATCGCGATGAATGTTGGTATCGGCTTTCCCCTTGCGGCGCATGCACAGGCCTCTTCCGAGATGGAGATCGCGTGCGACGCTGGTGACACGCTGCAGAACGCGTTGGATTCCGTCGCATCCGGCGGCCGCATCATCATCCGTTCGGGCACTTGCACTGGAAATTTCACGCTCGCCCGCGACGTTCGCATTCAAGGGAACGGCTACGATCGCGTCACGCTTCGGGCAAATGACGCAGCGGCACCGGTACTGACGGTTTCGCGCGGTGTCACCGCGACGATCAGCGGAGTGAACATCACCGGCGGCCGCGTCGGCGTGTCGATCGTCGGACGCGCCGCCCTTGCCTTCAGCCTCGTCAGCGAGAATCAGTCTGGAGGGATCGAAGTCCGCGACAACGGATCCCTTGATGGCGACAAGCTCAGAGTCAGCCGTAACAAAGGACCTGGCATCGTCATCATCAAGGCGCAGGCGACGCTGCGCGGCAGCCTCATCAATCAGAATGCCAGCAACGGTGACGGCGGCGGCGGAATGCTGCTGCTCGCCGGTCGAGCCGAGCTGACCGCCACGCAGATCGAAGAGAACGAGGCCGTCCGAGACGGCGGAGGCGTGCTCGCGCTGCAGAAGAGCGTCCTCGCCTTCGACCGTGTCCGTGTGTTCCGCAACACCACGCGGACAGGCCACGGCGGTGGGCTCACCGTCAACGCGAGTACCGCGGAGATCACCAGCAGCAGCGTCTTCGAGAACCTGGCCGACGCAGGCAATGGCGGAGGGCTCGCCGTGCTGAACGATGGCGAGGTGCGCGTGAGCAACACAACTGTCGCGTCGAATGTCGCGTCGTTCGAGTTCCCCGACCGTCCGGGTGGCTGGGGCGGGGGTCTGTACGTGGACAAGTCGTCGAAGGCGACGATCGTCCACACGACGATCGTCCTCAACTCGGCGCGCTTCGCTGCAGGCATTGCGTCCAATAGCGTCGTCACGGTCATGGCGACGCTACTCTCCGGCAATCTCGGGGCAACGAAGGCCGGCGAGTGCGGCGGCACGGGCCGGGTCGAGTCGAAAGGGTGGAACCTGCTGATGCAGGTCGGCGAGTGCCGTTTCATGTCCCGCCCGGGAGACCTGATGGGCGCGTCGCCGCGTCTGGGCACACCCGGCCAGTACGGTGGGGTCTGGAACACGGTGCCGCTGCGAAGCGGCAGCCCCGCCATCGATCGCATTCCTCTCGAGATCTGTGCCGGCGGACTCGATCAGCGGCTCAAGCCACGGCCCGCCAGCGGCGGGTGCGACGTCGGTGCGTTCGAGCGCCAGCCCGACGACAGGCCCTGAACTCGAACTTCAACTTCAACTTCAAACTTCAAAGTGCAAAGTGCAAAGTGAGTTGCCGAACACTTTGCACTTCCCACTTTGCACTTTGCACTTTGTTCCGTGTTATTGTCCGCGGCATCGGACCGCCCTACTTCCGGACATTTACATGGAGCACGAGCCATGAAGACGACAGAACCGCAGATTCCCGCCGAGGCCGTCGAGGCATACAACCTGTATATCCACGGTGAGATCGATCGGCGCGCGTTCTTCGATCGCGTCAACAAGGTCGCGGTGTCGACGGTGGCCGCCACCGCCATGGTCGACGCGCTGATGCCGAACTATGCGGCGGCACAGCAGGTCTCGCCGACTGATTCCCGTCTGAAGACCGAGTACGCGACGGTGCCCTCGCCGCAAGGGAACGGCAGCATCAAGGGCTACCTCGCGCGTCCGGCGAGCGCGGGCACGACGAAGCTGCCGAGCATTCTCGTCGTTCACGAGAACCGCGGACTCAATCCTCACATCGAAGACGTCGCCCGTCGTCTCGCGGTCGAAAACTTCATGGCGTTCGCGCCGGATGGGTTGACCTCGGTCGGCGGCTATCCGGGCGATGACGCCAAGGGCGGTGAGCTGTTCGGCAAAGTCGATCGGACGAAGATGGCGGAGGATCTGTACGCCGCGGCCATGTGGCTCAAGTCACGGCCAGACAGCACCGGCAAACTCGGCGTGACGGGGTTCTGCTTCGGCGGCGGCATCGCGAACGCATTGGCGGTGCGCATGGGAGCGGATCTCGCCGCGGCGGCCCCCTTCTATGGCGGCGCGCCGCCGGCTGCCGACGTCCCGAAGATCAAAGCCGCAGTGCTCGTGCATCACGGCAGCGAGGACACGCGGCTGGTCATGGCGTGGCCCGAGTACGAGAACGCGCTGAAGGCCGCGAAGGTCACCTACGAAGGGCATATCTATCCAGGCGCCGTCCACGGATTCAACAACGACGCGACGCCGCAGCGTTATAACAAAGCCGCCGCCGACGAAGCGTGGAAGCGAACGGTGGCCTGGTTCAACAAGTACGTGCGCGGCTGACGCGCCTCGAGGCAGCCATGCGTTGGATCCTGTTGACGGCGGTGTTTCTCGCGGCGCTCGGAAACGCAATCGTGTCGGGGCAGGCCAAGCCAGCGGGAAAGACCGTCTGGGACGGCGTCTACACCGACGCACAAGCCGAACGCGCGACCGCGACGTTCAGTTCGACGTGTGCCAGATGCCACACGTTGACCGCGGACGGCAATCGGCCGCTCAGCGGCGACAAGTTCTGGGAGGGATACACCCAGAAGACTGTCGCCGACCTCCTGACCTTCGTCAGCAAGAACATGCCGAACGGTCAAGGCGGGACGCTGCCCGGGGCGACCTACAACGATCTCGTCGCACTCATCCTGAAATCCAATGGATTCCCGGCTGGGACGACCGAGGTCACACCTGAGACCGTCGCCAACGTCCAGATCATTCCGAAGGACGGACCAGGCGAGCTGCCCGCCAACACGCTGGTGCGCATCGTCGGTTGCCTGGCGCCGAAAAGCGGCAGCGATTGGACGCTGACCAGCGCGACCGACCCGGTGCGGGTGGAAAAGACGGGCGTAGGGGCTGACGACGCCACGCTGCCCCTCGGCTCCCGGACGACGCCTCTGAAGTTCGTGCTCACGCGCCTCGACACGCATGTGGGAAAGCGCGTGTCGGTGACCGGGCTGCTGCTCGGCAAAGGCGGAGCGGACGGAATCAACGTCTCGACCGTGAATCGCGTCGGGGAAACGTGCCCATAGGGCATGTTTCCCAAACATGCCCGAAGGGAAATAGACGGATTCCCGCGACGAAATAGACGGATTTTTGAGCCCTTCGGTATACGTCTGCCGAATAGGAATGGGCCCCTCCGGGGCCCCTGCCGGGTGTAAAATTTCACAGTTGCAAAAAGGGGTTGTGAGTCATTTTCCGCCGACAGGGCCGAGGTGGAACATGTCTCGTGGCCTCATTTCCGGTCGCGCGTGTGGGGTTGGTCGCTCGACTTTCAGTCAGTGAGGTGGGGCCAAGATGCGCACCCAACGGACGTCCACGATTCTCCTGTCCTCCTTATTCGCTGTTCTTTTTGCCGGCATCGTCGGGTTCGCAGCCGGTGAAAGTCTGATCGTCGACGCGGCAAAACGCCACGACGCGACCGCGGTGCGCGGGCTGGTTGCCAAACGCGTCAACGTCAACGACACGTCGCGGGATGGTTCGACGGCGCTGTTGTGGGCCGCCTACCACTCGGACATCGCCATGACGCGCGCGCTGATTGCCGCGGGAGCCAACCCGAATCTCGCGAACAAGTACGGCATCACCCCGCTGCTGCAGGCAAGCCGCACGGGCGCTGACGAAGTCGTCCAGGCGCTGCTTCGTGCCGGCGCGGATCCAGCGCTCGCACACACCGAGGGTGAAACGCCGCTGATGGCGGCGTCGTTCGCCGGCAGTCTGCCGACCGTCCGGCTGCTGCTCGAGGCCAACGCCGACGTGAACGCCGTGGACTCCTATCAGAAGCAGACCGCGCTGATGCGCGCGGCGGCTGAAGGCCACAGCGACGTCATTCAGGCGCTGCTCGACGCGAAGGCCGATCCCAACAAGAGAGCGCACATCACCGGACTCGAGGAACGCAAGCACGCGGATCATGCCACCGGCGGATTCACCGCGCTGATGTTCGCGGCTCGCAATGGCCACGAGAACGCGATCCGCACATTGATCAAGGGCGGCGCGGATCCGAAGGTGACCAACGGCGATGGCGCCACGCCAACGATCATCGCAATCGTCAACGATCGGCTCGACCTCGCGAAGACGCTGGTCGAGCTCGGCGCCGATCCGAACGACGGCTCGCTCTACTTCGCCGTGGACATGCACGACGCCACGACGGATATGCGCGCGCGCGACGGCTCGCGGCTGCGCGCCAATCACGACAACGCGCTCGGCGCGCTGGATCTCGTCAAGTTCCTCCTCGATCGCGGCGCCGATCCCAACAAGCCGTTCGTCGGCCAGCTGCACTCCTACACGCTGTGCTGCGGCGAGGAGATCAATTCGTCGCCGTTCTATCGCGCGTCGGTGGCCGCCGACGTCGAGGCGCTGAAGCTGATGATCGCGAAAGGCGCCAAGGTCGAATGGAGCCCGACCGAAGTGAAGAAGGAAGGCCGTGGCGGCGGCGGACGCGGCATGAACGCCAACGTCGGCAAGACGCCGCTGATGATGGCCCTCAATGGCGGGCGCGGCGCCGCGTTCGGCGGCGGGCCGGGGTTCGATCGTCTGGGGCCACCGCCCTTCCGCGAAGAGTCGAGCCGCGAGCCGCTCGAAGCAATCAAGGTGCTGCTCGCCGCGGGCGCGGATCCCAACGTGAAAGATCCGGCTGGCGCATCGCTGCTGCATCAGGCCGTCACCGCGCGACAGGTCGCGATCATTCGCGAGCTCGCCGCCAAGGGCGCCAAGCTCGACGCGGTGAACAAGGACAACTTGACGCCGCTCCTGCTCGCGGAGAAACCCGATCCTCCGCCGCCGCCGGGCAACAACAACGATCCGAACACCTATCGCCGCAAGCGCGACTCGCGTGAAGACGTGATCGCGGCGCTGCGCGACCTGATGAAGCTCGGACCGAACGATCCAGCGCCGCAGCCGCCGCCGCTGTCGGACGAACAGAAGAAAAAGAACGCCGAGAAGAAGACCGACGACGAGGCGGCTCAATGAGAAGGTTTGTGATTTCCGCGGCGCTTGTGTGGGTCGGCGCCGCGATCCTGGTTGCGCAGACGGCGCAGCCAGCAAAGCCCGCAGCGCCGGCAGCGGTGCCTCGACGAGCGGCACCAGTCGCGGCCGCAGCGCCCGTTCGCGCCGCGGCGCCGGCGTCGGTGGCCTCGCCGGCCGATGCGCCGAAGTATCAGGCCATGCTGAAGCAGTACTGCTTCGCATGCCATAGCGGCAAAGCGCCGCAGCCCGG
>Ga0075421_100007966_pt1 | contig 12985 bp, 13 predicted proteins | sample SoiMetdeltSBSDD5_FD_75292 | JGI IMG/M metagenome (GOLD analysis project Ga0075421, IMG submission 75292) | Bulk soil microbial communities from a Populus tree surrounding site in Tennessee, USA - Soil MetaG P. deltoides SBSDD5 | ecosystem: Environmental > Terrestrial > Soil > Tree plantation... | reverse complement strand
CGAAGCTTCAGCGCCTGCCGAAATTCAAAGGCCGCTTCCGATAGCCGGCGCTGCTGAAGAAGGTTGTAGCCGAGATTGTTGTGCAGATAGTCCAGATCGGCGCTGAGCGCGAGTGCGGCGCGATGGGCGCGCTCTCCGGTGGCCCAGTCGGCTAATTCGTCGCGCATGATGCCGAGCCAGGAATCGTACGCGGGAGACTGCTGCGGATGCGCGGAGAGAAACGCAGCGAGGCCATCGGCGGCCTGCCGGATCATGTTCATCGCGCGCAGCGTGCGCGCCAACGTTAACTGCACCTCGGCCGATTCTGGGAACCTCGTCACTGCTACCCGGCAATGCTCAAGCGCTAATTCGGGATATCCGATGGCATTGAAATGCTTGATGAGCTCCAGCCGAACTGTAACATTGTCCGGCTCGGCGGCCATACGCTGGCGCAGCGATCTTGCGACGTAATCGCCATCACCGGCGTCGACGGCATTCGCGATCTGCCGGTCCATTGTGGAACGACGGGTTGGCGCCGGATAGACGCTCGTAGTCCGGACCTGGTGAACGCACGCGACGCTCATGCCGGCTAGAGCGACTAGTCCGGAGATCTTATAAAGCGTCATCAAACTTTTCGAATTCCAATTGATCGCCGGCTTCGGTGCGGCTCGCCTCGATCACGCCGACCGGCAGTTCCAGGACGGAATGAGCGGTGAGGCAAGCCGACACTCTGCGAGGTACCATATTCTTCCTAACCTTACGCACCTTTTTCTTCCGATCGAGATAAACAAGGTCGATCGCGAACTTCATTCCAAAACTATGGACTGATTCGCACGGAGCAATCCACAGTCCTTCTCCGGGTGCAAGGCTGCTGTGCTTGAGCAGACCAGTCCGCCGCTTCGCGCTCGTGTCGGCCACATCGGCCGATTCCGCCAGAACGGTTCCGCGGTCGCGATTCAACACCTTCATCTTCAAGATGATCTTGGTTATAACACGGTTGATGGCTGGGTGTTGCGCCTTAAGGGTACCTTTTGCGACTCAGGCGAGAGCATATAGTCCTATGGATGGCCGCACGGTCTTCAAAACAGCAAGCGTTTCACGCCTGGTGGCGATACTCGCTGGATCGACGGTGTCTGTCATCATGTGCGGCTGGCGCTCAGGCCCCGGTACCCCCGGTCGAGAAGAACACGCCGCGTCAGGGTAGCCTAACCACTTGCGAGCATTGGTTTGCCTTCATGAGCCACCAATAGGTCATGCATGTCGTTGGCATGCTCCTCTTCCTTCACCAGAATGCTCTCCATCAACACGCGTGTTGTAGGGTCTTTGTCGGCGAAGAAGCGGATCAGCTCGCGATAATGATCGCAGGCAATCCGCTCCGCAATCAGATTCTCCTTGATCATTTCGACAAGGTTAGCCGCGTCGACGTATTGCGAGGCCGACCGCATTGCCAGTCCTTCCGGATTGAAGTTGGGCCTACCCCCAAGCTGGTTGATGCGCTCTGCTACCGATCTTACGTGTGCCTGCTCTTCCCTGGCATGCTCGTCGAATTCCTCTTTTACTGCTTCGCTGGATAGACCGGTTGCGCTGATCGCATTCATCGTATATCGCAACACGCAAACAATCTCCGTCGCCAATACGCTTTGGAGAATTTCAATAGTTTGCTGAGCGTCCCCTTGATAGGTGGGCGTCACAGCGCCTTTCTCGATGCTTGCGCGCGCTTGCGCCCGCAACTGAGTCACATCTGTAAGGAACGGTTTGTCTTTCGCCATAATCCTTATTTTCCGCATTTCTAGGGCCAATCGGCAGCCACTCGGTTTTTGCCAGCCCACTACTTTTTTCACAAGCGGGGGTTATAGAGGTAAGATTGATAGCTACCGCGTCCACCAGGAGTCAGGGAGTATAGGTACGTGAGTCGATTCTCCATCAGGGTTCTAGTTGTATTGGCGCTCCTCTGCGCGAATACCGGGAAGGCGCAGACCCAGGCCGGGGCTACTTTCGGGCAGATCATCGGACTGGGAGGCACGCGGTCCGATATCGTCCTCGACGAGCTGCGCGGGCGTCTGTACCTGATTAACAATTTCGCCAATCGGGTGGACATCTATGGCATCCCGGAGAAGGGCCTGATCGGCACGATTGCGGTAGGACTCACTCCGCTGGCCGGCGCCATCTCGATGGACGGGTCCTACTTGTACGTCACCAATCAGCAGAGCTCATCGTTGAGCGTCATCGACCTGGGCACACGCGCCGTTATTCAAAACGTAACGCTGCCGGCGCGGCCCGAAGGAGTGGAAGTTGGAGCCGACGGGCGCGTGCTGATTTCCACGGCCGGCACGGGCACGGGAAATCCTCCGCAGAATACGCTGCTGGTTTTCGATCGGACGCAGTCGTCCTCACAACAGCTTTTCGCGGTTCAAACGCCGCCTCCTCCTTCGACACCGGTTGGCCTGCCTAGCACCACCCTGTTGCGGCCCGATACTACCTTCTTCAGCAAGCTGATACGGACGCCGGACGGGCAGTTCATCGTCGGACTGACGAATCCCGGCCAGACTACGTACATGTTCGTGTACGAGGTGGCGTCGGGAGTGATACTTCGCAGCCGCACGGTGGCCGGGCAGTCGACGGTGCTATCGATGTCGCCGGATGGGTCGCGATTCATGGCTGGATTCACCATGTATGACGTCGCGACGCTGGGCGTGATTGGGCAGCAGAATATCGCCAATGCGCCATTCTCTCTGGCGGGCACTTTCAATACGCGCCAGAATGTGGGTGGCAGCGCGTTCACGCCGGACGGGGTAACGCTCTACAGCGCATTCAATACGGCGCAGTTCAATATTCCCCAGTTGCGTCCGGCAGCCTCGACGCTGCTCGTTTCCGACGCCCAGAATCTCGGAATCCGGCTGGGGATCAAAATGGCGGAAAGCATCATCAGCAAAATGGTGATGACATCGGGTGGGGCCGATGCCTGGGGACTTTCCGAATCCGGTCTGATTTATCTGCCGCTCTCGACGCTGTATAACTATCCAATTCTGCAGCCGGAAACGAGCACGGTGTTTCTGGCGGTCGACGAATGTAATCGCGGCGTGGCGACGGCGCGAATACGCATCAACAATCTGGGCAAGGGCCGGCTCACCTTCAGCGTGCCGAATACGGGCACGGCGTTAATCGCCGAGGTGACCAGCGGCCTGGCGCCCGCCGAAATCAAGTTCACGATGGAGCCGGGGCGCGCCGGTGTGGTCCGGCAGGCGGGGACGAACGTGACCACTGGCACGTCGACGCTGCAGGGCAGCGCGTTCAACGTCAGCCTGGCGTCGCTCGAAGCGATCAACATCCCGAACAATATCCGGATCTACATGAACTACCGGAATCCGGATCAGCGCGGAGTGATTTATCCGGTTCCGACGACTCCGAATAACTCTCCGGCGCCGAATCAGCAGTTCCCTCCGGGAGCGGGAAATGAAGGGCTACAGGACCTGGTGCTCGACGAGCCTCGCGGACGGCTATACGTTACCAACTCCGGTTACAACCGGATCGAGGTATTCGACATTAAGAAGAAGCGGTTCCTGGAACCGATTCCTGTGGGACAGTTGCCGCATCAGATGGCGCTGGGAACGGATGGAAGCACCCTATATGTGGGCTCGACCGGCGGCGAATCGCTGCAAATTGTCGACCTGGATCTGGGCCGCGTGGTGAACAATGTGGAGTTTCCGCCAATACCGAGGCAGGGCGGCGGCGTGAACGCGAACCCGGCGCATCCGCGTGCGCTGGCGATAGGACTGTTCGGGCTGCAATTCGTCATGTCAAACGGAACACAGTGGAAATTGGTGGGGAACCAGGCGACAGTGCGTCCTGCCAACTCAGTCACGCCGGCGGTTCTGGCGGGAGCGCCGAATTTTACGATGATCTCGTCGCCCGATAATCAGTTCATTCTGACGCTGGCGGGCCAGGGACAGGGATATCTCTACGACTCCCTCGCAGATACTTACGTGGCCGGAAAGCTGCTGTTCGGGACGCCGCCGATTCAGAGCTATTACGGTCCCCTGGCCGCCGCCAAGAGTGGCAATTTCCTTCTGGCGAACGGGCTGATCCTCAATAACTCGCTGACGGTGATCGGCGGAGCGGAAAAACCTGGCGTACCTGCGATCACCGCGCCGGCCGTGCCCGGGCAGCCGCCGATACAGACGATCGTTAGCGCGGGATCGCGAAATGTGGCGTCAGTTATGGCGCTGAACGATCGGCAGTTTGCGCGGATCACCACGCCGGTTCGCAACAATATCGCGGCCGTGACCAGGGACGATCCGAGGCCGACGCTCGAGGTGATCAATCTGGAGACGGGCTCCGAGACGCTGGCCGGGGCTCTGGCGGAGAATCCGGCCGTAACCGTATTCGGAACGCAGCGCTGGAACATTTCGTCGCGCCAGATGGTGGCGGATTCGGCCGGGACGATTTACGCGATTACTCTTTCCGGGCTGACAGTGGTTCCCGCGAATCCGCCGACCGAAGACTCGCGGCCCCAGATCGCGGCGGGGCGGGGGATAGTTAACGCAGACGGCACGGCGATCATCCGGCCGGGCTCCTTCGTGACCATCAATGGACGAAATCTGGCGGAAGCTGCCGCGGCTGACAGCCTGCCGGCCCCGACCGTGCTGGGCGGGTCGTGCGTGACATTCAACGATTTCGCACTCCCGCTGCTACAGACGTCGAGCGGTCAGATTCAAGCGCAAATTCCGGCGAATGTGTCGACGGGGACTAATGTCGTGCAGGTGCGGTCGCTGGCGAGCGCGCAGGCCAGCGATCCGGTGCTGGTGACAGTGACGCGTCCGGCGGCTCCAGGGACAGCGCCGCAAGTGCAGCCGGAAGATATTCCTCCTGCTGTAGAAGAGATTCCGTAGGGTTCGCCCCGAATACCGTCTATCGCCGGCATCCCGTGGACTCCGGCGGCATGATTCTAACATCCCCGGGCTTGTTTATCATTAAAGCTTATGGTTGATCGCGAGCAGGCATGGCAGATTCTGTGCGAGTTCACCAAGTCGGAAAGCCTCCGCAAGCACGCCCTGGCAGTGGAGACTTGCGTGGTGGCGTACGCCAGAAAATTCGGCGAGGACGAGGGCAAGTGGTCGGTAACCGCGCTGTTGCACGACTTCGACTGGGAGATTCATCCTGAAGCTCCGGACCATCCGATGAAGGGCGAGCCAATCCTGGCGGAGCGCGGTGTACCGGAGGAGATCCGCCGCGCCATTCTCTCGCATGCTAACTACAGCGGCGTGCCCCGCGAGTCGCTGCTCGAAAAGACTCTGTTTGCCTGCGACGAGCTGGCCGGCTTCATTACCGCGATCTCTTATGTCAAGCCCAGCCGAAGTGTGCTGGCAGTGGACACGCCGTCAGTACGCAGGAAGATGAAGGACAAGGCTTTCGCCCGGTCGGTGAATCGCCAGGATATCGTCGAGGGCGCGCAGGGCCTGGGCATCGATCTCGACGAGCACATCAGCTTCTGCGTGAAGGCCATGCAGGAGCGCGCCGGGCAATTGGGCCTTGAGGGGAGTACCGGCGCAGCGGCAGGACAATCAACTCCCAGCCCTTCAGATTCCCCCTCATGACGGGGTATCTCACCTCGGCCGCTGCATCTTCGCAAAGTCGAACCGCCCGAGATACATCGGCTCGGATACCGGCGGCTCGGTCTTCGTCGTATCGATCGGGTACGGCGCGCTAGTCAACGTAGGGAATCCCCAAATGTCGCCGGTTCTCATGTTGATCACCACCTTGCCCTCCATCTGTGCGGTCCCATCTGGTTTGCGAAGGGTGGTGGTTCTTGGTTCGATATACAGGTAGGCTGCCTCCGGCTGCTGCGCCGCCACCGGGCTGGGATTCATCGCGGGGCGCAGAGCGATGACTGCAAGCATTGTCGCGATGACAGTCAGGATGGCCTGGGTGTAGATTTCATGGTTGGAACGCATACTCCTCCCCCTAAAAGGACGCGCCGCACTGCCGTATCGTATACGCCCATCTTTCCCGGTGACATAATATGACTCAACCGACTGATCCGAGGTGATTGGTTGGCAGAAAGGAAAAACGTTATGTCTCTCGGTAAAAGAGCTGGAGCCGAACTGCTTGGCACATTTTGGCTCGTTTTCGGAGGCTGCGGCAGCGCCGTTCTCGCCGCCGCGTTTCCAAACGTTGGTATTGGTCTCCTTGGCGTATCGTTGGCCTTCGGACTCACGGTGCTTACCATGGCTTACGCCATCGGCCATATTTCGGGCTGTCACCTCAACCCTGCTGTGTCCGTAGGATTGGTGGTCGGCAGGCGGTTTCCCGCCTCAGAATTGCCCGCGTACGTCGGCGCGCAAGTGGTGGGCGCCATTGCGGCTGCGGGAGCCCTGTACTTCATCGCCAGCGGCAAGGCCGGGTTTGACTTGAGCGGCGGATTCGCGTCGAACGGATACGGCTCACATTCCCCCGGCGGCTACTCGCTCGCTGCGTGTTTGACCGCCGAAGTCGTGCTCACGTTCATGTTCCTGATGATTATCCTCGGCGCTACCGACCGGCGGGCTCCGGCCGGCTTTGCGCCGCTGGCCATCGGGCTCGGGCTTACTCTCATTCATCTCATCGGTATTCCGGTGACGAACCTGTCGGTAAATCCGGCGCGCAGCACGGGCCCTGCCGTGTTGGTTGGCGCGTGGGCGATCGAGCAGCTATGGTTGTTTTGGGTGGCGCCTCTGGTCGGCGCTGCGCTGGCTGGTATTGCCTATCCGGCGCTCGCAGAAGAGTCCGCTGAACAGTCTTCGAAGCCTGCCGCGCATCGGGCGACGGCCGCAAATTGATCCTCCAGGCGGTTGAAGGAAAATAGGCTCCGCGGCTCGCGCCGGGCGTTTTTTGGACAGGCGTGGTGGTACACTGAGGATGTTCCCAAAGTCCAAGAGGTTCCGGGTGAATGAATAGTCTTCAGGATATTCTCTCGACAATTCCAATTTTCAGCTTCCTGGGGCGGAATGAAATTGCCGCCGTGGAAACCCTATTCGTCGAGTCAACGCGACAGAAGGAAGAGTACGTCTGCCGCGAGGGCGAGGAAGGCGATACATTCCATATCATTCTCGATGGTGAACTGGAAGTAATCGTTGGCCAGAATGATTCGGCGCGAGTGGTCAGTATCCTGAAAAAAGGCGACTTTTTCGGCGAGATGGCCCTGCTGCAAGGAGGCAAGCGCACGGCGTCAGTTGTGGTGTCGCGCCGGGCGCGCCTCGTCACGCTGGATCGCTCGTCGTTCAACAGCCTCTTCCTGAAGAATCCGAAAGCGCTGGAGTACTTCACCCGTGTGCTTTGCAAGCGCGTAGCGGACGCGAACAAGGGCGATGTCGTCCGCAAGTCGACGATGACCATCAGCATTGCTTCGGCGCGTGAGAATTTGCACGGCAAGTCCATGCTTTCCGAAGCGCTGGCGGCAGTCCTCCATGACCTCACCGGCTCACAGATTCTGTTGGTTCGCCTTTCATCATGCGCTGTGGGACCGGAGGGCGAGTTGGCGGAAATTCTGCATTGGGGAGGTTCCGGCGAAGCTTTGGAGCGCGCCATCAGCAAGATCGCCCAGGGCGTATTCATCTTGGATGTGCCGGCTCGACCCGGTCAGGACGCGAATTATTACGCCGAATGCGGTTCCAGTCTCATTTCCCGGTTTAGCGATCGATTCCCTTTCATCATTTTCGACATGAACACCGAACGCGGCGTGTTGGAAGCGCTCGATCTGTTTTCTGACGTCTACATCGAGATCGGCGATACAGCGGAGCCACCGAAGAAGGCCGATTCATCCGGTAGCAAGATGAAGTACTTTCGCGTGGTCAACCGGTTCAACATGACGTCGCGGGCGGTGTCCCTGAGCCATTGCGAACCTTTCGTGATGCCGCACGCTAGCCGGCTCAATAGCGGGACCTCAACTGATTTCATTCGTACCAACCCGCGATCGGCGTTGGGTCTTCCGGTTCATCGTCTGGCGCGGAAGATTCTGGGAACGACAGTGGGCGTGGCCCTCGGCGGTGGCGCGGCGTTTGGAATCGCTCACTTGGGAGTGCTACAGGTTCTGGAGAAGCACGGAATCCCGATCGATCTGATCGCGGGATGCTCACAGGGTTCAATCATCGGAGTTGGTTATGCCGCTGGCGTCTCGACGGCGCGAATGATCGAGATCGCGCTGCAGTTGGGGCACTGGAAGAACTCGCTGCTGGCAGTGGATCTGACGATCACACGCCCGGGACTGCTCTTAGGGGACAGTTTTGTTAAGATCTTCGAACCTTACTTGACCGAGTGCCGCACGTTCGCGGATCTGCTGATGCCCTGCCTGACGGTAGCGACGGATATCGAAAGCGGTGAACGCGTGCCGATCGGCTCGGGGTTGTTAACGACGGCCTTCCGGGCCAGCGCGGCGGTACCCATGGTATTCGCTCCGGTAAAGGTGGGAGACAGGGTTCTAGTGGACGGCGGTGTCTCTGATCCGGTGCCAGCCGAGGTTGTGAACGCGATGGGCGCGGACTTGTGTATCGCGGTCAATGTTGTGCCGCCGTTGAAGCTGGGCGTTGAAAACGCTGTAAGCAAAGCTGTGCGGCTGGTTAACCGGTTCAACCCGATGTCCTACCTGAACGGCGTATCTGGCATGCCGGCCATGTTCGACATCATTATGAACTCGATGCAAGTACTGCAGCACGAGCTTGGAAACTTCAAAGCGATCTCCGCGGATGTGCTGATCAAGCCGGATCTGTCGGACTTCACGTGGATCGAGTATTACCGGTCGAGTGAGTTGATCGAGCGCGGCGTGGAAGCTGCCGAGCGGGCCATGCCCGCCATCCACCGCGTGCTCGCCCAGAAGATGGCGCCTTACAAGAAGCGCTCGACTACCGAAGTGGCCGTGGCCTCCTGAGCCCTCGACTCAAATAACCAAGCCTCCCAGGCGAAACACCCGCTTCACGGGCGTAAATGGCGGCGCGGGCTTCGCCTCAATCAACTTCGTCGAGTCTCGCCAGAGAGCCGTAAATCCAGCCTTCTCTCCGGTGCGATAGTAGTGCAGCAGATACGCCATGTCGTATGCCGTATAGTCACTGAACCACTGAGCCAGACCGGCGATGCCGATACATTCGAACATGCCGAGCGCGTAACGAGCCGCTTCGCGTTCGTAAGCTAGAATCACAGGCAGCAGACTTTCGGCCACTGGAGGACTTTGTAGCCTCCCGAGCTCGAAGGCATCAGGGTCGATGTTCCATTGCACCGTGTGTCCGAACAGATGCCCCAGCAAAAACAACCGCTGTTCCGGCGTCACGGCGTGATCGATATGTATTTCGCAGCCATCCAGATCCCCGGTCAGAGGGTCGGGAATGTCGCGCGTCACGACTCGGATTCCTACCGTCTTTTCCAGGTAATGCTCGACCTGCGCGCAGTAAACGGCAAACGGGATCATTTTCGATTCACTTCGCCGGTACGGTAGCTGGAGCCCCTTTCTCCTTCACGAAGACCACCAGGAACTTGGCCGGCTGCGTGCTGCTGGCATTTTTGGAAACGGCGTGAACGTCCTCCGGCGACTCATAAAACGTCTGCCCCGGCCCGAGCGTCACTTCCTTCCCGCCCTTCACCTGCATCACGACCGACCCCTCCAGCACATAGACGAACGTATGAGCATTATGCCGGTGCTCGGCCGACGAGGCGCCCGGCGCATACTCCACCGTCACCATCGTGCCTTCCTTGCCGGCAAGCCCCGCCAGATCCTTGGTCATCAGCGGTGTCACCTTCGCATTTTGAGCCGACACGCCCGCGGCCAGGCACAATGCAATTAGGACGCTCCTCATTGCGTCGCTCCTTCAGTCTTGCGCGCCGCAGGTTGATACTCTCCAGGCACAGCCCGGAATGCAATCGCCAGACGATTCCACCCATTAATGGCAACTACCGCCATCGTCAAATTCACCAGCTCTTCGTCCGAGAACTGCTGCCGGACCTCTTCATACACTGGATCCGGCACATGATCCTCGGTGATTAGCGTGACCGCCTCTGTCCACGCCAGCGCCGCCCGCTCCCGGTCGGTAAAGAACGGAGTCTCACGCCACGCGTTGAGCGCATACAGCCGCTGCTCACTCTCCCCCGCAGCCCGGGCATCCTTGGAATGCATGTCAATGCAATAAGCGCATCCATTGATCTGCGACGCACGCATCTTTACCAGCTCGATCATGGAAGGCTCCAGTTTGGACGATTTCCGGAGAAACATCTCCAGGCCGAGCATGGCACGGTAAGCTGCAGGCGAAGCCTCTTGAGAGTTCAATCGTGATTGCATAGTTCAGGTCCTTTCACTTCCAGGATAAAGCCATAAGTGGACCTGCGAAAGTTGCAGCCGAGGATTGCCGTCAAGAGCCGGCGGCGGCGGGAGGAGAGTTAATTCGGAAACTACCCGTTCTCGTGAGACTTGCCGTCAGCCAGACCAGCAGGCAAATTCTGCAGAGCTGCCTGAACCAGTTCCTGCTGGGAAACATCTGCACGCGCCAGTTCTGGCGGCGGACCTGGCGTGTGCGTGATATTTCCGTGGAGCAGGAACGCGACGACCTTGCAGATGTTGATATGGCCGTCGACCCCAATGGAAACGCCGTCATTGTCGTCGTAGACGCGCACCCCGTCTGCCGGAGCGTGATTTCGAAACCATTCAAGTAGCCGTTCGGTCATTTTGTCGGTAGCGTCCATGCGATTTATAGAAGCAATTCGCGGCCCAAAGTTAGATACGATCCTCGCTTTGGATAGGCGCCCGGATTGCTGCATTTGGATTGAGAGATCCTCATGCTTCCGATTTCCAGGGTCCTCGTTCCGGTCGATTTTTCCGATCGTTGCCTTGCGATGCTGCCCTACGCGCGTGCGTTCGCATTGAGACATGACGCGGAGCTGACACTCCTGCATGTATTCAATCCGGTCTACACGGTCCCGCCGGCAGGGCCATTTGGACCGGCGATCGTGTCCCTGCCTCCGTCCGTTTTCGAGCACGCTACGCAACGGCTCGACGCATTCGGAGGAGATCAGCTGCAAGGATGCCGCGTCCGGCGATTGATCTATGAAGGCGACCCGGCGGAGCAGATCACCGAATTCGCCACCGCGGAAGACGTTCATCTGATCATCATGCCGACTCACGGTCTTGGAATTCTGCGTCGATTCCTGATCGGCTCAGTCACGGCCAAAGTTCTCCACGATGTCGAGTGTCCCGTCATGACTGGCGTACACGTCGAGCAGTCTTCTCAAGCGAAGCCGGATAACTTTTCCAACATTCTGTGCGCGGTAGACCTAGGGCCGAGCAGTGAGCCGACTCTCGCTTGGGCCGGCCAGTTCGCCGAGGCCTTTCACGCGCGGCTGGAAATTGTTCATGCTGTCCCATCGTCCAGTCGCGGATCCGAGCGGGATGATATCGAAGCCCTGCAACAGTCAACGGGAGCAAAAGTCGCGGACATTGTTATCCAGGAAGGTGAACCTGTCAAAACGGTGATCGCTGTCGCGAACTCCACCGCGGCTGACCTCCTGGTAATTGGCCGGGCCGTTCACAAGGATCCGGCAAGTAGATTACGGCCGGAAGCTTACGCAATCATCGGCCAGTCCCCCTGTCCGGTTGTGAGTGTATGAAGAAGGTTGACCAGCTCATGATCGCGGAACTCTCGCTCATTACGTCGCAAGCGCTTGGGCGATATCCTCTACCAAGTCCTCGCCGTTCTCCAGTCCGACCGACAGCCGGATCAGATTCTCCGGAGTACGGGTTGGCCGCGCCTCGAGCGAGGCCCGGTGCTCGATCAGGCTCTCAGTCCCGCCCAAGCTCGACGCCCGCGTAAATACCCGTGTCTTCGCCACGACCTCCGTCGCCCGCGCCCGTCCACCTTTCACCTGGAAGGCGATCATGCCGCCGAATTGCGTCATCTGCCGCGCCGCGATCTGATGGCCGGGATGACCGGCGAGACCGGGATAGTACACCTTCTCGACTCCGTCGTTCTGACAGAGGAATCGCGCTACTTTCAGGGCATTTTCCGAGTGGCAGCGCATCCGGCACGGCAGCGTCCGGATACCGCGCCGCACCAGCCAGCTATCGAGCGCGGCGGAAACCGCCCCCCCGGTGGTCTGGATCCTGCGGATGTTCCCGAAGAAGCAATCGTCAACCCGCGAGATCACCAGGCCACCGGCCGCGTCGCAGTGCCCTCCCAGGTACTTGGCGCTGGCGTGCAAGATCAGGTCCGCGCCGAAACGGAATGGATTCTGCAGCGCCGGCGTCGCAAACGTGTTGTCGCAGAGAACCATCGCGCCCGCCTCGTGAGCGGCCGCGGCCACCTCGGCGATGTCGGTGATCTTCAGCAGCGGATTCGACGGCGTCTCGACCCAGATCAGCTTCGTCTTCGGCTGTATCGCCTTCCGCAGGCTCGCGAGATCCGCCATATCGACGAAGGTAGTCGAAAGCCCCCACCGCGCAAATACGTCGCAGAGCAGATCGGATGTGCCGTAGAAGAGATCCTTCGGCGCAACCACGTGATCGGTCGGCGAAAGCGCCTGGAACACGCTCATCGCCGCCGCCGATCCGGAGGAGAACGCAGCAGCGGCCGCGCCCCCTTCGAGAGCCGCGGCGCACTTCTCCAGCGCTTCACGGTTCGGATTGTTTACACGATTGTAATAATACCCGCGCGGATAAGTTCCGTCCGCCGAGCGCTCAAATGTCACCGAAAGGTTAACCGGAGCGATGATAGCCCCGGTCGCGGAATCCACGTGGTAACCGGCATGCACGGCCAGCGTTTCGAGTTTCATTGCGGTATATTGAGGCCAACCGGCGGATCCGTAAATAGCCAATCGTGAAATGGCTATTCCCAGCCGCCGGAATCTGGCGCATACTGATGTCCAATCGAGCTATGGATCTGTCTAAATTGAAATTTAACAGGGCGCCTGGGGACAGCCTCTACGACCAGCTCGTGACCGCGCTCGAGACAGCCATCGAGCAAGGCGACCTCGCGCCTGGCGCAAGGCTGCCTTCGGA
>Ga0075421_100007962_pt1 | contig 12986 bp, 12 predicted proteins | sample SoiMetdeltSBSDD5_FD_75292 | JGI IMG/M metagenome (GOLD analysis project Ga0075421, IMG submission 75292) | Bulk soil microbial communities from a Populus tree surrounding site in Tennessee, USA - Soil MetaG P. deltoides SBSDD5 | ecosystem: Environmental > Terrestrial > Soil > Tree plantation... | reverse complement strand
GCGCCGCGGTGCAGCGGCTCGCGCTGCGGTACGGGTTCCGGGATGCTGTCGAGATCCGGAGGCGGCGAATCGCCGGGGCCATCGTCGAGGTAATAGCCGCCGCCCCGAAGCGGGCGTGGCGCGGGTGATCGAGTGGGAGCCGACACGCTAGTAGGCGCTTTCGCGACACGCGGCGCGCGTTCGGCTTGCGGCTCAGGCTGCCGCGGGGCGCTGCCGCAGGCGCTGAGCGCCGTGGCGATGACGAGCGCCGCCGCGCAAGGGGCGGATCTGCTCGTCACTCGTGCCGTCACCGTCACGTCTGTACGAGTTTCTTATGAGTATGGATGCTCATCAGAATGCCAAAACCGAGGCAGATCGTCACGAGCGAGGTACCGCCGTAGCTGATGAGGGGCAGTGGAACGCCCACGACCGGCAATATCCCGCTCACCATACCCATGTTTACGAAGGCGTAGGTGAAGAATGTCAGCGTGATGGCACCGCCGAGGAGCCTCGCGTAGAGTGTAGGTGCCTGTGCCGCGATCGTCGCGGCGCGTGCGATAACGAGCAGGAAAAGCACGAGCAGGATCCCGTTCCCGATGAGCCCGAACTCTTCGGAGTAGACGGCGAAGATGAAGTCGGTCGTCCGCTCGGGAATGAAGTCGAGGTGCGTCTGTGAGCCGCTCAACCAGCCTTTGCCGGCGAGTCCGCCCGAGCCGACGGCAATCGTCGACTGGATCGTGTGGTATCCCGCACCGAGCGGGTCCTGGGATGGATCGAGCAGTGTCAGCACGCGCTGCCGCTGGTAGTCGTGCAGCACCGACCACAGCACGGGCAGACTCGCCGCACCGGCAATCGCCAGGCCGGCGATGATTTTCCACGACAGACCCGCGAGGAAAATCACGTAGCAGCCGCTGGCGAAAATCAATACGGCCGTGCCGAGATCCGGCTGCCGGACGATGAGCCCGACGGGCATGAGCAGCAGCAGCGCGGCGATGACGTAGTTCTTGAGCCGTAACGTCGCTTCGTAGCGATCGAAGTACCACGCCAGCATGAGCGGCGCGGCGATCTTCATGAGCTCGGAAGGCTGAATGCGCGTGACGCCGAGATCGAGCCATCGGCGCGCGCCGTTCACGACTTGTCCGAACAGTGCGACGCCGAGCAGCAGGACGAGGCCGACCACGTATACGGGGACCGAGAGCCGCATCAGGTAGTGCGGCGGAATGTTGGCGAAGACCCACAGCACGCCCAGTGCGACCAGCATGTTGAGCATCTGCCCGTTGACTCGCGCCCAGTTGCCATTGGCGGCGCTGTAGAGCACGAGCAGGCCCGTGATCATCAGCAGCAGCATGAACGTGAGCAGCGGCTGGTCGAGGTGACCGACCACGAAGCGGCCAAGACGTTTAATGAGGGGGGGCATCGGTTGCACCCTCGTCGTCCCTGGCCGGCTTTGCCGGTTCCTTGCCCAGCAACCAGTAATCGAAAACCTGCCGCGCGATCGGCGCGGCGGCGCGCGCGCCGAAACCACCGTTCTCCACGACGACCGCGAGCGCGATCGTCGGCTTGTCCGACGGCGCATACGCGATGAAGAGCGCGTGGTCGCGAAGACGCTCGGAAATGCGGTTTTCGACGTATTTGTCGCCTTTCAGGCTGAATACCTGGGCCGTTCCGGTCTTGCCGGCATGCGTGTAAGGGGCGCCGGCGAAAGCGCGCGCCCCCGTGCCCTCCTTGTTTACGCCCACCATCCCGTGCTTCACGACGGCGATGTGCTCCTTCTTGATGTCCAGCGTACGCAGCGGCTTCGGCTCTATAAGGGTGCGCTCGCGGCTATGCACGTTTTCCACGTAATCGACGATGTGCGGGCGGAACATCACGCCGTCGTTGGCCAGCGTCGCCGTGGCGCCCGCGAGCTGAAGCGGCGTGTACGAGTTATAGCCCTGACCGATGCCGATGCTGATGGTCTCGCCGGCGTACCATTTTTGCTGCTCCGGCTTCTTGAACCGTTTACGCTTCCATTCCCGGGACGGCAGCACGCCTTCGGACTCGCCCGAGATGTCGATGCCGGTGCGGCTGCCGAACCCGAACATTCCCATGAAGCTCGAGATGAGGTCGATCTGCATGTCGGCCGCGAGCTGGTAGTAGTAGGTATCGCACGACTGCACGATCGACTTGTACATGTCCACCAGCCCGTGCCCGCCGACTTTGTCGTCGCGGAAGTGGTGGCCGCCGAAATTGAAAAAACCCGGGTCTGAAATCGCCTGACCCGGTGTGCGCTTGCCATGAAAGAGCGCGGCGAGCGCCATGAACGGCTTGAACGTCGAGCCGGGCGGATACGTGCCGTTCAGCGCGCGGTTCACCATGGGTTTATCGAGCGAGGTATTGAGCTCGTTCCAGTTCTGCGGGTCGATACCATCCACGAAGAGATTCGGGTCGAAGCCGGGTTTGCTCACGAATGCGAGCACGCCGCCAGTGGCGGGGTCGATCGCGACGAGCGCACCACGTCGATCGCCAAAAGCGCGGTAGACCATCTCCTGCAGCCGGGCATCGAGCTTGAGCACGAGATTGCTGCCGGAGATCGGAGGCGTGCGCGAGAGAGAACGCACGGCGCGCCCGCCTGAATCCACCTCCACCTGCTCGACGCCGGTGGTGCCGTGCAGGTGCTGCTCGTAGCTGTATTCGAGCCCCGTCTTTCCGATGTAGTCGGTGCCGCGGTAGTTCGATACCCGCCCATCGCCCTCGAGCCGGTCGAGGTCCTTCTGACTGATGCGGCCGATGTGACCGATCACGTGCGAGAACAGCTCGCCCTGGGGATACTCGCGAAAGAGCCGGGCCCGAACGTCGACGCCGGGAAACCGGTAGCGGTTGGCCGCAAAGCGTGCGATCTCCTCGTCCGAGAGGCGAGTGCGTATGGGCAGGCTTTCGAAGCGCTTGCTTTCCTCGAGCAGCTTCTTGAAACGGCGACGGTCACGAGGCGTGATCTCGACCAGCGTCGCGAGCTCCTCGATGGTGTTGTCGAGGCTTTCCACTTTGCTCGGCGTGATTTCCAGCGTGTAGGCCGAGTAGTTCGTGGCGAGCACCACGCCCTTGCGGTCCACGATGATCCCACGGTTCGGCACGATGGGCAGAATCGAGATGCGGTTCGCCTCCGCCAGCGTGTGGTAATGGTCGTGCATCACGAGCTGGAGATAGCAGAAGCGGGCGAACAGCAACCCGAACATCACCAGCACGAGAGTCGAAGCGACTCCGAGCCGCACGCGAAAATTGTGCAGCTCGCGCTCCGCGTCGCGCAGCTCGACGCCTGGACTGATGTTGAGCTCAGACATGGTCGGGGTCCCGCCGCGGCCGTTGCGGCAGCTTCAGCAACACCGACAGGAGCGGCCAAAGCGCACCGCCGACGAAGCTGCCGAGGAAGTAAGGATAGCCGGGGAAGTCGGCGCCGGCGAGCATGCGTACGCCGAGCACGATCAGGTCGTTCACCAGAAGCAGCGGGATGACGTGCGCTATCTGTGACCCTAGGCTGAAGCGCCGGACCCGGCGATTGAGCGCGATTCCGGCGTAGGCGAGGATGGTGTAGGAAAGTGCATGCTGGCCAAGCAGCGCGCCTTCCGCGACATCCATGAGCAGCCCGAGCGTAAAAGCAGCCGTGAAGCCGACCCGGAGCGGCTGTTCGATCACCCAGTAGAGGACCACGAGCGCCACGAAATCCGGCCGCAGCCAGCCGGCCCAGCCGGACCACGGCATCATGTTCAGCAGCGCGGCGGCTATGAACGTCGCAACGATAAAGGCCGGTTTGACCGGCAGCAGAATCTCGTGGCGGGCGACGACATCCATCGTTATATCCCCGCTCCGGCGCGCACGAATCTCCCGTCGCCCCGGCAGGGGTCGCGCGCGAGGGTGAACGCTATCATCCTGCTCCCCTCCGTCCCTTCTTCGCCGGTGGCGCTTTCTTCGCTTCCTCCGGCGGACGCTCCGGCACGTTCTGTTCTGCGTGGACGACCAGCACCTGCTTGTGGTTGCTCACGCCGGCGAGGGGTTTGCAAAGGATGCGCGCGAACAGGAACGCGGCATTGCGCTCCACGTTCACGATTTCGGCAACGGGCAGCCCGGCCGGGTACACGCCGTCGATGCCGGACGTGACGAGCTGGTCGCCGTTTGCGAAATCCGCGTTGAGCGGCACGAACTTGAGCTCGAGCGCGCCATCGCTGCCCGTGCCGCCGAGCACGCCGCGTAAACCGTTTCGGGTATTGAGCACTGGAACGAGATGGCCTTTGTCGGTGATGAGGGTGACTTCGGCCAGCCAGGGATACACTCGCGTCACCTGACCGACGACCCCGGCGCCATCGATCACGGGCTGGCCGGGTTCGATCTCGTGCTGCGAGCCCTTGTCGATCACGATTTTGCGCGAGAACGGGTCGCGCGCGGCATACAGCACTTCGGCGAAGGACGTGCGCGAGCTCAGACGATCGCGCGTGCCGAGGAGCTTACGAAGGTGATCGTTCTCGGCCTGCAGAGACGTGAGCTGCTGCAGCTGTGCCGACTGCGCGAGGTTCGTCTGCCCGAGACGAGCATTCTCCTCCTTCAGCGACCCCTGCGTGACGAAGAACTCCGAAGCGCGATCGAATATGTTGAAAGGGGCGTTCGCGATTCGCTGCAGCGGATAAGTGATCACGGACGCGACCTGCCGTACGGTATCGAGATATTTCAGCCGCGCGTCGGCGCCGAGCAGCGCGAGCGACACGATGGTGAACATGAACAGCCGTGCGAGGGGGCTGGGACCTGTCCTGAAAAACGGCGGCGGCTGGTGTTCCATTACTCGGGAGGAGAGAAAAGAGAGTATTGAGGCGGAACACCATTCGGCATCGTCGCCTCGCGCCTCCCGCCTCCCGTCTAACTCAGTCGTTCGTGAATATCGTCGCCAGACGTTCCATCTTCTCGAGCGCCATGCCCGAGCCGCGAACCACGCACGTGAGTGGATCGTCCGCGATCACGACCGGCAGGCCCGTTTCCTCCATGAGAAGTCGATCGATATCGCGGAGAAGCGCGCCGCCGCCCGTCAATACCATGCCTTTCTCGGCGATGTCCGCGGCAAGCTCGGGCGGGGTCTGCTCGAGCGCCGACTTGACGGCGGAAACGATGCTGTTCAGCGGATCGGTCAGCGCTTCGAGGATCTCGTTGCTCGAAATCGTGAAGCTGCGTGGTATGCCTTCCGCCAGGTTACGTCCTTTGACTTCTTTCTCGCGCACTTCGGAGCCGGGGAACGCCGAACCGATTTCTTTCTTGATCTGTTCGGACGTCGTCTCGCCGATCAGCATGCCGTAGTTGCGGCGAATGTAGTTGATGATCGCTTCGTCGAATTTGTCGCCGCCTACACGGACCGAGCCTTTGTAGACGAGGCCGCCGAGCGCGATCACGCCGACTTCGGTCGTGCCGCCGCCGACGTCGACGACCATCGAACCGGTCGCTTCACCGACCGGAAGATCGGCGCCGATCGCGGCAGCCATCGGCTCTTCGATCAGGTACACGCGGCTTGCGCCCGCGCCGATCGCCGATTCGCGGATCGCGCGGCGCTCGACCTGGGTCGAGCCGCACGGCACGCAGATGATGATGCGCGGGCTCGGCTTGAAGAGGCGCGAGCTGTGGACTTTGCGGATGAAGTGCTTCAGCATCTGCTCGGTCACGGTAAAGTCCGCGATCACGCCGTCTTTCATCGGGCGGATCGCCGTGATGTTTCCAGGCGTGCGTCCGAGCATCTGCTTTGCGGCGATGCCCACTTCCTGGATCACTTTCTTTCCGTTCGGGCCCCCTTCCTGGCGGATTGCGACCACGGACGGCTCGTCGAGGACGATCCCTTTGCCGCGCAGGTAGATGAGCGTGTTGGCGGTACCAAGGTCGATCGCCAGATCGTCATTGAAGTAGCTACTCAGGAAACCGAACATAAGCGTTGTTAACTATGGAGAATGGTGCGTTGCATTTAGCCGCGTATGATACCCTATGCAGCTTCCGTTTTTAACAGCGATCCACCCGTTTCATGGCGCTCACACGAGAGGATGTACTGCGCGCTGCCCGGCTCGCCCGAATCGCAATCGAGGACTCGGAAGCCGATGCCGTGCTCGAGCAGCTCCGGCGCATCTTCGAGATGATCGAAGAGATGCGTGCCGTGGACGTGACCGGGGTCGATCCGATGGCTCACGCACAGGACGTTATCCTGCGTCTGCGCGAAGATGTGGTCACCGAAACTGATCAGCACGAGCTTTTCCAGTCGATTGCGCCTCGCGTCGAACGCGGGCTCTATCTCGTCCCCAAGGTGATCGAATAGTAGGGGAGACGGCGGGCGCGAGGGGGGAGAAGTAGAAGCGTTTTTCCCCCGTTATTCTCGTCGCGCTTTCCGGCTCCCGTGTCCATCGTCCCGGAGTGACTTTACGGCCCCGCTGTACCGCTCTTGAATGTTCGAACTGACGCTCAAAGGTCTCTCCGATGCGCTCGCCGCGCGCAAGCTCTCGAGCGTCGAAGCGACACGCTTTTACCTCGGCCGGATCCAGGCCTTGAACCCGACCTACAACTGCTTCGTCACGCTCGACGAAGAGCGGAGCCTCGGCGAGGCGAGGGAGGCCGACAACGCGAGGGCGGCAGGCCGCGCGCAGCCGCTCACGGGAATCCCTATCGCGCATAAGGATATTTTCTGTGCGAAGGGGTGGCTCTCGACCTGCGGATCCAAGATGCTCTCCAACTTCGTTTCGCCGTACGACGCGCACATTGTCCAGCGCCTGAACGAAGCGGGTGTCGTGACCATCGGCAAGACCAATATGGACGAGTTCGCGATGGGGTCCTCCAACGAGACCTCGTGGTACGGGCCCGTACGCAATCCCTGGTCCGCCGATACGGTGCCTGGCGGCAGCTCGGGCGGCTCGGCAGCCGCAGTTGCGGCGCGCCTTGCGCCGGGAGCAACGGGCACCGACACCGGCGGCTCCATACGCCAACCTGCTGCACTGACGGGAATCTGCGGGCTGAAGCCCACCTACGGGCTCGTCTCGCGCTACGGCATGATCGCCTTCGCCTCGAGCCTGGACCAGGCCGGCCCGATGGCGCGCACGGCCGAGGACCTGGCGCTCCTCATGAACGGCATGGCGGGCTTCGACGAGCGCGACTCCACGAGTCTCGATCGACCAGCCGAGGACTACACCCGGGAGCTCGGCAGTGGCATCGCGGGGTTGCGCATTGGCCTGCCGAGCGAGTTCTTCGCGGAAGGCGTGTCGCCTGACGTCGCGAAAGCCATCGACGCGGCGATCACGCAGTACAAGGCGTTCGGGTGTGAGCCCGTGGAAGTGACACTTCCGAATATGCGTCTCTCCGTTCCGGTTTATTACGTGCTCGCGCCGGCGGAGGCATCCAGCAACCTCGCGCGCTACGACGGCGTGCGTTACGGCTATCGTACGCCGAACTACCGCGATCTGGACGAGATGTACGAAAAAACGCGTGCTGAAGGCTTCGGCGCGGAGGTGAAGCGCCGCATCCTCATCGGCACGTACGTCCTGTCGCACGGCTACTACGATGCCTATTATCTGACCGCCCAGAAGCTGCGCCGGCTGATTGCACAGGATTTCACGCGCGCGTTCGAGCGCTGCGACGTGATCATGGGCCCCACCAGCCCCACGACCGCCTTCCGCCTGGGAGAGAAAGCCGGCGATCCCCTGCAGATGTATCTCTCGGATATCTACACGATCGCGGTGAACCTCGCGGGCTTGCCGGGTCTTTCGATACCCTGCGGCTTCGACGGCAAAGGGCTGCCGGTCGGGCTTCAGATCATCGGCAACTACTTCCGCGAGGCGCAGATGCTCAACGTCGCGCACCAGTACCAGCTCGCGACCGATTGGCACCTGCGCGCGCCACCGGACGTCGAAGCATGAAGTGGGAAACCGTCATCGGGCTGGAAGTCCATGCCCAGCTGAACACGCGCTCGAAGATCTTCTCCGGCGCGTCGACGGTGTTTGGCGCGCCGCCGAACAGCCAGGCGTCCGCGGTCGACATCGCGCTGCCGGGCGTGCTGCCGGTGCTGAACCGGGCGGCGGTCGAGAAAGCCATCCGTTTTGGCCTTTCCGTCGGCGCTCGCGTGAACGAGCGGTCGATTTTCGCGCGGAAGAACTACTTCTACCCCGACCTTCCGAAGAACTATCAGATCAGCCAGTACGAGATCCCCGTCGTCTCCGGGGGGTCGGTGACCGTACTGGTCGGCGACATGGAAAAGACCGTGCGGCTCACGCGCGCTCACCTCGAGGAGGACGCCGGCAAGTCCCTGCACGAGGATTTCCACGGCGAAACCGGTATAGATCTGAACCGGGCGGGCACGCCCCTCCTCGAAATCGTGTCGGAGCCCGACATGCGCTCGAGCGCCGAAGCGGTCGCGTACGCGAAAGCACTCCACGCGCTCGTACGCTGGATCGATATCTGCGACGGCAACATGCAGGAAGGCTCGTTCCGGTGCGATGCGAACGTATCGGTCCGGCCCACCGGGTCGAGCACGTTCGGTACGCGCTGCGAGATCAAGAACCTCAATTCATTCCGCTTTCTCGAGCGGGCGATCGATTTCGAGGTGCAGCGCCAGATCGAGCTCATAGAAGACGGGGGCAAAGTCGTGCAGGAAACGCGTCTTTACGATCCCGACCGCGACGAGACGCGCCCGATGCGCAGCAAGGAGGACGCGCACGACTATCGCTACTTCCCGGACCCCGATCTGCTGCCGCTCGCGGTTTCGCCCGAATGGCTGAACGACGTGCGGGCAAAGCTTCCGGAGCTCCCTGAAGCAATGCGCGAGCGCTTCACCCGTAGTTACGCGATCACGGCTTACGACGCGGGCGTGCTGACCGCAAGCCGCGAGGTCGCCGATTATTTCGACGCCTCGGCCAGCGGTGCTGCGGGACAGGTCGGGAAGCTCACCGCGAACTGGATCGCCGGCAATCTCAGCGCGAGACTGAACGAAGCGGGCCTGGACATCACGGAGAGCAAAGTCAGCGCGCAGCAGCTCCGGGGGCTCGTTGAACGCATCGCGGACGGCACCATCTCCGCGAAAATCGCCAAAGACGTGTTCGACGCGATGTGGAACGGTGACGCGACGGGCGCGGACGCTGCGGACAAGATCATCGAATCGCGCGGCTTGAGGCAGATCTCGGATAGCGGCGCCCTCGAGCAAATCGCGGACCAGGTGATCGCCGCGAACGCCCAGCAGGTGGCCGACTACCGCGGCGGGAAGGAAAAAGCTTTCAACTCACTCGTGGGGCAGGTGATGAAAGCGACGAAGGGCAAAGCGAACCCCCAGCAGGTGAGCGAGATCCTCAAGCGTAAACTACAGTAACTACTTTTTCGCCGACGCAGCTATCTGCTGCGCCTTCAGCTCCGCGAAGCGCTTGCGGTATTCGGCGTACTTCCCGCGCAGCTCCTCTTTTTCCTTGTTCTTCGCCGCGATGCTTTGCTCGAACCGCTCCTTCTCCGTCGCAAGTCGCGCGAGCTCGTCCTTTACTGCAGGCGCGACCGGCTTTTTGGTTTTCTCCATCGCGTCGGCGCGGGATTTCGCTTCGTTGTAGCGCTGGGTGGTGTTCTTCAGCGCGACGGTCAGCTGTTCGATCTGCAAGTCGATCACCTGGAGGTCTCGGTCGCGCTTGAGATCGATCTCGTTTTCGTTGCTGTAGGTTTCCAGAAGCGCGGTGTCCTGGCGTCGCTGGCCCAGTGACTTACGTTCCTCCTCGGCCCTCACCCGGGCCGCTTCCTGCTCGCGGGCACGCCGCAGGTTTGCTTCTTCGACCGATTCCGTCTGCTTTCGCGTAACGCCGCGTGAATCGAGCTCCTTCGTGGCGGCACCCTGATATTCGGGGGGCAGCTTGTCGCCGCAACCGATCACTTTGCCCGTGTTGTCCTTCCAGCAAACGATTTTGCCGCTCTGAGCTGAAACGGCGCCGGGCAGCGCGAGCGCGAGCGCGAGCCCGGCCGCTGCAGTCAGCGCCTTAAGTGGCTGTTTTGTATAGACCATCTGCCGTTACTCCATAGCGATCCCGATAGCGCTGGACCGCTTCGAGGTCCCTCGCCAGCGCCGGGTCGGACGCGAGATAGCCGACCAGGTCATCGAGTGTCGCGATGCTAATAACGGCAATACCGTGCGTTTGGCGCACCTCCTGCACGGCCGAGAGGTCTCCGGTGCCTTTTTCGAGCCGGTCGAGCGCTATGACGACGCCGGCGAGTGCGGCCCCGGAAGCGTCGATGAGCTCGACCGATTCGCGAACGGAAGTCCCGGCCGAAATCACGTCGTCCACGATCAGCACGCGCCCCTCGAGCGGCGCGCCGATCACGCTGCCGCCTTCGCCATGGTCCTTGGCTTCCTTGCGGTTGAAGGCGTACGCAACGTCGCGACCTTCATCGGCGAGTGCGATCGCTACGGCTGCTACGAGTGGAATGCCTTTGTATGCGGGCCCGAACAGCATGTCGTAGCGCACGTCCGATGCGCGAATCGCTTTCGCGTAGAATTGCGCGAGTTTTTTTAGAGCGACACCGTGATGGAACAGGCCGGCGTTGAAGAAATACGGCGAGATGCGCCCCGCCTTGGTCTTGAATTCGCCGAAGCAGAGCACCTTCTGCTCGACCGCGAAACGGATGAACTCCTGGCGAAAGTCGGCCGGCAACCCTGATGTCCCGTGCGTGTCGCGTGGCCCAAATGCGGCCGCGCGTGCGCTAATTCTCGAAGATGCTGCGAATTATAACGCTGAACCTTAACGGCATTCGGTCGGCTGCCCGTAAAGGCTTCTTTGGCTGGCTAGGTCGAACGCGCGCGGACATCGTCTGCGTCCAGGAGTTGAAAGCGCAGCCCGGCGATATCGGCCGGGAAGTCGCGCGCATCGGCCGGCTCAGAGGTCATTTTCATTGTGCTGAGAAAAAGGGCTACAGTGGCGTCGGCATCTACACTCGCCACGAGCCCTCGAAGATCGTTGAAGGCGTCGGGATTTCGGACATCGATCGCGAAGGCCGCTACATCAGGGCGGACTTCGGAAAACTGTCGGTCATTTCGCTCTATCAGCCGTCCGGCTCGAGCGGCGAGGAGCGCCAGCGCGTGAAGTTCGGATTCATGGAGCGTTTCTTTCCGCACCTGAAGAACTTGCGCGACGAAGGCCGTGACATCGTCCTCTGCGGCGACTGGAACATCGCCCACAAGGAAATCGATCTGAAGAACTGGCGCGGCAACCGCAAGAATTCGGGCTTCCTCCCTGAGGAACGGGCCTGGCTTACGCGCGTGTTCGACGAGCTGGGGTGGGTGGACACTTTCCGGTGCCTCGACTGCCGGCCGGATCAGTACACCTGGTGGTCCAATCGCGGGCAGGCCTGGGCAAAGAACGTGGGGTGGCGCATCGACTATCAGATCGCTACACCCCGCCTTGCCGCGGCGGCGAAGCGATGCTCGATCTACAAAGATCAGCGTTTCTCCGACCACGCGCCGCTCATCATCGATTACGACTACGCGCTTCAGGCGGAGGGCGAGGCATCCCGATGAGCGTTTCGGCCGCACGGCGCTGGCTCGACGATCTGCGCGTCTACACCGAGCCTCCTGTTGCGCGCATGCTGCTCCTCGGCTTCTCTGCGGGCCTGCCGCTGCTGCTCGTGCTTGGCACGCTTTCGTTCCGGCTGCGGGAAGCCGGCATCGATCGCACGACCATCGGTTTCTTGAGCTGGGTCGGCCTTGCCTACGCTTTCAAGTGGGCATGGGCGCCCCTCGTCGATCGCTTGCCGCTGCCTCTCCTCACCACGTCGCTCGGACGCCGGCGCGGATGGTTGCTCGCCTCGCAGCTCATGATCGTGCTCGGACTCGTCGGAATGGCCGTCACGGATCCCGCAGTGGATCTGCACAGGCTCGTCGCCTTCGCAATCATGGTTGCCTTCGCATCAGCGACCCAGGACATCGCACTCGACGCTTTCCGGATCGAGTCCGCCGACGTTTCGCGACAGGCTGCAATGGCGGCCGCGTATCAGGTCGGCTATCGCGCAGCAATGATCACTGCATCCGCCGGCGTGCTGTGGATCGCGGCACTCTTCGATCCCGACGAAGCGACATACCAGCATCAGCCATGGCTGATCGCCTACCTTTGCATGGCGTCGGCGATAAGCGTCGGCGCGCTCACTGTCCTCTTCTCGAGCGAGCCGGCCAAGACAATTTCCAAAGAGACCTCCGAACGCGAAGAACGCATGCGCGGCCGCCTGGTGCAACTGGGGCTGCCGGGTGCGCGTGTGCTCGCGTGGTTCTATGCGGCTGTGGTGAGTCCGTTCCTCGATTTCGTGCTTCGCTACCGCTGGCACGCGGTGCTGGTTCTCGGCTTGATCGGGACCTACCGCATATCGGACATCGTGCTCGGGGTCATGTCGAACCCGTTTTATCGGGACATGGGTTTCACGAAAGAAGAAGTTGCCGCGGTTTCCGGAGTGTACGGCGTCGTCATGACTCTGGTCGGCGCCGCCGTGGGCGGCGTTCTCGCGCTGCGCCACGGTGTCATCCGGGTACTGATGCTCGGCGCAGCGCTTTCCGCGTTGACGAACCTGCTTTTCGCCTGGCTCAGCACGCGCGGACATGATCTGCCGGGTCTGGTGTTCGTCATATCGGCGGATAACCTGAGTGCCGGTATCGCGAGTGCGGCCTTCATCGCATATCTTTCGGGGCTGACGAACGTTGCGTACTCCGCCACTCAGTACGCGCTCTTCAGCTCCGTCATGCTGCTCCTCCCCAAGTTGATCGCCGGCTGGTCCGGCTGGACCGTCGACCACTTCGGTTACGTCACGTTTTTCGTGGCGACAGCGTGCCTGGGACTGCCCGTGCTCGTGCTGATCTGGTGCGCCGCGCGGGCAGAAGCGGCGCGGAACGGCCGCGTGGCGGGCGCGGAGATACCTCAGACCGAAGCAACGACCGTCGGAGACGCTGCGGGCGTATCGCCCGCCGTACGTCGGTGACTTAGAGTGCCTAACATAATGAGGCACTCTTACGCTTT
>Ga0075421_100007961_pt1 | contig 12987 bp, 9 predicted proteins | sample SoiMetdeltSBSDD5_FD_75292 | JGI IMG/M metagenome (GOLD analysis project Ga0075421, IMG submission 75292) | Bulk soil microbial communities from a Populus tree surrounding site in Tennessee, USA - Soil MetaG P. deltoides SBSDD5 | ecosystem: Environmental > Terrestrial > Soil > Tree plantation... | reverse complement strand
GGTTTTCTCAAGATCGATCTGCTCGGGCTCGGGATGCTCTCCGCGGTCGAGGAGTGCGTCGAGCTGATCTCGGCGCGAAGCGGTGAGCCTCCACGGCAGGGACTGACCCCGGAGGGATCTGTCCCGAAAACCGCTATTGGGACAGTCCCCGTTCGGGAGCAGCCCCTGGACCTGTCTCGCATCTCGCTCGAAGACCCGGGCGTCTACGACGACATCCAGCGCGCCGACACGATCGGCGTCTTCCAGATCGAGAGTCGCGCGCAGATGCAGTCGCTGCTGCGCACGCGGCCGGAGAACCTGGATGATCTGACGATCCAGGTCGCGCTCGTCCGGCCGGGGCCGATCCAGGGCAAGGCCGTCCACCCGTACATCGAGCACCGCCAGAAGCTGCGTGAGGACCCGAGCTTCGTGCCGCCGGTCGACCACGAGCTGCTGCGCGAGCCGTTGAAGGACACGCTCGGCGTCGTCGTCTTCCAGGACCAGGTGCTCGAGGTGGCGATGGCGCTGGCAGGCTTCTCCGTCGGCGAGGCTGAGGGCCTGCGGCGCGCGATGAGCCGCAAGCGCAGTCAGGAGGCGATCGAGGCCTACCGCAGCCGGTTCATCGAAGGGGCGGCGCGAAACGGCGTCGACGCCGAGACCGCCGATGCGGTCTACGACAAGCTCGCCGGCTTCTCCGGCTTCGGCTTTCCGAAGTCGCACGCAGCGGCGTTCGGGCTGCTCGCATACCAGTCGACGTGGCTGCGCCATCACCATCCGCGCGAGTTCCTCGCGGCGCTGCTCAACGCGCAGCCGATGGGCTTCTACCCGCCCGCCTCGCTCGTGCGCGACGCGCAGCGGCACGGGGTCGAGGTGCGGCCGGTCGACGTCAATCGAAGCGGCGTCAAGTGCGGGCTCGAGGACGGCGCGGTGCGGATCGGGCTCGACTACGTGCAGTCGCTACGCGAAGCTGGAGCGGAGGCGGTCGTCGAGGAGCGTGAGCGGAGCGGACCGTTCGCCGGAGTCCGGGACCTCGCGCAGCGGCTCGAGCTCGACCGCGACCGACTGGAGGCGCTCGTCGCCTCCGGCGCCTGCGACGCGTTCGGCGAGCGGCGACGGCTGCTCTGGGAGCTCGGCCTCGCTTTTCGCCCCGCCACGGTGCCCGGCTCCGGCGGCGAGGAGCGGCAGCTCACGCTCTCGCTCGATCCCACCGCCCAGACGCCGGAGCTGCCGAACCAGACGCCGTGGGAGCGCATGCTCGCCGACTACCGGCTGACGAGCCTCTCGGTCGGCACGCACCCATTGGCGCTGCTCCGGCCGCGGCTCCCGGACGAAGTGGTGCCGACCCGCGAGCTCGGCGAGAAGCCGCACGGCGGCCGGATCACCGTCGCCGGCCTCGCGGTCGCCCGCCAGCGACCGGCTACGGCGAACGGCGTCGTCTTCATGCTGCTCGAGGACGAGTTCGGGCAAGTGAACCTGATCGTGCCGCCTCCGGTCTACCGGCGATTCCGGCCGCTCGTCCGCGCCGAGCCGTTGATCCTCGCCCGCGGCCGGTTCGAGCGGAGCGGCCGCAACCAGAACGTGCTCGTGCACGAGTTCGAGTCGCTCGTTCCGCTCGCGAAGGAGGTTGCCAACGGCGCCGATGTGTTCGGCTCCTTGCCGGCCGCCCATCACTTCGGACACCGATAATCCTTTCCCGTGGAGCGGGTCGACGGCTACGCGCCGATCGAGGACTATGCGCTGATCGGCGACGGGCGGGCGTGCGCGCTCGTTGCCGGCGACGGCTCGATCGACTGGCTCGCGATCCCGCGGCTCGACTCCGAAACCGTCTTCGCACGGCTGCTCGACGCCGACCGCGGCGGAGCGTTCGAGCTCGCCCCCGAGCTCGACTTCCGCGTCGAGCGTGAGTACGTCGGGGACTCGAACGTACTGCGAACGACGTTCGTGACTGCCCGCGGCACTGTCCGCGTCACCGATGCGATCACACTCGATAACGGGGCCTTCCTGCCGTGGTTCGAGCTTGTCCGCGGGATCGAAGGGATGAGCGGGACGGTGCCGATGCGGTGGCGGATCACGCCGCGATTCGGCGCAGGGGAGGCGTCGAGGAAGACGACGATCGAGCGGCTCGGGACGGCCGTGCTGGCGGCCTCGCGACCGGCAATCCTCGCCGTCTACCCCTTCGACGCCGGCGAGCCGCACCACACGGACGACGAGATCACCGGCTCGTTCGAGCTCGGCACCGGCGAACGGGCGTCGCTCGTCCTTCGCGCCACGCACGACGAGCCGATTCCTGTGGCCCGGCGTGAATGGGCCGAGCGGCGACTCCGCGACACGGCCCGCGACTGGGAGCGCTGGCTCGCGGAGGCCGGCGTCGAGGGCGATTGGAATGCCGAGGTGCGGCGGAGCGCGCTCGCGTTGCGGGCGCTCACCTACATCCCGACAGGGGCGATCGTCGCGGCGCCGACGACGTCGCTGCCGGAGAGGATCGGCGGCGACCGCAACTACGACTATCGCTACGCATGGGTCCGCGACACGGCGTTCACGCTGGACGCGCTGATCAACCTCGGCCTGCGCGTCCAGGTGCACGCATCCTTCGCGTGGCTGCTACGCGCGATCGAGGGCACGGAGCCCGACCTGCACGTCTTCTACGACCTCGACGGCGACACGACCTCGAGTGACGAAGATCTCGAGCTCGCCGGCTACCGCGGCTCCCGCCCGGTAAGGCGCGGCAACTCGGCTGCGAGCCAGCTCCAGCTCGGCTGCTACGGCGACCTGCTCGAGACCGCGGAGCTCTACGTTCGCGAGGGCAACGCTCTCGACGAGCCCACGGCGGCACGGTTGGCGGACATCCTCGACCACCTGACGACGATCTGGGAGCAGGAGGACTCCGGGATCTGGGAGCTGCCGGACCTGCGGCACTACACGATCTCGAAGATTTCGGTCTGGACCGCATTCGACCGGGCGCTGAGGCTCGTCGAACGGGGGCAGCTCCCGCGCGAGCGGGCGGAGCGATGGCGGGAGTCGGCGGGGAAGGTGCGTGAGTTCGTCGAGCGCGAGTGCTGGTCGGAGCCACGGGGCTGCTACACGATGTTCCCGGGCAGCACGAGCCTCGACGCCAGCATCCTGCGTATGAGCAGGATGGGGTTCCTCGACGTCACGGGCGAGCGGTTCTCGACGGTCGTCGACGCGATTCGCGAGGAGCTCGGCTCGGGCGGCGGCCTCCTCTACCGGTACAGCGGGCAGCAGCGGGTCGAGGGCGCGTTCGTCGCCTGCTCGTTCTGGCTCGTCGAGGCGCTCGCACGCGCCGGGCGAGTCGGCGAGGCGCGCGAGACGATGCGCGCGGCGATCGGGCACGCGAACGATGTCGGCCTCTTCTCCGAGGAGATCGACCCGGAGACCGGCGGGTTTCTCGGCAACTTCCCGCAGGGGCTCAGCCATCTCGCGCTCGTCAACGCCGCGGCGGCGATCCGCGACGCGGAGGGCTAGCGGTTCTCGATCTCGAGCGCGAACCGCGGGAGACGCTTGAGGACGGCCCGGTTGAACTCTTCCTCGTAGAGCTCTCCGGTGTCCTCGTCGAGCGTCCATTTGAAGTGGTCGCGGATGTCGGCCAGGATCTCGGTGCCGGTCTCGACCGCGTCGACATAGTCGCCGTAGCGCTCCTCGGCCTCGTCGCGCGGGGCGGCGTGGTAGGCGCGCTCGAGCTCGTCGCACTCTTCGATCACGTCGGCGTGCTCGCGTTCGAAGAGGTCGAGCTGCCGCGAGATCGTGTCGCTGAAGCGGCGGCGGCGGAACACCTACCTACACTAGCCCGGCTCTGACGCTGCTCATTCGCACCTGGAACGTCTTTCACGGCAACGCGAAGCCGCCGGAGCGCCGCGCCTACCTCCGGCCGATGGTGCGGCTCGCCTCTTCGGACCGTCCAGACATCCTCTGCCTGCAGGAGCTGCCCGTCTGGGCGCTCCCGCGCCTGCCCGACTGGAGCGGCATGAAGGCCTTCGGCGACGTCGCGCAGCCGGCCCGGTTCGGGCCGCTGCCGATCTCTGCCGAGCTCGGGCACCAGCTCAGCTCGCTCCATAACGGCCTGCTTCGCTCGGCCTTCTCGGGCCAGGCGAACGCAATCCTGCTCTCTCCGGACGCCGAGTTGCTTGCACACGAGCGGCTCGTCCTGAACAGCCGTGAGTTCCGCGACAAGGAGGCGCGGCGGCTACGGCTCGGCCTGATCGCCCGGCTCGGGTGGGCGAAGGAGCGGCGGATCGTGCAGGCCGTCCGCGCCCGCTTTCATGACGACACGACCGTGCTGGTCGCGAATCTGCACGCCACGAGCTACCCCGCCGATCAGCGCCTCGCCGATGCCGAGCTCCTTCGCGCTGCGACGTTCGCGGACGGCGTGGCCGAGCCAGGCGACGTCGTCGTGCTCGCGGGCGACTTCAACGTCCCGCCGTCGCGCTCTGCGACCCAGGCCGAGCTGACCGACGGCGAGTGGGGGTTCGCCGCCGCGGCGGTCGACGGGATCGATCGCATCCTCGTGCGTGGCGTCCAGCTCGACGGCGCGGTGCGCTGGCCGCCGGAGCGGCGCCGGCTCGACGGCCGCCTCCTCTCCGACCACACCCCCGTGGAGGCGAGGGTCGGATGACCTTCGAGGAGGCGCGCACCCAGTTCCCCGTCTTAGAGCGCTTTGCCTACCTCAACGCCGGCACCAACGGCCCGCTCCCGCGCGCGACGGTGCAGGCGGTCGCGGAATGGAACCGCCGCGACCTCGAGCACGGCCGCGGCGGCAAACCGTACTTCGAGGAAGTGCTCGCGCTCCGCGACCGGGCACGCGAGGCGCTGGCCGCGGTGCTGGAGGCGCCGCCCGAGAACGTCGCGCTGGTCAGCTCGACGACGAACGCCTGCAACGTCGTGCTCGCCGGGCTCGGGCTGGGCGAGGGCGACGAGATCGTCACGAGTGATGTCGAGCACTTCGGGTTGCTTGGGCCGCTGCTCGCCTCGCCGGCGCGCGTCCGAGTTGCCCACGTGCGCGATGCGCCGCCGGAAGATGCGCCGAGGCTCGTACTCGAGCAGGTCACCGAGAGGACCAAGCTGATCGCCCTCTCGCACGTCTCCTGGCTGACGGGCAACTCGCTCGGCCCGAACGAGCTTCGTCGCGAGACGGAGCTACCGATTCTGGTCGACGGCGCGCAGTCGGCCGGTGTCTGCCCGACCGGGGCTGCCCAGTTCGACTTCTACACCGTCTCTGGACAGAAGTGGCTCTGCGGGCCCGACTCGACGGGCGCGCTCTACGTTCGCGACCCGGAGCGGTTGCGGGTCGCGCTCCCGACCTATATGTCCCAGTCGGCGTACGACATCGAGGAGTCGTTCACCCCGAAACCCGGCGCGGCCCGCTTCGACTCGGTCTGGTACGCGCCCGGGATTCTGTCCGGCCTCCTCGCAGCCCTGGAAGCTGCGCCGGAGTGGCGCTTCGAACGGGTACGCGAGGCAGCGTCTTCGTGCCGCGACCGCCTCGTCGAAGCCGGCTACGAGATCGTCACCGCGCCCGACCAGGCCGGCCTGATCACGTTCGACCCGGGCGGTGACGCCGTCGAGGCGGCGGCGCGCCTCTACGAGCGGAGCGTCATCGCCCGCGACCTGCCGGGGACGCCGTGGCTGCGCGTCTCCTGCGGCTGGTGGACGAGCGACGAGGACATCGACCGGCTACTCGCCGCGCTCTAACACCGTTCCTCGATTGCCTGTCGGATCGCCGGCCCCGACAGCCACCGCTTGCGCGCGCCTACGAGGCCGGAACGTCGGCCGCGGTGCGCAACCCGAGCTCCGCCGCGATCGGCCGCAGCGCATCGGTCACGAACGCGATGTGCTCGTTCAAATCGACGCCGAGCGCCTCGGCGCCCTTGTAGACGTCGTCGCGGTTGACGCCCGAGGCGAACGACGGCTGTTTCAGCTTCTTCCGAACCGACTTCGGCTCGAGGGTGTCGATCCCGTCCGGCCGCACGAGCCCGCACGCGTGGATGAACCCGGACAGCTCGTCGCAGGCGAAGAGCGTCTTCTTGAGAGGCGTGTCGCGCGGGAGCCCGAGGTGCTCGGCATGCGAGAGAACGCCCTCGACGACCTCTTCCGGATAGCCCTCCTCACGCAGAATCGGGGCGCCGTCCTGCGGGTGCTTGTCGAGAGTCGGGTGCATCTCGTAGTCGAAGTCGTGCAGAAGGGCGGTCACCCGCCAGAGCTCCTCGTCCTCGCCGAACTTCTGCGCGTAAGCGCCGACAGCCGCCTCGACCGCGAGCGCGTGGCGCCGCAGCGCCTCGCTCTGCGTGTACTTCGTCAGCGTCTCCCAGGCCTGATCGCGTGTCGGCCGCACGGGTCAGTACGATAGCCGCGCCGATGCCGACGACCACCGTCGCCGACGCGCTCATGGAAACGTTCGTCATCGAGGGCTCCCAACCCTTGAACGGCCGCATTACGGCGGCCGGGAACAAGAACGGGGCGCTACCGATTCTCGCCGCGTGCCTGCTCACCGATGAGCCGGTGACGCTGACGAACGTCCCGCGGATCCGCGATGTGGAGACGATGGTCGAGCTGTTGGCGCAGCTCGGCGCCGACATCGAGTGGGCGGGGAAGAACGAGGTGCGCGTGCACTCGACCGACCTGATCACGACCGAGGTCGACGAGGAGCTGGCGAGCCGCATCCGCGCCTCCTTCCTGCTCGCGGGGCCGCTCCTCGCGCGCTGGGGCCGGGCCGCAGTGCCGCCTCCCGGCGGCGACGTGATCGGTCGGCGGCGCCTCGACCCGCACATTCACGCGCTCACGGAGCTGGGGGCGCACATCGACCTGAACGGCCGCTACGAGATGCACACGAGCGGTCTCGTCGGGAAGCGGATCTTCCTCGACGAGGCGAGCGTGATGGCAACCGAGAACGCCGTGATGGCGGCTTCGCTCGCGGCCGGGGAGACGGTGATCGGCAACGCGGCCTGCGAGCCGCACGTCCAGGACCTCTGCCGCTTCCTGCGTTCGCTCGGTGCGGAGATCGACGGGATCGGCTCGAACGTCCTCACCGTCCGCGGCGTCCAGCGCCTTCGCGGCGGTGAATGGCGGATCGCCTGCGAGCACGTCGAGGTCGCGAGTTTCATCGGACTTGCGGCAGTCACCGCGGGCGACGTGACGATCGACGACGTCGTGCCCGAGGACCTGGCGCCGATCCTGCCGTCCTTGGAGCGGCTGGGTGTGCGGGTGGAGCTCGACGGCACGTCCCTCCGCGTGCCGCCCGAGCAGGAGCTCGTCGTTCAGGACGACCTCGGCGGCCAGATTCCGAAGATCGAGGACGGGCCGTGGCCCGCCTTCCCCGCCGACCTGACGTCGATCGCGCTTGCCGTCGCGACGCAGGCCCAGGGCACGATCCTGATCTTCGAGAAGATGTTCGAGAACCGGCTGTTCTTCGTCGACAAGCTCGTCTCGATGGGGGCGAGGATCATCCTCTGCGATCCACACCGCGCGGTCGTCACCGGCCCGGCGAAGCTGATCGGCCAGCGCATGGCCAGTCCCGACATCAGGGCCGGAATGGCGATGCTGATCGCGAGCCTCTGCGCCGAAGGCACCTCGACCATCGGCAACGTCGGCGAGATCGACCGCGGCTACGAGCGGATCGACGAGCGCTTGAGGTCTCTAGGCGCGCGGATCGAACGCGTCGAGGGCTAGCGAACCCGGATCGAGACGCCGCCGCTCGTCGCACCGGCGAGGTCGATCGTCCCGGCGAAACGAGCTCTCACGACGTACCTGCCGCGCGGGAAGCGGACGTTCCAGCGGGCGAGCCCGGTCGAGCTCGTCTGCACTGCCCGGCCGAAGAGCTTCCAGCGGCTGCCGTCGAAGGCCTCGAGGCGCACGGTTCGGCCGGCGCGCGCGGTCGTCGAGTCGCCCGGAACGAGCGACGCCCAGAGGCGAACGAGCACCCGTGAGCGGCCGCGGGTCGGAGACGCCTTCAGCGCCAGCGTCGCGCTCGACTGTGGCAGTCCGACGACGTAGGGGGCCGAGCTCAGGTGCAGCCCATAGCCATCCGGCACCGAGACCGTGAAGGAGTAGGTGTGCCCAGGCGTCAGGTCGTAGCCCGCGCCGGTCGCCGTGGTCGGGCCCTGCAGGACTCGGGCATGCGCGCCGTCGGTGCTTACGGAGACCGTGTACGACGCCGCGTTGGGAGCACTCCACGAGAGATCCACGTGCGTGCCTTTCCGCTTCCCGCTCAGGGTGACGAACGGCGGCGAAGTGAGCAGCGCCTGTGCCCGAGCGACCGCCGCGGCCGCGTCGAGACGGCCGAAGCCCGTATCCGAGTGCCAGACGCCGTTGTTGCCCGCCGCGGCTTCCTTGAGGACCGCCGCGACGTCGGTGGCACTCAAAGCCGGATTCGCCGCCCACACGAGCGCCGCCGCGCCCGCGACCTCGGGAGACGCGAACGAGGTGCCGCTGTCGTAGCCGTAGAGGCCGGCGCTCGAGCCCGGCAGGGCCGTGCGCGGCCACGCGCTCTGGCCCGCATCGGCCGAGATTGCCCCGAAAACGTTTTCCCCCGGGGCGGCGATCGAGATGTACGAGCCCCAGTTCGAGAAGTACGACGGCGAGCCGGAGACGTCGGTCGAGGCAACCGCCAGGCCGACCCCGCCTTGGCCGTTCGAGAGGAGCGGCTGGAGGAACGCGGCGGGGTACATCGGGAGATTCGTGCCCGCCCCGTCGTTCCCCGCGGCCGCGACCAGGAGGACGCCGTGACCCGCCGCGTAGCCGATCGCATTCTGCTCCGTTGTCGACGGTGTCGGGCCGCCGTAGCTCATGTTGATGATGTCGGCGCCGTGGTCGACGGCGTAGACGATCGCCGCCGCGCTGTCGACGTCGGTGATGGTTCCATCGACCCTGGCGGCCTGGACGTCGAGCAGCTTCGCGTCGCCGCCGAAGCCGGCGACGCCCTCGCCGTTCGTCGAGGAGCCGGCCGCCAGCGAGGAGACGAAGGTTCCGTGGCCCTGATGGTCGGTGACGTCGGCGCTGTTATTGAGGACGCTCCAAGTGGCCGGGCTCTTCGCGGCGAGGTCGGGCGCGTTCACGTCGGCTCCTGTGTCGAGGACGGCGATCGTGAGCGCGCCGGCCGCCTGCTGAACGCTCGCCGGGACGAGATCCTCGCGGCTCGCGGCGTACTGCCACTCATAGGCGCCTCCCGGGACGGCCGCCGGCGCGAGGGCGGGCTCGGCGAGCGAGTGCCTCGCCACCGGCCGCTGCGCGTAGCGGATGCCCGGAAGGCCCGACATGAGCCGGAGCGCAGCTGGAGGCGCTTGCACCTCGGCGGCGTGGAGCGCCGGAAGCATGCGGACCACGCGTCCGCCTGAGTCGGCGACTGCCTCACGCAGGGCATGCTTGGACGCGTAGCCGATCACTGTCGTCCGGTTGCGCTGGACGCGCGGCGCGGCGCCGGCGGCCGTCACGAACACGGCAGCCGCCGCCGCGATCAGCGTCAGCATCCTCGCCGTCCGGTGGAAAGAGAGAAGTCTCATGGCCGCTCGGCGGCGCGAATGCCCGCCGGAAGAGGAAATCGGTGTTCGCTCTGAACTGCGATACCCTCGGCCGAGGGATGGCCCAGACCGGTTACGCGGGGGAGGAAGGCCGGCTCCAGGCGCGGGTCGCGGTGGACGGGTCCGGCAGGGCCTCCACCGACACGGGGATCCCAGTTCTGGACCATTTGCTGACGCTGCTCGCCGAGCACGCGTCCTTCGACCTCGCGCTCGAGGTTGCTCCGGAGGAGCCGGACGCCGAGGTCGCCGCCGCCGGCCGGGCGCTCGGGCAGGCGCTGTCCGGCGCGCTACACGACCCGGCAGCCCGCGGTCACGGTTCGGCGGTCGTGCCGGCCGACGAGGCGCTCGCACACGTTGCGCTGGAGGCGTCCGGCCGGCCGCTGCTCGTCTCGAACGTCGACCTTTCGGACATGGGGGTCGGCGGGCTCGCCACCGACCTCGTCGCGCGCTTCCTGTCCGAGCTGGCCGAGGGCGCCGGCCTGACTCTTCACGTCCGCCTGATCGAAGGCCGAGACACGCAGCACGTCCTCGAAGCGATCTTCAAGGGCCTCGGCGTTGCGCTCGCGCAGGCCGTGCGCTCGCGGAGAAAGGAGACCGATGGCAGGTAAGTCCGTGGTCCGAACCGAGGCAGCACCTGCCCCGTTCCAGGGCGCGCCCTACTCGCAGGCGATCCGCGCGGGCGGGTTTGTGTTCGTCTCGGGACAACTCGGGCTCAAGCCCGACGACGAGAGCATCGGGGGCGGAATCGTCGAGCAGACCGAGCAGATCTTTCGGAACCTGCGCGCGATTCTCGAGGAGGCCGGGAGCGGCCTCGACAGCCTGGTCAAGACCACCGTCTTCCTGATCGATCTCGACGACTTCGGCGCGATGAACGAGGTCTACGCGAGTCACGTGGGTTCCTCGCCGCCTGCGCGTGCGACGGTCCAGGTCGCGGCGCTGCCCTCGGGGGCGCGGATCGAGATCGAGGCCATCGCCGCGCTCTAAGGGACAGTCCCCGATGGGGACAGTCCCTTCCGCTCCGCCACAATGTCTCCATGCGGTGCGAGACGGTCATCGCGACCCACACCAACACCGATTTCGACGCGTTCGCGGCGATGCTGGCGGCGCGGCGCCTCTACCCGGGCTCCGTGGTCTGCCTGGCCGGCTCGCTGAACCGGAACGTCCGCGAGTTCTACCGCCTGCACGCCGACGAGCTCGACTTCGTCGTCGAGGCCTCTCGGCTCGAACTGGACGCGATCCGTCGGCTGATCGTCGTCGAGACCGTGCATGCCGGACGCCTCGGCGAGCTCGAGCCGGTCGCATTGGACGCCGGCGTCGACAAGGTCGTGTTCGACCACCACGCGGCCGAGCAGCCCGAGTGGGCGCCGCCGGAGAACGTCGTCGTCTCCGAGGACGGTGCGCTGACGACAACGCTCGTCGGAGTGCTTGCGGAGCGCGAGCTTGCCGTCACGCAGGTCGAGGCCACTGCTTTCGCGCTCGGGATCCACGAGGACACCGGATCGCTGACCCACACGACGGCCACACAGCGCGACGCCGAGGCGCTCGGCTGGTGCCTCCGCCACGGGGCGAAGCAGGACCTCCTCTCACGCTTTCTGCACACGCCGCTCGGCGAGACAGAGCGGGAGCTCCTCTCGACTCTGCTCGATTCGATCGAGGTCCACGAGAGCGCAGGGACGGAAGTGTTCGTGGCCTCCGCAGCGGCGGGAGCGTACGTCGAGGGGATCTCGAACCTGGCGCACAAGCTCGTCGACGTGACCGACGCGGCCGGTCTCGTCGTCCTCGTCGAAATGGACGGGCGCGTCTTCGCGGTCACGCGCAGCCGCATCCCCGAGCTGGACGCCGCGGCGCTCGCGGCCGCGCTCGGCGGAGGCGGCCACGCGCAGGCAGCCTCTGCGATCTATCGTGGCTCGCTCGCCGACGCGCGACGGCTGGTCGTCGAGCACCTCGCCGAAGCCGTTCGCGAGCCGGCGCGTGCGCGCGACGTGATGTCGAAGCCGGCACGGACGATTCCGCCGGATGAGACGGTCTCCCGCGCGATGGTGGCCTGCCAGCGCTTCGGCCAGAGCGGGATCCTCGTGGCCGCCGACGACGAGGTCGTCGGCGCGGTCAGCCGTGAAGACCTCGACAAGGCGGTCTCACACGGCCTCTCGCACGCTCCGGTCAAGGGGATCATGAGCTCGCGTGTCGCCGTGTGCGACGAGGACACGCCGCTCTCGGAGCTCCAACGGCTGCTCGCGGGAGGCGACGAGCGTGTCGCGGTGCTGCGCGTCGGCAAGGTGGTCGGAGTCGTCACTCGGGGCGACGTGCTCGAGGCGCTCGGCGAGCGCGTCGCGGCGCCCGGGCGGCCGACCTACTCGCTCGCCGACGAGCTCGCCAAGATGGAGCGGCTTGCGCCGGTCTTCGAGGCCGTCGCCGCCCTGAGCGGCGATTTCGAGGGCGTCTACCTCGTCGGCGGGACGGTACGGGACATCCTGCTCGCGGAGCGCAGCTTCGACGTCGATATCGCAGTCGAGGGCGACGCGATCGCGCTCGCACAGGCGCTCGCCGACGCGTTGGGCGGCCGCGTGCGTGCGCATGAGAAATTCGGCACCGCGGTCGTCGTCTACGGGGACGGCGAGCGGGTCGACGTCGTGACCGCCCGCACCGAGTTCTACGACGCGCCGGCCGCGCTGCCGGCGGTCGAGCACGCGTCCATCCGCGAGGACCTCTTTCGCCGCGACTTCACGATCAACGCGATGGCCGTGTCGCTGAAGGGCGAAGACTACGGCCGGCTGGTCGATCCCTTCGGCGGTCGCGCCGACCTCGACGCGGGCCGGATCCGCGTGCTCCACAACCTCTCCTTCATCGACGACCCGACCCGGATCTTCCGCGCGATCCGCTACGAGAACCGCTACGGGTTCCGGATGGACGACCACACCGCCGGCCTCGCCCGCGGGACGATCGAGATGGGGCTCGTCGGCGACCTGTCCTCGGCGCGGCTCCGCGACGAGCTCATCGCTCTTCTCGAGGAGGGCCAGGTCGAGCACTCGATCCTTCGCCTGGCCGAGCTCGGCGCCGACAAGGCGATCCACCCGCACCTCGCGGCCGACCAGCAGGCCGTCGCGCTTCTGTCCCGCCTGCGAGCGCTGGCCCGGCAGTACGAGCTCGATGTCCCGGCCTGGCGCCTCGGCCTGATCTCGCTGGCGCGGAAGTTGCCGCCTGACGAGGTGTACGGGTGGCTGCAGCGCCTGAAGGTGAGGCGACGTGACGCTGAGCAGATCGCTGCTGCGGTGACTGTCGGCCCGCGGCTCGTCGAGCGGCTGCGTGACCGGGACGTCGAGCCGGCCGAGGTCGTCGCGCTGGCCGACCGGTACGCGCCGGACGCGCCGCTCTTCGCGCTCGCGCTCGAGGATCTGGAGCCGTTGCACGAGTACTTCCGCGGCCTGCGCGACGTCCGCCTGGAGGTGACGGGCAACGACCTCGCCGAGCTCGGGGTGGGCGA
>Ga0075421_100007959_pt1 | contig 12987 bp, 13 predicted proteins | sample SoiMetdeltSBSDD5_FD_75292 | JGI IMG/M metagenome (GOLD analysis project Ga0075421, IMG submission 75292) | Bulk soil microbial communities from a Populus tree surrounding site in Tennessee, USA - Soil MetaG P. deltoides SBSDD5 | ecosystem: Environmental > Terrestrial > Soil > Tree plantation... | reverse complement strand
GGGACCGCCGGTCGCTTTGACGACATCGCTCAACGTCAGCGGCTTGCCTTTGCCAGCCTTGGCGGCAAATTTTCCGTTCTTGTAGACGAGTCGATCGTCGGCGCAGCCGAGCATCTCCGCCGCTTGCGCGGTGAGTTTTTTGCGCAACTCGGCGCTCGCCTGATACGCCGCGGCGCTGTTGATATTGGTTGAGCGGCTGCCGCCGAAACCGACATCGACGCTATAAGAAACGTCCGAAGTGTTGCCGATGCGGCAGCGCACCTGCTCGTAGGGCACGTCCATTTCCGCCGCCACGGTCTGGCAGAGGATGGTTTGCAACCCAGTGCCCTGATCGCCGGCGACGGTGAATACCGTCAACGTGCCGTCCGGCTCAGCCGTCAAATTCACCCAAACTTTGCCCGCGCCGGTGCCACGCTCGTACATGGCGACGCCCCGGCCAACGTTGGCGCGTTTCGGCTGCTTCCATCCCGCCGCGTCGAGCGCCGCCTGCAAAGTTTCTTTCGCTTTCACGCCGCTCCAGGTTTTGCCCAGCGCATTGACTTCGCCTTCGCCGACCAGGTTTATCCGGCGAAATTTCGCCGGATCCATCTTGAGCTCGCGCGCGATCAGGTCCATGTGCGACTCCGAAGCAAAAACCGCTTGGATTGCGCCCGGCGCGCGCCAAAAACCGCAGGGCACCGTGTTCGTATAAACCTGCAAAGCTTCCATGTAGCTATTATCGATGCGATAGGGCGTCGCCGAACCGGCGCCGCCGATGCTGGCGCGCCCGGGCTTCATGCCGGCGTAGGCGCCGGTGCCGTGAATCGCTTGCAGATAACGCGCCGTCATCCTGCCGTCGCGCTTCACGCCGGTCTTCACCTTGACCACGGTGTAATGATCCGGATTCATCGCCATCAATTCTTCCGTATGCGTCAAAAGAATTTTCACCGGCTGCTTGGCCTGCCGGGCGAGAAAGTAGCAGATCGGCAACTCGCCGGCGCCGCTCTTGCCGCCAAAGTCGGCGCCGACGTGGACGGCATGAATGCGAATCTGGCCGGGCGAAATGCCGGCCGCCTTGGCGAACTGTGCGCGCGTGCCGAACGGACTCTTGGTCGAGGCCCAGCCCTCCACCGAACCATCGTCGTTGATCTTGACTAAAAACGATTGCGGCTCGAGATAACCTTGATGATGAATCGGAATGCGAAACGTATGCTCGAGCACGAAGTCTGCCTCGGCAAAGCCCTTCTCGATATCGCCTTTGCCAAAAGTCAGTTTGTTCAACACATTGCCGCCGGCCACTGCCATAATATCCGCGGGCGCGCCTTCGTAACCCGGCGCATTGTCGTGCAAGACCGGCGCATCGGGCTTCATCGCTTCGAGCACGTCGAAGACCGCCGGCAACTCTTCGTATTCGACGTCAATCAAATTGATCGCCTCTTCCGCCGCGTCGCGGCTTTCGGCCGCCACTGCCGCGACCTTATCGCCGATGTAGCGCACTTTGTCCCAGCACAGCACGGGGATATCGCGGATGCTTTTGCCCTGATAATGATTGGGCTCGTCTTTGCCCGTGACGATCGCTTTAACACCCGGCACCTGCAGCGCTTTAGATGTATCGATGCGCAAAATCCGCGCATGCGCATAAGGACTGCGCAGAATCTTCCCCCACAAGGTGCCGGGTAGATGCACATCGGCGCCGTAAGCCGCCTGGCCGCTTACCTTCTCTGCGCCCTCGACGCGCCCCACGTTGGCGCCGATGATCGACGATGAGTTCGCCATTAGAGATTCTCCTTCTTCTGATTCTGTACTAAGCTATTCCGAAGAGGTTCCAATCGTTCAACCCGTCTCCGACAATCCGACAATTTGAACGGAGCGCAGCGGTTGAACGGACCCCGGACTTGATCCGGGGGATTGAACGTTTTGAACAACAACATCCACTCCGCCCACTGCCGCGCCTGCAAAGAGCGGGTGCGCGAAATCCTGACCGCTATTTACGGCGAATGCCGGGTTAACCATCGATTCCCGTGGCCGGCGCGCCCCGAAGACTACGCGAGCAGCGCCATCGGCAATTCTTTGAAATTGATCCGCAATGCGCTCGGTGACTGGCGCGGCCATCGCGACTTTATCAAAAGCCCGCAAGTTCCGCCCTGCGATTACTATGTTTCAGCTCAGCCTTTTATCTTAGAATTCGATGAGAGCCAACACTTCTCCCAGGCGCGCCTGATCACGCTGCAGCTCTATCCCAAGACATTGCGCATGGGTTTTTCACTAACGCGCTGGCAGGATCTATGTCGCGAAATCAAGGCAATGGACGATCAGCCCATCGATCGCGACGAGCGGCGCGCCTGGTATGACGCGCTGCGCGATCTCGTGCCGATCGTTTACGGATTTAAACCGACTGTCCGGCTCTACGCCGGCGAGTACGAATGGTGTGCGCTGGATGCCGAGGATGAGAAACATCGCGATACATTGCGGGACTTTCTTGGTGTCGATCACCAAAAGGGCGTCCGCCGACTGCGGCTGCGAATGTAGACAACTGTTGAGAATTGCACCTTATTCCCCAGAAACATAACAGCGCCAGAGTAGCGCGGCCTAAACCCGCTCCGCCTTCTTCAAAGCAGCGAATACTTTTGCGGGCTCGCTCGTATTAATGGTCAGACGAGGCAGGTCACGCGGCATGGGCGCAAGATGAAGTCTTTGTTCCTGAGCTATCAATGTGATTGTATGAACAATTATCATCACCAAGACACGATCGTATGGCCGCTGGCTGGGCTGACAAACAAGACAACGAACTGCTCGCGCTCATTCAGGACGGCAACGGCCACGCTTTTGCCGTGCTGGTCGAGCGCCATACCGATCGATTCTACCGCCTCGCTTATCGATATTTGCAGAATAAAGCAGGCGCCGAAGACGTCGTCCAGGACGCGTTTCTCAAGTTATGGGAGAACCCCGCGCTTTGGCAGCCACAGCGAAACAGTAAATTCACAACTTGGTTTTACCGCATCGTGGTCAATCTATGCCTCGATCAGCGCAAGAAGAAAAAACCGGAAGTGCTCGACAACGACGCCCTTGTCGCTGATGATCGCGCCACGGCGGATGAACTAATGATGCGCGAGCAAGAGCAAAAAATGATGGAAAGAGAAATCGCCGCCTTGCCGGACCGCCAGCGAACTGCGTTGAATCTGTGTTTCGACGAGGGCTTGACCAACCAGGAGGCGGCGGAAGTGATGGGAGTTAATTTAAAGGCGCTTCAGTCTCTGATCATGCGCGCCAAGACGACCTTGAAAGAGCGTCTTAAAGCGTGAGGTATTTATGAGCGACAACCGCGACGAAAAACTCGAAACCCTGCTGCGCTCGCGCCGGATCGAACCCGCGAGTTCCGATTTGACGCAGCGGATTATTCTAAAGGCGCAGCGGACGTCGCAAATCAAAACTCCGCCGTTTTGGCAGTCGGTCCGCGATCTCTTTGGTGAATTTCATCTGCCCAAACCAGCCTACGTTCTCGCCAGCGCTTTGGTGTTGGGCGTTGTCATCGGGTTTAGCGCGCCGCAGGAGACCCATTTGGCGGTCGATGACAGCGGCGTGTCCATCCAAGGTTTCTTATCAGCGGATGAGGCTCTGTTATGACTAAAGCGGTTAAGTTAGCGTTTTTGGCTTCGCTGGTGCTCAATCTTCTTTTGCTCGGCGTTATTTTGGGGCAGGTGCCGCGCGGCCTCGAGGCGACGCCGCCGACCCGGCAGCAGCGCATGGAAGAAGGACTCAAGAAATTGCCGGAGCCGGCGCAATCCCGGTTTCGCGAAAAGTTTGCGCAGATTCGCGCATCCAGCGATCGACTGCGCCAGCAGATCGACGGGGCGCGCGCCGAGACCCTTCGCTTGCTCAGCGCCGATCCTTTCGATGCGGCGGCCTATGACCGGCAAGTGAATAAGATCGGGGAGTTGCGCGGCGAAATGTTCAAGCAAATGGGACAAAACTTCAAGCAGACGGCCAAGGAGCTTTCACCCGAAGAGCGCCGCATGCTTGCCGACCTGCTGCGCCGCCCGGAGCCATCCCCCAAGTAAAGCCTGGCAAACCATCGTCGCGGGCGGCAGATCAGCCGCCTCAAACTCCAAGCGCTGGAAATCCCAGCGCTTTTTTTTCGCCGCCGAAGCGAAGACTGAGGCAGGCTCAGTCGTATTAATGATGACAATCTGCGAGAGAGGCAACCCACATGAACTGGAAAATCTCCCTACCAAAAACCCGAAAAAAACTGATCGTTATCATCGCTGTTGCGTTAACCGCCGTGGGCGGTTGGTACTGGTACGCGAGCACAGCACAAAGCTCGCCGGGCGAGGTCGTTCAGCCGATCGCCGTCACCCGCGGCAACATCGAAGAAGTCGTCACGTCCCAGGGAAAGCTCGAGGCGAAGCAATATGTCGACGTCGGCACCCAGGTCTCCGGCCAGCTGAAAGTCATCCACGTCGATATCGGCGATACCGTGACCAAAGGCCAACTGCTCGCCGAGATCGACCCGCGGGTCTATCAGGCACAGGTCGAGGCGGGCGAAGCCCGGCTGAATAGTTTGCGCGCCCAGCTCAACCAGCAGAAGGCCGAAGCGGTTTTGGCCGAACAGAATTTGCAGCGCAATAAAAATCTGATCGCCGTAAATGCCGTCAGCCAGCAGGCGCTGCAGGAGACCGAATCCCAGGCCGCGGTGGCCAAGGCGCAGGTGGACTCGATCGGCGCACAGATGCAGGAAACCGAGTCCAATCTCAAAGCGAGCCGGACCAATCTCAGTTACACAAAAATCTTTGCGCCGATGGCGGGCACGGTAACGACTTTGCCGACCAAGGAAGGTCAGACGCTCAACGCCAACCAGACCGCGCCGGTAGTTTTGCAAGTCGCCAACCTCGACACCATGACTGTGCGCGCGCAGGTCGCCGAAGCGGACGTGAGTCGCCTCAAGGAAAACATGCCGGCCTACTTTACTACCCTCGGCAACAACGAGCGGCGATGGCCGGGCAAGGTGCGACAGGTCTTGCCGACGCCGCAGATCGTCAACGACGTGGTGCTCTACGACGTTCTGATCGACGTGAAAAACGAAGGCCATAAGCTGATGACCGGCATGACCACGCAGGTGTTCTTCATCTTCGGCAGGGCGGAAAACGCGCTTATCATTCCGGCCGAAGTGCTCACCCGCCGCGCCGCGCGGGAAGACAACGACAAGGGCAAGGCTTATCGGATCGCGGTGATGACCGGGACCGGCCGCGAGCAGCGCGTCATTCATGTTGGCTTGCAGACGCGAACTCAGGCGGAAGTTATCGACGGACTTACAGAAGGCGAAAAAATCGCCGTGAGTCGTCCCGCCGGCGGCGCCGCCGCCCGAACAGCCAATCAGCCGAATAACCCGCAGCGGGGAGCTGGCAATGCGCCGCGCTTCAACCGAGGACCACAGCTATGAACGCGACCATCCTGGAGCTGAACGGTATCGAGAAACATTACAAGAACGGCGATACCACCGTGCGCGCCCTCGACGGCGTCTCGCTGAAAATCCACCGGGGTGAGTTCGTCGCGATCATGGGGCAGTCGGGATCCGGCAAATCGACCTTGATGAATATTCTCGGCTGTCTCGATCGCCCCACCGCCGGCAGTTACAAGGTGCTCGGCCGGGAGGCGGCGAATCTCGAACCGGACGAGCTGGCGTCGCTGCGGCGCGAGACCTTCGGTTTCGTCTTTCAGAAATATAATTTGTTGGCCACCGCCAGCGCCGGCGAGAACGTGGAGATTCCCTCGGTGTACGCCGGCCTGCCCAAGCACAAGCGCGCCGAGCGCGCCGCCAGCCTGCTCGCGCGCCTCGGCCTCGGCGACCGCACCGCGCATCGCCCCTCGGAACTTTCCGGCGGGCAGCAGCAGCGCGTTGCCATCGCCCGCGCCCTGGTGAACGACCCGCCGGTGATTCTCGCCGATGAGCCCACCGGCGCCTTGGACAGCAAGAGCGGCGACGAAGTCCTCGCTTTGCTCAAACAACTTCACGCCGAGGGGCGCACGATCATACTGATCACCCACGCCGAAAATGTCGCCCGGCACGCCGGCCGCATCGTGCGCATCCAGGACGGCCGCATTCTTGAAGATACCGGCAGATTCAGCGACGAAACCACGGAGAGTGCCGCGACCAACAATCGCAGCTTCGAAAGCGCCGTCGGCTTGATGGCGAGCGTGCAGGAAGCGCTCGTTACCGCCTGGCGCTCGCTCCGCGTCAACATCTTTCGCACCATGCTGACCTTGCTCGGCATCATCATCGGCGTCGCCGCCGTGGTCGCCATGCTGGCGGTGGGCGAAGGCAGCCGGCAGAAAGTGCTCGACCGCATCAGCTCTTTCGGCACTAATTTAATGTTGATTCGCCCCGGCGCCGCCGGCATCCGCAACGCCGGCGATATTGCCACCCTGGTGCCGAGCGACGCCGCCGCGATCAAAGCGCTGCCCAATATCGAAACCGCACTGGCCGAGCGCAGCAGCCGGCTGACGGTGCGCTATGGCAACCTGGACTATCAGACTTCGGCCCAGGGCACCGGTGAAGATTTTCCCGCGGCGCGCGATTGGCCGGTGGCCGAGGGGCAGTTCTTCAACGCCGACGACATGAAACAGTATGCCGCCGTCGTCGTGCTCGGCCGCACCGTCGCGCGCACGCTCTTTCCCGACGGCAATAGTCCGGTGGGCAAATACATCCTCATGCGCAGCGTGCCGTTCGTCGTCATCGGCGTCATGACCGAAAAGGGCGCATCGCCCAACGGCAGCGACCAGGACGATGTCGTCTTCGTGCCGATCAATACCGGCTTGGTGCGGCTCTTCGGCAAGAATTATCTGAGCAGCATCACCATCAAGGTCAAAGACGCCGCGGACATCGAGGCCACCCAAGCGAGCGTCGAGACGCTGCTCAAGGGGCGCCATAACGCCGAGGACTTCAGCGTGCGCAACATGGCGTCGTTTCTCCAGGCGGCGATGGAAACCCAGGACACCTTTACATTGCTGCTCGGCACGGTGGCGGCGATCTCGCTGCTCGTCGGCGGCATCGGCGTCATGAACATCATGCTGGTCAGCGTGGTCGAGCGCACCCGCGAGATCGGCATCCGCATGGCCACCGGCGCGCGCATGCGCGACATCATGCTGCAATTCAACATCGAAGCCGCGGTGGTGTGCGCCGCCGGCGGACTCCTCGGCATCCTCGTCGGCATCACCGCCGGCCTGGTGCTGCGCTACAGCGGCATGACCGTGGTCTTCCAGGTCATGCCGGCAGCGCTCGCCTTCGCCTGCGCATCCGCCACGGGCCTGGCGTTCGGTTATCTGCCGGCGCGCAAAGCGGCTCAGCTCGATCCAGTCGTAGCTTTAGCTTCGGAGTGAGGTAAAAATGAGTAAACATCTGGTCGATTCTGCGAACAGTCTGTCAGGCGGTCCACGTACCGCGTCAAGTTTCTCCGCTCACCCCTTCGACGAACTCAGGGCAGGCTCTGAGCCTGTCGAAGGGTCCCGTACGGATCGCCGGCCACTTAAGTATTACAACGCACTTATCAGCAGTGCGATTGCGCTTACGCTGTCCGCTTGCAGTCTTGCGCCCAACTACCAGCGGCCGCAGATGGCTCTGCCTACGGGTTGGAGCAACGTCGACGGCGTAGGGGTCGCGCAGCAAACTCCGACCACGCCCTTCTGGCAGGACCTCGGTAGCGTCGATCTCGATCGTTTGATCGAGCAGGCGCTGGCGCAAAACCTCGATCTCGAAGCCGCGCTCCATCGCATCGAGCAAGCGCGCGCCCAAGCAAAGATCGGCGCCGCGCCCCTCTATCCGAGTGCCAGCGCCAGCGGCTCCGCCTCGCGCACCTTTCAGGATCCGCGCGACACGACTTCGGTGCGCGGCGGCGGCAGCATCAGCTACGAAGTCGATCTATGGGGAAAGAATCGGAACGCGGCAAAGTCCGCCGACTATCGGGTCAACGCGAGTGAGTTCGATCGCGAGGCGCTGCGGCTGGTCGTCACTTCCGATGCGACAAAGTTTTACGCGCAGATCTTGAGTCTCAACGACCGCCTTCACATCGCCGAGTTCAATCTCAAAAACGCCGAAGAGATCCTGCGCATCATCGAAGCGCGCTTCGGCCAGGGCAGCGTCTCGGGCCTGGAGGTTTCGCAACAGCGCGTGGCGGTGAACAATTTCCGCGCGGCGCTGGCGTTGCTGACCGAACAACGCAGCACAACGGCGAACGCCTTGGCGACCTTGCTGGGGATCGCGCCGCAGAGCTATTCCGCGCCCACCGCCGAGCTGGCGACACTCTCGCTGCCGCCGGTGAATCTGACACCGCCGGCGACGCTCTTGACCGCGCGCCCTGACATCGAGAGCGCCGAGGCCGGCCTGCTTTCTGCCAATGCCGATATCGGCGTGGCGCGCGCCGCTTTTTTCCCGTCGCTCACGTTGGGTTTGGATACCGCCATTTCCGCCGGCTTCGGCGGACCGGCCGCCGCGGCAACCCAGATCGCGTCGAGTTTGCTCGCGCCGATCTTTACCGGCGGCCGGCTCACCGGCAATTTGGAAAATGTCACAGCGCGGCAGAAAGAGCTGGCAGTGCAGTACCGCCAGACTGTGTTGGCGGCGTTTCAGGAAGTGGAAGATGCGCTGGCAGTCCTCAAGAGCGCGAATGACCGAGCCGTGTTGTCCCGCGCCACCGTGACCGAATCGCAGAACGCTTACGATATCGCCAAAGCGCGCTTCGACGCCGGCGCCATCGATTATCTGAATTTGCTCGAAACCCAACGCAGCTTGTTCGTCGCGCGGGACAATCAGATAACGATCAACCAGGACCAGCTTTTCGCCTTCGTCCAGTTGCGCAAAGCGCTAGGGTCATGAGCGGACGTCAGGAATCGTTCAGTTAGTTCGGTAGTGAGTCGAGGACGAGAGGAGAACTCGATGGCTGGCCTGGCGGTGAACGGAAACACCGCGCTCGGATTTGAATACCCGGAACACCGAGGTTCGGGCGTCAGTTCTGATCGATCCAATCCCGCGCTTTTTGCACGGCAAACTCATCCGCCTCACCTGCCGTGCCATACGCCTGGTTGAATTGATATTGATGCGAGGGGTATTCCTTTTTCTCGGTCGCGGCATCCTGGCGAATCACCGTATACTGCGGCACCCAGGCGCCATTTTTTTCGCGCTGAAATGACTCACACTGGATGAGATAGTCTCTGTAGACGATAGCGTTGCTCATTTTGCCCGCGTTCTTCTCCAGCCCTCTCGCCGTCTTTGCGCACCGAAGATTATAATATCGTTGGCCCCTGCCGCTCGCTCGATTCCGGAGCCGCCGGATGGGTTTCTTCCTGGGCGTTATCCGGCGACTTGGACTTTTCGTTTTGCCGCTCGAGCTTGCGCGCGGCCTTTTTTTGCTGTTTCTCTTTGCGTGCGAACGCCTTTTGTCTTTTCTGAAATGTCTCCATTTTATCTCCTGGCTGATGCTAAGTGGCTGCTACACTTTCCTATAGGGCTTGACGTATTCGTCGTAGAGCCCTGCTTTGCCTTTGGCCGCTAACGCGCGCGAGCGGTCGGTGAGCACCTTTTTATCTTCGACAAACGCTTTCCTGGTAAACCCCAGATTGCCCGGATGGGCGCCGGTATCCATGCGAATTGCGTCACAGGGACAGGCTTCGACGCACAGGCCGCAGTAAATGCAGCGCAACGTATCGATTTCGTAGCGGACCGCGTATTTCTCGACGGGATCGGCGGGATCCTCGCCGGCTTCGATGTAGATGCACTCCGCCGGGCATGCGGTTGCGCAAAGAAAGCAGGCGGTGCAGTTGGCCGTGTCGTCCTCGCTCAGAGTCAGGCGGTGACGCGCGCGAAAGGTGTCGGGGTAAGGGGCTCGCTGCTCCGGATATTGAACCGTGACCGAGGCCTGAAAACTTTTTGCCAATCCGAATAGCTGGAGAATGTGAATGCCGAGATTGCGCCAGAAGCGATAACCCGTGACCGATAAGCCGCGCACAATCTCCGGAAAGTAAGCCCTCTCCCAAAGCGACATGTGCTCGATTCTTTTCATTGGCTTCTCGCTGGAAACAAGCGGCGGCCAGCCTGCCGGCGCAATAACGGTTTTTGCCCTCTTGTAAAGATATTCGTCGCTCATTCGCCGCCGGCGTGCAGTTTAAGTTGCTTTTCTTCCAGCCGTTGTTTCTCGGCAGCGTCCATTATGTAGACGCCGTTAACCGCGTCGATTTTCGCCGGCTCAGAGAAGTTTTTGGATAGCTCGTCCCTTTCGTCAAATTCGTCCATGGGGATCGTGTTCCGCGGGCAGATTTTCCGATCGACCCGATCGTCGGATTCCGTGCCGATCAGCTCAAGTTGAAATTTCTTCGGCACCTTGTCTTCGAGCGGCCTTTTGGAGCCGTCGTAATACCTGCCGGCATACTCGCGGAAGATTTTTCCGGTTTCTTGATGCCGGTGGAGCTTCGTTAAGTCATCGCTAAAACACATTTGTCCGCCGATGCATTTATCCTTGTCGATCCGGGCCTGGTCGGGCTTGAGCCCGTTTTGGAAGACTTCGTCTACGGTCTCGCGGGAATCCATAGCCATTTTGTACTCAAATTTGTACTCAAAGCCCGAGCATTCCCCCTTGCCAATCCGAACGCGCGAACCCTGTCCCGCTTTTGCGCCCATGGGAAACGCCGGATTTTTTTCCTCGGCGCGATCGCTGGTTACTCCGCCAGACATAACAGTCGACCTCCCCTTGGCAGCAGCCGACTCGCTTCAGGTTGCTACCCGAGTATCTTTTACCAGCCACTTCTCTTGCATGATCTTGTCCTGAATTCTCAGCAGCCCTTCGGTCAAAGCTTCCGGCCGCGGCGGGCAGCCCGGAACATAGACGTCGACGGGAATGATTTTGTCCACGCCTTTACAGACCGAGTAGGCGAGCTGAAAAAGGCCGCCGCAATTGGCGCAGCTGCCCATGGAGATGACGTATTTCGGATCAGGCATCTGGTCGTAGAGGAGCTTGGTCCGCTTGGCCATCTTGTAAGTCAGCGTGCCGGCGACAATCATCAGGTCCGATTGGCGCGGCGTTGCGCGCGGCACCGCGCCGAAGCGGTCGATGTCGGCGCGCGGCCCGCCCGTTTGCATCAACTCGATAGCGCAACAGGCCAAGCCGAAGAGCATGTACCACTGCGAAGACGCTCGCCCCCAGTTAAGCAACTCGTCTACCTTCGTCGTAAAAACCGTTTCCGGCAACTGATTCAGTAGTGACGTAAACCCTCCCGGTTACCCGGAGACCCGGCACACCGCCGAAGCACAATGGCTGCGCTTGCCAGCGATTAGTTGTGGGCAATTTCTTGCCCATCTTGGCCGGGGCTGACGGCCGTTTGCTTGGAGGGCTGAGAAAAAAGGCTTACATGAAGGACTTCAGGTAACCACGGTCGGGAACCCTGCGCATTGAGAAATACACCTCAAGCCTAGGTCAATTAAGTCAGCATAGCAAGGCGATGTGTGGCGAAGTCATTGAGCCCAGGGCTCTTTTCAAATGACCTGTCAGCGCCACAAAATAACGCACTAACGCGAAGCCCCCATCCTTTTCGATCGTCGCGCCGCCAACGAGCGGAAACCGACCAGTTGCCCGTGTTTGACATCGCACAAACTGAGTCGCAACGAACGGAAACTTGTTTTGAGTGTGACCGGTTTGACTGTCTGAAAGACCGGGACGGCATCCTGGCATTGTTGCAGGTTGTAATTGGGAATGCTCGGTCGCACGTGGTGAATGTGATGCAGGCCGATATTCCCGGTAAACCACTGGAGAATTTTCGGCAGCTTGAAATACGAGCTGCCTTCGAGCGCGACCCGCATGGGATCCCAAGAGTCGTGTCGCACCCAATACACGTTTTCGAATTGATGCTGGATATAAAACAGCCACAACCCGATACTGCCGGCCATCGCAATGATCGGCAATTGAATCAAAATATACGCCGGTAGACCGATGGTCCAGGTCGCCGTTCCGGCGATGAGCAGGATCGCCAAGTTGGTGTAAGATACGCTCCTGCGCTCTCTTATTCCGGCGCCTTTGATAGGAAATCGGTGTAAGAATAGAAAGAGCAATACCGAGCCCGGCCCGAGCAGAATAAAAGGATTACGATAAAATCGGTAAGCGAACCGCTTCCGTAACGGCGCCGCCAGATATTCTTCGGTCGTCATCGTCCAGATATCGCCGACTCCCCGGCGATCCAGGTCCCCTGCCGTGGCGTGATGCCGGTTGTGCACGCGGCGCCAGTCTTCAAACGGGGTGAAGGTTAATATACCAGCAACGTAGCCCAAAATTGTGTTTGCTCGTCGTGAGGCGAAGAACGAACCATGACAGCAATCGTGGAACAGAATGAAAACGCGCACCAGGATGCCTGCCGCCACAACAGCGAGCGCGAGGGTGATCCAATAAGGAAACTCCCGTTGAACTGTATAAATCATCAGTGCCCACAGGAGGCCGTAAGGACCCAACGTGTTGAGGATCTGCCAACTCGATTTTCGCAGATTCGATTTTCCGTACTGGGCGGCGATCCAGTACCAAGCGGGTTTGGCGGTTTCAATTTCCGCGTAACTCGTGCCGGCGAATTGTTCTCGTCTCGTGGTATTCAGAGTTGTATCCATCATTCAAAACCCGTAGTTCTCCTGAAATTAGTTTGAATTGAAGCTCGACGCACTCGGCTTGATCGATTCGAAACTCGGCTGTGAACTGAAGCGTGGATCATCGTGCTGCGAGTCGTGTGAGTTCTTGATGGATTTAACACATCTGTGTTGTAAAACCAGCTCGCGCGCAATCAAGCTCGCGCGGGGCCTTGGCTACGGTTGTAATGCCTGCCGATATTGTGATGGACCGAGAGGGTTTGTGGAATTTTTTTCGTAAGCTCATCCCGGCAGGAGTTCTGTCTAATATTGAATGATTTTTACAAGATTTTATTCGTCAGTATCGACCGGTGCTCCCGGCGCCGGTGCTGTGTCCCGGGGCGGTGGCGTCCAATGCTTAA
>Ga0075421_100007956_pt1 | contig 12991 bp, 13 predicted proteins | sample SoiMetdeltSBSDD5_FD_75292 | JGI IMG/M metagenome (GOLD analysis project Ga0075421, IMG submission 75292) | Bulk soil microbial communities from a Populus tree surrounding site in Tennessee, USA - Soil MetaG P. deltoides SBSDD5 | ecosystem: Environmental > Terrestrial > Soil > Tree plantation... | reverse complement strand
GCAGTGTTTGAACCCGCTCATTGGTGTCTTAAGGTCGGCAAATGGCAAACTCAACAGAATTGCCGACAGGCGCAGGTTCGGTGGAGTTCGAGGAGTACCGGGGGCCTAAGCCTCTGGAAATCTGGCTGAAACGCGCCCTCATCACGGTCGGCATCCTGGTCGCGACCCCCTATTTCCTGGCGCCCATCTACCGGTTCGTGCCGCCGCCGGTGTCGGCGACCATGCTGTGGAATGCCCTGGACGGGGAGAAAATCAATTACAGCTGGCGGCCGATCGAGGAGATCTCGCCACGGCTGGTGCGGGCGGTGGTGACCTCGGAAGATGCCCGGGTCTGCCTGCATCACGGGGTCGATTGGGAGGTGCTGAGCGATCTGTTCGACGAGATGACCAATGGGGAGACCGCAACCGTCCGGGGCGGATCGACGATCACCATGCAGGTCGCCAAGAACCTGTTCCTGTGGCCGTACCGCTCCTATGTGCGCAAGGCGCTGGAGATCCCGCTCGCCTCTTGGATCGATCTGCTGTGGGGGAAGCGGCGGGTGGTCGAGGTCTATCTGAATGTGGCGGAATGGGGGCCGGGGATCTATGGGGCGGAGGCGGCGGCGCAGCACCATTTCAAGAAATCGGCGGCCGCATTGTCGACCCGCGAGGCGGTTTTGCTGGCGGCGGCGCTGCCCAATCCGATCATGCGGCGGGCGGGGCGGCCGGGCAATCAGCTCGAGCGGATGGCGGGGCGGCTCCGACGGAAAATCCCGGGCTCGATCACCTATCTCGACTGCCTCGATCAGGGCGGGACGACGAAAATCTCTGGCCAGAACTGACTGCCGCCTGTATAAGCCGCCTCCGAGTTTGCGGGGCCACCGTCAAGGGGCCCATGCGTTGGAGATGACCGATGGCTGTGCCGAAGAAAAAAACCTCGCCGTCCAAGCGCGGCATGCGCCGTTCCGGCCACAAGATGGCCAAGGCGACCTATGTCGAGAACAAGCAGACGGGCGAGCTGCACCGGCCGCATCATATCGACCTGAAGACCGGGATGTATCGCGGCCGGAAGGTGCTGGAGCCAAAGAGCGAGTTCTGAGCGTCGCATGCAGTTCGCGGTCGCCTTTCCGTTCCTGGTCGTCGTCATCCTCGTCTACAATTTGATCGTGTTCCTGTCGGCGACGTCGCTAAACGACACGGTGTTCTCGGTGCCGATGATCTCGAGAGCGGTGATGAGCGTCACGGTCGGCGATCTCATCATTCTGCTCGGGCTTGTCGTGCTGTTCATCGAGGTGCTGAAATCGGCACGCTCCGCCACCTCGACCATTCTCGATCACATGATGTCGACGGCGGTGTTCATCGTGGCGCTGGTCGAGTTCCTGATCGTGCGGGAGGCGGGAACGGCGGTGTTCCTCATCCTCACCACGATCTGCCTGATCGATGTGGTGGCCGGCTACACGGTGTCGATCAGGACGGCGCGGCGCGACATCGCGTTCGAGCCTTAGGGCATGAAGCTCTAGCTGCAGGTCGAGTGACCGCAGGAGAGGCAGGTGGCGCAACCCTCCTGGAAGGCCAGCGCCGCTTCACCGCATTTCGGACATTGGGCGACACGCCCGGCCGCGACGGCGCGGGTCAGGGGCGGCGGGGGCTGGTCGGCTGCGCCGTCCTTGCGAATGAAGCCCTGGTCGACCAGATGTTTCTCGATGATGCCGCCGATCGCCGCCAGCAGGCTCGGCACGTAGCGGCCGTCGAGCCACTGGCCGCCGCGCGGGTCGAACACCGCCTTGAGCTCCTCGACGACGAAGGCGATGTCACCGCCGCGACGGAACACCGCCGAGATCATGCGGGTGAGAGCGACGGTCCAGGCGTAGTGCTCCATATTCTTGGAATTGATGAAAATCTCGAACGGGCGACGGCGCCCCTGCTCCTCGATGTCGTTGATGGTGATGTAGATCGCGTGGTCGGAGTCGGGCCATTTGATCTTGTAGGTGAAGCCGGGGAGGACGGCGCTCCGGGCGAGCGGCTGGCGCATCCAGACGACGCCCTGGTCGCCCGGCTCGGGAACGGCGGACTCGGGACTGGCTGCTAGCGGAGGCGGCGGGCTCGCCACGGCGGCGGTGAGCACCGCGCCGGTGACCGCGTTCGGCCGGTAGGTGGTGCAGCCCTTGAGCCCGAGATCATAGGCCTCCTCATAGACGCGCCGGAACGCCTCGAAACTGATGTCGGCCGGGCAGTTGATGGTCTTGGAGATCGACGAATCGACGTGCTTCTGCAGCGCCACCTGCATTCTGAGATGCTCGGCGGGGGTGAGGTCGGCGGCGGTGACGAAGGCCGCCGGCAAAGGCGCATCGCCGCCATGCAGCGCGCGATAGGCCCGCACCGCATAGTCCTCGACGGTCTCCTGGCGGCGGCTGCCATCAGCCTCGAGGATCTTGCGGTCGTAGCGCAGCGCAAAGATCGGCTCGACGCCGCTCGAGACATTGCCGGCGAAGAGCGAGATGGTGCCGGTCGGGGCGACGGTGGTGAGGAGCGCATTGCGGATGCCGTCGCGGCGGATGGCGGCGCGGATCTCGCGAGGGAGCGTCCTGGCATGGCCCGATGCAAGATAGGGACCAGCGTCGAACAGCGGGAACGCTCCCTTCTCGCGGGCAAGGGCGATGCTGGCGCGATAGGCGGCGGCCTCGATCGCTGCCATCCAGGCGGAGGCGCGGTCGGCCGCATCGGGGCTGCCATAGCGCAGGCCGCACATTGCGAGGGCGTCGGCAAGTCCGGTGATGCCGAGGCCGATGCGGCGTTTGCTCTGGGCCTCCGCCGCCTGCTCCGGCAAAGGATAGGCGGAGATATCGATGACATTGTCGAGGAGGCGCACGGCAGTGGCGGCGGTCGCCTCGACGCCTGAGGTGTCGAGCCCCGCCTCGGCGGTGAAGGGCCGCTCGATGAAGCGGGCGAGGTTGATGGCGCCGAGGAGGCAGGCGCCATAGGGCGGCAAGGGCTGCTCGCCACAGGGATTGGTCGCCTGGATGGTCTCGCAATAGGCGAGATTGTTCGCGGCATTGATGCGATCGATGAAGATGACGCCGGGCTCGGCGACGTCATAGGTGGCGCGCATGATCTGGTCCCAGAGGTCGCGGGCGCGGACCGTGCGATAGACCTCTCCGGCGAAGACCAGCGGCCAGTCGGCATCGTTCTTGACCGCGGCCATGAAGGCGTCGGTCACCAGGACCGAGAGGTTGAACATGCGCAAGCGCGCCGGATCGCGCTTGGCGGCGATGAAGGCCTCGATATCAGGATGGTCGCAGCGGAGCGTCCCCATCATGGCGCCGCGGCGCGAGCCCGCCGACATGATGGTGCGGCACATGGAGTCCCAGACGTCCATGAAGCTCAAGGGACCCGAGGCATCGGCGCCGACACCGCGCACCGGCGCGCCCTTGGGCCGAAGCGTCGAGAAATCATGGCCGATGCCGCCGCCCTGCTGCATGGTCAGGGCGGCTTCCTTCAGGCCATCGAAGATCCCGTCCATCGAGTCGGGGATGGCGCCCATGACGAAGCAGTTGAACAGGGTGACGCGGCGGCCGGTGCCGGCGCCAGCGAGGATCCGGCCGGCCGGGAGGAAGCGGTGGTTCTCCATGACGGCCTGGAACTCTTCTTCCCAATAAGCGCGGCGGTCCGGCGCCTCGGCAGCAGCCAGCGCCCGGGCGACCCGCTGCCAGGTGGCCTCCACCGACGGCTCGAGCGGCGCCCCGCCATCGGATTTGAGGCGATATTTGAGGTCCCAGATCTCGCGCGAGATCGGATCGGCGGCAGCGGAAAGGGGTGTCATCGCGTTCTTTGCCTGATGCGCGTTCTCTGTTTGTACTCTATCGTTTCCGCCGCGACTATTCAACAGCGGCCAGAGCGGCCAGGGCCTGGCGCTCGCGGGCGCGCAGCCGCTCGGAGGCGGATTTGAGCTGGCCGCAGGCGGCGAGGATGTCGCGGCCGCGGGGGGTGCGCACCGGGCTCGCATAGCCGGCGCGGTTCAGCACCGCGGCGAAACGCTCGATGGTCTCGCCGTCGGAGCATTCGTAGGCAGAGCCCGGCCAGGGATTGAAGGGGATGAGATTGACCTTGGCGGGGATGCCTTTGAGCAGCTTGACCAGCCGCTTGGCGTCCTCGAGGCCGTCATTGACGCCCTTCAACATCACATATTCGAAGGTGATGCGCCGTGCATTGGACAGGCCGGGATAGGCGCGGCAGGCGGAAAGCAGCGCCTCGATCGGGTATTTGCGGTTGAGCGGTACCAGGCGGTCGCGCACGGCATCGGTGGTGGCGTGGAGCGAGATGGCGAGCATCGCGCCGATCTCGTCGCCGGCCCGGACGATCTCGGGCACGACACCGGAGGTCGAGAGGGTGATGCGGCGCTTGGAGATGGCGAGGCCGTCGCCATCGGCGATGATGGCGATGGCGTCGCGCACCGCATCGAAATTGTAGAGCGGCTCGCCCATGCCCATCAGCACGACATTGGTGATGGCGCGCTGGTCGGGGGCGGCGTTCTTCCCGGGCTGGCCCGGCCACTCGCCCAGGCGGTCGCGGGCGACGAGCACCTGGCCGACGATCTCGCCGGCGTCAAGGTTGCGCACCAACTTCTGGGTGCCGGTATGGCAGAAGCTGCAGGTCAGGGTGCAGCCGACCTGGCTCGAGATGCAGAGCGTGCCGCGGTCCTCCTCGGGGATGTAGACGGTCTCGATCTCATGGCGCTGGCCACGCTCGTCGGCGGCAAGCCGAAGCAGCCATTTGCGGGTGCCGTCGGCGGAGATCTGCTCGGTGACGACCTCCGGGCGGTCGAGCGTATAGATCTCAGCGAAACGCGTCCGCAGCTCCTTGCCGATATCGGTCATGGCGGCAAAGGACACGGCACCCCGATTGTAGATCCATCGCCAGAGCTGCGACGCCCGCATCCGCCGCTGGCGCTCCGGGATATCGGCATCAGCCATCGCGGCGGGCAAGCGGTCGCGGGTCAGGCCGACCAGCGGCAGGGGCTGTTCTCTCGAAGCGTGATTCATGGGCACCAGGAAGCGAGGATCAGTCCTCGGATTCAATGCCTTACATAGTGGAAATTCGCGGAAATGCGAGCGCCGAATCTATTTGCATTGCTGATCGATCTTCTCCATCGCCTGCTTCACACCGGACAGCGAGTAGCTGTCGGTGGTGGAGGTGCCGCGCCAGGAGGTGCCCTTCACCTCCATCTTCTTGCCCTTCTTCATGGCGCCGACAATCGTCGCATCCTTGGAATCCGACCAGGCGCCGTCGCCCTTGGTGAACAGGTTGTAGTCGTCGCCGTCGATGGTCAGGGTGGCGGTCGATTCCTTCTTGAAGGCGTAGCCGATGATGGTGTTGACCTCATTGCGGACATTGTCACCAGGGCGGTGGGTGACGAGGAAGAACACGGGGTCGCGCTTGGCCCCATCCGGCTCGGATTTCTTGGGCTGGGAGACGATGTAGCAGACCTCGCCGGTCGGCGTCTTGTAGCTGTAGGCTGCCCAGTCGCTGAACTCGCCGACAAGCGACGGCTTGGGCTGGGCCTTGTCCGCCGTCTGCGCCGCTGCTGCCGGCGCAGCAAGGACCAGACCGCAACTTCCGACAACTCCGATCAGGCTGACAGCGCCGCGCATGATCCCTCGACTCCGATGAATCGTGCGGCCACCCCCCGCACCACCCTACAGGCTATGGGCAATTCTGACGAGATTTGGGCAGGGATTTCCTGACACAGAAGAAAGCTCTATCAGGACCACGCAAAAGCGGTTTCAGGGGGTGCTTCATGAAGGCTGTGCTGTGCAAGGAGCTCGGACCGGCGAGCAAGCTGGTGGTGGAGGAGTTGCCGCCGCCGGTGCCGGGACCGGGCGAGGCGGTGGTTGCGGTCAGGGCGGCCGGGCTCAACTTCTTCGACACTCTGATCATCGAAGGCAAGTACCAGTACAAGCCCGATCCGCCATTCTCGCCGGCGGCCGAGTTCGCCGGCATCGTCAAGTCGACCGGCTCGGAGGTCCGCCAGGTGAAGCCGGGCGACCGGGTGATGGGCTTTTGCGGCTGGGGGGCGGCGCGCGAGGAAGTCGCAGTGCCGGCCAGCGCGCTGGCCGCGATGCCGCCGTCGATCTCCTTCGAGGAGGCGGCCGGGCTCATCGTCACCTTTGGCACGACCTTCCACGCGCTGCATGATCGGGCGGAGCTCAGGCCTGGCGAGACGCTGGCGGTCCTCGGGGCATCGGGCGGAGTCGGCCAGGCGGCAATCGAGCTTGGCAAGGCGATGGGGGCGCGGGTCATCGCCTGCGCCTCGTCGGAGGACAAGCTTGCGGTTTGCCGATTGCTCGGCGCCGACGAGGTGGTCAATTACTCGCAGGTCGAGCTGCGGGATGAGCTCAAGCGGCTGACCGACGGCCGGGGCGTCGATGTGGTTTATGACCCGGTCGGGGGGACGCTGTCGGAGGCGGCCTTGCGCGCCACCGGCTGGGACGGGCGGTTCCTGGTGATCGGCTTTGCCTCGGGAACGATCCCCAAGATCCCGCTCAATCTCGTGTTGCTGAAGGGTTGCGCGGTGGTCGGGGTGTTCTGGGGCGATCACGTTGCGCGCGAGCCCGACAAGCACCGGGCGAATATGGCGAAACTCGCGGAATTGTGCGACTCGGGACAGATCCGGCCGCGGATCGACCGGGTTTTCCCGCTCGAGGAGGCCGCGGCGGCGCTCGGCGTGCTGTCGCGGCGCGAGGCGCAGGGGAAGGTAATCTTGGCGGTAGGCAATAGGCAGTAGGCAGTAGGCAGTCGGGAAGGGTTCAACTCACGACCTACTGCCTATTGCCTCCTGCCGCCACTTGGCCTAGAACCCGGCAAATTCCGGAAGGCGCTTGAACGCTCTTCTACCGTCGCTCACATGGTGCATCGGCACCGGGAGGGGCGTCGGTCAACACCCGCCAGCGATGCTCGCCCGCGGGTGCGATAGGCATTTGAGGCTTCCGTAAGAGAGCAGGACAGAATGTTCGAGACACTGCAGGAACGGCTTTCCGGCATATTCGACAGGCTAACCGGGCGTGGCTCGCTGTCGGAAGCCGACGTCGATGCGGCGATGCGGGAGGTGCGGCGGGCACTGATCGAGGCCGATGTGGCGCTCGAGGTGGTGCGCTCGTTCACCGAGCAGGTGCGCCAGCGGGCGATCGGCCAGGAGGTCATCCGGTCGATCAAGCCCGGGCAGATGGTGGTCAAGATCGTGCATGACGCCATGGTCGACACGCTTGGCCGCGAGGCCGTGCCGCTCGACCTCAAGGCGGCGGCGCCGGTGACCATGCTGATGGTCGGCCTGCAGGGGTCAGGCAAGACCACGACCACGGCGAAGATTGCCAAGCGCCTCAAGGAGCGCGAGCGCAAGCGGGTGCTCATGGCCTCGCTCGACACCTCGCGGCCGGCGGCCCAGGAGCAGCTGGCCATTCTCGGGGGCCAGGTCGGCGTCGACACGCTCGCTATCGTCAAGGGCGAGAAGGCGGTGGACATCACGCGGCGGGCGCTCGCCGAGGCGCGGCGCGGCGGTTTCGACGTGCTGATGCTCGACACCGCCGGGCGCCAGCATATCGATGAAGCGCTGATGCGCGAGGTGGTCGAGGTCAGGGACATCGCCAAGCCGCATGAGACGCTGCTGGTCGCCGACTCGCTGACCGGCCAGGACGCGGTCAATCTCGCTCGGAGCTTCGACGAGCGCGTCGGGGTCAGCGGCATCGTGCTGACCCGCGTCGATGGTGACGGCCGCGGCGGCGCGGCGCTGGCAATGCGGGCGGTGACCGGCAAGCCGATCAAGCTCATCGGCACCGGCGAGCGGCTGGACGGTCTCGAGGATTTCCATCCCGAGCGGATTGCCGGGCGCATTCTCGGCATGGGCGATGTCGTCAGCCTGGTCGAGAAGGCGGCGCTCGAGATCGATGCCGAGAAGGCGCGGAAGATCGCCGCCCGGATGAAGAAGGGCGCGTTCGATCTCGACGATCTCTCCGAACAGCTGAAGCAGCTGCAGAAGCTCGGCGGCATGTCGGGTGTGATGGGACTCCTGCCGGGCATGGGCAAGGTCAAGAAGCAGCTCGACAATATCGATCTCGACAAGCTGGTGCTGCGGCGTCAGCTGGCGATCATCGGCTCGATGACCCTGTTCGAGCGGCGCAATCCCAAGGTGCTCAACGCCTCGCGCAAGAAGCGGATCGCCAAGGGCTCCGGGACCGAGGTGCAGGAGATCAACCGGCTGCTCAAGATGCATTTGCAGATGGCCGACATGATGAAGAAGATGGGCAAGCAGCGCGGCGGCCTGCTCGGCAGCCTGTTCGGCGGCGGCCAGCCCGCTGTCGACATGGCCGAGCTCGAGCGGCTGCAGGGCGAGCTCAAGACCCTCGATCCGACGGCGCTGCCGCCGGAGCTTCGCAATCTGCCGCTCGAGGGCGGGCTGCCGAAGGGTCTGCCCGGGCTCGGGGCACCCGGAGGGCTGTTGCCCGGACTCGGTGGCGGGGGGTTGCCGAAGCCGCCGGGCGGCGGGCGACCAGGATTTCCCAGTTTCCCGTTCAAAAAGAAATAACGTCAACCTAGCCAAGGAGCGTCGTGCATGACCCTGAAAATCCGGCTGGCCCGCGGCGGTGCCAAGAAGCGGCCCTATTATCGTATCGTGGTCGCCGACTCGAACGCGCCGCGCGATGGTCGTTTCATCGAGAAGATCGGCTCGTGGAATCCGATCCTGCCGAAGGGGTCGCCCGACCGGGTGACGCTCGATACCGAGCGGGTCAAGCACTGGTTGTCGGTCGGGGCGCAGCCGACCGACCGGGTGGCGCGGTTCCTCGATGCCTCCGGCCTCAAGCCGCGCCAGGCGCGGAACAATCCGACCAAGGCGTTGCCGGGCAAGAAGCGGGCCGAGCGCGAGAAGGCGGAAGCCGAGGCCAGGAAGGCGCGGGAAGAGGCGGAAGCCCAGCCGCAGGCCTGAGGCGCGGAGGGTCGTCGATGAGCAACGCCAGTCGCGTGCTCCTTGGCGTGATTACGGGTGCTCATGGAGTGCGCGGCGAGGTGCGGCTCAAGAGCTTCACGGGCCGTCCGGAGGCGATAGCTTCTTATGGGGCGGTGGCGCTGGGCGACAGCGGCCGGGAGGTCGTGATCCGGGCGCTCAGGCCGGCCCGAGAGGAGTTCATCGCGGCGCTGGAAGGCGTCGGCGATCGCGGCGCCGCCGAGGCGCTCAAGGGCTCCATGCTCTATGTGGCGCGTGACCGGCTGCCGCCGCCAGGCGAGGACGAGGTCTATCTCAGCGACGTGATCGGGCTGCCGGTTTATCGCAAGGATGGCAACCTGCTCGGCGTGGTGGCGGCGATAGCGGATTACGGCGCCGGCGATCTCCTCGAGATCAGGAGCGATGACCGGCGCGGCACCATACTGATCCCGTTCGTCTCCGCCATGGTGCCCGAGGTCGATGTCGTCAACCGGCGAATCGTGGTCGATCCTCCGGAGGGGCTGATCGAGGCCCAGGAGCAGCCATGAGCTGGCGGGCAAGCGTTCTCACGCTCTATCCGGAGATGTTTCCGGGGCCGCTGGGGCATTCTCTCGCCGGGAAGGCGCAGGAGCGTGGCATATGGTTGCTCGAGGTCCTGGACATTCGGGCATCGGCGCAAGACCGGCACCGGACGGTCGACGACAGCCCGGCCGGTGGCGGGCCTGGCATGGTCATGCGGGCGGATGTGCTGGCGCGCGCGATCGACAACGCGACGGGGCCAGGGGACGAACGACCACGGCTGCTGATGAGCCCACGTGGGTCAAGGCTCGATCAGGCGATGGCTCGCCGGCTCGCCGCAGGTCCCGGGGTGGTGATCGTGTGCGGCCATTTCGAGGGGGTGGACGAGCGCATCATTGCGGCGCGCCAGCTCGAGGAGGTGTCGGTCGGCGATTATGTGCTGTCGGGTGGCGAGATCGCGGGGCTGATCGTGCTCGATGCGGCTGTCCGGTTGCTGCCGGGAGTGATGGGGACGGCGCGCTCGGCGCATGAGGAGAGCTTCGAGCATGGTCTGCTCGAGCACCCGCATTACACGCGACCGCGGCTGTTCGAGGGCCGGGAGATCCCGGATGTCCTGCTGTCGGGCGATCACGAGGCGATCGCCCGGTGGAAACGCCTGGAGGCCGAGCGGGCAACCCGCGAACGCCGGCCTGATCTGTGGAACGCGCGGCGGCCAAAGGACAGCGGTTAATTCATGCTCTGTTAAGCGCCGTGGTTGATTTTTGGCGGGATCGCCGTTACACACGCCGCAACTCTTTCAAAGGTAGCCAAAATGAACATCATCCAGGAGCTCGAACGCGAGCAGGCGGAAAAGATTGCTGCCAAGCGGCAAGTTCCGGATTTTGCGCCCGGCGACACCGTGGTGGTCGCGGTGAGGGTCAAGGAAGGCGAGCGGTCGCGCATTCAGAATTACGAGGGCGTGGTGATCGCCCGCTCGGGATCCGGGCTCAACGAGAATTTCACGGTGCGCAAGATCTCCTATGGCGAGGGTGTCGAGCGGGTGTTCCCCGTTTATTCGCCATTGGTCGACGGGATCAAGGTGGTCCGCCGCGGCAAGGTCCGGCGGGCCAAGCTGTATTATCTGCGCGGCCGCACCGGCAAATCGGCGCGCATCGCCGAGCGCATGCGCGGCGTCGGGGTCGAGAGTGCACCCGCGGCAGCGGCGCAGCCCGAGGCTGCGGAGCAGGGAGAATAAGAGCCGCGCGGCCGGTCAGACGATCTTCTGGCCGGTCTTCTTCCAATCGGCGGTGAAGAGCTCGATGCCCTTGTCGGTCAGGGGGTGCTTCACCAGCGCCTTGAGCACGGCCGGCGGCACGGTTGCAATGTCGGCCCCGGCGAGGGCGGCATATTTCACATGATTGACGGAGCGAATCGAGGCGGCGAGGATCTCCGTTTCGAAATCGTAATTGTCGTAGATCTGACGGATCTCCTCGATCACCTCCATGCCGTCCTCGCCGGCATCGTCGAGGCGGCCGATGAAGGGCGAGATGAAAGCGGCGCCCGCCTTGGCGGCCAGCAGAGCCTGATTGGCGTTGAAGCACAGCGTCACATTGACCTTGGTGCCGGCCTGCGACAGAGCGCGGCAGGCCTTGAGGCCTTCCCACGTCATCGGCACCTTCACCGCGATGTTGGGTGCGATGCCGGCAAGGTGGCGCCCTTCGGCCAGCATGCCGTCGGTGTCGAGCGCCGTCACCTCGGCGCTGACCGGGCCCTCGACCACGGCGCAGATCTCGCGAAGGATCTCCTTGAAATCCCGTCCGGCCTTGGCAACCAAGCTCGGATTGGTGGTGATGCCGTCAAGCAGGCCCATGGCGGCCAGCTCCCGGATTTCCCCAAGCTCGGCGGTATCGGCGAAAAACTTCATGACGCCTCCAACATATGGCTTGCCATAGCACAATGGCGCGACCAGTACACCGGTGTCGCACCCTGGCGACCGGCGATTCGCACCTGTCCATGAGCAACCCTGCAACGACCGTCGATGTGCTGCTGCCCTATGCGCTCGCGGGTTGCTACTCCTATTCGGTGCCGCCGCATCTTGAAGTCGCGGCGGGCGATTTCGTTCATGTTCCACTTGGAACGCGCCAGACGATCGGCGTGGTGTGGCGAGAGCAATCGAAGCCGGTTTCGGACCTCAAGCTCAAGCCGATCACCGCCCGCTGCGAGATGGCGCCGCTGCCCGAGCTGTCGCGGCGCTTCATCGAATGGATCGCCGCCTATTATCTCGAGCCGGTCGGCAACATTCTCCGATTGTGCCTCAGGGTGCCGGGCGTATTCGAGGGGCGGCGCGACACGGTGGGGTATGTCGCGAGCGACGTCGAGCCCGACAAGCTGACGCCGCAGCGGGCGCGGGTGCTGGCGGTGGCGCGCCAGGGGATGGCGCTCAGGGCGAGCGAGCTGGCGGCGGAGGCGGCGGTGGGGTCAAGCGTGGTACGCGGGCTTGCCCGCCAGGGGGCGCTCCGCGAGGTGGCGCTGTCACCGTTCCAGCCGTTCTCGACGCCGGAGCCGCTGGGCCAGCGGGTCGCGCTCAATTCCGAGCAGACGGCGGCGGCGGAAGAACTGCGCCGGTCAGTGGCGGCCCGCTCCTTCTCGGTGACGCTGATCGACGGCGTCACCGGCTCGGGGAAGACCGAGGTCTATTTCGAGGCGATGGCAGCGGCACTGTCGCAGGGCAAGCAGGTTCTGCTGCTCCTGCCGGAGATCGCGCTGACCCAGAGCTTTCTCGAAAGGGTGGAGCGGCGGTTCGTGGCGCAACCCGCCGAATGGCATTCGGGGGTGCGGCAGCGCGAGCGCGAGCGGGTGTGGCTCGGCGTCGCTTCGGGGGCGGCCAAGGTGGTGGTGGGGGCGCGCTCGGCGCTGTTCCTGCCATGGCGCAATCTCGGGCTCATCGTCGTCGACGAGGAGCATGAGCCGGCCTTCAAGCAGGAGGACGGGGTGCGCTACCATGCGCGCGACATGGCGGTGGTGCTGGGCTCGCTAGGCCGGTTTCCGGTGGTTCTCGCCTCGGCGACGCCGTCGCTCGAATCGCTGGTCAATGCCGGACGGCAGCGCTACCGCCATCTCGTGCTGCGGCACCGTCATGGTGCGCGAAAGGAAGTGCCGAGCGTCGAACTGATCGATCTCAGGGCGGCGGGCCCGGAACCGGGGCGGTGGCTGTCGCCGACCCTGGTCGGCGCCATGCAGGAGGCGATGGCGGCGGGCGAGCAAGTGCTGTTGTTCCTCAATCGTCGCGGCTATGCACCACTGACGCTGTGCCGCGCCTGCGGTCATCGGATCGAGTGTCCCAATTGCTCGGCCTGGCTGGTGGAACACCGCTTCCGGCGGCAGCTCCTGTGCCATCATTGCGGTCATCAGCAGCCGACCGCGACACGGTGCCCGTCCTGCGACGCGGAGGGGTTGCTGGTGCCCTGCGGGCCGGGGATCGAGCGGCTGGCAGAAGAGGCGGCCGAGCTGTTCCCCGATGCGGCGATGACGCTCCTCTCCTCC
>Ga0075421_100007955_pt1 | contig 12991 bp, 10 predicted proteins | sample SoiMetdeltSBSDD5_FD_75292 | JGI IMG/M metagenome (GOLD analysis project Ga0075421, IMG submission 75292) | Bulk soil microbial communities from a Populus tree surrounding site in Tennessee, USA - Soil MetaG P. deltoides SBSDD5 | ecosystem: Environmental > Terrestrial > Soil > Tree plantation... | reverse complement strand
ACGGCGGCGAGGCGGCAGCGCGCGCGCTGCTCGAGGGTGGTCGTGGCGCCGGCGGCGACGGTGTTCCAGACGTCCGCGATCGTCGCGGCACGGTAGGCGCGGCCGGCGTTCAGGATCGCGTCGGCCCGGCCGATCGCATCCTGCACCTGGGGGTTGTCGCAGAGCCGGCCCGTCCGACCGCGCGGCGTCTTCTCGCACGCCAGCTCGATCAGCGCGTCGATGCCGGCACGGCAGATGCCGGTGATCACCGCGCTGTGGTGAGGTCCCACCCAGGCCTGGGCGGGCAGCGCGTACGAGGTTCCCGGCCAGTGACTCCACTGATTGTCGAGCGGGACGCCGGCATGGACCATCGTGCGCCGCTCTGGCAGAAAGACGTCGTCCACCGTCCAGTCGAAGCTGCCGGTCGCGCGGAGCCCGGACACGTCCCAGCTTCCTTCGACGAGCTGGACCTCGAACCGCCGGAAGACTCCGCGCCAGAAGACCGAGTTGCCGTCGGGGCTGCGGCGCGGCTCATCGCCGTCGAGGATCTGGAAGCTGCCCAGCATCCAGCCGCTCTCCTGGCAGCCGGTGCCGAAGGGCCAGCGGCCGGTGACGCGATAGCCACCCTCGACCGGCACGGCTCGCCCGCCCCCCTGCACCGCGGTGCCCGCGATGGCCACGTCGCCCCCGTGCCCGTAGATCTCCTCGATGCCCTCGTGCGGCAAACCGAGCGTGACGAGCTGGGCGATGTTGTTGTTGCAGATGTTCCAGCCGACCGAGCCGGCGGCCTCGGCCAGCAGCTCGACCGTCCTCAGATAGGTGAGCGGATCGGCCTGGAGGCCACCCAGCTCACGCGGCCTGACGAGCCTGTAAAAGCCGGCGGCGTGGAATTGCTCGACGAGCGCCTTCGGCAGGCGCTGCTCGCGCTCGATCTCGTCGTGATAGCCGCGGATCACCGGCCGCAGCGCCGCCGCGGCCCGCACCGATGGCTGGGCATCGATGTCGGCCGGCAGGCGCGCGTCGTCGGCAGGCTGCCGCATTTGCCCGGGATGTTCCGCTGGCGCACCGGAGGTGTCAAGCGGTACTGTCGCTGAACATCACCAACCAGGAGATCTGCTCATGTCCCGTTTAGGCTTCGGCGCGTTCCTTGCCCCCCACCATCCGATCGGTGAGCACCCGATGCTGCAGTTCCGCCGAGATCTCGACTTCGTCGAGCATCTCGACAAGCTCGGGTACGACGAGTTCTGGTGCGGCGAGCATCATTCCAGCGGCTGGGAAATGATCGCCTCGCCCGAGATGTTCCTGGCCGCGGCCGGCGAGCGCAGCAAGCGCATCAAGCTCGCTACCGGCGTCGTCTCGCTGCCCTATCATCACCCGTACAACGTGGCGCAGCGGATGGTGCAGCTCGACTACATGACCGGCGGACGCGCGATCTTCGGCTCCGGTCCGGGCGCGCTGGCCTCGGACGCCCACACGCTCGGGATCGACCCGATGCTGCTCCGGGATCGCCAGGACGAAGCCATCGGCATCATCCGCCGCCTGATGCGCGGCGAGCGCCTGACGGTCAAGTCCGACTGGTTCACGCTCCAGGACGCCGCCCTCCAGCTGTTGCCGTTGCAGGAGGACATGCCGTTCGCCGTCGCGTCCCAGATCAGTCCCTCGGGCATGACGCTGGCGGGAAAGCACGGCATCGGCATCATCTCGATCGGGGCGCTGGCCGAGGAAGGTCTGAACGCCCTGCGAACACAGTGGAGCTTTGCGGAGGCCGCCGCCGCCGAGCACAACCAGACCGTCGATCGCAAGAACTGGCGCGTGCTGATGAGCTGGCACATCGCCGAGACTCGCGAGCAGGCCCGCGCCGAGGCGCGTGACGGGCTGTTCCGGCACAACAACGAGTACATCACGGCGACTCTGCAACGGCCGGGTGCCCGTGCGTTCAAGACGCCCGACGAAGCCGTGGACAAGACGGCCTTCGCCCCTGGCGCCGTGGCCACGATCGGGACGCCGGACGACCTGGTGGCGCGGATCAAGTCCGTGCTCGAGATCTCCGGGGGCTTCGGGACCGTCGTCGGCTTCGTGCACGACTGGGCCAACCCCGAGAACACGCGGCGAAGCTGGGACATGGTGGCGCGCTACGTGGTGCCGGAGATCAACGGCTATCTCGCCCGTCTGCGAACGTCTCGGGAGTTCGTCGCCAACAACCGCGAGTATTTCGACCGCGCTCGCGAGGCCGTGATGACGAAGATCACGGAGAACCCGGTCGCGGCCAAGGCGCTCACGGTCACGAAATCGCCGCTGCTGGCCGCCACGTCAACCAACGCGCCCGATGGGAGCCAGCCATGACGGACAAGATCCGCGTCGGAATCGTGGGTGCCACCGTAACGCAAGGGGGCAGCAGCTGGGGGCAGAACGCGCATGTTCCCGCCCTGAAGGCGCTGCCCGGCTACGAGCTGAAGGCGGTCTGCACCGCGCACGAGGACACCGCCAAGGCGTCCGCCGCCGCGTTTGGCGCCGAGCGAGCGTTCCACCGGTTCAGTGACATGGCGGCGCATCCGGAGATCGACCTCATCGTCGTCGTCGTGCGGGTTCCCGGTCACCGGGAGCTCGTCATGGCGGGGTTGCAAGCGGGCAAGGCCGTCCTCTGCGAGTGGCCGCTGGGACGAACGCTGGCGGAGGCCGAGGAGATGGCAGGGCTCGCGCGTCAGCGCTCGCTGAAGACCATCGTTGGCCTGCAGGCGCGCAGCGATCCGGCGATTCTGTACGCGCGTGAGCTGGTCCAGCAGGGCTACATCGGGGAGGTGCTGACGGCCAACCTGATCACCTCGGCCCAGGCGGTGCTTCAGCGGGGTCCCGGCCGCATCTGGCAAGGCGTACGCGCCAACGGTGCGAACACGCTGACGATCGCCGGCGGCCACGCCATCGACGCGTTGTGCGCCGTCCTCGGCGAGTTCGCGGAGATCTCGGCGCGAGTGTCGACGCGGATCCCGGAGTGGCGAACCCTCGAAGGCAAGCCGGTGCCGGTCGATGCGCCAGACAGCATCAACGTGATCGGCCGGATGGTCAGCGGCGCAGAGGTCACGGTGAACGTGGCCGCTGTTCCTTCGCCCGGCGGCAATCGCCTGGAGATTTACGGGCGCGAGGGCGCACTGATCGTCCGCGCGGACGGCTCGTTCAACATCGGCCCGAGCGAGGTGCACGCCGGCAAGGGCAAGGAGCGCACGGCCCCGATGCCGATCCCGTCCAAATATAAGGTCGCACCGGAGGGTATCCCGAGCGGTCCGCCCTACAACGTCGCCCAGGCCTACGCGCGCGCCGCCGACGCTCTGCGCGGCCACGGGTCCTTCGACGTCGACTTCAACCTGGCCGTCCAGCGCCACAAGCTGATCGACGCGATCGAGCGGTCCTCCGCCACGGGCCGGTCGGTGAAGGTTGACTAGCATGCACGACACCGAGCAAGGGCCGGGGCGTCCGGAGGCCGACGAGTGCCAGCCCTACTACTTCGAGTACATCCGGCTCGTCGGCGACGGACACGTCCTGAAGCTCCTCGAGCGCCAGATTGCCGAGAGCGCGGCGTTCCTGGCCGCCTTCACGCGGGAGCAGGCGCTCTGGCGGGAGGCGCCGGGAGAGTGGAATGTCGTCGAGATCGTCGGCCACCTGGCGGATACCGAGCGCGTCTTCAGCTACCGCGCCCTCCGCATCGCGCGCGCCGACCCTGTCATGTGGACCAAGGTGGAGTTCGGGGACTACGCGGCCGCCGCCAACTTCCAGGAGCGCTCGCTCCCCGATGTCGTGGCCGAATACGCCGCGGTGCGGGCGGCCTTCGTCGCGTTGCTGCGTGGCCTCGACGACGCCGCCTGGAAGCGCCGGGCGCCGGCGGACTGGACGCTCCGCAGCGTGCGCGCCATCGCCTACGCCATGGCCGGCCACGAGCTCCATCACCTGGCGTCCATTCGCCGCCAGCACAAGCAATAGTGGACGACGTCTATTGCTTCGGCGGCAATCCGCTGGATCGCGCCAGCGAGCGCCGCGATGACGGCTCCTGGATCGCCACGCTGCTCGACGACCCGCAGACGCGCCTGCTCGCGCTGCGCGATCTGAAGCCGTACACGCGCGGCACGACGGCACCGGCGCTCGACTGGCAGCCGGTCGCCCAGTGGCGCGAGCAGATCGACGGAGGCGCGCCGCTGATCTTTCTCGGCCTTGGCGACGGCCGCGCGCACTTCGCGATCGATGCGGCCGGCACGAAAGTCGCGCCCGACGTCGACACGGACCTGATCGACGTGCGCGCGCTCGCGCCCACGATGGCCCCCGGCGAGGCGGCGATCCTGGCCGAGGCGCGGTCTCTGCTCGACTGGCACGCTCGCCATCGCTTCTGCGCCCAGTGCGGATCGCCGACCAGCGTGGCATCGGCCGGCTGGAAACGGCACTGCCCGGCGTGCGGGGCGTCGCACTTCCCGCGCACCGATCCGGTCGTGATCATGCTGGCCATCCGCGGCGAGCGGGCGCTGCTCGGCCGCAATCGAAGGCGGCCGGGCGCCCGGTTCTCGTGCCTGGCCGGCTTCATCGAGCCCGGTGAGACCCCGGAGGAGGCCGTGCGCCGCGAGGTCCGGGAGGAGGCCGGCGTGCGCTGCGGGCGCGTGCGCTACCTGGCGGCGCAGCCGTGGCCGTTTCCGTCGAGCCTGATGATGGGATTTCTCACCGAGGCCCTGAGCGAGGAGATCACCATCGACGCCGAGGAGCTCGCCGAGGCGCGCTGGTTCTCCCGCGACGAGATCCGCGCGATGGTGGCGCGTGCCGCCTCTGGCCCCGACGACCCGGCGCAGGTCTCGCTGCCCTCACCGATCGCCATCGCCCATCACATCTGCCGGCGATGGTCGAGCGGCCAGGACAGCGTCTGATGGGCTCTAGCTGCTCTTCGTGGCCATGCTCTCGATACGTTTCCACTCCGCATCGGTGACCGGCATCACCGACAGCCGCCCGATGCGGACCAGCGGAAAGTCCTTGAAGGCCTTGTCGGCCTTGATCTCGGCGAGCGTGACCGGCCGCGGAAGGCGCTTGACCGGCGCGACATCGACGGCGACGTACTTTCCACTCGCGTCTTCCGGATCGGGATAGGCATCGGACACCGCGCTCACGACGCCCACGATGGCTCGCTCGCTGCCGGAGTGGTAATAGAAGATCCGGTCGTCTTTCTTGATGGCGCGAAGGTGTTTCTGCGCCAGCGCATTCCTGACACCGCTCCAGACCGCCTTCTTGTCCTTCACGAGCTCGTCGAACCCGTAGTGGGTCGGTTCTTCCTTCACCAGCCAGTTCATGAGCCGCGCCTCAAAGAGGGTTCGGACCGACGACTTCCCAGCGATAGCGCTCGCGGAGCTGCTTGCTTTCGGCGTCGTTGAGCGGGCCGGTGCGATTCAAGAGCTCCTCGACGTAGCCGCCGGCGGCGGCCGGGGTGTAGAGAAACACGACCCGGCCCGTTTCGCTGCCGCTGTTCTTCCAGGCATGCGGGACGTTCCGCGGGAAGAACGCGCAGGTGCCGGGTCCGCCGACGCTGACATCGTCGCCGATCTTGAAGGTGATCTCGCCGGCGAGGACCCAGGCGACCTCGTCGCTCTCGCGGTGGAGATGGAAGAGGCTCTTGGTGCCGGCGGGCACGGTTTCCTCGAAGAGCATGACGCTCCCATTGGTCTCATCGCCGAGGAGCTTCAAGGCGGCGAAGCGTCCAGGCGCCGTCATGTCGAGATGCTTGCCACCGCCGGCGGGTACGACGAGGCCCTTCTTTGCGCTCATGTGGGTCTCCTTCCCTGTGTCGGAATCAGAGACACGCCAGCACCGCGAACAATGTACACGAGTCCCGCGGCACGAGCAGTCCCGAGCCGACGCGGCAGCCTGTCGCCATTGGTCTTACAATGCCGGCATCGAACGCAGGGCGCCGAGAGGTGGGCGATGAGATTCGGTCTCTACAGCTCGATTGCCAATCCGCCGCGCGGCGAGCACCTCGATCGCTGCATCGACGAGGTGATCGCTGAGGCGCAGCTGGCCGAGGCCAGCGGCTTCGACTCCTGCTTCTTCGGCGAGCACCATCAGGACCAGGACGGGTTCCTCCCCTCGCCGTTGATCGTCGCGACCGCAGTCGCCGCCCGCACGACGCGCCTGCGCGTCGGCACCTCGGTGATCCTGCTCCCGCTCCATCACCCGGTGCGCGTGGCGGAGGACGTCATCACGCTGGACCTCGTCGCGAAGGGCCGCGTCATCCTCGGCGTGGGCATCGGCTACCAGCCGGCCGACTTTCGCGCGTTCTCCGTCCCGATGGAGGACCGCGCCGGGCGCTTCGAGGAGAGCCTCGAGATCCTGCGCCTGTGCTGGGCCGGCGAGAAGTTCTCGTTCCGTGGCAAGCATTACGTGCTCGAGGACATTCAGATCCGTCCACGGCCGTATCAGAAGCCGGGGCCACCCTTGTGGATCGGCGCCAGCATCGACGCGGCTGCCCGCCGGGCCGGCCGGCTGGCCGATGGCTTCGTGGGCACGCCCAGCACCGGTCTGGCGAACGCGACGCATCTTGCCGACGTGTACAAGCAGGCGGCGCGCGAGGCCGGACGGCCCGCCGAGGTCGTCCAGATGCGCGACGCCTGGGTCGCCCGCTCGCGCGCGGAGGCCGACGCCGTGTACGGCCCGCACGTCATGACCGCCTACCGCTACTACTGGGAGAACCGCCTGGCCGAGTTCCGCAATCTCTCCGCGGGCGCCGAGTTCACGCTCGAGACTCTCGCGCCCGACCGGCTCATCCTGGGCGATCCCGAAACCTGCATCAGAGAGTTCCAGCGCTGGCAGAAGGCGACGGGCGCCAGCACGTTCCTGCTCCGGCTCCGTCACGCCCATTCAGGCGGGCCGGCCCACGACAAGATCATGGAGGCCATCCGGCTCTTCGGCGAGCGCGTCCTGCCGTTCGTCTGAGATCGAGGCGCCACGGCGCCGGCGCGGAGCGCGGTAGGCCGCTCGCCTGCTTGGCTTCCACCTGGACGCTAGGGACTCTGTCCCGCTCCAAACTGGAATGACTGCACGGTGACCACGTAGCGCGCCCCCGCTGCTGGCAGCGGGAGCCGAAAGGTGCCTCGGCGGCCAGGCGGAATGTCGCTGATGATTCCGAGCGCCTCGTGGATCATCTGCCCGGCTTGGTCGAAGACCTGGGCCTGAAGCTGGACTCGCTGGACAGAATATACGTAGTGGTTGCTCACCGAGCCCACGATGACGGGACCACGTCCCTCCCGACGCTCGATCTCCCATTCGATTCTGAAAAACCGTTCCTCGGAGGAAGTCTGAACTTGCGAGGCCGCGGGCACCGACGATCCGATCATCACCAGCCCCAGAAGGCTCGCCATCAGCCGCAGGCGGATTCTCCACGCGTCGGGCAGGCAGACAGTGCGTTCCATTCGTTTCTCCTGGTAAGCGCTCCTTTCCATCATCTATCGAGACGCCAGCCCGAATCACTCGCAAACCCCATCGCCGGGGCGAGGCGACGACATACAATAGGCCGCCATGCCGGCCAGAGTTCTCGTGATCGGTCTCGATGCCGCCGAGTCCACGCTGCTCGAGCGCTGGAGCGCCGAGGGCCGGCTCCCGACCGTATCCGCGCTGAGGGCCGGCGGCGCCGCGTGGCGTCTGAACACGCCGCTCGAAACGCTGCCCGGCGCGGTGTGGCCCGAGATCGAAACCGGGCGCTCGTGCGGAATGATGGCCCAGTACTTTCACCCGGACCAGATCCGCACGGGCGAGGGCCGCCTGCGGCCCGTCCGGCCCGACGAGATCGACACCGCGCGGTATTACTGGAGCATCGCAAGCCGCGCGGGCCGTCGGGTCGCGGTGATCGATCCGTCCCACGCCGTCCCCTCCGCGAGCCTGAACGGCGTCGAGCTGTTGCAGTGGGGCGTTCATGACCGTGTGTATGAGCTCGCCGCCCGTCTGCCTGGCCAGTATTCGCGTCTCCTGGCCAGGCACGGTCACTACCCCGTGGCCTCGTGCGATACGTATCGTCCGGATCGCCGCGGCGCCGAACGTCTGCTGGTGGATCTCGCGCGCGGCATCGAGCGCAAGCGGGCGCTCCTCCTGGACGTGCTCCGCGGTGAGAGCTGGGACCTGTTCTCCTGCGAGCTCAGCGAGTCGCACTGCGTCGGCCATCATTTCTGGCATTTTCATGACGTCTCCGACGCCGAGCATGATTCGCGCGCGCCGGGCCATCTGCGCGACGCCATCGCGCGCGTCTATGCCGGCCTCGACGAGACGGTCGCCGCGCTGATCGCGGCGGCCGGCGGCCAGTGCACGACGCTGGTGTTCGCCAGTCACGGGATGGGGCCGATCGTCGGCGGATACCTGTTGCTGTGGGAGGTGCTCGTCCGGCTCGGGCTCGGCTCGGATCGAGGTGCCGCGCGCGGTAGCGCACTCCGGCGATTCCAGTACGCGCTCAAGGACCGGGTGCCGCTGCCATGGGTTCCGTTCGTGCAGAACGTCACCCACCTTGCGCCCATCCGGCGCGTTCTCGAGCACGCGGGCTGCGCGGCCTTTCCGCTCGAGTCGCCCCATACCCGCGCGGCGCCGCTGCCGAACAATCGCGTCGGCGCCATCCGACTGAACCTCAAGGGGCGCGAGCCGTACGGGTGCATCGAGCCTGGCCGGGAGGCGGACGATCTGATCCGGGAGCTGCGCACGGAGCTGCTCGCGCTCGAGCACCCGGAACGGGGCGAGCCGATCGTGAAGCGGGTCGTCACCGCACGCGAGGTCTTTGGCGACACGCATCATCCGGACGTTCCCGACCTGATGGTCGTGTTCCGGACGGATCTTGGCCGGCTCGAGGCCTGTCGGTCGGCTCGCGTGGGGCTCGTGCGTGCGCCGGTGCGCAACGCCCGCATCAACCGGACGGGAGACCACACGCTGGAATCCCGGCTCTGGATGATCGGACCGAAGATCACCGGGGGCGCCGCGGTCCAGCAAGGGAACCTCGTCGACATCGCTCCGACCGTGCTGGATCTGCTCGGCGTCCCGCATGTCGAGGGCTTCGACGGCCGACCGCTCCGTCCGTTCGCGCCGCAGACCTCGAGCGTGTGAGAGTCGCCCACGTCGTCGCCGGCAGCCCGCTGCAGGACGTCGCGAACGGTGTGCGCAAGTACGTCTACTTCATCGCGACGGCGCAGGCGCAGCTCGGCCTGGAGGTGGCGATCTTCTTCCTGTCCGCCGAGTCTCCCACGGCGATCCCTCGCGTCCTCGTGCGAGGTTTTCCGCCGGCGCGAGGGCCATTCCGTGTCCCGTCGGAGCTGACCGATGAGATCGGGCGCTGGGATCCCGGTGTCCTGCACCTGCACTCGCCATACTTTCCGCCGAACGCCCGCCTGGCGCGGTGGGCGCGGCGCCGCGGCCTGCCATACGTGATCACACCCCACGGAGCGCTCTCACCAGGCGAGATCCGCCAGCGCTGGTACCTGAAGCTTCCATACAAGTATCTGTTCGAGCTGCCCGCGCTGAACCGCGCGGTCTTCGTTCACGCCGTCGGGGCGGCCGAAAATCTCCGTGGCTACGGGGTCACCGCTCCGATCGAGCTCGCTCCGTGCGGAGTGGACGCCACCACGTTCCCGTCCGAGCTGGATACGCGGGCATTCGTCAAGCGGCATCCGATCCTCGACGGGCGCCGCGTCTTTCTTTATCTCGGCCGGCTCGATCCCGCGCAGAAAGGGCTCGATCTGCTCGTGGAGGCCTTCACGGCAGCGCACCTCGACGCCGCCGCGCTCGTTCTCGTCGGACCGGATTATCGCGGTGGCCGGCGTCGGCTCGAGGGGCTTCTGGCTCGTCGTCGCCCCTCGTCGCCCATCCTCCTCCTCGATGCCGTCTACGGCACCGAACGGTTCGAGGCGATCGCGGGCGCGGACGTTTTCGTCAACACGGCACGCTGGGAAGGGACGCCGATCGCCGTGCTCGAGGCGGCCGCCGCCGGCAAGCCGTGTCTGCTCAGTCCCGTGGCGGATCCGCTTGGACGACTCTCGGAAAGTGGCGGTGCGCTCTGCGTCGCGCCGCGCGTCGACGCGATCGCCGAAGGTCTGCGTCGGTTGGCTGAGGCCGACGCGGAAGCGCTCGGGCACATGGGAGAGCGCGCGCGGGCGGTCGCGGTGTCGGAGTTCCGGTGGCCATCGAGCGCACGCCTCCTCGCCGAGGCCTATGCGCGACACGCCAACGGTGCGCGGTCCGAGTCCGGCTGATTACTTCAGCATCGTCCGAACGTCCTCCGCGCTCCGCCGATCTCCGAGCTCGTCGAACATCGTCAGCGCAACCCCCAGCCTCTCCCGGCCGCGGTCTCGCGCTGTCGTGTCTTTCGACTCGAGCTGCACTCTCCCCCAATCACGCAGCGTCTGCGCGATCTCCCAGCGCGTCCCGAGCGCCTGATATCGCCGCAGGGCCTCCGCGAAGTGCTCGTCCGCCGTCGACGTCTCGCCGACGGAGGCGAGGGCAATGCCGAGCGCGCGGTGGGACTGGGCGATCTCCTTGCTGGCGCCGGCGCTCGTCGCCAGCGCGAGCACGTGCTCAGCGGCCGCGGCCGCCCGAGGGTCGCCGCTCCGGGCTTGGACCTCCGCCAGGTGCGCCTGCACGACCGGGATGAGCTGACCACGCCCGCTCGCGAGCTCCTCGAGGGCGACCCGGGCTTCGGCCAGACGGCCCTGCGCCATCAGCAAGAGCGCCGGGAGATGGAGCTGGCGGCGCACCGTGTAGTCCTGCGCCTGCCGCGCCAGCGCGCTCGCCTTTTCCTCCTCGCCGCGCCGAGCCGACACGACGGCGAGGATGAGGAAGAGCTCCCCGACGAACGTCTGGTAGATGCGGTCGTAGCTCTCCCAGACACGCAGGAAATCCTCGAACGACTGCGCGGCGTCATCCCACTGGTCCCCGGCAAAGTGCGCCCACGTCCGCCAGAGCAGCGCGTGCACGTGCCATCCGCCCAACCCGATCTCGCCGAGGTCGGCGGCCGCCTGCGCCTCCCGGACCGCGTCCGCGTACCGGCCGAGGGCGGAGTAGGCCTGCGAGAGCATGCAGCCGATGTCGATGAGCTCGGCGCGGTCCTCGATGCGAGGGCCGAGGTCCCGGCGACGCAGGTGACAGGTCAGCGCGCCGGGATAGTCGGCCAGGTTCATCCGCACGTTGCCGATCGCGTCCAGGACGGCCGAGACGTCGCGGGCGGTGCCGACCGTCTCCATGATCGGCAGGGCCTCTTCGGCGCTGGCGCGGGCCGCGCGCAGCTCCGCCTCGTCCCGTCGTCCCGTGAGGTTCGGGAGCGCCGCGCGCGCCATCAGCAAGCGGGCCTTCTCGAGGGAGGGCTCTTCGTGGCGGAGGAGCTCCAGGCCGGCGTCGATCCAGCCGATCACGTCGCCCTCGGGCGGCGGCGTCTTGAAGGCGCCGCGCCAGCGCGTCGGCGCCTCGGCGAGCTTGGCGTACAGGCGCGCGCCGATGCTGGCGTCCGGCGCGCCCGCCGCATGCCACATCTCGAGAGCGCGGCGATGATGGATGCCGCCGGCGTCCCCGGACCACTGGAGCATGTGGATGTCGCCGATGCGCTCGTGCAGCGAGGCGCGGTCCAGCGGATTGTCCGCGAGCGCCAGCGCCGCCTCGTAATAGTGATTCGCGGGGCCGGAGGCGTACTTCCGCGCGGCCATGTCACCGGCCGTCGTCAGCCAGACCTGGGCCTTTCTCGGCACCTCGGCGTGCCGATAGTGCGCGCCGAGGGCGCCCGCGGGCGGATCGAGCGCGCCGCCGGTGAGCGCTTCGAGGGCCACGGCCACGTCACCGTGGAGAAGCTTCCGACGCGGCGGCAGGAGCCCGGCGTACACCACCTCGCGGATGCGGTCGTGCGCGAAGTCGAAGCCCTCGCCCACCCCGTGCAGCATCCGCCGGCGGACCAGATCTTCCACCCCGGCCGCGGCGTCGTGGTCGGTGAGGCCGCTGGCGCGACGCAGCAGCGCGAAGTCGAACTCGCGACCGATGACGGCCGCCACCGACAGCAGCTGCCGGCTCCGATCGTCGAGGCGGTCGAGTCGTCGCGCGATGACCCGACGCACACGCTCGGGCACCGATAGATTGGTCGGCTGCTCGAGCCGCGTGCCCTCACGGACGGCGTTGACCATCTCCACGATCACGAACGGATTGCCCTCGCTGGCCGTCCACACCTGCTCCTGCAGCCGGGCCTCCGTCTGGGACTCGCCGCTCATGACGCCGATCGACCGCACCAGCGCCGAGGTGTCGGTGCGCGAGAGCGGCGACAGCATGAGCTCGGCGAAGTGGCCCTCGCCGCGGAGCTCGGTCAGCGCCTGGCGCAGGGCCTCGACGTCGACGATCTCCTCCTCGCGGGCGGTGGCCACCACGAGGACGGGCCAGGGGTGCACGCGACGACCCAGGAACGAGAGAAGGCGAAGGCTCATCTCGTCGGCCCAGTGCATGTCCTCCAGCACCAGCAGCACCGGCTGACTCTCCGCCAGGGCGCCCAGCAGGTACGTCATGCTCTCGAACAGGCGGCGGGCATTGTCGCTGGCGGGAGGCAGGCCCGCTCCGGCGATTTCCGGAAACAATCGCGCCAGCTCCGCCCGCCAGGCCGGCTCGAGGGCCAGGAGCGCCGGGTCCGCCGGCACCACCTGTCCAGCGCGCAACGCGTCCACCCAGGGGCCGAAGGGCAAGATCTGCTCGCTCTCGTAGCAACGGCCGACCAGCACGCGCGCTTCCTGCTCGGCGGCCCTTCTGGCTTGCTCCGCCACCAACCGGGTCTTGCCGACCCCCGCCTCCCCGACGATCGCGACCACGCGCCCGCGTCCCCACTGCGCCTCGGCGAACATGTTGGCCAGCGTGGCCAGCTCGTCGCTGCGCCCGATCATCGGCGTCTCCGCGACCGCCGCCTCGCTGCGCCCGGCCGGCGCGCGGCCAGGGCTCTGTGGCGTGGCGGGCGACGGCATCGAGCTCACCCGCGAGCGGACGGGCTCCTGCCGGTCCTGAGCCA
>Ga0075421_100007953_pt1 | contig 12991 bp, 9 predicted proteins | sample SoiMetdeltSBSDD5_FD_75292 | JGI IMG/M metagenome (GOLD analysis project Ga0075421, IMG submission 75292) | Bulk soil microbial communities from a Populus tree surrounding site in Tennessee, USA - Soil MetaG P. deltoides SBSDD5 | ecosystem: Environmental > Terrestrial > Soil > Tree plantation... | reverse complement strand
GTAGTAGAAGGCGACGCCGAGCGCCAGGCCGTTGGCGAAGGCGAGCAGCCGCCAGCTCCGGTCGCTCGCGCCACGCCCGAGCGCCAGGAGCGCCGCCAGGTTGGCGAGCGGCACGAGAGCCACGAGCGCAACGTGGAGCGGCGTCGGCAGCGGATCGAAGATCGTCTCGGCGCAGATGTGTGTCGAGAGCTCGATGCCGAGCGCCACGGCCGGCAGCACCACCGCGAAGAGCCAGAGCAGCGCCGTCTGCCACGGGCCCACGTAGGGCGGCCCGGTGGGCTCGGCGGCCGTAGCCGCCGCGACGAGCGACGGCGGCATGGGGACCTCCGTCCGGCCTGCCGGATTCGGCGCCCCCGGATTCGGCGACCCGGCGCCCGCCCGCTCGCCGCCCGCCCCCACCGCGCCGAGGATGTCGCGCACGTCGCGCTCGCTGACGATCGTCAGCCCTCGCGCCTCGACCTCCGCCTCGGCGTGGCGGCGCAGGTCGTCGACGATCTCGTCGGGGTCTCCACCGGAGTCGGCCAGCGACTCGCGCAGGGTCGCGAGCGCCGCCTCCAGCTCGTGTCGTGCCGCATCCGTCCAGGTCGCCATCACTCCTCCTCCTCGGGCAGACGGTCGAGGCCGTCGACGAGGCTCGCCAGGTGCGAGCGCATCGCCGCCAGCCGGCGCCGACCGCCCGGGGTCAATGCGTAGTACTTGCGGGCGGGGCCCGAGCTGGTCTCCTCGAGGCGCGTGCGTACGAGCCCCTGCAGCCGTAGTCGCGAGAGCAGCGGGTAGAGCGTGCCGGCGCCGACCCCGAGGCCGGGGATCGCCGCCAGGCTCTTCACCAGGTCGAAGCCGTAGCGCTCGCGGCCGGCGAGGGCGGCCAGCACCGACAGCTCGAGAAAGCCCTTGCGGAGCTGCACCATCCAGTTGTCGAAGTCGTCGCCCACGGCTCTATCGTAATACGATATACCTGGCGAAGCGAGTGACGCCATCGGCCTGCCATCGGGACGCCACAGTTCGGTGGCCGGAGCGCCGGACCGGATGGTGCGCGGTGCGCACCCTACGCCGGAGGGCGCTCCCCCGAAGCCGCTCCGAGTAGGGTGCGCACGGCGCACCAATCCGTCTGTTTTCGGAGCCGGAGCCAGATGGTGCGCACGGCGCACCCTACCTGGAGCGGCTCACCTCCCGCCTCGGCACCTCGTCCAAGAATGGCGCTCCGACGTAGGGTGCGCCGTGCGCACCAGTCCGGCCGCTCGGGGGCGCCCCTTTTCAATCCAGGTGCGCGCGCTCGGCGTCGCCCATCTCGACCGCGCCGGCCGGGAAGAGCTCGCGCCACCGGTCGTGCACCTGCGCCGCCACCGCCGGCGAGCCCGCGAGCTCCGCCGGGAACCCGCGCTTCGTGCGCGCGTCGATCAGCACGGGCGGGGTGTACGAGAGCTGGTTGCGCACGACCCGCGCGCCCGCGGCGTGGATGTCCGCTGCCGGCTCGAAGCGCGTGAAGGTCGTCCACAGGAAGTTGATCGCCGAGGCGGCGGCACGGCGCGGCTCGTCGCTCAACACGAGCAGCGGCCAGCCGGCGAACGCGGCGTCGCCGACGATCCTCCCGAGCTCGGCCTCGCAATCCACCTCGCCGGCGCGCGGCAGGCGCGGGTCGGCGCCGAGCACGAGACAGCCCGGGCAGAAGACGTGCGCCTCGGTCACGCCGCCGGGCAGCGACACGCCCGCGGCGAGCGCGCGCGGCAGCTCGCGCACGGGATCGCCGAGCCCCACCCAGACCCCCTTCGACCCCTCGTTCACCCGCGGGCCGCTGTAGTCGAGGGTATCCATGGACAGGTTGCCGAAGACGAAGAGGTCCGTCTCGGGGCGGGTGCGCTCCAGCACGTGGGCGAGCGTGGCGCGGAAGTCGCGCAGGTCGACGGGCCGATCGGTGAGCAGCAGCATCTTGGTGAGCGCGAGCTGGCCCTCGCCGAGGATGCGGAAGGCCGACACCATCGCCTCGCGCCGGTAGCGCTCGCGCACGACGGCCGCGGCCAGCGAGTGGTAGCCGGTCTCGCCATACGACCAGAGGTCGACGACGCCGGGCATCGCCAGCGGAAAGAGTGGCGAGAGCAGCTCCTGCAGGAAGTCGCCGAGGAAGAAGTCCTCCTGCCGCGGCTTGCCCACCACCGTCGCCGGCACGATCGCGTCGGCACGCCGGCAGACCGTCTCCACCTCGAACACCGGATAGTCGTGCCGCAGCGAGTAGTAGCCGTAGTGATCGCCGAACGGCCCTTCGGGCTGCCGTCGCCCCGGCGCCACGCGGCCGCAGAGCGCGAGCTCGGCGCCGGCGAGCAGCGCGTGCGGCCCCGGCCCGTCCGTGCGAGCGAGCCGGGCGCCGGCGACCAGCGAGGCGAGGAGCATCTCCGGCACGTTCTCCGGCAGCGGCGCGACGGCGGCGAGCATCAGGGCGGGCGGCCCGCCGAGGAACACCGTCACCGGCAGCGCCTCTCCGAGCGCCTCGGCAGCGGCGTAGTGGAACCCTCCCCCCTTGCCGATCTGCCAGTGCATGCCCGCCGCCCTCGGCCCGTGGACCTGCATGCGGTAGATGCCGAGGTTCGACCGCGGCGAGCCCGACTCGCGCGAGCCCGGCAGCTCGGTGTAGACGAGGGGCAGGGTGAGGAAGGGCCCGCCGTCGCCGGGCCACGAGGTGGTCACCGGCAAGCGCGAGAGGTCAGGATCGCGGTCGAGCCGCTCGGTCACCGGGCCGCGGCCGACGCGCCGGAAGCCGACGCGAAGCGCGGCGCCGACGAGGTCGCGCGCCTCCCACAACTTGCTCGGCGTCGGCGGCACCAGCGTTTCGACCGCCTCGACGAGCCGCCGCAGCAGCCGCTCCGGACGGCGGCCGAAAGCGAGCTCGACGCGTCGCTGCGTGCCGAAGAGATTGGTGACCAGCGGGGCGTCGAACGTGCCTCCGCCTGGCGAGCCCGCCGGGGAGGGCGACTCGGCCGTGCCGCCGGCGACGAGCGTCACCCGCTCGGCGGAGACGCGCTGCCGCAGGCCGGCGTCGACGCGCGGCTGCCTGAAGAACAGCGCCGGGCCGCCGGCGGCGATCGTCCGCCGGTGGACCTCCGCCACCTCGAGGTAGGGGTCGACAGGGGCGCTCACCTCCACCAGCTCGCCCTCGCGGCGCAGCAGGTCCAGGAAGGCGCGGAGGTCGAGCAGGGAGGTGCCGTCGGAGGCCATCGACAACGCCGGGATTCTCACACGGTCGCCCGTATGATTGCTGCCTCATGGATCCCCGCCCACCGGGGGACGTCGACGCCAGAGAGAAGGGCGTCGCGACCGCCTCACCGCCGGCCGCGCGCAACGCAGCGCTCCGGGATCCCGGCTGGCTGCGCTGGCTCTACGTCGCGACGGCTCTGCTGCTGCTAGTACCCCTGTGGGGGGTGTCGCGCGTCCCCTCTCTCGACGGGCCGTCTCACCTCTACAACGCGTGGGTGATGCGCCACCTGCACGACCCCGCGTATCCGCTGTTCGGCGCTCACTTCGAGCTGCACTTCGACCCGCTTCCCAACTGGCTCATCCAGGTCCTGCTCTACCTGCTGCTGGCGGTGGCACCCGCCGCGGTGGCCGAGAAACTGCTGCTCAGCCTGTACCTGCTGCTCTTCGCGGCCACTGCCTGGTGGTTCGCCGGGAGCGTCGAGCGGCGGGGGGCACCGGCGGCGTTCCTCGCACTCCCGTTCGCCTACCACCACGGCTTGCTGCTCGGCCTCTACAACTTCTGCTTCGCGGTCCCCCTCGCGCTGCTCTCCGTCGGCGCCTGGTGGCGCGGCCGCGAGGACCCTGGCTGGCGTTTCGCTCTGCGGCTCAACCTCCTCCTGTGGCTGTGCTACTTCGCGCACCTCGTCGCCCTCGCGATGGCGCTACTCTCCATCGCCGTCTTGTGGATGGCGTCGTTCGACCGGCAGCGCTGGAAGCGCTGGTTGCTCCACCCCCTGCTGCTCGCGCCCCAACTCGCCCTGCCGCTCTGGTACGTGCTCACGCATCCCGGCGACCCGGCGCAAGGTTGGCCGATCGCCATGCGCACTGCCTCCCTGACCCAACTCCGGCAGCTCTGGTACTTCGGCGACCCGCACCAACTCGGGCCCCTGCTCGCATGCCTCTTCGCGGGGCTCGTGGCGCTCGGCGTCTTGCGCCGCGCACGGCGACCGCCGGAGCACGCCGGCGCTGCCGACAGCGCCGAGATCACGCCGCTGCGTGTGGGCCACTGGGCCTTCCTTGCCGCCAGCGCCTTCGCGCTCCTGCTCTACTTCCTGGCTCCCGGCGGCGTCTCGCAAGGCGGCTTCCTGCAGCAACGGATGGTGCTCTTTCCCTTCCTCCTGGCCCTGCCGGCGCTCGCTCGAGGCCTCGGCCACCGATCGCAGGTCGTTCTCGCGCTGAGCCTCGTCGCCCTCGTCGGCTGGCGCACGGCCGAGCTCCTCCGTTTCCACAGGGAGCTCGGCGCCGTCGTCGAGAGCTACCTCGAGACCCTGGCGCCGGTGGCTCCCAATAGCCGGATCGTCCCCATGGTGCCGGGCACCGACGGCATGGTCGAGCGTGCGGTGCTGTTCCACGCCGTCGCCTACGTGGCGATACCGAAGGGGCTGCTCAACTGGAACGACGGCCACGCCACCGTCACCTACTTCCCATTGAGGTTCCGCCGGCATCTCCGCCGTGGCGTGACGCGGCCCGACGGCATCGGCTTGGCGGAGGAGCAATACGACGTGGCCCGTTACGCGGGGATCGTGGACTACGTGCACACCTGGGGCCTCCGCGGCGTCTCGCCGCTGGTGCCCCGGCTACGGCGGCAGTACCGCCTCATCGTCACGAGCGAAGAAGGTCAGCTCTGGCGCCGCCGGGCGCGATGGAACCTTCGCCCCGTCCATCCGTAATTGCGGAGAGACAACAGGCGAAAGCGTGGCCACCGAGGAGCACCGGAGCGTGACCATGAAGAAAAAGATCGTCGTCGGCCTGGTGGTGGTGGGAGGGCTCACGGCAGTCGGGTTCGGCATCGCCAAGGTCAAGGGGGGCAACGGCAAGGAGCCCCCCTACAAGCTCGTCGAGGTCAAGCGCGGCACGGTGGTCGACAAGGCTCTCGCCACCGGCCAGATCGTGCCGCTGCAGGAGATCTCGGTGAAGTCGCAGATCTCCGGCATCGTCAAGGAGGCCTACGTCGAGGTGGGCGACGCGGTCACCCTCGGCCAGCCGCTCTTCGCCATCAGCCCCGACTCGACGCCGCTGCAGCTCACCGAGGGGCAGCGCAACCTCGAGCTGGCCCAGGTCGCCTTCGCCAAGGCCAAGGCGGACTTCGAGCGGCAGCAGTCGCTGCACGGCAGCGGCCTCATCTCGCAGGGCGACCTCGACAACGCCCGCCAGGCCCACGACCACGCCCGCATCCAGCTCGACCTCGAGCGCGAGCGCCTGCAGCTTCTGAAGGAGGGCAAGATCCGCCGCGCAGCTGGAAGTGGCGGCGGCGTCGACTCGATCATCCGCGCGCCGGCGCCCGGCACCGTGCTCGAGCGCCTCGTCAACCGCGGCGACCCGGTGGTGCCGCTCACCTCCTTCCAGGCCGGCACGCCGCTGATGACCCTCGCCGACATGGGCTCGCTGCTGTTCAAAGGCACGGTGGACGAGATCGACGTCGGCAAGCTGCGCGAGGGGATGCCGGTGCGCATCCAGATCGGCGCCCTCCCCTCGGCGCACGTTGACGGCCGGCTCACCAAGATCGCGCCGAAGGCGAAGACGCAGGAGGGCTCGACCCTCTTCGACGTCGAGATCGTCATCACCGGCGCGAGCGGCACGACGCTGCGCGCCGGCTATTCGGCCAACGCCGACATCGTCATCCAGGAGAAGAAGGAGGTGCTCGTCGTCCCCGAGCGCCTCGTCACCTTCGAGAAGGAGAAGGCGTTCGTCGAGATCCCCGCCGCCGACCCCAAGGGCGAGCCGACGAAGCGGGAGATCAAGGTGGGCCTCTCCGACGGCCTCAGCGTCGAGGTGCTGAGCGGCCTCAAGGCCGGCGAGCAGGTGGTCGAGAGGCCGCCGAAGGAGATCGAGGCCGGGTAGGGACAGGCGGCCATGCGCTGGATCCGTCACTACTGGAAGCTCTTCCTCGACGACGTGCGGCACCAGAAGCTGCGCGCCTTCCTGACCCTCTTCGGGATCATCTGGGGGAGCGCCGCGGTGACCCTGCTGCTCGCCTTCGGCGAGGGCTTCCACCGCCAGGTCGAGATCAACATGAAGGGGCTGGGCGAGAACATCGTCATCGCCTGGCCGTCGAGCACCAGCATGCCCTGGCAGGGGCTGCCCAAGGGACGCCGCGTGCGCACCACCGAGGAGGACGTCGAGCTCATCCGCGCCCAGGTGCCACAGATCGCCCGCATCAGCGGCGAGCGCCAGCGCGGCGGCCTGCGCTTGCGCCGCGGCCGCGAGGCGGTGGCGCCCGACGTCCACGGCAGCGGCCCCGAGTTCCAGGAGATGCGGAACCTCATCCCGCAGGAAGGCGGGCGCTACCTCGACTCCCTCGACCTGCTCACCAAGCGGCGCACGCTCTTCATCGGCGACAAGCTGGCGCAGAGCCTCTTCGGACCCGAGGGCGCCAAACAGGCCGTCGGCCAGCGCGTGATGGTCGGTGGCGTCCCCTTCCTCGTCGTCGGCGTCATGCAGCACAAGAACCAGGACTCCAACTACAGCGGCCCCGACGAGGACAAGGCGACGATGCCGTTGACGACGTTCCGCGCCCTCTACGGCCAGGAGCGGCTCGACAACATCGTCTTCCAGGTCGCCGACCCCAAGCAGGTCGAGGCGGCCAAGGACGGCTTCATCCGCGTCCTCGCCCAGCGCTACAAGTTCGACCCCGCCGACAAGCAGGCGGTGGCGATGTGGGACACCACCGAGCAGCTCAAGTTTCTCGACGCCTTCTTCCTCGGCTTCAACCTCTTCCTCGGCATCGTGGGGACGCTCACCCTCGTCGTCGGCGGCATCGGCGTCTCCAACATCATGAACGTCGTCGTCGAGGAGCGCACCAAGGAGATCGGCATCAAGATGGCGCTCGGCGCCCGCCGCCGCTACGTGCTCGGGCAGTTCCTCTTCGAGACGCTGCTCATCACCGGCGCCGGCGGCGCCATCGGCTTCGCCATCGCCGCCGGCCTCGCCAAGCTCGTCGGCATGCTGCCGTTCAAGGAGTTCGTCGGCGTGCCGGTGATCTCGCTGCAAGTGGCGGCGATCACCACCGTCGTGCTCGGGATCGTCGGCTTCCTCGCCGGCTGGTTCCCCGCCCGCACCGCCGCCAACCTCAAGCCGGTGGAGGCGCTCCGGCTCTGACCGCCTAAGAACCATGCGCGTCGGCCTCATCCTCCGCCTCTTCCGCAGCGCCGCGAAGATCCAGCGCAAGCGGATGCTCCTCACCGTCACCGCCATCGCCTGGGGGACGATCGCCATCGTCCTCCTGCTCTCCTTCGGCGAGGGGCTCAAGCGGAGCTTCTTCAAGGGCCAGCGCGGCCTCGGCGACGGCATCGCCGTTTCCTGGGCCGGCCAGACGCAGAAGCCGTGGCAGGGCTTCTCGCCCGGCCGCTCGATCCGGCTCGCCCCCGAAGATGTCGCCCTGCTGCTCGCCAACGTTCCCGAGATCGCCACGGCATCCGGGGAAATGGTGCGCTACGGCGTGCAGCTCTCGGTGGGCTCGAAGAGCATCAACAAGCGGATGGTCGGCGTCGAGCCGGTGTGGGGCACGCTCCGGTCGCAGTTCCCCGAGGCCGGCGGCCGCTTCCTCGACGTCCTCGACTTCAAGCTCAAGCGACGCGTCATCTTCCTCGGCAACGAGGTGCGCGACGACCTCTTCGGCAAGGGTACCGACCCCGTCGGCCAGACTGTGATCGTCAACCGCACGCCGTTCACGGTCATCGGCGTGCTCAGGAAGAAGCTGCAGATGGGCGCCTACGGCGGTCCCGACGGCCAGGCCTGCATGATCCCGATGACGACCTTCTCGGCGGTGATGGGCGAGCGGCGCCTGAACAACCTCGTCTTCCGCCCGCGGGGTCCCGAGCTGATGCCCTTCGCCAAGCGGCGCTTCTACGAGGTGATGGCAGCGCGCTACCGCTTCGACCCCACCGACGAGCGCGCGCTGCCGATCTGGGACACCGCCGAGGGGCAGGCCACGCTCGGCAAGATCATGATCGGCATCGAGATCTTCCTCGGCATCATCGGCGCCTTGACGCTGCTCATCGGCGGCGTCGGCGTCGCCAACATCATGTACGCCGCCGTCACCGCCCGCACCAAGGAGATCGGCATCCTCATGGCGCTCGGCGCGCGGCGGTCGTATGTCACCGGACCGCTCGTGCTCGAGGCGCTGGCGCTCACCTTCCTGGGCGGCATCGCCGGTATCGGTATCGGCGCCGGCATCGTCCAGGTGCTCGCCTTCGCGCAGTCGAAGGCGAAGAACCAGGCGATGGAGTTCCTCGGCGAGCCGACGCTGTCGATGCCCATCGCGGTGGTCACGGTGCTCCTGCTCGGCACGCTCGGGCTGCTCGCGGGGTGGTTCCCCTCTCGCCGCGCGACTTCCATCCAGCCGGCCCAAGTATTGAGGTTCGAATGAAGACCCGGACGGGCGGGGACAAGCCCCGCCCCTACATCGGATCGCGTCGCCGCCACCCCTCTGGCGTAGGGGCGGGGCTTGTCCCCGCCCGCGCGGTCCACGGTCGACCGGCAACGACGAGGTCCCAATGGTAGGCAAGCTCCTGAACGGTCTGCGCAAGAACGGCAACGGCACCGCCGCGCCCGCGGGCACGCAGCCGGTGATCGCCCTGGCCGGCATCCGCAAGGTCTACTCGACGGGCTCGATCGAGGTCGAGGCGCTCAAGGGCGTCGACGTGACGATCCAGCCGGGCGAGTTCGTCGCCCTCGTCGGACCTTCGGGCTCGGGAAAGTCGACGCTGCTCAACATCGTCGGCTGCCTCGACACCCCCACGACCGGTTCCTACCGCCTCACCGGCGAGGAGGTCGCCGGCTTCGACCTCGACCGCCTCGCCGACGTACGCAACCGGCGCATCGGGTTCATCTTCCAGGGCTTCAACCTGCTCGCGCAGCTCACCGCCTACGACAACGTCGAGCTGCCGCTGCTCTTCAAGGGCACCGGCACGCGCGAGCGCCGCGAGCGGGTGACGCGCCTGCTCGGCCAGGTCGGCCTCGCCGACCGCATGCACCACAAGCCCACCGAGCTCTCCGGCGGCCAGATGCAACGCGTCGCCATCGCCCGCGCCCTCGCCTGCGAGCCCGACATCCTCCTCGCCGACGAGCCCACCGGCAACCTCGACTCCTCCTCCGGCGCCGACATCCTCCACGTCTTCGAGGAGCTCTGGTCCGCCGGCCACACCGTGGTGGTGATCACCCACGACCGGGCGGTTGCGCGACGCACGCAGCGCGTGCTCACCATCCAGGACGGCCGGATCACCGCCGACGAGCCGTCGTCGAGCCTCGCGGGAAGCTAGGGCGCCCGCGGGGGCGGGGGCCCCGACGGACCGGCTCGAGTCCTGCATCAACCGGCCTGCGTGATAACTTGGGCAAGGCCTGCCTGGGTTTCCGCCGCCTCGTTCGACTCGCCGCATGAAGCCCCTCTCTCGACTCCTCGCCACTGCGCTGCTCGTGGCAATCGTCTGTGCCTGCGGGCGGCACGAGGCGCCGCCGCCGAACATCGTCCTCGTCTCCGTCGACACCCTGCGCGGCGACGCGCTGCGCGCCTACGACCCGGCGGCGCAGCCGCTGCCGGCGATCGACGCCCTCGCGGCCCGCAGCGCGCGGTTCACCAACGCGCTCTCCGCCGCCGCGTGGACCCTGCCGTCGCACGCCTCGCTGCTGACCGGCGTTTACCCGCACCGGCACGGCGCCATCCACCGCGACGCCACGCTGGCGCGCGGCGTACCCACCCTCGCGGGGCTGCTCGCTCGACGCGGCTACGAAACCGTCGCCTTCACCGACGGCGGCTTCCTCGACACCAGCTACGGCTTCGGCCGCGGCTTCATGCGCTACGACGACCGGCTGAGCCGCGGCGTGCCGCCGCTCCCGGACATCCCGAACAGCGGCAAGGCGAGCCCCGAGGGGACGAGCGACCTCTTCGCCCGCGCCGATGCCTTCCTCGCCCAGCGCCGGTCCGACGCGCCGCTCTTCCTCTTCGTCCACACCTACGCGGTGCACGACTACTACAAGGCGCACTCGTGGGCGACGCCGCCGCCGGGCGCGCCCACCGCTCCCGACGCCACGCACAACCTCGCCTGCCTCGTCGGCGAGGCGCAGTGCACGGCGCGGGAATGGGAGGCGCTCGCCGGCTACTACCGCGCCGAGCTGCGCCGCATCGACGGCGCCGTCGGCCGCCTGCTGGCGGCGACCCGCGCCGCGCTCGACGACCGGCCGACCTACATCGTCCTGCTGTCGGACCATGGCGAGGGGCTCGACCCCGTCGCCGGCGCCACCCACCACGGCGGCGCCCTCCGTCGCGACCTCCTCGCGGTGCCCCTGCTCGTGAGCGGCCCGGGCGTCGAGCCGGCGGCGATCGCCACGCCGGTCTCCCTCGTCGACGTGGCGCCGACGCTCGTCGCGCTCGCCGGGGCCGAAGGCGCATCGTTCGACGGCCGCTCGCTCGCTCCCCTCCTCTCCGGCGGCATGGGTGGCCGGCTCGCCTCCCTGGCGCTCGCCGGCCGCACCCTCCAGGCCGAGGAGCACTACTACTGGTGGCGCGGCGGCCGGCGCCGCGCCGCCCGTGACGTCGCCTCGCGGGCCATCTCCGTCGGCGTGCTGCACGGCGACTGGTGGTACACGCGCGCCCCGCACCGCGAGCTCGCCGAGCGCCTGCCGATCGCCTCCAGCGGCAGGACCGCCGCTCCGCCCCTGCCCGTCCTGCGCAGGGCAGCCAAGCCGCTGCTGCGCGCCGCGGCCGTCGAGACCGAGCCGCACGCCGAGAGCGCCGAGCTCGAGGCGACGTTGACCGCGCTCGGCTACGCCGGCGGCGGTGGCGGCGGCGAGCCTTGACGTCGCGGCGACGCGATGGTGCGTGCCGGCGCGATGGTGCGGGCCGGTGTCATGGTGCCCGCCGCTGTCTTGGTGATAGCGTCGCGCCGCCGCCGATGACAGAGAACGCCCTCGCCCCCACGCCTGCGACGGCCCGAGCGCGTCGCCCCGGTCTTCGCCTCGCTCTCCTCCTCACGCTCGTGGCCGGGCCGGCCGCCGCGCAGTACCGGGCCGCCGGCAGCGACCTCGAGCTCTTCCTCAACACCAAGAAGGAGCTCGAGAAGTCCATGGCGGATGCGCCGTGGAACATCGGGGCCGTGCGCGTCGCGCCCTGGATCGGGCTGCGCGACGTGGCCTACGTGCGCGAGCTCAACGCCAGCGGCGAGCAACAGGAAGGCGACCTCACCATCACCGCCGGCGCCGGGCTCAAGGGCTACCTGCCGCTGGGCAAAAACGCCATCGCCGCCGCCCACCTGATGCCCGAATACGCGTGGTGGCAACGGCAGAACGAGCGCAACGCCGTCGTCGGCCGCTACGGCCTCGGCCTCTTCGGCTGGTACAACCGCCTGCACGGCGAGCTCACCGGGCGCAGCTCCAAGACCGTCGACTTCCTCGGCTCCGACGCCCTCGTGCGCGAGCCCACGCAGACCGTGAAGATCGAGGCCAAGGCCCAGATGCGCCTCGTCAGCTCGATCGCGCTCTTCGCCTCGGGCGCCCAGAACCGCGTGCGCGTCGACTCCACCTCAGGCACCACCACGCTCGATCCGGCGCTCCTGCTCGACCGCGACAGCCAGACCGTGCGCGGCGGGCTGCGCTACCTCCTGCGTGGCGACCGCGGCTACGTCGGCGCCGGGGCGCTCGCCGAGAAGACCGACTTCGACGCGGCCGACGGCGCCCGATCCAACAAGGGCTCCTCCTGGTACGCCGAGACCTTCCTGCGCGGCAACAACCTCGACGTCACCGTGCAATACGACCAGCGCGACCTCGAGCCCGCCGACAGCACGTTCCCCGGCTATCGGGCGGCCAACGGCAACGCCTCCGTCCTGTTCCACCCCGGCTGGCGCATCCAGTACCAGCTCTACGCCCTGCGTCAGCTCCGCTACTCGGCGCGCGACCTCAACACCTTCAGCGAGGAGGAGCGCGCCGGCGGCGGCGTCAAGGTCGCCATCGGCAGGGGCGCGCTGCAGCTCTACTACGAGAGCGGCGACGACAACTACTTCGGCGCCAGCACCAGGCACGAGAGCGTGACCGGCCGCGGCGGCTGGATCGACCTCGCGGTCTTCAAGAACCTCAAGATGCGCATCGGCGGGCGCGAGACCAAGTTCGAGCCCGACGGAGGCGGCCCTCCGCGCGAGCTCAAAGAAGTCACCGGCGCCCTCTCGCTGACCCTGGGCGAGCCGGGCGAGTGGTAGCGGCAGCCTCGCCGCGTCCCGCCGCGCCGGCGCGCCGGCTCCCGCCAAGGGAATAGCCGCCCCCTCTCCGGGGTTCCAACCCTCGCAGGCCAACACAGCTCGTCGCGGTTCGGAGGCGGCTCGCAAACCGTTGAAGGGGAAGCGTCTAGGCCGAGCGACGGCTGCTACAATCTCCACACACAGAGGATCGCCGGAACGGAAGCGAGCGGAGCGACGTGCCCCTACTGAAACGCGAGCCCGAGATCTGGCCTCCGCACCTCTTCGGCGAGCCGGGCGGCGACCCCGTCGACCCCTCCGCGGCACGCGCGGCGGCGGCCATCCACCCTCGCGCCGCGGGCAGCGGCCCCTTCAACGGCAACGGCCAGGGCGCCGGCCGCCTCCCGGCCAACGGCCACAACGGAAACGGCGCCTTCGTCGCCGACCCCACGGCGTCGGGCTACCCCGACCACTGGTGGGTGGCCTACACGCAGGCGCGGCAGGAGAAGGCGCTCGCTCGCCACTTGCTGCACTGGGAAGTCCCCTACTACCTCCCGCAGTGCGAGCACCGCATGCGGGCCGGCGACCGGTGGCGCAAGTCCTAC
>Ga0075421_100007950_pt1 | contig 12995 bp, 9 predicted proteins | sample SoiMetdeltSBSDD5_FD_75292 | JGI IMG/M metagenome (GOLD analysis project Ga0075421, IMG submission 75292) | Bulk soil microbial communities from a Populus tree surrounding site in Tennessee, USA - Soil MetaG P. deltoides SBSDD5 | ecosystem: Environmental > Terrestrial > Soil > Tree plantation... | reverse complement strand
CAACAGACATGGTTCTACCGGGTGTTCGGCACGCTCTTCATGGTGTTCGGCGGCGTGGCGCTGCTGCTCGCGGCGGTCGGGCTGTACGGCGTGATGTCGTTTTCGGTCGGCAGGCGTCGCCAGGAAGTCGGCGTCCGCATGGCGCTCGGCGCCGAGGCAAGGCAGGTGGTGCGGCTGATCTTTCGCCAGGGGGCCCGGCAGGTCGCGATCGGGCTCGGCATCGGCCTCGCCATCGCGCCGCTGCCCTCGCACTTCCTGCGCATGGTGCTGTTCGGCGTGAGCCCGTGGGACGTCTCGACGTTCGCGCTCATCGTGGCGGTGCTCGCGCTCACCGGCGCGGCCGCGTGCCTGGTGCCGGCGAGGAGGGCGGCGGCGATTTCGCCGCTGGTGGCGTTGCGGGGACGGTGACGCGGGAATGCGCCGGCGAGAGCGGTCTGGCCGCAGGGGCCGGTAGTAACTGATCGCGGCGTCGCTCGTATCATGAGCCAAGATCGCCGGTAGGCTCGAGCCGCGGTCTCTGCCCTGGGGCGCGCTGGTCTGGCCTCGACGGGATGGAGTCGACAGGAGGGGTCATGAAGACGCTCCGCTACGCCGTCCGCTCGCTGAAGAAGTCGCCCGGGTTCACCGGCGTCGCGGTCGCCGCGCTCGCCCTCGGCATCGGCGCCAACGCCGCGATCTTCAGTCTGGTCGAAGCGATCTTCCTGCAGCCGCTGCCGTACGAACATCCCGAGCGGCTCGTGCAGATCAACTCCGCGGCCCCCGAGCAGGGGATCCCCCAGGCCGGCTTCTCCTGGCCGCGTCTCGAGGTCCTGCGCGAGCGCCAGCAGGTGTTCAGCGACCTCTCGGTGTCGATCTTCAACGCCTACACGATCACCGGCCTGGGCGACCCCGAGCAGTCCCAGGCGCTCATGGTCTCTGGAAACTTCTTCTCGTTGCTCGGCGTCGAGCCGGCCCTGGGGCGGACGTTCGTGGCCGAGGAGGAGAAGCCCGGCGGACCGCCCGTCGTGATCCTAGCCAACGGCTTCTGGCGCTCGCACTTCGGCGGCCAGCCGGACGCGATCGGCAAGACGCTCACGCTCGACGGCAAGTCCCACACCATCGTCGGCGTGATGCCCGCCAGCGTGGCGAGCTTCCCGCTCGCCCAGACCGAGCTCTTCACCCCGCGGCCGTTCGAGGCGCCGTTCCTCAACCGCAAGCAGATCGACGACGGCGGCTTCTTCTTCAACGTCCTCGGGCGCCTCAAGCCCGGCGTCGACCTCCCCCAGGTGCGCGCCGAGATGGACGTCATCCAGAAGAGCTACGCGCAGACCCACGCCTCGAATGCCGACGCCAAGTCGGCGGTGACCGCCGAGCTCCTGCTCGACAACCTGGTCGGCAACCAGCGTGGGACCTACACCACGCTGTTCGGTGCAGTCGCCGCCGTGCTGCTGATCGCCTGCGCCAACGTCGCGAACCTCGTGCTCGCGCGCTTCTCGAAGCGGCGCAAGGAGATCGGCATCCGGGTGTCGCTCGGAGCGCGGAGAGCGCACATCGTCGCGCAGCTCCTCGCCGAGAGCGTGCTCCTCGCGCTCGCCGGCGCGGTGCTGGGTCTGGCGTTCGCCTGGGCGAGCCTGCGCGTGGTGACGCGCGTCGGCGCCGACTCGATCCCCCGCGCCGACGAGATCGGCCTCGACCCGACGGTGCTCGCCTTCACCCTCGGCGTGGCGCTCGCCACCGGGCTCGCGCTCGGGCTGCTGACCGCGCTCGCCACCCCGATGCGCTCTCTCGCCACGACGGTGGGCGACTCGAGCCGCGGCTCGATCGCCGATCGGAGCCGCAACCGATTCCACGCGGTGCTGCTGATCGCCGAGATCGCGGCGTCGTTCGTGCTCCTCGTGGCCACCGGGCTCTTGGTCTCGAGCTTCCTCAAGATCCGCGACGTCGAGCCCGGTTTCCGCTCCGACGGCACGTTCGTCGGCTTCATCGCCATACCCGCCGAGCGCTACCCGTGGCGCGCCGAATCCACCGTCAACTTCTACTCGCGCCTCTACCACCGTCTGCAGGAGATCCCGGGCGCGAAGCAGGTCGCGCTCTCCGACAACCCGCCGCTGTCGGGCAACAACGGCCAGTCGCCCTACGCGGTGATCGGCCGTCCGCTGCCGCCGGCGCCCGAACGGCCGCTGGCGATCCGCAACCTGATCAGCCCGGGCCGGTTCGCGCTTCTCGGCATCCCGATTCTCGCCGGCCGCGACTTCAACGAGCACGACGGACCGAACAGCCAGCAGGTGATCATCATCAACGAGGCCATGGCGAAGCAGCTGTTCCCGGACGGGAGCCCGCTCGGCCACACGATGGTGACCGGCATGATGGGCCTCGAGGCGGAGATCGTCGGCGTGGTCGCCGACACGCACACCGCCGGCCTCGCCGCGCCGCCGGGGCCGGAGATGTTCTACCCCGTCCTGCAGCGCCCGGAGCAGTTCACCGGCATCCTGATCCGCACCGACGGCGACCCGGCCGCGCTCACCGCCAGCGTCCGGGCCGCGGTCGCCGACGTCGACCCGTCGGTCGCGCTCACCAACCCGGGAACGATGCAGCAGCTCGTCGAGCAGTCCACGGCCGACCGGAAGCTGACCATGAACCTGCTGATCGCCTTCGCCGGCCTGGCGCTCCTGCTCGCCACCCTCGGGGTCTACAGCGTGATGGCGTATTCGGTCGCGCAGCGCAACGCGGAGATCGGGGTCCGCATGGCGCTCGGCGCCTCGGCCCGGAGCGTCCAGAAGATGGTGCTGGGCCAGGGCATGACGCTGGCCGGCATCGGGCTCGGAATCGGCCTCACGGCTGCGCTGGCGCTGACGCGCATGATGACCACGATGCTGTTCGACGTCGGCGCCAGCGACCCGCTCGTCTATCTCTCGATCGGCGGGCTGCTCTGCGCGGTCGCGGCGCTGGCGTGCTGGCTGCCGTCGCGGCGCGCGGCGCTCGTCGACCCCGTCCGCGCGCTCCAGGTCAGGTGACCCCGGCGCACCGCCCGCTCGGCCGACACGCGGTGCGGCCGAGGTACGGGTGCCACCCACGAGTCATGCGGCGTTAGAGTCCGACCGTGGCGCGCGTCGCTCGTCGCCTGGCAGGCCTCGCCCTCGTGGTGTTAGCGACCGCCTCCGTCGCCGCGGCGAGCGACCTGGTGATCCTCGTCGGCGGCGCCCGCCGTGTGGGCACGCTGCAGTCGTGCCTCGCCGAGCAGTGCCGGGTGGACGGCCGGACCCTCCTGCGCAGCGAGATCGCGTGGATCGGGCTCGGCTCTTCGGAGGGCGATCCGCCCGCCGCCGTGGACCCGGCGAGCGACGAGATCCACCTGGCGGCTGGCGGCGTCCTCACCGGCCCGATCGTCGGCGTCAGCCTCGGCGAGGTGGCGACCGAGGCGGAGAGCCACGAGCGCGGTGCCGTGCGCTGGATCCACTTCGGCGTTGCGGCGGGAGGGGTCTGGTTGCCCCCCGGCTGCCGCGACCTCACGCCCGCCTCGGCGGCCCACCTGGCGAGCCCGACGACCGGCCGCGCCGTTCCCGAGCGCCCCATCGCCCCCGACCAGCAGCTCGCGGTCTTCGACGATCTGGTGCGCACGATCGAGACGCACTACGTGGATCGCACCTTCAACGGCCGCGACTGGCCGGCCCTGGTCGCCGAGCGTCGGGCGCGGCTCGGCGAGGGGGTCGAGAGCGACGAGTTCTACGCCCTCGCCAAGGAGCTCGTCTCCGCCCTGGGGGACGAGCACTCGCACCTCGAGGCGCCGCGCGAGGTGGAGGCGTCGCAAGCGGAGCTCGCCGGAGCGCGCCGGGTGGTGGGCGTCGGGATGCTGCTGCAGGCGTTGCCGGAGAAGGGGCGTGCGACGGTGCTCCTGGTCAATCCCGGCTCTTCCGCGGAGCACGCCGGCCTGCTGCCTCACGACAGCGTGTTGGCCGCCGACGGCGCGCCGCTGGTGGACGGCGACCGACTGGACCTGGCGCGGCTCCTCGGGTTCGAGTGCAGCCGCGTCACGCTCACGGTCCGGTCGCCGGGCGGTGAGCCGCGCGAGCTCGGCCTCGTGCGCCACGGCGTGACGGGTGGGACGCCGGTGCCCTCGCGCCTGCTTCCGATGGGAGACGGCGCGAGGGTGGGCTACATGTTCCTCCCCACCTTCTTCGATCTGCCGCTGGTCGACCAGGTGCGGCACGCGCTCTCCGGCTGGGGACCGCTCGACGGGCTCATCCTGGACAACCGCATGAACGGCGGCGGCTCGAGCAACGTCATCGAGCCGCTGCTGCGCCTCTTCACCCAGGGCACCGTCGGTCACTTCGTGAGCCGCGCCGCTCGGCGGCCGCTGGTGGTGAGGGCCGACCCGATCCACAACTCGCAGACCGTGCCCCTCGTCGTCCTCGTGGGCGAGAAAACGGCGAGCTTCGGCGAGATCTTCTCGGGTGTCCTCCGCGACGGCGGGCGAGCGCGCCTCGTCGGCAAGACGACGAAGGGCAACGTCGAGACGCTGCACGGCTACGGGCTTGCCGATGGCTCGCGGCTGTGGATCGCCCAGGAGACCTTCGACCCGGCGGTGTCGCACGCCGACTGGGAGGAGGAGGGCATCCGTCCCGACGTGGCCGCCTACGCCGACTGGGACAGCTTCAGCGCCGATGCCGACCCCGTCGTGGCGGCAGCCGTGGCGCTCCTGGGCCATCACTGAAGCGGCCGGCGGTCGGGCCCGGGCCACCACGTTGCGGACCCCAGGGGAATCACCTGATAGCGTCGTGCCGCGTTCCCGCGACGGCGCCATGACGATCGACGGCGCTCCCCTCCACGGCTCGTTCGCGGAGCTCTACGAGGAGCTGCGCCGCCTGGCCCATGCGCAACTGCGGCGTGGCGGCTCGCGGCCGACGCTCTCCACCACGGCCGTCGTGCACGAGGCCTACGTGAAGCTCGCGGGAGCGGGTCCACGCTGGGACGGCGACGAGCACTTCCTGTCGCTAGCCGCTCGCGTCATGCGTCAGGTGGTCGTCGACTACGCGCGGACGCAGGGACGGGAGAAACGCGGCGGCGACCTGCACCGCGTCGACCTCTCCGACGACAGCGGCGCCGGCGAGGTTCCCGTCGAGGAGCTGCTCGCCATCGACCGCGGGCTCGAGCGGTTAGGGCGCGAAGACGCGCGGCTGGAGCAGATCGTGATGATGCGCTTCTTTGCCGGGCTCACGAACGGTGAGATCGCCAGCGCGCTGGGGCTGTCGGAGCGATCGATCGAGCGCGACTGGCGCAAGGCGCGGGTCTTCCTCCTCGCCACGCTCGGCGGCAAGGGCTCGTGAGCGAATGACCGCGCAACCAGCGTGGTCGCAGCTCTCGCGCCTCTTCGACGAGGTGATCGCGCTCGCGCCGCCCGACCGCGAGCGCCGCCTGGCGCAGCTCCGGCTCGACGACGCCGATCTCGCCGCGCAGCTCGAGGGGTTGCTGGCCCTCGACGCCGCGCCAGGGGGGTTGCTCGACCGCGGCCTCGAGGGCCTCGGTGGCGCCGCCAGCGCCGGGCCCGCGGCGCCGGAGGAGGATCTCTCGGGGCAGCCCGTCGGCCCCTACCGGCTGACGCGGCGAATCGGCCGCGGCGGCATGGGGACCGTCTACGCGGCGGAGCGGGAGGACGGTCGGTTCCAGCAGCGGGTGGCGGTGAAGGTGCTCGCCTCGGGCGGCTCTCCGGAGCTGCTGCGCCGCTTCGACCGCGAGCGGTCGATCCTCGCCACTCTCGAGCACGCTCACATCGCGCGCCTGCTCGACGCCGGCTCGCTCGGCGAGCGCCCTTGCCTGGTGATGGAGCTCGTCGAGGGGGTCGACATCGTCACCCACTGCGACGAACGGCGCGCGGGCCTGCGCGAGCGGTTGCGGCTCTTCGGCGAGGTTTGCGCGGCGGTGGCCTTCGCCCACCAGCATCTGATCGTGCACCGCGACCTCAAGCCCTCCAACGTTCTGGTGAGCGGCGAACACGGCGTCAAGCTCCTCGACTTCGGCGTTGCCGGCCTCTTCGATCCCGAGAGCCCCGCCGCGGCGGCGACGACGGTTGCCCGCCGCGCCTTCACGCCGGCCTACGCCGCGCCGGAGCAGCTCCTCGGCCAGCGGGTGACGACCGCTACCGACGTCTACGCCCTCGGCGCCCTGCTGCACGAGCTCCTCGTCGGCGTGCCGCCGGCGCCGCGTCTCGCGTCGGGCGACGACGGGCGCAGCCCGCTCGCCGCGGCGCTTGCGGCGGTGCCGGCGCCGGCGCTCGAAGCGACGGCGGCCGCGCGCGGCCTCTCGGCGCGGCAGCTCGCGCACGCCTTGCGCGGCGACCTCGCCGCGATCGTCGCCGTCGCGCTGAGGCCGCAGCCCGAGCGGCGGTATCGCTCGGTGCAGGAGCTCGCCGACGACGTGGGGCGGCACCTCGCCGCGAAGCCGGTCGCCGCCCGCGGCGACGACCGCGCCTACCGGCTGCGCTCCTTCGCGCGGCGGCATCGCGCCGCGCTGGCCGCGTCGGCGCTCGCCGTCGCCGCGCTCGTGGCCGGGATGCTCCTGGCGCTCACGCAGGCGCGCGAGGCGCGCTCGGAGGCGCTGCGGGCCCGCGCGCTGCGCCGGTTCCTGACCAACGAGCTCAAGCGGGAGGTCGTCGACGGCTCGCTCGAGGCGGGCGGCCCGCGCCTCGGCGCGATCTTCGCGCGGGGGCTGCCCAACGTCGACGAGGACTTCGCCGGCGAGCCGGAGGTCGCCGCCGAGATCTGGTCGATCGCCGGCGAGACCTTCCGCATGATGCTCGACGAGCCGCGCGCGATCGCCGCGTTCCGGGGGGCGCTCGAGCGGCGGCGCGCTCTCTACGGCGACGGCGACGCTCGCGTGGCGCTCGCGAGCGGCGACCTGGCGACCGCGCTCATCCAGCACGGCGACCTCGCAGAGGCGCAGCCCATGCTGGAGGCGATCTCCCGCCCCGGCGTGCTGCCCGGGGAGCAGCGTCGCGACATGCTGCTGATGCTCTCGCGTGTGCACGTCCTGCGCAGCAACCTCGGCGCGGCCGAGCGCGCGCGGCGCGAGGCGCTCGCGCTGACGCTCGCCCTCCCGGGGCGGAGGCCCGAAGAGCGCGGGGAGGGCCTCGACCGCCTGGCGTCGGTGCTCTACCTCCAGGGTCGGATGCGCGCCAGCGAGCGTACGCTGGGCGAGGCGCTCCCGCTCCTGCGCGTGGAGCCGCATCGCCTCGCCGTGGTCTGGCTCCGGCGCGCGTATGCGCTCCATCACGTGGGCGACCTCGCCGCGGCCGCCGAGGCCTATGCCGCGGCGCGCCGGATCGACGGCGCTCGGGCGAACTGGGTCGGGGCACGAATCGACTGCGGCGTGGGGGTCTTGCTCGCCGAGCGCGGCGACGCCGGCGCCGCTCGCGACGCGCTCGCCGAGGCAGGCGCCCTCGAGGTGAGCGATCAGCAGGGCAGCCTCGAATACCGGGAGGCGGGGCTGCCCTGCGCGGCGGTCGCCGCCTGGCTGGCGGGCGACCTCGATGGGTTCCGCGCGGGCCTGGCGGGCAGCGGAAAGGAGCCGGCGCCCCGTTCGCCGCAGGACACGTCGCTGCGCGAGATGTTCGTCGCCGAGCTGTTGCTCGCGAAGGACCAGCCGGCGGCAGCCCTGCCGCTCTGCCAGGCGGTGATGCGCGCGCGGGACGCGAGCCCGGAGCTTCTCCCGTGGCGCCGCGCCGAGCCCAGGCTGCTGCGGGCGGTCGCTCTGCGCCGACTGGGCAGGGAGGCGGAGGCCGGGGCCGCGATCGGGCGCGCGGCCCCCGTGGTGGCGGCGGCGGTGCCGGGCCATCGCTTCCTGCGCCTCGCCGGCGCCGGGTAGCCACACCCGGCCCCCCGCGGCGCACCGCGCCCGTGTCGGGTTTCGCCGCCGGGTGTCGTACCTCACGCAGAGGGTGGAAGCGAAGCCGCGCACCGCCGCGTCGCGCCGCCCCTGCAACCCGGGAGCACCCACCATGCGCCTCGACGTCCGCTCGCTCCACCGTCTCACCTGCTGGTCCCTCGCCGTCGTCGTCGCGGCCCCGGCCGCGGCTCGCACCTACAGCATCGCCACCACGGTCGATGACGCCACCGTCAACGGCAACTGCACGCTGCGCGAGGCGATCCGCGCCGCACGCGACAACGCACCCGTGGACGCGTGTCTCGCCGGCCAGGCGTCGGACACCATCGTCCTGCCGGACGGCACCTATCCGTTCGTCGGGCAGGAGGACTTCAACGTCGACGTGACCGTGGAGATCCGCGGCCAGAGCGGGACGGCGAGCGCGGCGGTCGTCGACCTGCAGAACGCCGGGCGATTCCTCTTCCTCAGCGGCAACGGGCCGGGCAGCCTCATGCTGCGCAGCTTCACGGTGGAGAACGGGAACAGTGGGGTTGCCGGAGGAGGCGCGATCTACTCCTATGGGTACGCGCTGACGCTCGAGGGCATGCGTTTCGTCGGCAACCATGGGGTCGGCCAGGGCGGGGCGGTGCAATACGAAAACAACCGCGGCAGCGGGCTCACCGTCAGACGCACCCAGTTCTTCGCCAACGGCATCGACGGCCGCGGTGGCGGGCTGTCTGCGTCGATCAACGACGGCGCCATCGACCTGCGCGACGTGATCTTCCAGAGCAACGGCGCCAGCTCGTCTTCGGGGACCACGGGCCTCGGTGCGTGGGGCGGGGGTCTCCTCCTCGATGCCGTCGGCACCGGGCGCGCCGTCTGCGTGCGCTGCCTGTTCAGCTCGAACTACGTGCAGACGTCCGCCGCAGGCTTCGGCGCCGGTGTGTACGGCGGTGGTGCCTACTTCCTGGCGCAAGGAGGCAAGATTCAGGTCGTCGACGCGACGTTCGTCTCCAACTTCGCGTCGGTGCCGGCGGACGTGGGTGCCCTCCAGGCGCCGGCGTTCGTGACCAGCGCTTTCAACGGAGGCGTCATCGAGCTCGATCGCGTCCTCGTCGACCTGTCGAGCAACACGTTTTCCAACGGGGGTGCCGACGTGGCCCTCTTCTCGTCCTCTGGAGGCTACGTCTCGCTGGGCAACGCGCAGGTGACCTCGGGCTCCTGGAACGGCATCCGCGCGCAGACCATCAACAGCGTGGTGGAGATCGCCGCGACGACCGTGGCCGAATACACGCTGGGGACGGGCGTCTCCATGGACTCGACGGGCGGTGGCATGGTGTCGCTCGGCGGCTCGCTGCTCGCGCACAACGCCACCGACCTCACCATGGTCGGCGACGGCAACTTCCTCTTCACGAACTGCATCGCCATGAGCATGGGGTTGTTCCCTGGATTCGTCGACTCGGGCGCCGGCGACTTCCACCTGAGCCCCGCCTCGGCGGCCGTCGACGCCACGGTCCCGTTGCCGTTGATGCGCCAGGCCGACCGCGACCACCGTCCACGCTTCGTCGGCATCGACCCCGACTGCGGCGCCTACGAGGTGGGCGGCCTCTTCGTCGACGGTTTCGAGGTGGGAGATACCGGCAGCTTCGCGGCCACCTTCCCCGGCTGACGTGTACGATCCCATCGGCGGCAACCGGCGGAACCGGGAGGGTCAGCGATGGGAACCGAGTCCAACAAGCAACTCGCGTCGCGGCTGTTCGCGTGTTTCAGCACCAACGACGTCGACGGCGCTCTCGACCTGCTCGCTGACGACGCCGTCTGGTGGATCGCAGGCAAACCCGGCGAGCAACCGGCATCAGGGGCCCACGACAAGGCCTGGATCGCCCGCCTCCTCGGGCGCATGACCGCCCAGCTCGACGGCCCGATGCCGATGACTGTGCTGGGCATGATCGCCGAGGGGGACAAGGTGGCGGTCGAGGTGCAGGGGCACGGCAAGCTGCGGGACGGCCGGCGCTACGAGAACGAGTACCACTTCGCGATCACCGTGCGCGACGGGAAGATCTCCACGGTTCGCGAGTACCTCGACACGCAGCACGTCGTCGCCACCTGGTTCGCGCCGCAGGAGCAGCCGGCGGCCGCGAAGACGACGACCGGCTGAGGTCGCGCCCGGACGGCACGATGGTGGAGCCCGTGCCCGTGACCGAAGACGAGGTTCGCGTCCCGAGCATCGAGCTCTTCTTCGACCTCGTCTTCGTCTTCACGATCACCCAGCTCACCCACCTCGTCGAGGAGGCGCACGACGCGGTCGGCTTCCTGCGCGCCCTGGTGGTCCTGACGCTCGTCTGGTGGATCTACGCGGGCTACTCCTGGCTGACGAACGACGCCGGCGCCGGCCGGCAGATGCGGCTGGTGCTGCTCGCCGGCATGGGCGGATTCCTCGTCATCGCCCTGTCGATCCCCACGGTCTTCGGTGACGGCGGGCTGGCCTTCGGCCTCGCTTACCTGTTCGTGGTCGTGCTCCATCTCTTCGCCTTCGTGCTGAAGGCGGGGCGCCGGTCGGCGCGTGCCGTCCTCGGCCTGGCCCCGTTCAACCTCGGCGCCGCGGCGCTCGTCATCGCGGCCGGGCTCGTCGATGCCGCCTGGGATTGGCTCTTCCTGCTCGCCGCCGCGGGTCTCTACGTCACGTCGACGATCCTGCGCCGCCACGAGGGGTTCTCGATCAACGCCTCGCACTTCGCGGAGCGGCACGGGTTGGTCATCCTCATCGCGCTGGGCGAGTCCGTCGTCGCCATTGGCAGCGGCGCTTCCGAGCACGCGATCGACGCGGCTGGCCTCGTGCCCGTCCTCCTGGCGCTGCTCCTGATCGCCACGCTCTGGTGGAGCTACTTCGACGAGGACGACGAGCGCGCCGAGCGGCTCCTCGTCGCGGCGCCGCCCGGGGCCCGGCCGGGTATCGCCGTGTTCGGCTACTGGTACGGGCACCTTGCGATGATCTTCGGCATCGTGCTCCTCGCGAGCGGCGTAAAACACGTCGTCGCCCACCCCGCGGAAGCGATGCACGGCGCGGCCTGGCTGCTCGCCTCCGGCACGGCGATCTACCTCCTCGGCGACGCGCTCTTCCGCTCGGTGATCGGGCTGCGGCCGGTGCTCCTGCGCGCGCTCGGCGCGGTCGTCGCCCTGGGTCTGGGCGCCGTCGGGCTGGTCTGGGGCGGCGTCGCCGAGCTCGGGGCCCTCGTGGCACTGGCGCTCGCCACGCTGATGCTCGAGCGGCGACTCGAGCGGGGCGACCGCAAGTCCTTGCCCGGTCCGAGCTGAAGCGACGTCAACGGCCGCTCGCCGACGGACACCGCCGCCTGGGTCAGCGGCCGCGGAGCCGCGCCGCGCGCGATTGCAGGTAGTTCCGTTCCGGGGTGCTCGCGGTGCGCCCGGCGGCGGCCAGATAGCGCGCAACCGCGCCCTCGCTGTCGCCAGCCATCTCCAGCAGGTGGGCGCGCACGGCGTCGAGCCGGTAGTGACCGGCGATGCGCGCGTCGCCGCCGAGCGCCTCGAGTCGCTCCAGCCCCACGGCCGGACCATGCACCATCGCCACGGCGATCGCCTGGTTGAGCTTGACCATCGGGTTGTCCGACATCCGATCGAGCAGCCCGTACAGGGCGAGGATCTGCGGCCAGTCGGTGTCCATGCTGCGCGCCGCCTCGTCGTGCACGGCGGCGATCGCGGCCTGGAGCTGGTAGGCGCCGATCGATCCCCTGGACAGCGTGTCGCTGATGAGAGCGACGCCCTCGGCGATGGCCTCGCGGTCCCACAACCCGCGGTCCTGCTCCATGAGTGGCACGAGCTCGCCGTCGGGCGTGGTCCGCGCCGCGCGCCGGGCGTCGGTCAGCAGCATCAGCGCCAGCAGGCCCGCCACCTCGCCGTCGCCGGGGAGCAGGTGGCGCACCGCGCGGGTGAGCCGGATCGCCTCGCCGGCGAGGTCGCTGCGCTGCAGCTCGGGGCCGATGCTGCTCGCATAGCCCTCGTTGAAGATGAGGTAGAGCACGTGCAGCACGGCGGCGAGGCGCTCGCCGCGCTCGGCGTCGGAGGGCATGCGGAAGGGCACGCCCGACGTCTTGATGCGCTGCTTGGCGCGGCTGATCCGCTGCGCCATCGTCGCCTCGGGCACGAGGAAGGCGTTGGCGATCTCCGCTGTCGTGAGGCCGCCGACCGCCCGCAGGGTGAGGGCGATCGCCGAGGGGCGGGTGAGCGCCGGGTGGCAGCACATGAAGAGGAGGAGAAGGGTGTCGTCTTCGTCCGCATCGGTGCCGAGGTCGGGTGGCGGCACCACTTGTTCCTCCGCGGGCGTCTCCGTTGCCACGAAGGCCTCGCGGCGCCGGCGGGCCAGCTCGGCGCGCAGGTCGTCGGTCATGCGCCGGCCGGCGACGTGGATGAGCCAGCCGAGCGGGTTCGCTGGCACACCCTGCTCCGGCCACTGCACCGAAGCGGCGATGAGCGCTTCCTGGACCGCGTCCTCCGCGGCGGCGAAGTCCCGGAAGCGCCGCACGACCGCGCCGAGAACCCGCGGCGCGAGCTCGCGCAGCAGGTTCTCGGCGACGGTGGATTTCTCGGCGCTCAAGGGTCGCGTCAGACGTCCACCGGAGCGCGGCCCATCACCTCGCGCACCTCGATCGGGATCCGCGCCGTCGCGCCCCCCTTGCCGGGCGCCGACGAGGCCCGGGCGGCGATCTCGTACGCCCGCTCACGGCTCTCGCAGTCGACGATCCAGAAGCCGGCGAGGAACTCCTTTGCCTCGGCGAAAGGTCCGTCGGTCACCTCGGGCGCGCCGTCTTTGCCGACGCGCACGATCTTCGCCTCCTCGGGCCCCGCCAGGCCGTGGGTGTGAACGAGCTCGCCACTCGTCTTGAGCTCGTCATTGAACCGGCGCATGAACGCGACCTGCGCCTTGATGTCCTCGATGGGCCAGCTGTAGTACTCCTGAAACATCGCCCGCGGGGCCTGCATCATCAACATGTATTTCATCGGCTGCTCCCTCGTCTCGTGTCCGCACCGTCATTGGCGCGTTCCTGGGTATGTCGGAGCACGGAGGGGATTCTCGACATCACCCGAGATTGCGCTCGATCGATTCTAGGAGCCGAGGCCCCTTCGTTGAGTGGAAACCACTCGCC
>Ga0075421_100007948_pt1 | contig 13000 bp, 7 predicted proteins | sample SoiMetdeltSBSDD5_FD_75292 | JGI IMG/M metagenome (GOLD analysis project Ga0075421, IMG submission 75292) | Bulk soil microbial communities from a Populus tree surrounding site in Tennessee, USA - Soil MetaG P. deltoides SBSDD5 | ecosystem: Environmental > Terrestrial > Soil > Tree plantation... | reverse complement strand
GAAGCGACCCGACGCTACCGCGTTACGGTACTGAGTGAGACCCCCACCTGGATCAGCTCCAAAATCAGACCAAAATGAAAATCGAGGGCACGCACCAGCTTCACGCGCCACGCAATCGCGTTTACCAACTCCTCACAAATCCTGAAGTCCTGAAGCGATGTATACCTGGTTGTGAGCGTCTGGAGCGGACGGCCGAGAACACATACTCAGCGACGATGAAAGCCGGTGTCGGCTCAATCAAAGGCATCTTCAACGGCACAGTTAAACTAGAGGACCTGCGATCGCCGGAACACTTTCGAATGGTCGTTGAAGGTAAAGGAACACCGGGCTTCTTAAAGGGAACCGGAGAGCTCGATCTTGAAGATCAGGGTCAGGATACCCTCGTTCACTACAGCGGCGACGTTCAGGTCGGTGGAACAATCGCGAGTGTGGGGCAGCGGATGATTCAGGCAACGGCGAAGATGACAGCCGCCCAGTTTTTCACAGCACTGGAAGCTGAGGCTGGAACCGTTGAAGGAGCCCCGCCTCCTCAGCACGGCTTTTTTCGCACCGCCCTGAGGTGGTTCTCAGGGTGGCTCAGACGATTGTTTGGTAAGTAGAAACAAAATCCACAGATTACACCTCAGGGGCAGGAGCAGCAGGCAGGAGCACGGAAAAGCTTGATGTGTCGCTCCTGCTCCTGACCCTGAGGTGCAATCTGCGTAATCTGTGGATGTTTTTGTCTAGCTCGATCGTGCCTTCGCAATAAACGCTTCAATCTCTGTCAGTTTTCGGGGTAAAGCTTTCGTCATCCAGTCAACCCCGTCTGCAGTTACAACCATGTCGTCTTCGATCCGCACCCCAATTCCTTTGTACTTCTCGAACGCAGGACGAATAGCGGCTTTGAACTTCTCCCAATCAGCGTCGTTCCAACCGGATGGCTTGTAATCAAGGGCGTCAGGTCTGATGTAAATACCGGGTTCGTTGGTAAACACCGCACCAGGAACAAACTTAGCTCCGCCACCTACATCGTGCACGTTCATTCCAAGCCAATGCGAAGTGCCATGCATGAACCAAAGTCGATGCTGCATCGAGTTTTTGTCTGTGATCAGTCCGAGTTTTAGCAGACCTTCCTTGACAACCTCTGTCCCGGCGCGGTTCACGTCTGACAGTGTGGCGCCAGGACGTGAAGCCTTCGCGACAGCCTCCTGAGCATCGTAAACAATCTGGTAGACCTCGGCTTGTACCGGTGAGAATCGACCGTTTACAGGAAACGTTCGCGTCACATCCGCGGTGTAGTGATCATACTCAGCGCCCACGTCCATCAGCAACAACTCACTCGATTTCACTGGAGACTGCGACTCTATGTAATGGAGTGTGGTCCCGTTTGGGCCACAACCTACAATGTTCGGATAACCCCAGTTATCAGCGTTCCGGAGTTTGAAGGTATAGAGTACTACCGCGTCAACTTCATATTCCCATTTGGCGTCTGCCGCAGCCAACCACGATCGTTCGTGCGCCTCAATACTGATATCGATCGCGTGCTGCAAAATTCGCAGCTCCATTGGCGATTTGCTCAAGCGCATTTCGTTAAAGATGCGCCACGCATTCTTTAATCCAAAACCCGAAGCAGTTCTGGGCCAGTCGGAGACAAAGCGCTGTTCCTGTTTGTATTCACGGCTTTCCGCTTCTCGCGGAATCAGCACGAAGAGATTAGCGTCGTCCTGAGCGGCCGCGGCAAAGAGCGGTTCAAAACCATGTCCGTTCGAGAATTGAAATGAAGCGGGCAGATCGGAAAGAAGAATATCTTCCGGTTTGGGCCGATAAGGCTGTCGATTCCGGATTGATCGGAGAAATGGCTCTACTTCACTGGAGTGCCAAATTTCTTTGATACCTGAAACCTGCTTCGCTTCCTGTGGACTGTACATATGTCCCGTCCACGTTTCGAGAAGCGCGTCACGCTTGGGCAGAAAGAGGATTTCAGGGAATTGAGTGTTTCCAGGTAGCAGTACAAGAGTCGCACCCTTTTGCTTCAGCTGCGTCAGATAGTAAAGGTTGTTCTCCTGCCGGTACGGATAATCAACATCATTTGTATAAACGCGAGGCTCGGCACTAAACAGCAGCAGGAACCCCTTCGGACCAATCGCTTGGGCCACACGCTCACGTCGCCGCGATAATTCAGCCAATCGCTCCGCATCCGTAAATACCGGAGGCTGCGTAGCTACTCTGATGATCGCAGGCAGCTTCGATTCTTTAGCTCCGGCTGGCAGGACTGACGAACTAAAAACAAAAGGCGCGCTCAATGCGCACCCAAGAATGACGGCTCGAAGGATGCTAACTCTCATTTGATCCTTTCCTGTTTCGTTATGGGCGAGTTGGCTGCTGAGTTGTTGGTTTACGACGTGGCTTGCCTGGAATCACCTGCCGTCTTCCATCCGGCGTTACATAGACGCGCATGCCATCAGGCATCGTAACGATCTGTGAACCATCTGGAAGCGTTCTGATTACGACTCCACCTGGTAACGTGCGAACATTCGGCCTTCGCTGCGTGTTTCTTGGTGGCTGCGGAGTATCAGGCGGCTCGTCGTCGACTTCCGCCTGCGCATGTGTTTCGGATTTATCCGAACGATCCGATTCGGTTGTCGGTGCAGGTTTTGGCGCAGGGTTACGACTCTCAGTTGCCTGTTTCCCATCCTTCTTCTTAGCTACCTGTTCATTCGTAGCTTGCTTTACCGGCCCAGGAGTATTCGTTTCAGCCACTGTTGCCGCCGGACTCGGTGTTGACGCGACTGGAGCATTCTCGTTCGGCGTTGGTGATGGAGCAACGTGGACTGCCGAATTCCTCCATTGCCATGCAATAACGCCAAGCACACCGCAAGCAACGACCAGCAGCGCTGCTACCGAAAGCGCCCACGGTAGAACACGACGCTTATCACCTGCGCCTCGTCGTACAACGGTAGTCTCTCCTGTCGCCACGGTTGGTTGTTTTGCGACAAGCTCAGTTGTTGGTCCAGTGACCGTCGGAGCAGTAGGCTTAAAGAGAACGGTCTGTGCTTCGGCGCGATCGCGAATCGTAGCTCCCTGCTCGCCTGCATGAAGGGCTTTGCGCATTTCTTCTGCAGACGCATACCTCTGCTCCCGGTTCTGCGACATCGCCTTCTTCAACAGATCGTCAGCGACTGCGGGTACCTCGGCATTCGCCTGGCTGGCAGGCAGAAGCGGATCGGGTTGACCGTTCACAAGTGCTGCGGCACGCGTCAGCGCGTCGGGCGGCTTCACGCCTGTGAGCAAGTGGTACAGAGTTGCGGCCAAAGAATACAAATCGCTGCGCAGATCGGTACCCAGTCCCTGAATCTGTTCAAGCGGAGCGTAATTGGGTGTGTAACCAAAGATACTCGCCGCGGTCGTGACACGAGAAATGTCACCGCCCTGCCCTTTCGCTAAACCAAAATCGAGGAGGATGATCTGACCTCGTGACGTCAGCTTTAAGTTTTGCGGTTTTATGTCACGATGGATGATTTGCGGATCCTGCGTGTGCAGATAATCGAGTGCATCAAGTAGTTGATCCGCCCAACTGATGACCTGCGTCGCTGGAAATGGACCCTGCCTACGCGCCAGCATTTCTGAGAGATCGTCGCCAGGAATGAACTGCATTACGAGAAACTGCCCATCACCCTCAGAAAAATGGTCGCTAACCCTTGGCAACGCTGGATGGTGTAGGCGAGCCAACAGTCGGGCTTCCCGTTCGAATTGCCTGCGCAAACGTTCATCAGTGAAAAGGGTTTCCTTAAGCGCTACGGTTGTATCAAGGCGCTGATCTAGGGCTTCATAAACGGCGCCCATGCCACCCTGGCCGAGCTGGCGAACAATTCGATAACGGCCCTGCAATATTGTGTCTGGCGTCAGCATTTAGCTTCTCTTTCAATCGACGTATATCCGCATGCTTTTGACGATACCCAATCTGGTCAGGCCGATAAAATTGGAGGGAGGAGCAAAAAGCTACGAAATGCCGCGACATTATACACGGCGCCCTCTAAAACACGGACACCTTGCCAATTGCAGAAAGACCTGTAACTAACTCAAAGAACACCGCGGAGTACGTTGATGTGGAAACTTCGTGTGTGACATTTCTTTGACCTTTACGCCCGCCAAAATCCAAAAGGCCAAAGACCAAGGGCCAATATTCATTGAGCATTCATTGCACTTCAGCGTATTCTACGCCGCATGAGTGAGCGATTCCCGCCTAAAGCGCCCGTCATCGATGTAGAACCAAGACAACGACGCAGGTGGCGAATATGGGTTTTTGTCGCACTTCTGCTTGCTTTGTTCTCTTTGTCTCGGGTCGTCTCGATCTATCTGTCTGCTCTGTGGTTTGGTTCGCTCGGCTACTCTGATGTTTACTGGTACATCTTCAAACTCAAAGTAGGACTCTTTTTTCTCTTCGCAATCCTTACAACGCTTCTTCTGCAATCAACCTTCTGGCTCTTTCAAAGGTTATTCGGCGCAGCTGCCTTTGAAAGCAGAACCATCATCCTTAACAATCAGCCGTTTCAATTTTCTCCAGCTCGCGTTATCCGACCATTGGCGTGGGTTATCGCGATCCTTGTGGGCCTGGTCTACGGGCTAATGCTCAAGGATAGCTGGCAAAAATTCGCACTCTACTTAAACAGACCACACACCGCTACCGTCGATCCCATCTTTGGGAAGTCTCTCAGTTTTTACTTATTCGGGTTGCCGGTCTACGAGTTGATCAGTTCATGGTTGACCGGGGTAACTTTCATAATTCTGATCGCGGCAGTTGCTTATTCGCTTCTGGGTCTGCCACAGAAAGTCTTGAAGCGCAGCGTGGGTTGGTCCTCTGGTGCCGCATTTCGCGCCGTATGCGTCGCGTTCTCCTTATTTCTTCTCGTGCTTGCCTGGCGCACGTACTTATCGCGATTCCCCGCCTTGTGGGACGATCATCCAATTTTTGCTGGAGTGACCTACACGGAAGCTCACTACTCGATTCCGGCACTCCTGTTTGTGGCGATTGCGCTGATTGTCGCCGCTGTTATTTCTCTCCTGAATGCGTTCGTTGTCCGCCGTTTTAGCTTACTGCTTCTCGCAATTGCTCTACCCGTAGCAGTTTACGTCGTCGGCGTGGTGTTCGTGCCCGGATATGTGCAGAGCTTCATTGTGAAACCCAACGAGATTGATCGCGAGACACCCTTCATCACACACAATATCGAATGGACGCGTCGTGGTTTTGGTCTGGATCAAATTCAACAGCGGGAGTTCCCTGCGGAAACATCTCTCGAGGCGTTGGACCTCGCCAATAATCGCGAGACACTCGATAACATTCGGCTCTGGGACTGGAAAGCACTTCAGGACACGCTAAAACAGATCCAGGCTATTCGAACCTATTACGATTTTCCGGATGTTGACGTCGATCGTTATTCAATCAGTGGCACTATCCGGCAGATGATGGTAGCACCACGCGAAATAAACGACGACCGACTACCACCGACATCGCGCAACTGGATCAATGAACGCCTCATTTACACGCACGGTTATGGCGCGACGATGAATACTGCCAACGGATTTACGCGAGAAGGCCTGCCGCAGTTTGTACTCTCAAACATGCCTATAGAGTCGGCGGCTCCAGAAGTGAAGGTCACGAGACCCGAAATCTACTTTGGCGAATTAACGGATCGCTACGTCTACGTCAAAACTCGACAGAAGGAATTTGATTATCCTCAGGGGGACGCGAATAACTACACGACGTACGAAGGCAATGGCGGAATTCGAGTCGGCGGCACATTCAGAAAGATGCTACTCGCGTGGGCTGTGGGCGACCTTTCGAAACTACCCTTCTCCGACGACGTCACGAGTGAGAGCCGACTACTGATCCATCGCAATATTCGTGAAATCGTTAACGGCGTTGCACCGTTTCTAGTCTACGACCGGGATCCTTACATTGTAGTAAGTAGTGACGGACGACTCTTTTGGATGATCGATGCATTTACACAGTCGTCATCATTCCCCTATTCAAGCCATCATGACGTTGACGGTAAATCGATCAACTACATCCGAAATAGCGTCAAAGTAGTACTCGATGCGTACCATGGTACGGTGCAGTTCTACGTATTTGACCACGAAGATCCGCTGATCGCTGCTTATCGTTCAGTCTTCCCTTCGCTATTTCGTGACAGCAGTGAAATGCCGGCAGATATTCGCGCACACATTCGCTATCCCGAAACACTCATTCGAGCTCAAGGTGAGGTCTACGGTCTATATCACACACACAATCCCAAAGTGTTCTTTCAGCGCGAAGACGTCTGGAGCGTTGCTCAACAGGTAGCCCTCGATGAGCAGGGACGCCGGCAAACGCAGTCGATTGATCCTTACTACGTTTTGATGCAGCTGCCTTCGGAGCAAAAGAAAACTGAGTTTGCGTTGATTCTTCCGTTCACTCCGGCGAACAGAAACAACATGATCGGTTGGATGGCGGGCCGCTGTGATCCGGAAAACTATGGCAAGCTGTTGGTTTATAACTTCCCTCCGTCGCGTTTGATTGATGGGCCCCTTCAAATCGAAGCGCGGATTGATCAAGACGCCACACTCTCCGGGCAGTTCACACTGTGGAACCAGCAAGGCTCGCGAGTCTTGCGCGGACACCTGCTTGTAATTCCGATTGGTCAATCGCTTATGTACGTCGAGCCGGTTTATCTACAGGCTCAACAGAGCCCGATGCCGGAACTTCGACTGGTAGTGCTGGCGACACAGGAGAAACTGGGGTATGGCAGAAGCTTCGCTGAAGCGATGTCGAGCGTATTTGGTGAGGCAGCAAAGCCTGCTGAAGAAAAGCAGCCCTCTGGTGAAACCGAGCCAACTGCCGGGCAGCCAAAACCGTCGCCGTCAGCGACTCCATCGCAAACTTTCGAGCAGTTGATTAATCGCGCGATTCAGGAGTTCGACGATTACCAACGACTGACGGCTCAAGGCAAATATGCCGAAGCCGGACAAAAGCTCGAGCAGCATAAGCGAACGCTCGAAGAGATTCGCAAACTAGCTCCCAAGTAAGCGCCTAACGTCTCACTTCGATCTTCTCCAACAACTTCTTTGCGTTGATCACTGCATCATTGTGTTCGGGGACATACTTTGGATCCGGATGCATGGCTAAGACCACTTCGATCTCCTTGCGCGCCTCGGCGTGGCGACCTGCCGTCTCATAGGCTTCGGCCAGCTCATATCTCATTAGCGAGTTGTTCGGACTAAACTTCAGTCCCTTCTGCAGATACTCAATGGCCTTCGGCACATCGCCGCCCAGAACCCGTGGTGCGTGGAGGTACAACCGTCCGAGTCCGAGATACGCACTCCCACCCTGATACGACTCGTCGATTCTGATCACCTCATCCATTTGCCGCTTTATGTCCTGAAAATTCGCCAAACCAGCTAATGTGCTGTGCTCAGCAGTTCCACCGTAATTTGCGCCCAACCACAAGTGGCCGTCAGGCTTGTCAGGTTGCAGCTTGATTGCCGCCTGACCGGCCTCAGTGCCCAACCGGAACATATCATCCCTCTCGTCAGCGTTGTCGGTATGGTCGGCGACGTAGTAGGCCGCGCGCGAAAGCTTCCACGCCGCTTCGTAGTTTCCGTAATCCGCCACTTGAGCCTGCCGCAGCGTGGCAACGGCCACTCTTGCTTTAGTTAGATCAGCTCGGTTTTCGTATAGAGGCTCGGCTTCTGCGACTTTCGCCTTCGCGATGCTCTCATCGCCTGTATCTACCGCGCTTTGGGAAACGGTCCCCGGCTGATGACAACCAATTTGAGCGAAAACGACCATCAAAAAAATGCTCGTTCCTGTCCGTTGAAAACTCGATTTTCCTAACATTTTCAGCGATTTCACCCTGCGAAGTCCTCCGATTGTCTGGCGATTACATACAGTCTTACGCAGCGCTATTTTTCCGTTATCCAAAATCGGCGTCAATGAGTTATAGTGGCCACTCGACTGACAATTAGGCAGGCACTTTTGGCCTAACGCAGCACTGGAACCCCCAGGAACTTAGGAGGAGCGTTGGCAGGGGCAGCATTCTACGATCTTGAAGGAACACTGGTCAGCACGAACCTCGTGCACACCCTGGGCTTCTATGCGAAGCACCAATCCAGCCTATCCAAGAGCCTTCGGATGAGCACAGCCACGCTGCTCAGCCTTCCCGTCTTTGCCATCACGGACCAGTATAGCCGAAAGGTTTTTAATGACCTCTACTTCAAGCGTTACAAAGGACAGTCAGAGGATAGGCTCCGCTACTTTGCTCAGGAGCTTTTTGAGGATGTCATCCGGCCTGCGGTGTTTCCCGGGGCGTACGAACTAATTGAAAAGTCGCGCGGCTTGGGGCTGCGGCAGGTGGTAATTACGGGCGCTCTAGACCTGTCAGTGAAACCGTTGATGGAGCATTTGAGAATAGCGGAGTACGTCACGAATCGGCTCGAGTTTGTAAACGGCGTTGCCACGGGCCGGTTACTTCCGCCGGTCATGGCGGCAGCGACGAAGGCCTCGTGGATTCGAATCTTTTCAGAGCGGGAAGGCATTAGTCTAAGTGACTCGTACGCCTACACCGACAGCATGAGTGACTTGCCGATGCTTTCGATCGTCGGCCACCCGGCGGTGGTGAATCCCGACATGCGGCTACGACAAACAGCGCTGCATCATGATTGGCCGATCCTAAATCTGAAGTAGGACTATCCACAGATTACACAGATTTAGATCAAAACCAGTTAAGTAGCGCATTAAGTAACCATTCAACTTGTCCAGGATGTAATCTGCGTAATCTGTGTAATCTGTGGATAGTCTAAAATTGAACTAAATTATGGCGTTACAACTCAGACGAAAAACACACGAATCAGTTATCTACATCGATCGCGATAGTGCGCCGCGCATCATGCCATCGGGTGAGGATTTTATTCTTGAAGATCTGCCGATTGGCACGCGAGTGCTTTATCCGAACCCGTCGATTAAAGGCTTGCCTAATCGCGAAGCAGCTATTCGCTACGCGCTGAACCATCCATTCGATTGCGATCCGCTCTTCGCCCAGCTCGAGCCTGGCATGCGAGTGACCGTTGCGGTCGACGACATCAGTCTACCTCTGCCACCGATGGCGACACCGGACATTAGACAAACCGTTCTCGAGATCGTCCTGGACATGCTGGCGGGACATGGTGTCGATGATGTGCACATCGTGATCGCTAATTCCCTGCACCGGAAGATGACGGAATGGGAAATGAAGCGAATGGTTGGGCAACGAATCTTCGACGAATACTACCCTGATCGCTACTACAACCACGACGCTGAGTGGACCGACGGCTTGATTAAGATCGGAGAGACGAAGCACAAGGAGCCCCTGGTTCTAAACCGTCGCGCGGCGGAAAGCGATCTGCTGATTTACGTCAACATTAATCTGGTGCCGATGGACGGTGGGCACAAGTCAGTAGCCGTCGGACTTTGCGACTACGAATCATTGCGAGCCCACCACGACCCGCAAACCATTCTCGACTCCGATAGCTACATGGATCCGGCGCGGTCCGAACTTAATCGTAAATGCGTACGCCTCGGAAAAATCGTTGATGAACACCTGAATGTCTTTCATATCGAAACAGCCATCAACAATCGCATGTACAAAGGCGACATGGACTTCCTACTGAAGAACGAAGACGACTTTACCGCCTTCGATCGAATGAAGTTTGAGGCTATGCGCTACACCATGAACAAGCTTCCAAGACCTGCTCGTCGTAAGCTCCTGCACTCTCGACCGGCACAGTATGAAATGATCGCCTGCTATGCAGGAAAGACCGAACCGGTACACGAAAGAATCGTTGCTAAAGGATTTGAGCAATATGCGATTCCGATTCGTGGCCAGTGCGACATATTAGTCACCGGGATCCCGGATATTTGTCCTTACAACGTCTATTCAATTCTGAATCCCCTGCTGGTTCAGGTAATGGCTCTCGGCTACCACTTCAACTTTTATAGAAACAAACCGCTGTTGAAAAAAGGCGGTGTCTTGATTCTGCACCATCCGTGCTACGACGATTTCGATCACCGTTTTCATCCAAGCTACATAGAGTTTTTCAATCGGTTGTTGCCTGAAACGCGCGATGCCTTCGTGCTACGTGAGAAGTACGAGCGTGAATTCGCAAATAATCCGAGCTACGTTGAAATGTATCGTCGAGGCAACGCATATCACGGAGCTCATCCTTTCTTCATGTGGTACTGGGGTGAAAATGGACGACAACATGTTGGCAAAGTCATAGCGGCAGGAGCAGAAAACGCACACGTGCCTGCGATTTTGGGGTGGGAACGGGCCGACAATCTTACCGAAGCCATCGCCATGGCGCGCAGTTATATGGGCAACTCGGCGGAGATTACGATGTTGCATCAGCCGATGATTGGTATTGCCGATATGGAGTAAGTGTGAACATGAATTTATCACCGACGGAAATTTATAAAGATCGGAATGTGTTTTTGATCGGCAGCACGGGATTTCTCGGCAAAGTGACGCTGAGCATGCTGCTGCATCGTTTTCCAAATATCGGCAAGGTCTACATCACCGTTCGAGCGCGTTCGCAGGAGGAGTCGGAAACAAGATTCTGGAACAACATCATCACCGCGCCACCATTCGATCCGTTGCGCGAAAGATATGGTGCCGCGCTCGAAGGTTTTATCGCTGACAAAGTCGTCATAAGAGGCGGCGACATCGCCGAAACAAACTTCGGCTACAGCGAAGAGGAAGCACAGTCAATCGCCGACGACATCGACGTCGTGATCAACTCGGCGGGTAACGTCACGTTCAACCCGACCCTTGAAAGTGCATTGCGCACAAACGTGGTCGGAACTCAGAACGTCGTTGCGTTTGCCCGTCGCATGAAACGGCCCGCGTTGGTACACGTGTCAACCTGTTTCGTCGCAGGTAATCGTTCAGGAGCTGTTTGGGAAAGCGATCCTGTGCTCGGATATTTTCCCAGAAGGAATGAAGATGAACTGCAAGGTGTCGAATTCTCTGTAGATCAGGAAATTGCGGATTGCGCCAAACTCGCTGAGCGTGTTCGCGAAGAAGGCCGCGACGCGATGATGACAGCGCGCTTCCGCGAACTTGCGCGAAAGCGTTTAAACGAAGAAGGTCGGGACGTCGACGATCCGGATGCTCTCGGTCTGGCGGTGGCGCGCGAAAGAAAGGTGTGGATTCGCACGCGCCTTACGGATCTCGGCGTCGAGCGCGCTGCGTGGTGGGGCTGGCCCAATATCTACACTTACACAAAGTCTCTCGGCGAACAACTTGTCGCTGCGGAAAAGAATATGGTCCGCAGTATCGTCCGACCGAGCATCGTCGAATCGGCTCTCGCCTATCCCTTCCCCGGATGGAATGAGGGATTCACCACCACGGCTCCGATTATCTTTCTCGTTCGCAAAGGACAGAACCAAATTCCTGCGAACGACAAGTTGATTCTCGATATCACTCCAGTTGATCAAGTTGCCTCAGTGATGCTGGCGGTTGCGGCCCAGGCATGTATTGAGGAACCGCGACTGGTATATCAGGCAGCAACTGGCGACTCCAATCCCAACAATATGGGGCGCATCATCGGTCTCGTTGGTTTGGATAAGCGGCGGCACTTCGACGCGAAGTCAACAGGCATAAAGCTGCTGAATCAAGTTGCCGCGCGAATTGAGCCGCGACCAGTTTCGATTTCGAGCTACGAGAAGACCTCTGTGCCGATGTTCAACTCGGCTGCAAAGAAAGCGTCGTCGCTGTTGGAACGCGCGAGACCTCGTTGGGGCGGAGGCCGAGTTGTTGAAGTCATCGATCGCGTAAAGAGCGGCATAGAACGCGTTGAAGAATTCACTCGAGAAACTGATGAAGCATTCGACATGTTCCGGCCTTTCACTGTTGAGAATGCATATATCTTCCGATCTGACAACGTTCGTTCACTCTTCGAACGGATCAGCGAAGACGAGCGCAACCTCCTCGATTGGAGTCCGGAAAAGTTTGACTGGTACGACTACTGGTTGAACATCCATTTACCGGGTCTGGCGAAATGGGTGTTTCCAACGCTCGAAGAAGATATGCGAGCACAACCAAAACGCGTCTACACCTATAGAGATCTGCTTGAGCTCTTCGAGACTTCTACGAAGCGACACGCAACAAGAGTTGCTATGCGAATCGAGCGCGACGGTCGCAAAGAGCAGTACACCTATGCAGATGTTCGTGAACTGGCGACACGCGTTGCGGGATTTATGGCCAGTCAGAACATCAAGCACGGTGATCGTGTGATGCTTGTTAGCCACAATGCGCCGGAATGGGGAATGACGTATTTCGGAGTTTTAAAGGCCGGGGCGACCTGCATTCCCTGCGATCCGGACAGTTCCACTAACGAGATCTTGACGTTTGCGCGAGCCGGAAATGCCGCCGGCCTTGTCATCAGTGAACGGGTAGATCAAGAACATCCAAATCTTCGCGAGTTTCTGGCCCAACAAGGTTCGACTGTTGTCTGGACGTTTGAAGAGATTTTCAACATGCCAGACGAGGCCACCGAAGAACAACGACTGAGCCTTTTGCCACAACGCGTGCAGGCGCAATCAGTCGCGTCGCTCATTTTTACTTCCGGCACGACGGGACAGCCGAAGGGCGTAATGCTGTCGCATCGTAATCTGACGAGTATGGTCTCGATGCTTTCGTCCGTTTTCGACATGACCACTCACGACGGCGTGGTCTCGGTTCTGCCGCTTCACCACACGTTTGAGTTCTCCACCGGCTTTTTGACGCCGTTGAGCCGCGGCGCCCAGATTACTTACCTTCCGGACCTAACCAGCGATGCGTTGGCCCGGGCTATCAAGAATGGACACGTTACCGGAATGGTGGGCGTGCCGGCGCTGTGGGAGCTTCTACACCGCCGAATTAAGAACCGGCTTTACGAAAAGAGTGACTGGATCGGCAAAACTGCGGATAACTTAATTCACGCGAACGCGTGGATTCGAGATAGGACTCCG
>Ga0075421_100007947_pt1 | contig 13002 bp, 11 predicted proteins | sample SoiMetdeltSBSDD5_FD_75292 | JGI IMG/M metagenome (GOLD analysis project Ga0075421, IMG submission 75292) | Bulk soil microbial communities from a Populus tree surrounding site in Tennessee, USA - Soil MetaG P. deltoides SBSDD5 | ecosystem: Environmental > Terrestrial > Soil > Tree plantation... | reverse complement strand
CCCGATCTCGGAAGGGTTTGACCTGTAGCAATTTAGCGACGGCGGGAAGCTGAACAAGCCGGACATGACGCTGGCCACATGACGCTCTCCTCGATCACATCCACGCACGCCGTTCCGCGGACGCCGCGACTTCACCCGCCGCGCCCGGGCGACGATCGCGGGCCGACGACTCGAGCGGCCTCGAAGTCCCTCCAGCGCGGCATGGTGTTCGGCGCAGCGGTCATCGCAGTGGCCGTCCTCGGCGTCGCCGCCCTCGTCGCCATGCGAACGGCGGCGACGTTCCTCTCAAATGGCGCGGATACCCGCCTTCGGGACGTCGCGCGGCGCGGTGAGCTCGTGACCGAACAGGCGCTTCTCGAGCGCGCACGGCAGGTCGAGCTCATAGGCGCCGCCCCTACGATCGTCGACGCCGCACGCGTTGGCGGTGTACGGTCCGCACAGCTCGGGCTCGTTGGCCAACCGATCGAATCCGTCGAGCGGCAGATGGCCGCGACGCGGAGCCTCGCCGTGAGCGAGACCGCGCGGCGCTTCCTCCAGCGGCAACTGGCGCCACTCAGCATCGCCGAAATGTTCGTGACGGACGCGAACGGGTTCAACGCCGTCGTGACCGAGATGACCTCCGACTTCGTGCAGAGCGACGAAACCTGGTGGCGCGACGCGATGCGGAAGGGCATCACCAACGCCGAAGCCGAGTACGACGAATCGGCGCGCCAGACGGTCGTCTCGATGGCTGCGGCGGTCCAGGAGAACGATCGCGAGCGCCCGGCGGGCGTCATCAAGATCGCGTTCGGCATCGGCAGCCTCGACGCCGCGCTCGCGAAGGCGACTGGCGAGGACGTACACCTCTCGGTCATCGACTCTCGCGGTCGCGTGATCGCGAGCTCCGGGCGCGGGGGTGAGCGCATGAAGCCCCTCGTCGGGGGCGAGCAACTTCCGGCCACGGTGGGCGATTCAATCGTACGGTTCTTCGCGGGCGATACCGAGCAGCGTGCGATGCTCGGCTCGGCGAACGGCGGTGCGTGGCGGGTCGTGGCACAGATCGATGACGATACCGTGCTCCTCCCACTGCGTCAGGCGCGCCCGCTCATCGCGGCCGCGCTCGTTGGGCTTCTCGCATTCCTGGTAGCCACGCTCTGGCTCATGAGTCGCTTCCTCGATCGGCGCATCAGCGCGCCGGTGACCGAGCTGGCGACGCTGGCGGAGGCCGTCGCGTCAGGCGACCTCTCCACGCCCATGACACCCTCCGCGGCCGACGACGAGGTGGGCCGCCTCAGCCGCGCGACCGCGGCGATGCTCGACGACCTGCGTCGAGTCGTCGCGGCGCTACGCGATTCCGCGCGCGAGACCAGTGCGCGCGCCGGCGAGATCACCGGCGGCAGCGAGAACATGGCGGCGGCGGCCGAGGAAATGGCATCTACGTCGGGAGAGCTGAGCAGACAGTCCACCGAGATGGCGGATGCGGTGCAGCGCATGGCGCACGATGCGGTGCGACTGCAAGGCATCGCGGACCAGCTCGCGGCCGGCGCGCACGAGGGCGTCGAGCGCAACGCGTCGTTGCGTGCCCTCGCGAAAGAGAACCGGGCGCGCTTCGATGCGAGTGCGAGCGCGCTCGAGCACCTCGCGAGTGACGCCCGGGCGAGCGCCGATGCGGTGAAGGCGCTGGCCGAGGCGTCAGAGGAGTTCGGCGCGTTCGTCACGCTCGTGCAGAAGATGGCGAAGCAGTCGAAGCTGCTCGCGCTCAACGCCGCGATGGAGGCCGCGCGCGCGGGAGAACACGGCCAGGGCTTCGCGGTCGTTGCGAGCGAGGTTCGACGGCTCTCCGCGAACTCGGCGGACGCGGCCCAGCGCACGGAAGTGCTCATGCGCGACGTCCTCGCGAAGGTGCAGGAGTCACGCGCCCTCAGTGCGCGGACGATGGACACGGTGATCGGGGTGCTCGAGACGACGCAGCTCGGCATGCATTCGTTCGCGCAGGTAGAGGAGGCAGTGCGCGGATCGGAAGTGTGGACGAGCTCCATCGAGTCGGCGGCCACGACGTCGCGAGAGCTCGTGGCGGACGTGACGGCCCGGCTCGACGAGGTGGCGAAAGCCACCGAGTCCTACGCCTCGGCGATGGAGGAAGTGGCGGCGTCGAGCGAGGAGCAAAGCGCCAGCACGGAACAGATCGCGGCCGCTGCATCGGCGCTGGCGGCGGCTGCCGCGCACCTCGCGGGCCTCGTGGGCGGGTTCAAGCTACAGAGCCAGACCGCGGAGATGGCGATCCCCACCCCGCCGCCTAACGCTGAGGCAAGTCCGTCGATCGCCCAGCCGGCGTCACTTCAGCCGGCCTGACGGAACCCAGCCGGTCCTGCCTTCGGTCACTTCGACGAGGGCGTACTGCTCGAACTCCGCCAGCACCGGGAGCGCACCACCGGTGGCGGTGGTGATGACCGCACCGTCCGCAGCCGGGCGATCGCGGAGCGGCGTGCCGGAGGCGACTTCGGTTCGGCGAACCGGCCGCGCCGCCGACTCCACCAGGCGCGCCGCAACGTACCCCGTCGTTCCATCGGGGAGCCGAACTCGGAACCAGCTCGCGGCGGCAGCATCGATGCGCAGTGGTGTCGCCCGGGCGACTCGAGCAACCACAGGCGCGTCGGGTTGCGGTGACGACACGACCGTCGTAGCGCCGCGCGAACGAGCGAGCGCCCCGAGCTCCGACGTATCCGCGGTGATCCGTGCGGGCCGGTCCGGCGAGCGATAGACGAACGGGAACGGATCGAGCGGCCCCTGCCCCCGACGATAGACGCCGAAGTGGAGGTGCGGGGGAGTCGTGCGTGCGTTGCCCGTGTTGCCGACGAAACCGAGCGTGTCGCCGATCTCGACCTCCTGGCCGGGCTGCACGATCTGCCGATCGAGATGCGCGTAGTACAGCGTCTGCCCCCGTTCGTAGTCCGAGAGCCACACGACATTCCCGCCGAGGTTGTTGGGTCGCGTCGAGCGGACGGTACCACGTGCGGCGGCAACTACTGGCGTGCCGCGGGGCGCGAAGATGTCGATCCCATGATGGCGGCGCGCACCCGCATCCCGATCGGCACCGAAGTAGCTCTTCACCGCCCTGGTATCGCGTCCGGCGACGGGGAATGCGAGGCTCGGCTCGGTCGATACAGTGAGCGTGAAGCCGCCACTGCGGAGCAGTTCCGGTTGCACGCGCAGCACATACACGCCGTCGAGCCGCGCCTCATAGGTCAGCCGGCTGCCAGACGGACCGACGCTATCGACGCTCGCAATGAGGTCGAGCGGTTCCGCTGTGTCACCAGTCTGTCGGAAGAGGTCGAGGAAAATCGCGAACGGCGTCCCCTGTGGCTCGGCCACGACGAACAGTTCCTGCCCGGCTCGTAACCGGACGGCGTAGCCGACGGCGCGTGCCTCGGAGGCGGAGAAATAGCCAGCCTCACGGAACGGGACGGCGACCGTCAGTGGCTGTCTGATCGAAGACGCAGCGGCAGCGACCCAATCGCGCCCGAGTGCCGTGCCCGCAAGCCCTGCTCGCTCGAGCCCATGCGCGTAGCGCTCGTGCGCACTACGCGGTGGTGGTGGATCGAACAGTGGAATCCCTTCACCACAGCCGCCCAGCACGAGCAGCGCCGCGACCAGAGCGGCCCCGGCGCGGCGTTCAGATTTGATGCGGGTTGGGTGGGGTAGGTTCATTTGGATCTATGCCACCACTACTACCCGGACCAGGTCGTCCGCGTTTCACTACCGACGGCGCTGTTTGCTGTGACCTGGAACTGGTTGCTGCAAGGTGAACTGACCCGGCACGTCCATCGCGCTGATAGAGCAGAACGCTGATTACGCAGACCGCGCGCGCAGCACGCGCGGCGCAGATGACGCGGAACGGATAGTTGGTGGGTGAATCGGGAAAGGAAGAGGGGAACAGCCCCGCGTCGGCGGTCGCGTCGGATCCGACGACCGGTCATCTGCGTAATCTGCGTAGCGCGTAGTGCGCTCTGCGTCCTCAGCGTTTTGTTTTGTCGGGCCGCGTGGCGTCCCGGGCTGTTCACCCTGCAGCATTCAGTACCAGCTCACAGCAAACAGCGCCGTCCTGGTAGTTATCGTGGCCGCTCGCTGTCCTTGAACAGGTAAGCGCACTCGACGGACCGCGGGCCCCGGGCGTCGCAGACGGCCATGCTCGTGCCCTCATACAGCGTCCCGCCCGCAAACCGGCCGTCTTTCGACAGCGCGTAGAACTGGAGATCGAACAAAGGTCGCCGGCGCGTGTCGAAGAGACGCGACTCCGTCATCGCCAACACGCGTTCCATGGTCTTCATCACCGCCTGCTCCGGCGTCAGACCCTGACGCATGAGCTCGACCGTGAGAAATGCACCGCACACCTTGATGTTCGCCTCGCCGCGCCCGGTGGAGCCGGCCGCGCCGACCGTGTTGTCGCAGTATTGCCCCGCGCCGATGATCGGGGAGTCGCCAATGCGCCCGGGGATCTTCCACGCCATGCCGCTCGTGGTGGTCACGGAGCTCAGGTCACCATTCGCGTCGACGGCGTTCATGTTGATCGTGCCCCACGTATGCGCGACCCCGTGGTCGTCGTACTCGAGCTCCTTCCCGGCATCGTTCGGCGACCGAATGCGCGACGCGGGCTTCGGTGCTTGCGACGAGTCGAGCCACGCGTCGTTCGCATTCCGCGTCCGCTTCCACTTGAGCCACTCCTCCCGGCTCTTCTCGGTCAGGAGGTTCTGCTCGGTGAATCCCATCTTGAGCGCAAAGCGCTTCGCATCGGCGCCGACGAGGATGATGTGGTCGGTGTGGTCCATCACGGCCTTCGCCACGAGCGACGGAGTGGCAATGCCTTCGAGACAGGCCACCGCCCCGGCTCGTTTGGTCGGCCCGTGCATGCAGCTCGCATCGAGCTGCACGACGCCTTCTTCGTTAGGCAGCCCGCCGAGCCCAACGGACTGATCCTCGGGATCCAACTCCTGGATGTTCACGCCGGCAATGATCGCATCGAGAGTGTCCGCCCCGTCGACGATCATGTCATAGGCCTTCTTGACGCCGCGAATGCCGTTGTTCGACGCGATGACGACCGGTCTCGCGAACGACACGGTCGCGCTCGGCGATCGCGGCTCGGCGAGGAGCGGGGATCCGAGCGCGGCCCCGGCCACAGCAGAAGCGCCGGTCGCGAGAAAGTCACGACGAGAAACGTGCATGAGGACTCCGTGTACGGGCTGGGTGCCTGAAGATGCACCGCTCTCGCTCGCTTTGTCACGCCGGGGGCTCGTGTCATCCCCCGCCAGTGTCCCAGGCCAACGGTCCGCCACCGCGCCGTCCCTCTCGGCGCCAAGACCATCAGCGTCGCGATGTCGAAATGATGGGGGCCAGACACGGACGGGAGGCGTTCGGCTCGACGCGGTGTCAGCGAGCAACCCTCGAAGGCGTTGGACCAATAACGCTCGAGCTCGGCGAACCCGTTACCTCCCGTCAACGCGAACGGCAAGCCATCCTACCGGATGAGCCGGGATGGTGTAGTGCTTGCGGGGGTGAGACGCGACGCGTCGAGGCCGGCCGCGCTGGCGACCTCGGCCAGCCATTCGTGCGCCTGTTCCGTTACGGTTCCAGGCAGCGCAGACGAACGGCCCACGTTCATCGTGGCGTCGAGCGCGTGTAACAGAGGTCCGCTGGTCGAAGGGCAATGCGAAATTGGCCGATCGGCTGGAATCAGCTCCGTCACGAGTACCCGCAACGGGTCGACCAACTCAGCGCGGTGTGACTCTCGTCCGAGGCCGCCGGCAGATACGAGATCGCGGCTCGCTGGAACCCCGCAGGCAAACCATGCATTTGTGCACCGCGGATCGGCGGCCGAGGTCAACGATACCGCGCCTCACTTTCGACTCGAGGACCACGGATGGCCGAGTTCACTCATGCGTCCGCGGGCGTCGATCGAGACGTCGCTCGCATCGTCGAGCTCCTCACCGAAGCACGCGTGCGGACGCTCCAGCTGATCGCGCCACTATCCGACGACGATCTCCGGATGCAGCACGACCCGCTGATGAGTCCCATCGTTTGGGACCTCGGACACATCGCGCACTTCGAGGAGCTGTGGCTCACTCGCAACGTCCACGGCACCGTGGAGTTCGGGGAGATGCCAGGCATCTACAATCCGTTCGAGCACCCGCGCCGCGTGCGCGGCGCCCTCGACCTGCCCGGCCGCGACGAAGTCGTCGAGATCCTCGCAGAGGTCAGGTCACGCGTGCTCGAGAAGCTCGAGTCGCTCGATCTCGGCGCGGGCGATCCGCTCTTACGCGATGGCTATGTCTACGCCATGGTCGCGCAGCACGAGTATCAGCATAACGAGACGATACTTCAGACCCTGCAGCTCAAGCGCGGTGCGCCGTACGCCGCGCCGCGTGGCAACACAGTCCCCAACGGGGCGCTCGCGGTGCATCCGGGCACGATGGTGCGCTTCCCCGGAGGTCGCGTTCCGGTCGGCACGAACGACCGGCGAGTCGCCTACGACAACGAGCGCCCGCGACATCTCGTGGAGCTCGCGCCGTTCCGCATCGACGTCACGCCAGTGACGAATGGGCAGTACATCGAATTCCTGGAGGACGGCGGCTACGCGCGTCGTGAGCTGTGGAGCGATGCGGGGTGGGCGTGGCGGGAAGCGGACGCCGCCGTCGCGCCGAAGTACTGGACGCGCGAGGGAGCCGCCTGGCATGCGCGGGTGTTCGATCGCAGCGGAGTCGTGGACCCGCAACGTCCCGTGTGTCATGTCTCCTATCACGAGGCTGAGGCGTTCGCTCGGTGGGCTGGCAAGCGTCTCCCTACGGAGATGGAGTGGGAGGCCGCGGCGTCCTTCGACCCGGCGACCGGCGAGCCGCGGACGTTTCCGTGGGGCGACACCCCATGGTCACCTGCGCTGGCGAACCTCGACCAGCTCAGCTTCGAGACGGCGCCAGTCGGCGCGTATCCGCGCAACGTCTCTGCTATCGGGTGCTACGGCATGATCGGCGATGTCTGGGAATGGACATCGAGCGATTTCCGCGGCTATCCCGGCTACGAAACGTTCCCCTACCCCGAGTACTCGGAGGTCTTCTTTGGTACGGAGTACAAGGTGCTCCGAGGCGGGTCGTTCGCCACGCGTCCGGGCGCGATTCGTAACACGTTCCGCAACTGGGATTACCCCATCCGACGTCAGATCTTCAGCGGCTTCCGGTGTGCCTCCGATGACTAGCCTCGCCGATCGCCCCGATGCGGGCCTGCGGAATGAGTTGCTGCGTGACGTGGCGTGTGGGCTATCGCGCCCGCAAAAGGAGCTTCCGCCGAAGTACTTCTACGATCGACGTGGCTCCGAGCTGTTCGACGAGATCACGCGGTTGCCGGAGTACTACCTCACGCGAACCGAGCGTGGGCTGCTCACGTGCTGGAGCGACCGCGTGATGGCCGCGCTCGAGCCCGCGGCGCTCGTCGAGCTGGGCGCGGGAAGCGCCGACAAGACGCGACTGCTGCTCGATGCGATGGTCGCCGCCGGTCGTGGGGAGCTCTATGTGCCCATCGATGTCAGCGCCGAGTTCCTCGAGGAGGCGGCGGAAGCGCTTCGGGAGGAATACGCGACGTTAGGCGTCGAACCGATCGTCGCCGACATCGCCGAGCCGTTGTCGCTCCCCGTCGACCTCCCGGCGCCGTCGCTCATCGCGTTCCTCGGCAGTACCATTGGGAACTTCGATCCGCCGTCAGCGCGCCGCCTGCTGCGTAACATCGCGCGCGCCATGCGGCCGGGCGACCACTTCATTCTCGGAGCGGATCTCCGCAAGGATCCGCGCGTGATCGAAGCCGCCTACAACGACCCGCAGGGGGTCACGGCAGAGTTCAATCTGAACGTCTTGCGGGTCATCAACCGCGATCTGGGCGCGGACTTCGACCTCAGCGCGTTCGAGCATCGCGCGTTCTACGACCGTACGCTGCACCGGATCGAGATGCACCTCGTCTCGACGGACGACCAGGAGGTCCACCTCCCGGAGATCGGCACCATCCGGTTTGCTGGTGGTGAGTCGATTCGCACCGAGATCAGTTGCAAGTATGATCGAGGCACGTTGGCGGGGCTGCTCGACGCGGCGGGGATGCAGATCGATCGGTGGATCACGGACGACGCGTCGACGTACGCGCTCGTCATCGCGTCGCGCTCGGACGCGTTGGCACTCGCGTGACGGCGGCTCCGCGGCTCGGCCGCGACCGCGCCGATCCGCTGTTCGTCGACGCAACCGCGCCGCTCGACCGCGAGGCGCTCGCGGAAGACTTGAGAGTGCGCGTCTTCCCGGCTGCCGCGCAGGCTGGCACCGCGCCGAGGATCGGCGCCGAGGTCGAGCTCATTCCCATTGACGGCGCCACGCGGCGTCCCCTTCCGCTCGACGGTGCCGAGCCGTCGACCCTTGCGATCCTGCGCCGCGCCGGCGCCACCGCGGGCTGGCGAGAACGACGCTCGACCAAAGCGGATGTCCCTGAGGTCGCCGTGCCGAACGGCGGGCGCATCACGTTTGAGCCAGGCGGCCAGATCGAGCTCAGCCCGGCGCCTAACGTGTCGCTGAGTGATCTCGTGTCAGACCTCCGTTCGACGACCGACGCGATCATCACGGCGGCGCCGCCGGGAGTCGAGCTGGTCTCGGTCGGCATCGACCCCGAGACACCGATCGACGCGGTCGCGCCCCAGCTTCACGCGGAGCGCTACCGACGCATGCTTGCGTACTTCGACACGGTCGGCCCCTCCGGCGCCCGCATGATGCGGCAGACCGCGTCGTTCCAGGTGTGCGTCGACGGCGGCGATGAGCCCGTACTCACGTGGCGCGTGCTCAACGCGCTCGCCCCATACGTCGTCGCGGTATTCGCAAACTCGCCGCGTTATGCCGGGCAAGCGACGGGACACCGGAGCTATCGTCGGGAGATCTGGGCGACGCTCGACCCTCGCCGCACCGGCCTGCTTGGCGTGGCCGATGACATCATCGAGGAGTACGTCGACTTTGCGCTGGCGGCGCCGGCGTTCCTGCTGGGCGAGCCAGGTCGCGTGGCCGCTCCGTTCAAGTGCTGGCTGGATCGCGGCGGCGTCACCGCGGCGGATTGGTGCGCACACCTGTCGACGCTGTTTCCCGAGGTCCGGCCGCGCAGCTACTTCGAGGTCAGGTCGGCCGACGTCGTCCCGCCGGCGTGGTACGCGGTCCCCCTCGTGTTCGTCGGCGGGATCGTCTACCACCGCCCGTCGCTCGAGGCCGCAGCCGATCTCCTCGACCGCCCGAGCCGCGACCTCCTTGCCTGCTGCGGGCGCGAAGGCCTGGGCCACCCGACGATCGGCCGAGGCGCTCCTCTGCTTTGCGACCTGGCGCTCGAGGGATGCACCGCGTTAGGCGAGCGGTTCGTGTCGAACGGTGATCTGGCGACGGCCGCGGAGTACTTCGACCGATACACGCGCCGAGGACTCTCGCTCGCGGACGACTGTTTATAGAACACCTCCGCCTCGGTTGGGGCGTGAACGGCCCGAAACCCGAAAGAACGCAGGGCCCGAACGGCGCACGGCCCAAAGGGCGCAGGACCCGAGGAGCGCAGAGCCCGAAGAGCGCAGGACCCGAAGGGCGCAGGGCCCGAACTACGCAGGACCCAAACCGCGCAGGACCCGAACTACGCACGACCCAAACGGCAACGGCGGAGAACCTTAAAGGCGATTCGCCTTTGCCGTCTGGGTCTTGCGCCGTCTGGGTCTTGCGCCATCTGGGCCCTGCGCCGTCTGGGCCCTGCGCCGTCTGGGCCGTGCGCCCTTTCTGGTTCAACGCCCCTGCCTTCGGGTACACCGGGCTGTAGCTTTCCCGCCTTGCCAGAGCCGCGTTTTCTTCTGCCATCCCCGATGAAGGTCATTAGCGCTCGCGCCCCGACCCGGATCGACTTCGGCGGCGGCTGGACGGACGTCCCTCCTTACAGCGACGAGGAAGGCGGGTTCGTTTGCAACGTCGCCATCACGCGCCACGCGACCGTGCGCATTCACGAAGTCGCCGAAGCCCACGCCTCGATCGATACGCGACGCGCGACGGACAGTGCGCTGGCCGAAGCGGCGGTCAAGCGCGCCGGGATCGAGGGGATCGGCGTCGAGATCACGAGCAACTTTCCACTCGGCGCGGGGCTCGGGGGCTCCTCGGCCGCCGGCGTCGCGGTCAACGGCGCGTTGGCCGCGTGGCGCGGCGTGTCGCTCGATCGCGCTGGCCTCGCGGAACAGAGCCGCGCGATCGAGGTGGAAGACCTCGGGGTTCCCGGTGGCCGCCAGGACCACTACGCGGCTGCGTTCGGTGGCGCGCTCGGGCTCACGTTTGGTGACGGGACCCGCGTCCGTCGGTTGCCACTTCCAGCGACGCTCAAGGCTGCGCTCGAACGCCGGTGCATCGTGGCGTACACCGGCCAGTCGCGCATCTCCGGTGATACCATCACAGCGGTGCTCGACGCCTATCGACGCCGTGACCCCAAAGTGCTACACGCGCTCCACCGCATGAAGGCACTCGCGCTTGCCATGGCGGACGAGCTGTGTGAACAGGACCTCGATGCGCTCGGGGCGCTCGTCTGGGAGCACTGGCAGCTGCAGCGTTCGTTGCATCCGTCCATCCCCACACCGCTCATCGAGGAAATCCTCGAGCGCGCTCGCGCTGCCGGTGCGCGCGGCGGCAAAGCCCTCGGCGCTTCTGGCGGCGGGTGCGTCCTCGTGATTGCGGGCGACGACAACATCGAGCCGGTCACGGAAGCGGTCACGTCGCTCGCGCCGGACCTCATGACGATCGAGATCGACGACGAAGGGTTCACCTGTCACGTCCAGCAGTAACGCTCGAAGAACTCGAATCGAGATGGCCCAGCTGACGCACGCCCAGTACGATGCCCTCGAGCGGGCAATCACCGACAAGCGCCGCATCGCCGTCATGCGCCGCGGCACCGAGTATGTGGTCGTGCCGTCGCGGCTCATCGTCGAACGTGGCCGCGAAGCGATTCACGCGCATCATCCGAGCGGCACCATCATGACGTTCTACGTCGACGAGCTCGAGTCCTTCGAGGTCGTGCGATGAGTCCCGCGAAGTCCGCGCCCTCGAGCGGGGCGCGGTTCCCGCTCGTCGCCATCTATGCCGACGAGTCGTGCCTCGGCAACGGCCGCGAGGGAAGCAACCCAGGCGGCGCCGGCGCGCTCATCGAGTACATGCGTCCGGAGACGGGTACCCTCGTTCGACGCGACCTGTGGGTGTCCGAACCGGCGACGACGAACAACCGCATGGCGCTGCGCTCGGTGATCGAGAGCTTTCGCGCGCTGTCACGAAAGGGACAGCGGTTCAGCGTCACGTTCACGAGCGACTCGCGCTATCTGATCGATGGCATGCAGTCGTGGGTTCGCGACTGGGTCCGGCGCGGGTGGAAGCGTAAGACGGGACCGATCGAGAACCTCGAGCTCTGGCAGGCGGCGGTGGACGCCGTCCGTCCGCACGAGGTGCACTGGCGATGGGTTCGCGGACACGCCGGGCATCCGCAGAACGAATATGCGAACCACCTGGCGACGGCGGCCGCGGCGAAGCAGACGTCGTCGGATGGCGTCGTCGCATCGAGCTTCGATGAGTGGCTCGCATCACAGCGGTCTCGTGGCGCGATTCACACGGAGATCGATGTGTTTCCGACAGCGGCCGGATTCCGCGCGGCCGCACCGTTACCGGCAGTCGCGACGGTGCGTCCGTAGCTTTGGACCCCTACGGAACTCCGCCATGTTGAAGTACATCTTCGTGCTCGTGGTCGGCATCGCGATCGGCTACTTCTACGGCTTCGACGATGCGAAGAAGAACGACGAGAACGTCGTGACGCGCGTCGTCGGGCGCGTTGGTGGTAGCAACCGCGGCAAGTACAGCACCGATGTCGACGCCAAAATGCAGGCGGTCGAAGGCCGCTGATCGGCTCAGAAGCACCGGCTGCAGGCCCCGCCGGTTCTCATATTTCGGGACGCCCTCCACTCAGGAACGGCGTCCCGAATCGTTCGTGGGATCGCGGTGGGGCACCTCCGGACGCGGCGCGGGTAACGAATCTTGCCTTTCGCGTCGGGGGCCCGCTCTTTTCTCGTTATGGACGATCTCGACCGTATGTATCGACGGCTCGTGCAGAATCTCCGCGCGGGCTTCCCTGACCTGCTCTCGCGCCCGTTCGAGGTGTCCGAGCTCTACACGACGCTGGTACCGTACCGGCACAACCGTCGGGAGCTCGGCCTCGAAACGAACCAGGACTATGAGCTCGCGCTGCTTCGACTTCTCTCGGGAGAGCGGGGTTATCTCGTCGGCGACCCGCAGATGCAGGCCGATCTGGAGCAGGAGCTGCAGTCGTCGAATCCCGACCTCTCGAAGTTCCGCGCCTACTCGACGTCGCTCGTATCCCTCGCGCCGGATGGCGTGCGATCTGTCGAGCCACCCGTCGTGCGCCGGCCCGGCAGCGGTGGCAGCGCAGCCATCCCCGCCGCGCCCGGAGTGAACGCTGCACCCAACGCACCCGGTGGCGAGGCTCGCGCGGCGATGGCCGATCGCCCAACCGTAGTGCCGGACCAGCCGGCGGATGCACGCGCGGCGCAGGCGGCGGCGAGTGCCTCTGCGTCGCCGCCCCCACCCCCTTCCATCGCGGCGCCCGCGCTCGCAGCCACGGAGACCCGGTCGATCGTCGCGTCGGGTACGTGCCGCTACTGCAGCGGTGAGCTCCCCGAGGGACGCAACATCACGTTCTGCCCGCATTGCGGGCAAAATCTCACAGTGCAGAACTGTCCCGCGTGCGGAACGGAGCTCGACGTCGGGTGGAAGTTCTGCACAACGTGCGGTCGAGCGACCTGAAACGGCGGTGGACACGCGGCTTCGCATCATTGCGCTCGTCGCTGCCCTGACCGCGAGTGTGGGCTCGTCGGCATGCGTTGGGTACCCGGGCACTGGCGATCCCACCGCCGAGCCGACGCCCGCGCAACCGCCCGCCCCCGGACAA
>Ga0075421_100007944_pt1 | contig 13003 bp, 11 predicted proteins | sample SoiMetdeltSBSDD5_FD_75292 | JGI IMG/M metagenome (GOLD analysis project Ga0075421, IMG submission 75292) | Bulk soil microbial communities from a Populus tree surrounding site in Tennessee, USA - Soil MetaG P. deltoides SBSDD5 | ecosystem: Environmental > Terrestrial > Soil > Tree plantation... | reverse complement strand
GGCCTATATTGGTCAGCTCGCCGCTTACCGCGCCGCCTTGCGCCAGATCTATCCCGATCGACCGGTGCGCGCCGCTCTGGTGTGGACCGAAGGGCCGACCATCATGGAAATCCCGCAGGCGCTGCTGGACCAAGCATTGGCAGAGCGGTGAATCGAGGCAGTAGGCAATAGGCAAATAGGCAGTGATCGGTGTGCCTACTGCCGACGAGTGGATAACGGCCGCCTCGGTCTCGACTCCGCCAGCACCCTTTCGTAAGCGGCGCGCAGCTCGGCAAAGACCTGGCGCGCGCCGGGCTTTTTGGGCGTGCCGAGATGCAGGGTGCGCAATTCTTCCATGAAGGCTATCCACATGTCCCGGCCGCCCTCCTCAAGGAGCTGAGCGCGGATGGACAGTTCACGGCTGACGGGCAGGTGGCGGCGGCCCCAGGCGCCGAGCATCGCAAAGATCGGCACAAGCTCGATAGCCTTTTCGGTCAGGCTATAGATCGCCTTCTGCTTGTGGGTCGGGTCATCGGCCTTGGTGATCATGCCAAGATCGAGCAGGTGCTTCAGACGCGCCGACAGGATGTTGGAGGCAATGCCCTCCTCGGATTGCGAGAGCAGTTCGCGGAAATGCCGGCGGTTGCCGAACATCATGTCGCGAATAACGATCAGGCTCCAGCGATCGCCGAAGATTTCGAGGCTCAAATTGATGGGGCAGCCGGATCTTTGCTCGTTGCGCATCGGCGACTCTAAAAACCGATTGCAATATCGCATCGGTTGGTATAACTTGCAACTAGTTGCGAAATGCAACTGGTTATTTCGTGACAAGCCGCAAAGAGCAGAGGAGACGCGCGATGAGACGGCTGGTGGTTTGGAATTTGATGACGCTCGACGGCTATTTCGAGGGCCGGAACCGATGGGACCTCGGCTTCCATGAGACGGTCTGGGGCGATGAGCTCAGGGCGTTCTCGCTCGAGCAGGGCAACGAGATTGGCACGTTGCTGTTTGGGCGGCGCACCTATGAGGGGATGGCTGGCCACTGGACCACAGCGACCGGGGCAGTGGCCGACATGATGAACTCGGTCGAAAAGGCGGTGGCGACCCGCACGCTCGACGCGGCGACGTGGAACAACACGCGGCTTCTGAAGGGCGATGCGGTCGAGGCGGTCAGGCGTCTCAAGGCGGAGGACGGCAAGGATATCTACGTGATCGGCAGCGCTGACCTGCTCGCCTCGCTGCTTGCCGCCAGGCTCGTCGACGAATACCGCGTTTGCGTCGCCCCCGTGGTGCTGGGCGGGGGCAATCCGCTCTTCAAGCCGCAGGACCAGCAGGTCAAGATGCGCCTCGAAAGCGCGCGCCCGCTCAAAACCGGCGGGGTGATCCTGACCTATGCAGTGGGCGGGTAGCGACCGGGCTGTGAGTAGGCAGGTAGGCATTAGGCCGTGCGCGGAGCACTTCCCTACTGCCGACTGCCTACTGCCTAAATGTGCCTGTCCGACTCGGCAGGCTTCTTCTGTCCCGTCATGATGCGATCGAGGAGGCCGAGGAACACTGCCGAGAACACGAACACCATATGCATGATCGTCAGCCACATGATCTTGGAATTTTCATACTGCGCCGCATTGAGGAACACCTGCAGGAGGTGGATCGACGAGATCGCCACAATTGTCGATGCCACCTTCACCTTGAGCGTGCCCGCATCGAGCTTGCCCAACCAGCTCAGCTTGGACTCGTCGGCTTGGTCGAAGCGGCTGACGAAATTCTCGTAGCCTGAGATCATCACCATGACGATGAGGCTGCCGACCAGCGCCGCATCGATCAGCCCAAGCATGGCAAGCACCGCCTCGGCCTCGCCGAAGGTCATCACCTTTGCCGCAGTTTCGATCAGCTTCTTGATGAAGGAGAGCGAATAGATCAGCAGCGCGGCGGAGAGCCCGAAATAGAACACCACCAGGATCCAGCGGCTTGCCAGGATCGTGTTCTCGATCAGGCGTTCAAGCGTCTTCATCCGTCTCTTCTCTCGCTTCTGTTCACGCGAAACGATAGCCGTGACGCGACAGCGGCATCGTACGCACCCGCTCAGCCGTCGCCGCGAACAGCGCATTGGCGAGCGCCGGAAACAACGGCGGCGTGCCGGGCTCGCCGACGCCGCCCGGCGGCTCCGCGCTGTCGATGATCACCGTCTCGATGGCCGGAACGTCCTTCATCAAGGCCATCGGATAATCATGAAAATTGCTGTTTGTCACCGCTCCGTTCTCGATGGTGATCTCGCCCATCATGGCCGCCGACAGCGCAAACACGATCGCGCCCTCGAGCTGCGCCCGCACCTGCTGCGGATTGATCGCCTGGCCGCAGTCGATAACCGCGACGATGCGCTCCACCTTGATCGCCTTTTCCGCCGAGACCGCCACATCCACCACCTGTCCCACATAGGAGCGGAAACTCGCATGGATGGCAACGCCGCGCCCGCGGCCACTGCCGCTGCCTGGTCCGGACCACTGTGCCGCCTCGCTAAGGGTCCTGCACAGATGGCTGAGCCGCGCGTCCTTGCTGAGGAGATCCATCCGGTAGCGCAGCGGATCGCGCTTGGCGCGATGCGCCAGCTCGTCGATGAAGCTCTCGACGAAGAATGCCGTGTTGGAATGGCCGACCGAGCGCCAGAACCCGACCGGCACCGGCGTGTCGACATGCTTGGCAGCGACGAGGATATTGGGAATGTCATAGGCGAGATCGGCGAGCCCCTCGACATTGCCCTTGTCGCGCGCCCCGCCGATCGCAAAGGGCATGTTGCGCGACGAATAGCCGAGCGCCACCGACTGCGTCGCCACCACCGCCTTCAGCGCCCGCGGCATTGCGTTCGGCCCGATTGCCGCCCTGAGGCGCGCCACCGCCGCCGGCCGGAACGGACCCCAGCGAAGATCGTCCTCGCGGCGCCACGCCACCATGACCGGGCGTCCTGGGACGCTCGCCGCAAGCCGTGCTGCCTGCTGCAGCACTGCGCCTTCGATCCGCCGGCCGAACCCGCCGCCGGCCAGCGTGACATGGGTCTCGGCCGCCCGCCCGACCGCGCGCGCCGCCTGCATCATCGGCATGGGCGACTGGGCACCCGACCAGAATTTGATGGTCTCGCCATCGGCGATCGCGACGGCGCTTTGCGGCTCCAGAGTCGCATGGGCGAGATACGGCGTCTCGTAGGTCGCCTCGAAGCTCGCATCATCGGCGAGCGCAATATCGACATCGCCCCGATCGCTGAACACATGGCCGGGCTGCCGGTCGTTGACTGCCGCGCGCATCGCGGCAAGGATTTCAGTCGAGCTGATGCCGGGTTTGCCGTCGCCGCCGAAGCGGATCGCCAGCCGCTCCGCCGCCTGCATCGCCTGCCAGCTCGTTTCGGCGATCACCCCCACCTCATTGTCCATCGCCAGAACCTTCACCACCCCTGGCATTGCCTCGGCGGCGGTTTTGTCAACGCTCTCGATGGTGCCGTCGAACCGTGGCGGCCGCACTACCATTGCATGGAGGAGTCCCGCCGGGCGGTGATCGACGGCGAACCGCGCCGAGCCATCGACCTTGGCCGGAATGTCAAGGCGCGGCGCATCGCGGCCGATGACCGCCCATTGCGTTCGCGGCTTGAGCGACGGGATCCCTTGCGGCTCGAGCAGCGCCGCGGCCGCGGCGAGCGCCCCATAGCCGAGGCGCCGGCCCGACCGCGGATCGACGATCTCGCCGGCCACCGCCTTGACCTCGGAAGGCTTGACACCGAACTCGGCCGCGCCGGCCCGTTCGAGCAGGTTGCGCGCCACCGCACCAGCCTGGCGCAGCGGAACGTAGTTCCGGATCGTCGCGGTCGATCCGCCGGTCGCAATCAGCTGCATCGCCCCGATGAGCCGCCGTCCGACCCAGTCGAAGGCCCCCGTCATCTCCTCGGGCCGCTTCTCGAGCGCCAGCACGAAATTGGCATAAACCGGCAGCGGCTTGACCGGATGCTCCACCGTGATCCTCTCGAGCGGAATCTCGAGCTCCTCCGCCACCAGCATGGCGAGCCCGGTGTGGATGCCCTGGCCGAGCTCGGTATGCGGCGCCGCCACCCTGACACGGCCATCCTTCAGCACCTCGATCCAGGCATTGAGCCTGACCGGCTGATCGTCCTGCGGCGGCACCGGCCGCAAGCCCTCGACATCGATGGTCGACAGATAGCCGAAGCCGACCGCGAGCCCGGTCATCGCCGCGCCCGCCGTGATGGCCCCGCCGATCAGCAGGCCCCGCCGGCTGATCCTAGCCATTGGACGCTCCCTTCTCGACGAGCGTTCCGGCCGCCCGATGGATCGCCCGGCGGATTCGCGGATAGGTGCCGCACCGGCAGATATTGGTGATCGCATCGTCGATCTCGCCGTCGCTCGGATGTGGCGATGCGATGAGGAGCGCCGTCGCTGCCGCGATCATGCCCGACTGGCAATAGCCGCATTGCGGCACCTGCTCGGCGATCCAGGCCTGCTGCAGCAGCGCTGCCACGCCGACCGCCGCGGCAAGACCTTCGATGGTGGTGATCTCCGAACCGGTGACATCCTCGAGCCTGAGCTGGCAGCTGGGCTCGGCCCGTGTTTTGTCGATGAGCACCGTGCAGGCCCCGCACAGCCCGGCGCCGCAGCCATATTTGGTGCCTGTGAGATTGAGCCGGTCCCGCAACACCCAGAGCAGCGGCGTCGAAGGATCATCCGCCACGCTGACCGTCGCACCATTGACCTTGAGCTCGACCATCGGAAACTGGATCTCACGCCTCCTGCAGCACCTTCTGGTAATCCTTCACGTCGCTGAACCTTAACGCCTTCCACCGTTCCTGCTCGTAATTGAGCTGGAACAGCGATGGCGCCATGAACACCGGCGCCCCGTCGAGATCGCGCGCCATGCCGCCGCGATGGGCCGTGACGAAGCGCTCGAGCTCGCCTGCCTCATCCGCCTCCACCCAGCGCACCACCTGGAAGCGCGACGGCTCGAACGCCACCGGCAGCCCGTACTCCGCCTTCAGCCGCTCGGCCAGCACGTCGAGCTGAAGCGCCCCGACCACACCGACGATCGCCGGCGATCCGTCTTCCGGAAGGAACAGCTGCACCACCCCCTCCTCCGCCATCTGGGCGAGCGCCTCGCGCAGTTTCTTGGACTTCATGGCATCTTCGAGGCGCACCCGCCGCAGAATCTCCGGGGCGAAGCTCGGCACGCCGCGGAACACGATGTCCTCGCCCTCCGTGAGTGTATCGCCGATGCGCAGCACTCCATGATTGGGTATGCCGACGACATCGCCGGCAAACGCCTCCTCGGCGAGCGCCCGGTCCTGGGCGAAGAAGAATTGCGGCGCCGACAGCGTCATGCTCTTGCCGGTGCGCACCAGCTTTACCTTCATGCCCCGCTGTAGTCGGCCGGAGCACAGCCGGAAGAAGGCGATGCGGTCGCGATGATTGGGATCCATATTGGCCTGGATCTTGAACACGAAGCCCGTAAGGCTCGGCTCGTCCGCCGCGACCGGCCGCTTGTCCGACTGTTGCGGCCGTGGTCCCGGTGCGATCAGCGCCAGGGTCTCGATCAGGTCGCGAACGCCGCAATCCTTGAGCGCGCTGCCGAATAGCACCGGCGTCAGATGGCCTTCGAGAAATGCCTGCACATCGAGCGGCCGGCACGCTTCGGCGGCGAGCGCCACCTCGTCGCGGAACTGCGCGAGGTCGCTGCCGCCGCTCACCGCCGCCAGCGCCGGATCGTCGGGACCGCTCAGCGCCTGCGGGGCGAGCTCCCGGTCGGAGCGGCGGAACCGGGCGGTGGCCAGCTCATAGGTGCCGGCGAAACTGCTGCCGCGCCCGACCGGCCAGGTCAGCGGCGCCGTGTCGAGCGCCAGCGTCTTCTCGATCTCGTCCAAGAGCTCGAAGGGATCGCGCGATTCGCGGTCGAGCTTGTTGATGAAGGTGATGATCGGAATGTCGCGCAGCCGGCACACCTCGAACAGCTTGCGGGTGCGCGCCTCGATGCCCTTGGCGGCGTCGATCACCATCACCGCCGAATCGACCGCCGTCAGGGTCCGATAGGTGTCCTCCGAGAAATCCTCATGGCCCGGCGTGTCGAGCAAGTTGAACACGCAGTCCCGATATTCGAAGGTCATGACCGAGGTCACCACCGAGATGCCGCGCTGGCGCTCGATCTCCATCCAGTCGGAGCGGGTATGGCGGCGATTGCGCTTCGCCTTGACCTCGCCGGCGAGCTGGATCGCCCCGCCCATCAGCAGGAGCTTCTCGGTCAGCGTCGTCTTGCCTGCATCGGGGTGGGAGATCACCGCAAAGGCGCGGCGGCGGCCGGCCGGCGTCAGCGAGCTGACCGGCTTGAGAAGCGTCTGTTCCATTATGACTTTGCGGCGGCTTTGCTGGCGTCGGAATTGCGGTTGGTGAAGCTGGCATTGCCAAGCCCGGTGCCGATCGTCAAGGCGCCCCAATGGCTGACATCCTGCATGAAAGGCACCTGGCTCAGGCCCTGGATGACCGCGTCATTATGCATGACCACCATGGTCTCGTGGTCCCCGATCCGCGGAATCGCCTCGATCAGGCTCTGCGCCAGGTTGAACCGGCTGCTCTCCCAATTGCCCGGCAGGTTCTGGCCGCCCTTGGAGATGGCGCCGTCGCTCTCGATCTTGCCGGGGCACCCGACCCCGATGAACGGCGCCAGCTTGAGCTCGGCCGATTCCGCCCTGGCGATCAGGTCCTCGAGCATCGCGGCGAGCCGCTCGAGCGCCTCCTCCCGCGACGGCTGCGGATCCTCGTCGCGATGCCGCCACAGAGCGAGCTTCCACACCTCGGCCCGCGACAGGTCCGGTGCCTTTTTGAGATTGAGCGCCACCACGCCGGCCCGGATGTTGGTGCCGCCGATATCGACGGCGACCAGGCTGTCATGGCCCTTGAACATCCAGCTCGGCGCCAGATGCGCCGCGCCGATCAGCCCGGCCTGGTCGGGATGGTGGCGAATCGGCACAAGATCGATGTCGATGCCTGCCCCCTTGAGGATCATCATGGCGCGCCCGATGCCGAGCTCGCCGATCCGGCTCGCCCGCAAGCCCCCGCCCACCGCGATGCGCTCGGCCTCCTTCCAGCCTTTCAGGCGGATGAACCGCCTGACCACATTCGCCAACTCTTCGGCGAAATCCTCGATCGCGCTCTGGACGACGCCGGCCGCCTTGGGATCGCCTTCGAGCAGCAGCTTGTCGAGCTTTTTCTTGCTGATGTCGGTCGAGTCCGCCTCGCCCAGCGGATCATCGTCGCCCACCTGCGTCAGTTTCTCGCGCCACTCGTCCAGCATCGACCGGAACGCCCGGAAGCTCGCCCGATCGCCGACGAAGCCCTCCTGGTCGCGCAGCTCGACATTGTAGCTCTCGACGATCACCGACGGGAGCTGCTGGGCGCCATGCGCTATGCCGGACGGCGTCTGTTCACTATTGGGCATGGGAATGGGCTCGAGCATGATTGCGGACGGAGCACTAATGACGAAACCCTCAACGTCCCGCAAGAAATGAACGTTCCGGGGGGAGAGGACCCGCCGAATGTGGCGGATTGGCCGGGATTTTCAAGGGCTGCGGGCGGAGCTCGGCCCGACCCGCCGCTGCATGGCCTCGACCAGCTCGAGCCCGGACATCGACCACAAGAACCTTCATGCACCGAGACCTGTGACACACCTGCGACAGAGTGTCCCCCCGTCCCGGCGGCTTGGCCATTGTGCTAATGGGCAACACCGCCGTTTCGCGCGGCAGCCCGCCATCCAGCAACTGACAGGAGCTCGCCATGAGGGCCTACGCATCCACCGGCCGCCGCCTGCTGCTCGCCGCCGCGCTGGCGCTCGCCACCCTGACCGCCGCGCCGGCCCCGCCCGCCCTTCATGCGCAGGGCGCCGATCCGCTGCCGTCATGGAATGAGGGAGAGCCTAAGCAGGCCATCCTGGATTTCGTCGAGGCGACCACCGATCGTTCGAGCCCGGATTTCGTTCCGCCCGGTCAGCGCATCGCCACTTTCGACCAGGATGGCACGCTGTGGGTCGAGCATCCCATGTACACCCAGGTGATTTACTGCCTGGAGCGGGTTCCGGCACTGGTCAAGGAGAAACCGGAGCTCAAGGATGAGGAGCCCTTCAAGACAGTGCTCACCGGCAACAAGGAGGCGATCGCCAAGCTGCCGATGAAGGATCTCGAGAAACTCCTCATTGCGACCCTGACCGGCATGTCGGTCGACGATTTTCAGGAGCAGGTGAAGCAATGGCTCGCCGCCGCCCGTGATCCGCGCTGGAAGCGGCCCTTTACCGAGCTTGCCTATCAGCCGATGCTCGAGGTCCTGCGCTTTCTGAGGGACCGGGGCTACAAGACCTATATCGTCACCGGCGGCGGTCAGGATTTCGTGCGCGTCTTCGCCGATCAGGTCTATGGCATCCCGACCGAGCAGGTGGTCGGCACCATGGGCGGCACCAAATTCGGCTATGACGGCAACGGCAAGCCGTTCCTGACCAAGGAGCCGAAGCTCCTGCTCAACGACAATGATGCCGGCAAGCCGGAAGGCATCCACCTGATGATCGGCATGCAGCCCTATGCCGCCTTCGGCAATTCGACCGGCGACCAGCAGATGCTCGAATACACCAAGGCAGGCGAGGGCAGGCGCCTGTCGATGCTGGTGATGCATGACGATGCCACGCGCGAATATGCCTATGGCCCGGCCAATGGCCTGCCCGAGACCAAGGTCGGCACCTTCACCCAGGCGCTGTTCGACGAGGCCAAGAAGGATGGCTGGATCGTCATCAGCATGAAGAAGGACTGGAAGCGGATCTTTGCTTTTGAAGGCAGTGGTCAATAGGCAGTAGGCAGTAGGCAGTAGGCAGTAGGGGAGAGCACAATGCACTGCCTAATGCCTAATGCCTAATGCCTACTGTGCCTATTTCCCCAGCGGAATGACCGCCTGCCGATCTCCTTCGATCCTGCTCGTGAAAAGTGAATCAAGGTTCACTGTTCACTTGTGCCGACCCGCATTTCGCCGCATGGTGCCGGATGCGGAAAGAGGACGAGAATGAGCATGAGGGACTTGGCGGCCAGGCGGCACCCGATAGCTGGCAAGGGACCTCGAAAGCTCACACGCGCCGAGAAGAGCCAGAAGATAAAGCGCGACCTTCTCGCAGCCGCCGCCAAGGTGGTTGGCAAGGTCGGTTACTCCAATGCCCAGGTGTCGCGCATCACCGCGCTGGCCAATGTCGGTCAGGGAACCTTCTACAATCATTTCGAGTCGCGTCAGGACCTGTTCGATCAATTGCTTCCGACTCTTGGCGGCGAGCTCCTCGACTTCATCCGGGTGAGGGCGGCCGATGCGCCGAACGCGCTCGAGCGCGAGAAGCGGAGCTTCAAGGCGTTCTTCGAGTTTCTTAAAGAGAGCCCGGAATTCTACCGCATCCTCTATGAGGCGGAGGTCTTCGCGCCCAAGGCCTTCGCGGCCCATATGGAGCGGATCGCGGGGGCCTATGTGCGCACCCTGCAAAGGGATGCAGAGCAAGGCGGCATCGTCGCGCTGGACAAGAACGCGCTCGAGGTTCTGGCCTTCACCCTCATGGGTGCGCGCCATTATCTCTGCATGCGCTTTGCCCGTAAGAACGGTCGTGTGGTCGATCCTCCGGCCTGGGTCCTCGAGACCTATATGCGGCTGGTCGAACAGGGGATTGCCGCGTCGTGACGCGCGCTCCGCCTCACGGCAAGGTCTCGTAGTCGGCGAGATCCGGATCGTGGGTCATGCGCCAGTAATCGACGAAGCGCCATGGCATGACCGAGAACACCCTTCCATGCTTGTTGCGGTAATAGGTCGACATGCCGGGATGGGTCCAGATCAGGGTCTCATGCTCGGCATCGACCTTCCGATTGTAAGAATCAGCCACCCTATCGCGAACATCGATGGCGTCGATTTGCCGGCTGATCATCTGGACAAGTAAGGCCGTGATGTAACGGGTCTGGCATTCGGCCTGAAATATCACGCTGCCGCCATGCCCCGGACCGGAATTGGGACCGAGCATGCAGAAGAAGTTGGGGAACCCCGGCACTGTCAAACCGAGATAGGCGGTCGGATTGTCTTCGGCCCAAACATCCGAAAGCGACCGGCCGTGCCGGCCGGTGATGTTGAGCCGAGCAGCCATCTCGGTGACCTTGAAGCCGGTCGAATGGACGATGATATCGGCGGAGCGGACGGTGCCGTCGCTGGTCACGATGCCGTCCTGGGTGATGCGCCGGATCGGTGTGGTGACCAGTGCCACATTCGGTTTGAGAAGCGTGCGATACCAGCCATTGTCGAGCAGGATGCGCTTGCCATAGGGCGGGTAGCTCGGCACGCATTTCGCAATGAGGTCGGTGCGCTCCCCGAGTTCGGACAGAATGAAATCGGTGAGTTCCCGGCGATGACGGTCGTTGATCCTGTTGACGGCCCGCTCCGGATGCGGCCAGGCGGGATCCTTTTTGAGAAAGGGCAGAAGGCCGTCGCCGTAGCGCCAGAACATGTTGAAGCGGAACCACTCGACATAATAGGGCACGTTGTCGAGCAGCCACTGGGTGCCGGCGCCGATCGTGTCCGAATAGCCGGCGATCGGCCGGGCCCATTGCGGGCTGCGCTGATAGATGGTGACCGATCTCACCCGGTCGGCAACGCTCGGCACGAGCTGCATCGCCGTCGCGCCGGTGCCGATGATTGCCAGATCCTTCGACTCCACGCTCAGCCCTTCGGGCCACAGCGCGGAATGAAACGACGGGCCGCAAAATGAGTGAATGCCGTTGATGTCCGGCATCACCGGATCGTTGAGCTGGCCGATGGCGCTGACCAGGAAGGCGGACTCGACCTGCCGCCTTTCGCCGCCTTCGTCGAGCAGCGAGATCCAGCGCCGGCGCGCTTCGTCCCAACGAGCCGAGAGCAGACGGGTGCGGAAACTGATGTTTCGCCGCACTCCGAGCTCCTCGGCGGTCCTCTTGAGATAGTCGAGGATCTCCTCGCGAGGCGAGAAGTAGCGGCTCCAACGGTAGCGTCGTCCGAACGAGAACGAATAGGAGTGATTCGGCGTGTCGACGCCACAGCCGGGATAACGGTTGACGTTCCAGGTGCCGCCGAGCTCGGCATTCTTCTCGACTATTCGATAGCGGATGCCGAGCCGGCCGAGCGCCACCCCGAGCGCAATCGCGCAAACCCCCGCCCCGACGATGAGCACCTCCGCCTGGTCGCGCCGCTCCGGTGCCTCGCCGCCGGGCCATGTCGCCTCCCGCGGGATGATGCCCATTTCCTCGCGGATGAGCGGTGCATAATCGGGCGCCACCGCCTCGCCAAGACATGCGCTGGTCATCCGCTGGATCAGCTCGTCGCCGGGATCGGTGATCACCGGGCTCAGGGAACCGCGCCGCAGCAGGTCGAGTGCCGCTGCCCGCACCTCGGCACAGACATCGTCCGAAAGACCGGCCCTCGGATCGGGAATGAGCCGCACGTCCCGCTTCGGGGAGAACGGGGGTGCAAGCCAGCACATGTCGCCCGTCAAATGAACGAGGCACATGAGCAGGACGCGGATGTCTGCCTCCTCCGCCGCTTGCCCGAGATCCGATGGCGTCTGACCGAATGCCACGTCGATCTGTCCGATGCTGCCGCTGTTCGATAAATACTGAATCACGATTCATGAATCAATATGGCCAATTGAGGCATGTTCCGTTGGCAAACGGGCGCGGTTAACCGAGAAGGCCGCCCAAGGTCCGTCCTCGTCCGCCTCGGGCGATCAGCCAGGCCGCGATGGCAATCCCGATCATGCTCACGATCAGCATCATGACGGCAAGTGCTGCGACATCGCCTTTGAGCCCGGCCTTCATGGCGGAAAGGATGTAGATCGGGAAGGTCGACGTGCCGGGGCGCTGCACGAAGAGCGAAATGATCACGTCGTCGAAGGAGAACGTGAAGGAGAGGAGCAGACCGGCGAGAACAGCCGGAAACATCAATGGCAAGGTGATGTCGATGAAGCTGCGCCAGGGCCGCGCACCGAGATCGGCCGCCGCATGCTCCAGGGTTTCGCCCAATCCCTCGGCGCGGGCTCTGACGATCAGGGCCACGACCGCGACGTTGAACAGGGAATGGCCGATCGACAGGCGGGTGATGCCGTCGAATATGCCGAGGCGGTCAAACCAGATCATCTGCCCGATCGCCGAAACGAGCTCGGGTATACCCAATATGACGAAGATCAGCCCGAGATAGGGCACCGTCCACGCTCCCTTGCGGCGCGCCAGCGCAATGCCGGCGAAGACCCCGAAGGCAACAGCGATCACGGCATTGATGAGGGCCGTCCGAATCGAGACATAGAGCGCGCTCAAGGCCCGGGGATTGTCGATCGCCACGCCATACCAATGCGTCGACCATTCCGTCCAGACATAGAGATTTCGCCCACCGTTGAAGCTGTAGATGATGATCACGATGATCGGCAGGTACAAGAAGACGAAGATCGCCACCATCCAGGCCAGCAGCAGGCGGCGACCAGGATTCGCCGGCTGGCGATTGATCGTCGGCGTCACAGCGGCGCTCCCCGCGCCAGCTTGAGGAGACGCTGCAGGACGAAGAGCACAAAACCGGCAAGGATCAAGACGCCGGCGAGAAGCCCGATCAGCATCACGGCCATGGCCGAGCCAAGCGGCAGATTCTGCGATGCGAGTATCTGCGTGGCAATCAGATTCCCGACCATCAGCCCCTTCGTGCCGCCGAGAATGGTCGGGACGACATAATCGCCGGCGGCGAGGATGAAGGTGAGGACAAGCCCGCCGAGAAGGCCCGGCATGGCGAGCGGCAGGGTGACCTGCAGGAAGGTCCGGAGCGGGCCAGCTCCCAGATCCATGCTCGCCTTTATCAGCGAAGTGTCGATCCGCTCGAGCGCGACATAGATGGGAAGGATCATCACCGGCAGGTAGTTGTAGACGATGCCGAGCTGCACTGCCGCGTTGCTGTCGAGGATCAGCAGCGGCCTG
>Ga0075421_100007943_pt1 | contig 13003 bp, 8 predicted proteins | sample SoiMetdeltSBSDD5_FD_75292 | JGI IMG/M metagenome (GOLD analysis project Ga0075421, IMG submission 75292) | Bulk soil microbial communities from a Populus tree surrounding site in Tennessee, USA - Soil MetaG P. deltoides SBSDD5 | ecosystem: Environmental > Terrestrial > Soil > Tree plantation... | reverse complement strand
TTGACGCCGTTGCCGTGCAGCAGCAGGAAGTCCGAAGCCGCGACGACGTTTGGCGTCGGGATGCTCCCGCCGTTGAAGCTCACGCCGACCGGCAGCCGCCCGCCGCCGAGATCCTTGACCACGCCGATCAGCTCGTCAACCCGGCCGGGCTTGAGGATCGCCTGCTCGTACTTGCGATTGTCGCACTCGTTGGCGATCTCGACCAGCACGTGGCGGTAACCTTTGCCGAGCAGCCAGCGCGTCGCCGTCTCGACGCCGTGGCGGACCGCTGCCTCGTCCCGCAGCCGCTCGTCCTGGCCGAAATAATAGTAGCCGACGATCGGGACCATCCCTAACTCCTCGGCCCGGTCGAGAATGCGCGCCAGCCGCCCGAGGTAATCCGCGCGCAGCGAGCCGTCAGCCTCGAACGCGCTGTTGTGCCAGGGCTGGTCCTGCGAGTAACCCTGCGGGCTGCCGCCCTGCAAGTTGACCGTGAAACTGAGCAGCCCGTGCCGCCGCCACTCCGGCATGGCCGCGACGAACTCGCGTGTGTTCCGCTCGGGGTCCCACCGCCCGGTGTCGGGGTAGTTCCAGAGGCCGCGCGTCTCTGCATTGCGGTCGTCGAAGATGCCCTGCGCCATGCGAGAATTCATGAGCAGCCCTTCGACCTTCATCCCCCGGAAGACGCGCCCCTCGTAGGTCGGCCGCCCGTTGATCAAAAAGCGCTCGCCGTCGATCGCCACGGCGGTGCGCGGCGCGGGGCCGGCCGCCGGCAGGGCCAGCGCGGGCACGAGTCCGAGAAAGTCTCTGCGGTTCATAGCGTCCAGGGGCAGAGAGCGCGGGGCGCGAGCACGGTCGCATATTAATCCCAGACCCCGCGCCCCGCAAGCCACGCAGGCGAAATCCGCCGGCTTTGAGATTCGCGCGGGGCCGTGTTAGGATGCGCCTGATTTGATCGGCCCGCGCTCCGCGGAGAGTTGGCAGAATGGCTATTGCACCGGTCTTGAAAACCGGCGCCCGCAAGGGCTTGGGGGTTCGAGTCCCTCACTCTCCGCCATCATCCCTCTTTCCTTTTTAATTGCAATCACTTACATTTGCGAATAAGCTCTTGGTGTCGATCCAAACTTCCAGGGAAGTCGTAAGGAGCAGGGAATGAACAGGCATTTGTCTCGCTCATTGTTGCTTCTCGTCGCGGCGATGCTCGCCACCGCAAATCTGACCTATGGCCAGACGGCGGAAGTCACCGGGAGGGTGACCGACCGGAACACGGCGGTCGTGCCGGGGACGGAGGTCAGCATCTCGAGCGTCGAAACCGGCGTCAGCCGCAAGGCCGTCACCAACGACGAGGGCTACTACACGATCCCGCTGCTCCAGCCGGGGGCCTACCAGCTGACGGTCAGGAAGGAAGGCTTCAAGCCTGTCGCGCGCGACAACGTGGCGCTCGAAGTCGGGCAGACCGCGCGCCTCGATTTCACGCTCGAGGCCGGCAACGTTAACGAGGTCCTCAACATCGTCGAGCAAAGCCCGCTCCTCTCGCAGGAGACGTCGTCGCTCGGGCAGGTGATTGACGGGAAGAAGATCACGAACATCCCGCTCAACGGGCGCAGCCCTTTCCGCCTCGTGCAGCTCACGCCCGGTGTGCTCGGCTCGAACTCGGCCAACGGGCAATTCGGCGACATCCCGGTGAACACGACGTTCGACTCGAACTTCTCGATCAACGGCGGGCGCAGCCAGTCGAACGAAGTGACGATTGACGGCGTGCCCTCGACCGCCGGGTTCTTCAATCAGATCACGACCATCCCGTCGGTCGAGGCCGCACAGGAATTCAAGGTCGAGAGCAACAACGTCTCGGCGGAGTACGGCCGCTTCGGCGGCGGCATGATCAACGTCTCAACCAGATCGGGCGGCAAAGATCTGCATGGCACGCTCTACGAATTTCTGCGCAACGACGCGTTTGACGCCAACGACTTTTTCAACAACCGCGCGGGCCGCGAAAAGCCGCCGTTTCGCATGAACCAGTTCGGCGGCTCGATTAGCGGCCCGGTCTGGTTGCCGAAGAGAGTCTTTGGCCCGGCAAGCTACGACGGGCGCCATCGCACCTTCTTCTTCGCCGATTACCAAGGCACGCGCTGGCGGCGCGGCGATGTCTTCTTCACCAGCGTGCCGACAGAGCTTGAACGGCGCGGCGATTTCTCGCAGACGCGTGACGCGCAAGGCCGCCTGGTCACGATCTTCGACCCGCTCACCACGCGCGCCAATCCGAACTACAACTCCGGCCAGCCGATCAGCGCGACCAACACGCCCTTCATCCGCACGCCGTTCGCGGGCAACGTCATCCCGCAAGACCGGCTCGATCCGATTGCCCGCGAGATCATCAAGTATTACCCGCTGCCGAACAATCAGGGGCAACAGTTCACCAACATCAACAATTTCGCCAGCAACGCCAAACGCCGGGTGGACGGCGATCAATACAGCGCGCGCGTAGATCATCACTTCAGCGAGAGCTATCGCACCTTCGTCCGCTTCTCGCGCAACGAGAGCGCCCTGACGCAGCCCGATTACTTCAACAACGTCGCCTCGCCCAATCCGGGCGCGGTCGGCACGACGCCGTTCCGCCAACACACCATCGCCAACGATCACACCGTCATGCTCAGTCCGACGACGGTTCTCAACTTTCGTTACGGCTACGCGCGCTGGTTCCAATCGCGCGTGACGCGCAGCTTCGGCTTCGATCAAACCACGCTCGGCTTCCCCGCCGCGCTCGTCGCGCAACAGCAAGTCCCGGTCTTCCCGCTGATCACCGCCGAAGGCTACAGCAATCTTGGCGGGCAGAGCTACTTCCGCAACGGCAACGACACGCACAGCCTGCTCGGCTCGGTGACGAAGCTCGCGGGCAAGCATGCGCTCAAGTTCGGCGGCGACGCGCGGCTGCGCCGGATCAACTTCTTCGACGTCAATGCCGCCGGCGGGACTTACAACTTCACGCGCAGCCTGACCGGAATTGATTCGACCGTGACGGTGTCAAACGCGGGCAACGGCATCGCCGGCCTTCTGCTCGGCGCGGGCGGAGGCGGCTCGACGCCGGTCAACGGCGCGGCCTCGCTGCAAAACTTCTACGTCGCCGGTTACGCGCAGGACGATCTCAAAGTGACGAGCAAGCTGACCTTAAACCTCGGCCTGCGTTACGAAGTCGAAAGCCCCTACACCGAACGCTACGACCGACTCGCGTCGTTCGATCCGCTGCTGCCCAGCCCGGCGCGCAACGCGCAGTTCCCGAACATCACCGGTGGCCTGGTCTACGCTGGCGCCGACGAACGCCACGTCTACGATTGGGATTTGAACAATTGGGGGCCCCGCCTCGGCTTCGCCTACTCGGTGACGCCGAAGACGGTGGTGCGCGGCGGTGGGGGCGTCTTCTTTTCGCCGCTGGAGATGAGCAACAACGCGGTCGGGTTTATTCCCAACCCCGGCTTCAGCGCGTCCACACCCTGGCAGGCGACGACCGGCGGGCGCTTCGTCTTTCGCACGTTGCGCGATCCTTACCCGCAAGGCTTGCTGCAACCGGTTGGCAGCAGTCAGGGTGCGAGCACGTTCATCAGTCAGGGCCTCAATCTCTGGGACCCCGACGCGCGCACGCCTTACGTCATGCAATGGAATCTCAACGTCCAGCGCGAACTGCCGTGGGGCTTGTTGGTGGACGTGGCCTACGCGGGCAATCGCGGCGTCAAGCTGACGCGCGGGCGGGAGCTCAACGCGCTCGACCCGCAATACCTGGCGCTCGGCAACAGCCTGACGCTGACCCAGGCCAACCCATTTCCGCTCGGCGCGGCGGCTGCGGCGACGGTCACACAGCGCCAGTTGCTGCTGCCCTTCCCGCAGTTCACCAGCGTCAACCTGATCAACAACACGGCGGGCAATTCGGTCTATCATGCGCTGCAGGCGAAGGTCGACAAGCGATTTTCCGGCGGCGTCAATTTCCTGCTGGCCTACACCTTCGGCAAGCTGATCTCGGACGTGAACAATCAACTCGCGCCGATCGGTGATCTAACCAACGTCACGGGCGTGCAGAACTTCTACGACCTGCGGGCCGAACGCGCGGTCTCGGAGATGGATCGCACGCACTCGCTCGCCTTCAGCTATGTTGTTGAACTGCCCATCGGGCGGGATCGCAGGTTCTTCGGCAATCTGCGCGGCCTGGCGGGTAAGGTGCTCGAGGGGTGGCAGGTCAACGGGGTCGCGCGCTACGACAGCGGCGTGCCGCTCGCGTTCTCGGCGGCGATCACCGGCGGCGGCAATCGTCCGAACTGGACGGGCGCCAGCGCCAAGCTCGATTCAGACCGACCGCGCGGCGAGCAAATCCTGCGCTGGTTCGACACGGGCGTGCAGCTCAACCCGGCTCTGCCCTGTGCCGCGCCGGCGAACTTCTGCCAACCGCCCGCGTTCAGTTTTGGCAACGCGCCGCGAACGTTCTCCGGCCTCCGCGGCCCGTCATACCGCAACGTTGATTTCTCGCTCATCAAAGTGACGCGAATCAGCGAAACGGTCAATCTGCAATTCCGCTCGGAGTTCTTCAATGTTTTCAATATTGCGAATTTCGCGCTGCCCAACACTAACATCAACAACCAGCAGTATGGCCAGATCACCGCGACCAGCGCGCTGCCGCGCGTGATCCAATTTGCACTCAAGCTCGGGTTCTGAACTTGCGGCAGCGGAGCGCGCCCGTCTGCCAACCGAAGCCTGACGCGACGATGAGCAGCACAATCGTGGAGAGGAAAGATGACGCGGTATGCCTTGACGGTTCTGTTATTGCTTACTTGTCTGCTGCAATTCAGTCCGACGAGGGTGACCGCCGGGGGCAACCCGCAGCCGGCGAAGCGGCCGAACGTGATCGTGGTCTTGATCGATGATGCCGGCTACGCCGACTACTCGAGCTACGGCAACACGCGCGTGCAGACCGAGAACATCGACCGGATGGCCGCCGAGGGCCTCCGCTTCGCCCAGTACTACGTCAACTCGCCGATCTGTTCGCCCTCGCGCACGGCCCTCATGACCGGGCAATACCCGGCCCGTTGGCGCATCACGTCCTATATTGATAACCGGGCGCTGAACATCAAACGCGGGATGGCGCAATTTCTTGATCCGGCGGCGCCCGTGCTCGCGCGCTTCCTCAAAGGCGCGGGCTATCGCACCGGCCACTTCGGCAAATGGCACCTCGGCGGCGGGCGCGACGTCGGCGAAGCGCCGCTCCTCTCCGCTTACGGCTTCGACGCCTCGCTCACGCAATTCGAGGGGTTGGGAGATCGCATCCTACCGATCTTCGACCCGCACGATGGCACGCCCGCGCGCAAGGCAGCGCTCGGCTTGGCCAGCGAGCAGCTTGACCGTGGGAAGATCACCTGGTTAGACCGTTGCCAGGTGACGCGCGCCTTTGTTGATCGCACGCTCGCCTTCATCAAACAGGCCGAGGCTGAAGGGAAGCCGTTTTATGTTAACCTCTGGCCGGATGATGTTCACTCGCCCTTCTTCCCGCCGCCGGGCACGCGCGGCGACGGCAGCAAGCACGCGCTCTATGACGCGGTGCTCAAGAACATGGACGATCAACTCGGCCCGCTCTTTGACTACGTGCGCGGCAACCCAAAGCTGCGCGACAACACGCTCATCCTGATCACCAACGACAACGGTCCCGAACCAGGCGCGGGGTCAGCCGGTGAGTTTCGCGGGATGAAAGGTACGCTTTACGAAGGCGGCATCCGTGCGCCGCTCATCGTCTGGGGGCCGGGCTTGATCCCGGCGGCGAAACGCGGCGCGTGGGACAGAACGACAGTGCTCTCGTCCGTCGACCTCATGCCCTCATTGCTCAAGATTGCGCGGGTCAGTGCTCCACCGGAGGCGAATTTCGACGGCCTGGATCTGAGCGCGGGCCTGCTGGGCAAGGAGGCCGGCGTGCGCGACAAACCGCTTTTCTGGAAGCGACCGCCCGACCGGCCCGGCCCGCCGGACGACCGCTGGCCAGACCTCGCCGTGCGCGCCGGAGAATGGAAACTGCTCATCAATGAAGACGGTTCCAGCCCGCAGCTCTATAACGTATTGAAGGGACCGTCGGAGTCCACCAACCTCGCCGCACAACACCCGGAAGTGGTTCAGTGGCTCAGCAAGTCTGCGCTCGCTTGGAACAGGACGCTACCCAAGTAACCAACCCCACGGATGAATCCGGGGGCTTCCTTTTGGTGGCAGATGGGGAAACAGGTTTTCGATGTCTGTATCGTCGGCAGCGGCCCCGGCGGCGGCATAGCCACTTACGCGCTGGCCAAGGCCGGATTGAAAGTCGCGTTGGTGGAGGCGGGGCGACGCTTGCAGCCGGGAGTTGATTATGGGCTGCACACCTGGCCTTACGAGGCGCTCGAACTCCGCCGCGCCGGACAGCCGCTGCCTGGGCTGCGCAGCGAGCGGAACCATTTCACGCCGGTAGGCGACCGACCACACCACGGCTGGCTGAAAGCATTGGGCGGCCGTTCGCTCTGCTGGGCCGGTCACTCCTTGCGCTTCGGCCCGCTTGACTTCAAGCCTTGGCCGATCAGCTACGAAGAAGTCGCGCCGTATTACAGCCGCGCCGAGCGGTTTATGGGTGTCTCTGGATTCAAGGACGGACTGTGGAATTTGCCCGACGGCGAGTACCAGAAAGGCGTGCCGATGCGCTGTCCCGAATCGGCGTTGAAGCGCGGCGTGGAGGAGCTCAAAGCTCAAGGGCGCAAGATGGAATTCATTGCGCTGCGCAAGGCGATCCTCACCGAGCAGCACGAATCGAAGCGTCCGGTCTGCCATTACTGCGGCCAGTGCATGCAGGGCTGCGACGTTGATGCCAAATACACCTCGGCCAATACGCCAATCCCGCTCGCGATGAAGACCGGCAACCTGATGCTCTTCACCGAAGCGTTCATGACCCGCATCCTCATGGACAAGGAGGGGCGGCGCGTGGCGGGCATCGAATACACGGCGCCTGACGGCAAGGTCGAGCGGGTCGAGGCCAAAGCGCTCGTGCTGGCGTGCAGCGCGGTCGAGACGGCGCGCCACCTGCTGCTCAACAAGACAAACGAATTCCCGAACGGGCTGGCGAACAACAACGGACAGGTCGGGCGGCATCTGACCAGCCATTTCGGGCTCACGGTCTACGGCTACTTTCCCGACCTGAAGAACCGCGATGCCTCCAACGACGACGGCACGGATTATTACCACAGCCTGCTGACGGGGCTTTACTGGGACAAACCCAATTCAAACTTTGAAGGTACATATCAGGTGCAGTGCGGCGCGGGGATGCGGCTGACGCCGAGTTCATCGGTCGTCTACGGTTTGGGAATATTCGGGAAGATGCCCGGTTTCGGCGCGGGGCTGAAGCGCGAATTACGCGAGAAGAACGCCGGCTCAGTGGCCATGAATATGCAAGGCTCACTGCTCGTTTCAGGGCAGAAGTTCATGGACCTGGACCCGAACCGGAAAGACCGCTTCGGCCTCAACCTGTCGCGCCTACACTTGCACTACGAGCCGAGCGACGTGGCCATGGCGCAGGACTGCGTGGCGACGTGCGAAGAGGTCATCCGCGCGGGCGGCGGCGAAGTGGTCTCAAGCTTCAGCCGCGTGACGGCGGACGACCTGGTGATTGACGGCAACCATTGGGTCGGCTCGACGAGGATGGGCGGGGATGCGAAAACTTCGGTCGTCAACAGCTTGTGCCAGAGCCACGAAATCCTCAACCTTTTCATCGGCGACGCCTCGGTGTTTACGACTTACCCGGAGAAGAATCCGACGCTGACCAACATCGCGCTCTCGTGGCGGATGAGCGAGCGGCTGGCAGAGAAATTTAGGCGCGGTGAAATTTAGTGAACTCTTTGCTCGATAGTCCCACCGCGTCACAATGTCCAGCGGCAGGCATTGAAGTCAGCGAGAGGGGATGCTTCTCTGTGAGCGACGAGTCTCAGAGCGCCAGCGATCAGAAGGCGGCCATAGCCCCGATGCTCTCGGTTCGAAACGGGATGAGGGCGATCGAGTTTTACAGGACGGCGTTCGGGGTCGAGGAACTATTCCGCGTCGACGACGAGAGTGGAGCGGTGGTCGCTCGGTTGTCGGTTGGGGGAGCCGAATTTTGGCTCGCTGACGGGTCTCCAGAGCACTGGAATTTCAGCCCTGAGTCTCTTGGCGGTGGTTCGGTGCGGATGCTTATGATCGTGAGAGATCCGGATGCCGCTTTCGAACGAGCCGTGACAGCAGAAGCCGCCGTCGTCTGGCCCGTCAGCGACCAGCACGGTTGGCGTTCAGGACGGATTGTCGATCCGTTCGGACACCATTGGGAAATCGGTACGCCTTTGGCTGATGGCTCTTGAGCTTCGGTGCGAAGCCGTGAGTCGTTCCTTGCATTCCGGCCCTTCTTCTCACATCGGCGATTGGGCATGATGCGTCGTCTCGTTAAAAATGAGAGGCTTGATTTGCTGCTCAAATTCATCGGGGAAGAGGATTCCTCGGATGACTTCGCGGACCTTGCCTTGCCGGTCAATGACCACTGTCATGGGAAGCACATCCCCTTTATCAAACCGAGCCTTCGTCTCCTCGCTGCCCATGACGACCGGGTAATTGACTTTGATGCTCTCGGTGAATTCTCGCACCTCGGCCAATTCCTCCGGCGGGTAAGTGATGCCGATGACTTGAAGGCCCCGGCTCTTGTATTGCCGCTGCCACTTGACCAAGTCAGGCATTTCGGCCCGGCAGGGCGCGCACCACGTCGCCCAAAAGTTAAGGAGCACCACCTTCCCTTTGTAATCGCTCAGCCGAAGAGTCCTCCCATTAATATCTTTGAGCACTAACTGATGAGAAGAAGGATTCCCTTCTTGACCCGAGGCGAGCAAGGAGAAGGCCGTTAATAGTATTGCCGTGCTAGCGGCTCTTACCATGGGAACCCCCCTTCAGTACAAGAATCTCACCCCAACAATCACTCCCCGCTCGGTACGGAGCACCTGGGGCCCAGTATTTCTCGCCACCGGAAGGAGCACACTCCCCTCGATGACGAATCTCGGATGCACGGCGTATTGAATCCCTGGCGCAAGGTAAAACTCGGTCGAGTGACTCCCCGGCACCGGTCCCCCATTTACCCGCCCGGTGCCGCGGTGGATGAAGCTTGTCTCCAGGATGGCGAAGACCTCCCCGCCCGGCCGGTCGTATTTCAGCGGGAAGAGCACATATTCGAGGTCGGTGTTGATGCGAAGTTCGTGCCCCATGCGAAAGCCATCACGCTCGGAGCGAAAGACGCCTTCGATATTCGCCCCGAAGATGACTCTCCCCTTCGCTTGAGAGTAGTTGAGGTCGACGTGCGGAGAGAGGCCGCCGCTGATGGGGGTGAGCTGCTCGCGGACGAAGGCCGGGGCCTGGACTTGCCCCAGGGTCGGGGCCTCGTTACTTCCGGTCGGAAGCTCGAGGCCGAAGCGCACCGCCGCCTGGCGGTCGCCCCACTCCTCGACTTGCCGGAAGAATCGGTATTTCCCCGAGACCGTGATATTGCCCGTCCCTTCGCTGCTGCCAGCGACGACACCGTTTCTGAACGAAACCCGGGTCAACGGGATTTCCCCCTCCACCTGAAGTTTCGTCGTCGGGGTGTAAGAAAAGCTCAGCAAGAGAATGTGGCGGTCGACTTTGAGCCCGCCGAGCTGCTGCCTTGTATAAATGTAGCGTGGCACGAAGGCACCACCTCGGTATACCGTCAGCCCCGGACCGGTCGTCCGAATCGGCGCGACCGGCGCGGGCGGGCCGCCTAACGGTTCGCCGATGGCGACGTCCACACTTTCTCCTGTGGCAGGTGTCTCTGCCCTCTGATCTCGTGTCTGCTCGGGTTTGCCCGCCGGAATGATGGAGATGACCTCACGAGAGTCTTTCCCCTGACCCGCTGTTTTCCAACCGCCCGTGACTTCCGTCGCCGTGTCCGGTGTCGCGTCGGAGGGCGTTTGAAAAGCAGGCTCTCCTTCCAAGGCAAAGCGCTGCCCCGACTTTTCTGCCACCAACCACGGGCCGGCGGCATCTCGTCCGAGTTTCCCTGAGACCGTAATCTTTGCGGAGGCGAGCGCATAGCCGGCCTTTTTCAACGCCTCCCTCAAGGCCGAAAATGAGACCGGCTTATCGGCCTTCGGCGTGAACTCGCCGATGCCGTTTTTGATGTCAGTGATTTTTATCTCCGTCAGTTTTGGTGCGAAGTTTAGACGGCTCACGGCCTTCTGAATGTTAAACACTCAGTTGCCGCAGAGGTAGCCGTCGATCTTCATCTCGACGCGTTTCACTTGTCCGAGGCCGGTGCCCGCGCCGACGAGTAAGAAGACAATGACGCCGAGCGCCATAGCAGAAAGGCTCTTCATCGCAAATGCTCCTCTAGGCATGGTGACAGTTCGCGTGGCGAGCGGGGCGGAGACATTTCGTCCCTACCCCACTCGCCTCTGCCCGCATGGTGCTCACTGAACCTGATGAGCCGCGCAGCACGCCTCACCGGTGCAGCAGCTTGCGTCGACCACGCAGCAGCGCTTAACGAACTCGGCACCATTAGCCGCGGTCACGAACCCGGCGAGCCCGAGGACGAGGGCGATGGCGAAAGTTCTGATGGTTTTCATCAACGTGTCTCCTGATCAAGATAGAGTTTGTCCGGAGGCCAGTGCTCTTCGCACTGGCGCTTTTGAAAGTGCGGATGAGAAACTCTTTTTAAATCAGGAAGACACAGCAGCGGAGGTGCGTGCCGCCACGGTCAGGGAGGCGCACCCATCTGTCGGGGAGCTTTGCCGGAGGCCCGCCCTCCAGAGTGAAGTCTCTCTGGCTCGAGGCCGGAGTCATGAGCGCACCGTCTGAGATGCGCACCTTACGGCTCACCTCGGCCGAGTAGGCTTCGAGCGAGCAGCACGCGAGCGACTGTATTGAAGTGAATTCTGGCCCGACGGCCGTTGTCTCGGAGGATATGTCTTCCCCGCCCGTTTGGGATTGGCAGCAGTCGCCTCCGGCCGTCATCGAGCAATGGCTTGGGGCGTCAGTCACCGCCAGGGCCATGGCGCAACCCGTCAGGCAGTTTAAGCCGCCACTCCAGAGCAGTAAGAAGAGTGCTCCTAAGGGCTCCAAACGTTTCCACTTGTTTAGCAACGGCAAGATCACGGGCTCATCATACTACAGAGAGGAAGAAGGTCTATAGCTTTTTGCCTCTGCCAAGTCATTAGCGGATCCTTCTCGCCATAAGCTTGGGAAATTGGACGCTCGCCGTGGATGCGTTCTCGGTCACATCTATCCGCCGCGCTTCGCATTTGGGCAACCGCTTGCCGTCGGTTCGGGCGCGCGAGGCGCGGGCTGTGCCCCGACGCGCCCGAGCCGCAGTGGGTTCTAGCCGACTTGATGATCCGGCGCGGCACTCAACGGCACTGACAGGCGTTGTTGGTCACGTCCCTGTCGTTAATCAGTAAGGCCGGGCCCAGCGGGGACGTTCTGACCGTCGCCTCGCCCGTGTTCAGCGGGGCAATCGGGCAGCGGTTGATGGCGGCCAACACCCTCCCATCCCGCAGCTCGACGAGACATCCCTTCCTGATCACCTGGGCCGTCCCGGTCAAAGTGAATCCCTGGGGCCCGCACCTGATGAACTGATATTCTCCGGTGAGGGAGTTGAATTGGAGCAGGTCGCCGGTGCGGTCATCCTGTAAACAGAAGTCGATCCGGTAAATCTCATAAACGGCGCCGTTCGAGAGTGAGACTACGAATAGGTTGCCGTTCGGCCCGGCCTGGATGTCGGTGCCGACCCCGAAGTCCCGGCCGACAAGCAGACTCTCGCTCTCGGTGATGTCGAACTTATCCACGTTGTCCGCCACGCGGTCTTGCAGCCGTGGGTCATTGAGGGCGAGCCCCCGACGGTCACCAGCCAGGTCAAAGTGGAAGAGGTAACCGCCGGCCAAGGTCGGGCGGGAGGCTCCCACAAAGAGGTCGCCTTCGTATTGCGGTCCGAGTGCCCGGCCGCCCATAAAACCGATGCCGGCCGGGGCGACGGCGTACTTCCAGCTGAACTCCGGATCCACGTATCGCGAACCCGACAGCACGAACAGGCGCGAAAGGGCCTCCTGGGGGCTGTCGGCGATGAGGGTCGGAGGCCAACGCACCTGCTGCAGCCCCCCGGCCCGGCCGACCTCGATTTCTTTGAACTGGGCGACACGCTCGGCTGGGCCCATCGTCTGTACCCAGCCGAAGTTGGCACCCGGGTCGACCCGGTTGATCTCGTCAAAGCTGTCGTCGCCGTTGTCCTGGTACCAGAGGAAGCCCGAGGCAGGGTCGACTGCCATGCCAAAACTGTTGCGGACTCCGTACGCGAAAATCTTCTGGACGTTGGCCCCGACCCCGCCTCCCATCCTTGACCCGGCGGCGAAAAACGGATTGTCGGTCGGGGTAGTCCCGTCAGGGTTGAGGCGGAGGACGACCCCGGTCAGGTGAGCATCGTCCGGCTCCGGCCCCCCGAACTGATCGTCGGGCGTCGGACCTGACTGGTTATTCTGCAGAAGACCCCGGCGACCGTTATCGCCGATGATGACGTAGAGCTTGCCGTCACGCCCGAACCGGATGACGCCGCCGTTGTGGTTGCCGCGCGCTGGTTGCCCGGCGTCGGCCTGGAAGGCGCGCAGCCTGATGATGTTCTGATCGAGCGTGAGCGTCGAGCCGTCCCATCTGAACCGGTCGACGCGGTTCCCGAGCAGCGGCACCGCGGCCAAGTCATCGACGTCCGCCCCGGTCGTGCTCTCGGTCCAGTAGAGGTAGACGTAGGGGGCGGCGGGAAAGTCCGGGTGGAGGGCGATCCCGAGCAGACCCCGCTCGGAAGCGAAATTGACCCCCAAGTCCACGGCCGTGCCCTGAACAACCCCATTGACCACCCTCTGGACTTTGCCGGTGTCCTTCTCCAGCACGAGCATCTCATCGTCGCCAGTGAAGGCCACGGCGATCGGTGTGACTAAGCCGCCCACCGCCGTCCGCACGGCTAAAT
>Ga0075421_100007942_pt1 | contig 13004 bp, 13 predicted proteins | sample SoiMetdeltSBSDD5_FD_75292 | JGI IMG/M metagenome (GOLD analysis project Ga0075421, IMG submission 75292) | Bulk soil microbial communities from a Populus tree surrounding site in Tennessee, USA - Soil MetaG P. deltoides SBSDD5 | ecosystem: Environmental > Terrestrial > Soil > Tree plantation... | reverse complement strand
TCATGGCGAACATCTTCGCCAGGCCGCCTTCAGGGGTCCAGTTCGCGAGCCCGATCCGCCCGCCCGGCTTGACGACCCGCGCCAGCTCTCGCGCCGTGGCCTCGTGGTCGGGCGAGAACATCACGCCGCAGGTCGACGAGACGGCGTCGAAGGACGCGTCCGGGACATCGATGTTCTCGCAGTCGCCGACGCGGTAGTCGATGTCCAGGCCCTGCTCCTGGGCCCGTTGCTTGGCGGTCTCGATCAGGGCGGGTGCGAGGTCGATCCCCGTCACGTCCGCGCCTCGCTTTGCCGCCAGCTCGGCCATCGCACCGGTGCCGCAGGCGAGGTCGAGCCAGGCGACGCCGTCCGCCGGCGCAAGCCGGTCGAGCACGAGCTCGTGCAGGTCGGTCAGCGTCTCCGTGATGTTCTGGTAGGGCCCGTTGCCCCACATCGCGCTCTGCTTCGACTTCAACTCTTCAAATGCCATCTGCCCTCCTTGGCCCCCGCGCGGAGCAGCATACTTCGATGGCCGTGGGCGATCTGTTCTCAGACGCGGCGAACGAACGGCTGCCGGAGACTGCGCCGCTCGCGCTGCGGATGCGCCCGCAGCGGCTCGAGGACTTCGTCGGCCAGGAGCAGATCCTCGGCGAGCACTCGGCGCTGCGGCTGGCGATCGCCGAGGACCGCGTCGGCTCGTCGATCCTCTACGGGCCGCCCGGAAGCGGAAAGACCACGCTCGCGAGGGTCATCGCGCGGACGACAGGCGCCTACTTCGAGGAGCTCTCCGCCGTCTCGGCGACGGTCGCCCAGGTGCGCGAAGTGATCGCCGGCGCGCGTGAGCGGCTGGGCGCACATGGGCAGCGGACGATCCTCTTCCTGGACGAGATCCACCGGTTCAACAAGGCCCAGCAGGATGCGCTCCTGCCTGCGGTCGAGGAGGGCGTGCTGACGCTGATCGGGGCGACGACGGAGAACCCGTACTTCGAGGTCAACTCGGCTCTGCTTTCACGGACTCAGATCTACGAGCTGGAGCCGCTGTCCGAGGACGAGCTGGCTCTGATCGTCCGTCGTGGCGCGGCTGAGATCGGCGCCGAGGTCTCCGACGAGATCGTCGAGCTGATCGCCGGCAGAGCGGGAGGCGACGCCCGGAACGCACTCAACATCGTCGAGCTCGCGTCCCAAACGGCCACGGCCGAGGGACAGCCCCTCGGACCTGTCCACGTTGAAGATGCCGCGCGGAAGCGGCCGCTCGTCTACGACAAGGGCGGCGACGCGCACTACGACTTCATCTCGGCCTTCATCAAGTCGATGCGAGGCTCGGATCCCGACGCCTCGGTCTACTACCTCGCGGCGATGCTCGAGGGCGGCGAGGATCCCCGGTTCATCGCCCGCCGGATGATCGTGCTCGCCTCCGAGGACATCGGCCTCGCCGATCCGCAAGCCCTCGTCGTGGCGGTCGCATCGGCGCAGGCCGTCGAGCACGTCGGGCTCCCGGAGGCCCGGCTCAACCTCGCCGAGGCCGCGATCTACCTCGCGCTCGCGCCGAAGTCGAACGCCGTCATCAAGGCGCTCGGCGAAGCGGCGAAGGACGTGCGCGAGCTCGGCCATACGCGACCGCCCGACGAGCTCCGGGACACGCACTACTACGGCGCGAAGAAGCTCGGTCGCGGGAAGGGCTACGTCTATCCGCACTCCGATCCCCGCGGCTTCGAGGTCGATCACCTGCCCGAGCCGCTGAAGGGCAGGAAGTACTATCGACCGTCGGAATCAAGCCAGGAAGGGGGAAACGATGGCGACTGAGAAGACAGCACGGGCCACGTGGGAGGGCGACCTGATGAGCGGGTCTGGTCACGTCTCGACCGGAACCGGCTCGGTTGATGCCGACATGACTTGGTCGGCGCGAGCGGAGGACGTCGAGGGGCCGAGCCCGGAGGAGCTAATCGCGGCTGCCCACGCGACCTGCGTCTCGATGGCGCTCTCGCACGCGCTGGCCGAGCAGGGCAACGCACCGACGCGCCTCGAAACGGAGGCGACCGCCACCTTCGACAAGACGGACGAGGGATTCCGGCTGACGACGATCAAGCTCTCGATCGACGGCGAGGTCGAGGGAATCGACGGTGTGGCGTTCCTCGAGGCGGCCGAGGCGGCGAAGGACAATTGCCCGGTCTCGAAGGCTCTCGAGGGCAACGTCGACCTCTCCGTCGAAGTGACGCTGTCTAGTCCGAGCCCTTCTCGATCCGGGTAGCGGCGAACTCGCCGAACTCGCCCCCGAGCGACCGATAGCCGGCCGCCGCTTTCTCGACGTCGTACGCAGTCCGACGAAACTCGAAGTCGCCGCCCCACGTCGCCCAGGCGGCGCGAACGTCGCCGTCGAGCGGCATCCCGACGCTGCCCGGATTGAGGAGGTGCGTGCCGTCGGGGCCAGGTCGCCGGAACTGCTGATGGCTATGGCCGAAGACAACGGTCTTGTCGCGCACCCCGTCGAGGAGCCGCTCGTCGTCGTCCTCGCGGGTCGGATGGAAGCTGTCGACGTCGGAGAGCGGCGAGCCGTGGACGTAGAGGATCCCATCGAGCTCGGCCTGTGTCGGTAGGCCGTACAGCCAGTCGACGAGCTCCTCGTCGTAGGAGCCCTTGAACATGTCGTACACCTCCATGACCTCGGGCCGGTCCTCGGGCGGCTCGCGGAGCCAGCGCTCGCCGTTGCCGCGGATCCACGTCGCGTTCGGAAGCTCCTTCAGCCGGGCGAGCGTCTCCTCCGGCCAGGGGCTCGGAGTGCCGTAGTCGCCCCCGAGCAGCCAGCGGTCGATGTCGAGCGTGCCCGCCTCGTCGAGCACTCGCTCGAGTGCCGGCAAGTTCCCGTGGATGTCGTACAAGACGCCGAGCACGAACGCGATAGTACGACCTTGACCTCGATGCCCCGAAGCGAGAGGCTGCAGGCTGTGAGCGCCGACCCCTCCGAGGGCGCGATCCGGGTGTTGCTCGCCGACGACGACGAGGCATTCCTCGAGCATCTCCGCGCACTGATCGAGCGCCAGCGAAACCTCAGCGTGGTCGGCACGGCGACGAACGGGCTGGCAGCGATCGAGCTCGCGGACGAGCTCGGGCCGGACGCCGCAGTTCTCGACCTCCACATGCCGCTCCTCGACGGCGTGAGCGCATGCGCGAGGCTCCGTCGCGACCACCCCAGCCTCTGCCTGGTCGCGCTCACGGGCGACGAAGCGCCTGAGCTCCACCGCGCGGCCAGAGAGTCGGGCGCTGACGACGTGCTGCTCAAGTCGCAGCTCGTGGACGGGCTCCTCGAACGGTTGACGGCAGCTCGCGCGACGGTCTAGCTCTCGAACCGAACTCGGTCGACGTGCGAATCAGCACGGAACCGACCAAAGGAGACTCTCCATGCGCTTCATCCCGACGAAGTTCCATGCGCCGCTCGACTACATCGTGGGCGTGGCGCTCATCGCAGCGCCGTGGATCTTTCAGTTCTCGGACGTGACTGCCGCGGCTGTCGTCTCGATCGTCCTCGGCATCGGCCTGATCGCCTACAGCCTGCTCACGGACTACGAGCTCGGCGTCTGGAAGGTCGCGCCGATGGCCGTGCACAACCTGATCGACGTCATCGCGGGCGCGTTCCTCGCCGCATCCCCGTGGATCTTCGGCTTCGCGGACGAGTCGGCCAACGTCTGGCTGCCCCATGTGGTCGTCGGCCTCGCGGCCGTCTTCCTCGGCCTCGCCACCGTCCAGCGCGGGGGCTACTCCTACCGCAAGACCCGCCCCACGACGGCGACTGGCTAGGCCTTCACGAGCGCGCGGCGGTTCACGTCCGCCGCGCGCTTGGCGTACCCTCCGAGTCGGTGGACCGGAAGGGTTTCCTCGTTCGCACCGGGCTCGCCCTCGCCGCGGGCGGCGTCTCGTGGCGAGCCGCCGAGGAGTGGGTCGCCGAAGCGAAGCCGCTCGCGCCGGGCGCCCTCAGCTCGATTCGCGACGAGTTCCAGCTCGATCCGACTCTCCTGCACTTCGGCCTGCTCTACTTGACGTCGCACCCGACCTCCGTGCGCGACGCGATCAAGGCGCACCGAGGAGGCCTCGACCGGAACCCTGTTCGCTACATCCAGGACAACAGCGCGCAGGCGGAAGCGCGAGTGCTCGCCGCAGCCGCGGAGTACCTGGGTGCCAGCACGTCCGACATCGCGCTCACGGACTCGACGACGATGGGGCTCGGCCTGCTGTACAACGGAATCGACCTGCGCGCCGGCCAGGAAGCGCTCACCACCGAGCACGACTTCTTCGCCACGCACGAGTCGCTGCAACTGAAATCGGAGCGCAGCGGGGCGACTGTGCGGCGGGTCCGTCTCTACCAGGAGCCCGAAAACGCCTCCGAGGACGCGATCGTCGACACCCTCCTTGGCGCGATCGCCGCCAATACCCGAGTGGTCGCGATCACCTGGGTTCACTCGAGCAGCGGCGTCAAGCTTCCTGTCCGCCGCATTGCCGACGGCCTTCGCGAGATCAACGCCGGACGCGAAGGCGGTGAACGCGTCCTCCTCTGCGTGGACGGCGTGCACGGGATCGGCGTCGAGAACGTGACGATGCCGAGCCTCGGCTGTGACTTCTTCGTCGCCGGATCCCACAAATGGCTGTTCGGGCCTCGGGGCACCGGCTTCGTCTGGGGCGACCCGACCGCGTGGCCGTACGCCGGCCCGACGATCCCGTCGTTCAGCGGCGGCGGCTACGGCCGGACGAACACACCGGGGGGCTTCCACTCCTTCGAGCATCGCTGGGCACTGGGCGAGGCCTTCCGCTTCCATCTCGGGCTCGACAAGGCGAACGTCGAGGCGCACATCCACGCACTTGCCCGTCGATTGAAGAAGGGCCTCGCCGGGATGGAGCATGTGACACTGAAGACGCCGCTCGCCGACTCCCTGTCAGCCGGGATCGTCTGCTTCATGGTCGACGGCATGTCCGCTTCGGGAGTCGTGACGGCGCTTCGCAACCGACGGATCATCGCCACCACCACGCCGTACAGCCCGTCGTACGCGCGGCTCGCGCCCGGTTTGGTGAACACCGAGACCGAGGTGGACAAGGTCCTCGACGCGGTCGAGTCGCTAGGACCCTGACCTGGCTCCGCTCGCAGCGAGAGTGTCAGGGCCCGCTAGTCGCTGTTGCCGGTCGTTCCTGCTATTGAGCACATTCGTCAAGGGTGTTACCCTCGAGTAGTCGGTGAAGAGAACGGGAAGTCACCCGATCCTCTTGGCTGCGGTGGCCGGGGCTGGCGTCGCGCTGCTCGCTGGGGTGCTTGGGGCGGGGGCAAGCGCCCAGCCCAACTCGTCCCCCCACTCGAGGGGCTTCGTGCTCACGATCCTCGACCGCCTCGGTGAAGGGAGTAACCCGCAGGCAGACACGTCGGTCGAGCTCGGGTCCGATGGCCGCGCTCTCATCTCCTACTACGACGGCGAGAACGGCGACCTCAAGGTTGCGCATTGCCGAAACGTCGTTTGCAGAGGCGCAAGGATCGCCGTGGTCGACCAGGAAGGTGACGTCGGCCGTTGGAGTTCCGTCGCGATCGGCGCCGACGGGCTTGGTCTGATCAGCTACTACGACGCCACGAACGCCGCTCTGAAGGTCGCGCATTGCCAGAACGTTGCTTGCTCCATTGCCGCGACGGCGACCATTGACTCCGAGGGCGGCCCCTCCTCGATTGCGGTCGGCGTTGACGGACGCGGCCTCATCGCGTTCGTGGCAAACGACGCCTTGAAGGTCGCCCATTGCTCGGACGTCGCCTGCTCGACCGCGACTCTGGCCACGATCGATGTCGTCCAGGGAGAGACTCATCCATCGATCGCGATCGGCGCGGACGGCCTCGGCCTGATCAGCTACTCCAACCGCGCGGAGGACAATCCCCGCCTCGACGTCGCCCACTGCCTGGACATGGCCTGTTCGGCAGCGACGATCGCGACACCCTGGCTATGTTTTTGCGAGCTGACTACATCGATCGCCATCGGCAGCGACGGGCTCGGGCTGATCAGTACCGCCGACATCGACAGCAATCTCGCTGTAGTGCACTGCTCGAACCTCGATTGCTCGGCCGGGACAGCGACGTACGTCGGCCTCTCCCTCGTCCGAGCCGGCTCGATCGCGGTCGGCGCCGACGGATTTGGCCTGGTTTCCTCGATCATCGGCGACGGACCGGGCCTCCACGTCACACATTGCGAGGACGTCGCGTGCAGTACGGCGACGAACACGTCCGTCGACCCCAGCGCCTCGACCGAGGGATACACGTCGATCTCGATCGGAGCGGATGCGCGTCCGCTCATCAGCTACTACCAGGACAGCGACCTCAAGGTCGCGTACTGCTCGCGCCCTTCCTGCGAGCCGCGGGGCTGACTTTCGTCCCTCCGGGGGACGCGACCGTAAATCAGGGGTCGGCAGCTCGACGGACGCGAGATAATTCAGCCGCGTGTTAGCTACGCTGGACCCCGCAGCACTAACGCGGCGAGGTAGCTCAGTTGGTAGAGCACACGGCTGAAAACCGTGGTGTCGCCGGTTCGATTCCGGCCCTCGCCACCTAGAACTCGAACGACTTGCACAGACGGGCGATCCGCCCTCACGCGTAGGCCATCGAGTGTCGCTTCGTGGCCGGAGCCGGGCTTTGCCCGAGCGCAGGCCGGGTGGTGCCCCAGTTGGGACGCGAGAGGGGCAGGCCCGTTGGTCTGCCGGCTCCTCCGATGTGTGCTTTCCGCCGCCGAAAGTCGCAGACTTTCGGCGGAACGTCAGCGCGAAGCGCTAGACGACGAAGGCTCGACGCCAGCGCTTCACGATCAAGTACTGCACGTAGATGATCACCGCGGTGATCAGGAACATCGTCAGCGTCGCAGCCGCCGCGTAGCCGTACCGGAGGTACTCGAAGCCGTTGCGGTAGATGAAGAGCGGCAGGTACGTCGTGGCGTACGGCGCCGGGCCACCCTCGGTGACGATCAGCGCCGGCACGAAGTTCGCCTGGAACGAGAAGATCGTGTCGCGGAACATCAGCAGCAGCAGCGTCGGGGCCATCAACGGCAGCGTGAGGCGCCAGAACATGTAGGTCGGACGCGCGCCCTCGATGTCGCCCAGCTCGTAGAGCTCGCCCGGCACGCCCTGCCGCGTCGCCATGGCGACGATGAACCCTTCACCGATCGTGAAGAGGCTCATGATGATCACTGCCCACTGCGCTGCCCTCGGGTCCGTGAGCCAGGAGGGCGTCGGCCCCCCGATCGCCTCGAGAGCAAGGTTCAGCGGGCCGTACAGCGGGTTGAAGATCCAGAGCCAGAGCAGCGCGTACGCGACATCCGGAACGACCGTGGGCAGATACCCGGACGTCCGATACGCCGCAACCCCGCGGAAACGCTTCCACAGAAGCAGCGACAGGATGAGCGCGCCGAGCAGGCGAAGCGGCACCGCGAACAGGATGAACATCAGCGAGTTCCGCATCGCAGTCCAGAAGATCTCGTCCTCCCAGAGCTCGCGGAAGTTGTCGAGGCCGATGAACTCCGGCGACCTGATCAGGTCGTACTCGGTGAGAGCGAGGCCGAACGTGATCACGGCCGGAAACGCGATCAACGCCGCGAGACCGAGCACGTACGGCGCGAGCATGACCGCGTACTCGCGCCGCTCGGTCCGCCGCAGCATCCTTAGCCGAGCCCCTCGCCGGTCGTAGCGTCGAAGAAGTACGCATGAGCGAGGTCGGCGCTCACACGAACCGTGTCGCCGGCCTCCGGACGTCGATGTGACGGGACGCGCGCGATGAGCGACTCCCCGTCCGCCACGAGATGCAAGAAGGTCTCGCTGCCGGCGACCTCGAGGACCTGCACGTGAGCGCGCTCCCCTCGACTCCGCGTGACGCGGACGTGCTCCGGCCGCACGCCGACCTCGATCTCCCGCCGGCCGAGCCGGCGCTCCTCGGGAGCAGGCGAGAAGACGAACGGGCCGGCCCGAAGGACGCCGTCCTCGAATCGCCCGCGGAACAGGTTCATCGCCGGGCTCCCAACGAAGCGCGCGACGAAGCGGTTCGCCGGCCGCCGGTAGATCTCGTCCGGGAGCCCGAGCTGCTGGAGCTCACCGTCCCTGAGGACGGCGACACGATCGCCGAGCGTCAAGGCTTCGACTTGATCGTGCGTGACGTAGACCATCGTCCCCCCGACTCGCTGATGGAGCTCCTTCAGCTCCGCGCGCATGTACACACGCAGCTGAGCGTCGAGGTTGGACAGCGGCTCGTCGAGGAGAAAGACGTCCGGCTCACGCACGAGCGCCCGGGCGAGCGCCACGCGCTGGCGTTCGCCACCGGACAGCTCATGCGGCCTGCGCTCGAGGAACTCGCCGCAGCCGACGGTCTTTGCCGCCGACTCGACTTTCGCCCGCGTCTCCCCCCGCGGCACACGCCTCGCGCGCAACCCGAAGCCGATGTTCTCGGCGACCGTCAGGTGCGGGAAGAGGGCATAGCTCTGGAACACCATCGAGACGTTCCGGTCAGCAGGCGGGACGTCGGTCACGTCGCGCCCGCCGATGTGAATCGACCCCTCGGTGACGTCCTCCAGCCCGGCGGCGAGCCGGAGCGCACTGCTCTTCCCCGAGCCCGAAGGCCCCACGAGCACCATCAGCTCGTCCGGCTCCACGTCGAGGTCGAGGCCGCGGAGCGCCCGGACGGACCCGTAGTCCTTCCGGACGCCCGCGAACCTCAGGCCGGCCATGGCTAGCTCGTTCGGACGCTAACCCTCGGCTCGTGCGAACAGGTCATCCGTCGCAGCTCGGAGCTCCTTCGCCACCTCGTCGGGAAACTCGCCGTTGTAGTACGCCTCCTCGAGGATCGGCTCCGCGGCATCCTCGATCTCCGGCCAGGTCGAGATGCTCGGCACCTGCTGGATGACCGGGATCGTGTCGAGGAACACCTGCGAGTTGGCCGGCTTCGCGGTCGGGTCGAGGAACGCATCGGACTCGGCGACTTCCTTGAGCGACGGGACAGTCCGGCCCGACTTGGCCACGATCGGAGCTCCCTCGGGCCCGAGCGCGAACTCCATGAAGCTCCACGCCGCGTCCTTGTTGTCCGAGGCTTTCGTCAGGCAGTACGCGTCCGAGTGGAGGATGCCGGCCTGCTCCGCGTGCTGTGGAAGCGGCGCGACATCCCAGTCGAACTTCTGAATCGTTCGGAAGGTCGGCGTGGAGCGGCGCGACGAGAGCACCATCGCCATGCGGCCGTTCTGGAACCGCGTCTCGTCGTCCTCGGCCTCGACCTCTTCCTCGCCCGGTGTGACCTTGTCGACGACGTGGAGCTGGAGGAACCGCTCGAGCGCGAGCTGCGCCTCGTCGGTCTCGAGCGTGAAGTGCTTCGGGCTCTTGGTGTTGTCGACGAGATCGCCTCCGGCAGACCACACGAAGGGCGCGAGACGGATGAGCGAGGCTTCGATGCCGAGCCCGTAGACCTCGGCCTTGCCGTCACCGTTCTCGTCCTTCGTCAGCTTCTTCGCCGCCGCGACCATGTCATCCCACTTCCAGCCATCTTTCGGCAGGGCGACGTCGGCCTTCTGGAACAGGTCCTTGTTGTAGTAGACGACGAGGCTCGAGATGTTCTGGGGAAGGCAGGTCAGCTCGTCGTTGAACCGGAAGGCGTTCATCGCCTCCTCGTAGAAGTCGTCCTGCTCGAAGAGGTCGGAATCGTCGACGCGGTCCTCGATCGGCTCGAGCACGTCGCGGGCCGCGAATTGCCCGTAGAAGCGGTAGTTGAGAAGGAACAGGTCAGGCGGGGTTCCGCCTGCGAACGAGGTCGAGAGCCTCGCGATCAGGTCGTCGCGGTCGCTCGCCTCGATCATCTTCACGTCGACGTCGGGCTGCTCGTTCTCGTACGCCGCGATCACATCGCGGTAGGCCTGGATCTCCTCGGGGTCGCCGAAGACCATGAAGCTGACCTCGCCCGACTCCTTCCCTTCGCTCTTCGACGCGCCGCTCTCGCCGCCGCAGCCGGCCATGGCTAGCGCGCAGAGCACGATGATCCCCCTTCGCATCTTCCCCCTCCCGGCTCGATGACTCGTATCGGAGCGGAAACCGTGACACGGCCCCGCCACCGGGGTCAACCGGGAACCGTCAGCGGCCGAGGTATCCGGCGCCGCGAAACTCCTGCAGGAAGTAGCGCTGCACGTAGAGGAACGAGAGCACCACGGGGAGCGTCGCGGCGACCGAGCCGGCGAGCAAGAGTGGGAAATTCGTCCTGTCGAGCGTCGACAGTGCTCGCAGGCCAAGCGGCACGGTGAACTTCTCCTGGTCGAAGACGAAGATGAGCGGGTCGAGGAAGTTGCTCCATGTGAAGACGAAGGCGAGCACCGCGACCGCGACCGTCACGGGACGCACGAGCGGCATCGCGACCCGGCGCCAGGTTGCGAACGGGCCCAGCCCCTCGAGCCGCGCGGCCTCGAACAGCTCGGGCGGCAGCCGTTTGAAGCTCCAGTAGAACAGCAGGACGTAGAACGGCGAGGTGCCCATGATCGCGGGCGCGATCAGTGGGATGTACGGGAAGAACTCGGGGTTGTTGACGAGGTTCAGGTGCCTGAACATCACGAAGCGCGGAACGAGGAGCGCGGTCAGCGGCACCATCAACGCGACGAGCGAGAAGACGATGAGGGCACCGGCCCAGCGCCGCGGCAGGCGGAACATCGCGAACGCGGCCCACGACGCAGTCAGGACTGTCAGCGGAACGGCGAAGGCGACCACGATCAGCGAGTTCACCGTGTACCGAGGAATGTCGACGAGATCGAAGGCGCGCTCGTAGTTGCCCCAGGCAAGCGGGGACGGGAGGAGCTCGGGCACACGCGGCGGAGGGAGGCCCGCTTGCCGGAGCGAGCCGCTCACCATGAAGTAGAGCGGGAGGAGGAAGACGACCGCGATCAGGATCGCGGGGGCGTGGCGCCAGCGGCCTCTCACAGTGCGAGCCTAGCTGGGCCTCTCAGCTCGTTCGCGAAGAGCGCGAAAAAAGGACGTCCGGACCGGTGTCTCCGTGTCGCGAACGCCCTCTTGGCCTTAGAGCCTACGCCGCGGAGGCCTTCCGCGCCACGAGGGCCGTGCCGTGGCCCGCCGCAAAGTCCGCAAACTCCGTGAATCCCCGCCCTTCGAGCTCCCGCCGCAGCACCTCCGGCGGTACGTAAATCGGGGTGCCCGCTCCCCCGGAGAAGGAGAAGACGACAGCGCCCCCGGGAGCCGTCACGCGCCCCAGCTCGGGGAAGAACGGGATCATGTTCGCGAGCGAGACAAGATCGAATGAGGCGTCCGGATACGGGAGCTGCTCGGCGTCGGCTCCCTCGAAGCGGACTCGCCCCGCGAGCTCCGGAGGCGTGAGCTGTCGCGCCTCGGCGAGCATCGCGGGCGCGATGTCGACGCCCACGACCTCCGCTTCCGGATAGCGCCGCGCGAGCAGGAACGCCGCCCGGCCCGTGCCCGTGCCTAGATCGAGGACACGGCTGGGAGGAGGATCGATCGAGCCCAGCGCCGCTTCCAGCGGCTCGAACGCGTCCCCGCTGCGCATCTCGTCCCACTGAGGCGCGATGCGGTCGAACTGCCAACGTGTCACCCGCCGAAACAGGGGCCAGAGGCCGGGCCGGCGGACGACCTGGTTCGTCGTGAACCGCGCGAATTTCCGTCCGAGGTTCTCCAGCACTAGTGGCCCATCCAGTGACGCCGCCGAGCTTCTGGGTCGCTAGCACCAAGCCAGAGGCCGCACTCGCTCGAAGCCAATACTGAACGAAGTATTGGTGAGAGCGAGGGTGGGCTCTGGCGCCGCGTGATAGCGGGCCAGAAGTCGGCATGTGTTGCTGGATGGGCCACCTAATGAGCCAGCCGAATACGGACGTCGGCGCCGGGCTCCGCCGAGAGCGTCTCGGCCGCACTGCCGCCGCTGATCGCGATCGCGATGTTCTCGTAGGCGTCCTCGTAGAGGATGATCTCGCCGCCGCGCGCGTCCGTGAACGTCCTCGCCGCGATCGCGTAGTAGCGCTCCGTCGCGAGCTCGAGCTCGACCTGCGTCCCCGGCTCGATGCCAAGCTTCATGATCTGCTCCCGCGTGAGGTTCAGCTGCATGTTCCCGAATCGGTCGACGTAGAGGCAGCAGGCTCGGATGCGCCGGTCGGTGATGTCCGGCTTGGGGATCTGGATTCTGGCAAGGGAGTCGGGCTCGACCGCAGGCCCGAGGTCGTCGATCGCCAACCCCTGCGCGAGGTGGGCCGCCGCCGGCGAGAAGATGTCGCGCCCGTGGAACGTCGCGGAGATGGGCTCGAGCGCGTACTTCCGGTTCGTGATCTCGTGGGCGGCGTCGACCCCACCGAGCTTCTCCGCCGCCGGGACGAGCAGCCCGTTGTCCGGCCCGACGTAGAGGCGCCCGTCGCCGCTCCGAAGCGCGATCCCCCGCCGGTCGCCGCCGACCCCGGGATCGACGACCGCGAGATGCACGCCTTCGGAGAGGTACGGCAGCGTGTTCGCGAGCACGATCGCGCCCTGCAGCACCCCGTGCGGCTGGATTCCGTGCGTGATGTCGATGACCTCGACCTCTGGTGCGATGCGCCTCATGACGCCGTGGCAGACGCCCACGAAGTCGTCCTCGAGCCCGAAGTCCGTCAGGAACGTGATCAGCACGTCAACGCGAAGCTAATCGATCCACGGCGCCGATGAGGCCGTCGAGATCGTGGGTCTCGGCCTCGGCGACGACTCTCAGCCCTGCCTTCCGCGCCGCCTGAGTCGTCTGCGGGCCGATCGTGACTGCCGGGATCTCGACGCCGAGTGCGGCAAACGAGCGGGCCGCCGAGCCGGACGCGAGCACGACCAGGTCGCCTTCGGGAGGAGTCGTCGGCCGGACGAGACGAGTCGTGTAGAGAGCGACGAAGTCGGCGCCAAGGGCGTCGACCGGCCCGCGGCGAGCGCCCTCGGCGGCTGCGAACAGGATCCGGCCCGCGGGTTGAGGGAACTCTGCGAGGAGCCCGTCCTGGGAGGAGACACGCGGAACGAGGGCCGGCTCCACC
>Ga0075421_100007941_pt1 | contig 13005 bp, 24 predicted proteins | sample SoiMetdeltSBSDD5_FD_75292 | JGI IMG/M metagenome (GOLD analysis project Ga0075421, IMG submission 75292) | Bulk soil microbial communities from a Populus tree surrounding site in Tennessee, USA - Soil MetaG P. deltoides SBSDD5 | ecosystem: Environmental > Terrestrial > Soil > Tree plantation... | reverse complement strand
CAATGTGACGGTGACGGCGGAGTTGATCAGCCCGATTGCGATGGATCAGGGGTTGCGGTTTGCGGTGCGCGAAGGCGGCAAGACCGTCGGCTCCGGCGTGGTCACGGAAATCCTGGCATAAGCACGGCGATCTGACATGCGGTGTAGGAGTGTGTGGCGTGAAAGTTGATCAAAGAATCAGGATAAGATTGAGGGGTTTCGACTATCGAGTGTTGGATCAGTCGGTGGCCGAAATCGTGGAAACCGTGCGGCGGAGCGGCGCCAAGGTGGTGGGTCCGATCCCCCTGCCGACGAAGATCGAACGATTCACCGTGCTGCGCTCCACTCATGTGGATAAAAAGTCACGGGAGCAGTTCGAAGTCCGTACACACAAACGCCTTCTCGATATTATGGAGCCTACTCCCGAAACAATGGATTCTCTCATGAAGCTGAATCTTGCGGCAGGGGTAGATGTTGAGATCAAATTATGACCGCTATTGCATCTGCTCGATGGTTCATGAGGGTGGCGTGCGTCTTCCGGATGTTCGGTTCCGGAATGGCCGCATGAGTGTTGGGGCGAATAAATGACGAACGGATTGTTAGGCAAAAAGCTCGGCATGACTCAGATCTATGATGAGAGCGTGTTGGAGCCTGTCACGGTGATCGAGGCGGGACCCTGTCGAGTGGTCGCGATCAAGACGCGCGATCGTGACGGGTATGAGGCTGTCCAATTGTCATTTGGCGAAGTTAAAGAGCGAAAGCTTTCGAAGGCGGAAGTGGGCCATCTCAAGAAGCACCAGGCTGCACCGAGTCGTCATTTGCGAGAATTTCTCAAGACGGGGGATGTCTCGGTCGGACAAATCGTCAAGGTCGACATGTTTAAGAAGGGCGATTGGGTTGATGTGGTCGGGATTTCCAAAGGCAAAGGGTTTCAAGGCGTGATGAAGCGCCATAATTACTCCGGCGGCCCCGAATCCCATGGTTCTATGTTTCATCGCGCTCCGGGCTCCATTGGAAGCAGTTCGTACCCCTCGCGTGTCTGGAAGAACAAGGCATTGCCCGGTCATATGGGCGCCGAGCGCGTAACGGTGCATCGCTTAAAAGTGATTGACGCCCGGCCCGACGAAAACTTGCTCTTTGTGCGAGGAGCGGTTCCAGGCGGAGAGAATGGGATCGTCATGGTTCGCAAATCGAAAAAGAGCTGACGTATGCCGACTATCGATGTGATGGATTCGAACAGACAGAAGGTTCGGTCAATAACGTTGCCCAAGGAAGTCTTTGGGTGTAAGCCCCATGCGGCGTTGGTGCACGAAGCAGTCACCATGCAACGTGCGTGTGAACGCCAGGGAACTGCCTCGACGTTGGGCCGCGGTGAGGTGAGAGGATCAGGCAAGAAACCATGGAAGCAAAAGCATACCGGTCGTGCCAGGTCTGGATCACTGCGCTCTCCTGTGTGGCGCCATGGAGGGGTCGTATTTGGGCCAAAGCCGCGCAGTTACGCGATTGACATTCCCAAAAAGAAGTATCGCGCGGCCATGCAGAGTGCTCTTTCGGCAAAGGTGGCCGAGGGCAACGTCTTGGTCGTCTCTGAGTTGGCTGTTGACCATGCGAAAACGAAGGCGCTCTCCAAGGCGCTTGTGCGATTAGGGATTACGGGAAGTGCTCTTCTGGTGGTGGGTTCGAGCCGCTCAGATGTCATGCTGGCTGCTCAAAATCTCGCGGGCATCAAGGTCGTGGAACCCGAGCGATTGAATGTCTACGACGTCCTTCGTGTTCAAACGATTGTGATTCCGGAGCGAGAGCTCGAGCGGGTGAAAGAGGCTTGGTCATGAAGCGGGATCTCCATCAGATTCTGGTACAACCGCTCTTGACCGAAAAGATTACGGCGCTTCGGGAGCAGGGCAATACGGTCGGGTTTCTAGTTCATCCGAGTGCAAATAAGATTCAGATCAAGCAGGCTGTCGAATCTCTTCTCAAGGTCAAGGTAGCCCGTGTAAATGTGATGAATGTTCGCGGGAAGATCAAGCGGTTGGGACGGTTTGCCGGCAAGCGCGCCGATTGGAAAAAGGCATTTATTACGCTGAAAGAAGGGGAAAAGCTCGAATTGTACGAAAGCGCGTAAGGCCTACACGCCCGTTTCCGAGCAAATAGGTATCGACTATGGCACTGAAGAATTATAAAGCAACGTCTCCCGGTCGACGCGACATGTCGACTCTGACCAACGAGCAGTTGACGAAGAAGCGGCCGGAGAAAGCCTTGACGGAATTCCATCTTCGATCCGGCGGCCGGAACAATGATGGCCGCCAGACCATTCGGTTCCGTGGAGGAGGGCATAAGCGGCTCTATCGCAAGATCGATTTTCGGCGGGACAAGACCGGAATCCAGGCCAAGGTTGTGGCTCTTGAATATGACCCGAATCGGTCCGCGAGGATTGCCCTCCTTTACTATAAGGATGGGGATAAGCGGTACATCCTGGCCCCGGTAGGACTGAATGTGAAGGACCGTGTGGAATCCGGTCCTGATGCGGAAGTACGTCCGGGCAATGCGCTTCCTCTTTCCAGCATGCCGCTCGGTACGACTATTCACAATATTGAATTGAAGCCGGGTAAGGGGGGCCAATTGATTCGAAGCGCAGGCGGCTTCGCCCAAGTGATGGGTCGTGACGGGGCCTACGTGCAGGTACGCCTGAAATCGGGTGAGATGAGGAAGGTCCTGAGTTCCTGTATGGCAACGGTCGGACAGGTCGGCAATGTGGATCATGAAAATATTGTCGTCGGAAAGGCCGGACGGTCTCGATGGAAAGGCCGGCGTCCCCATGTGCGAGGCGTGGTCATGAATCCTGTTGATCATCCTCACGGAGGCGGAGAGGGGAAGTCCGGACAGGGCAACCCTCATCCAGTCTCCCCTTGGGGGTTACCGACCAAGGGCTATAAGACACGCATGAACAAGGCAACCGATAAGTTCATTATTTCGCGGCGGAAGTAGGAGAAGAGTCCATGCCCCGTTCAGTCGCCAAAGGTCCGTTTGTTGACTCGCATTTGCTCAAAAAGGTCGAGCAGATGAATCAGACAAAGGACAGAAAAATCATTAAGACCTGGTCGCGTCGATCGACGGTTGTGCCCGACATGATCGGCCACACGTTCGCCGTGCATAATGGGAAAAAGTTCATTCCTGTATTTGTGACTGAGAACATGGTGGGGCACAAACTTGGAGAGTTCTCTCCTACGCGATTCTTTAAGGGGCACGGGCAGGCAAGAACAGAGAAAGCGGTGGCGCTCAAATGAAAAACCTGAGTGCGGTGACAAGCCAAGGCCTGCGGCCATCGGTCGCGTCGAGACAGTGAGGAGATAGCATGGCAGAAGCGAAAGCAATTCTTCGATTCGTCCGTGTGGCCCCGCGGAAAGCGCGAGTGGTCGTGGACATGATTCGAGGACAACATGTTCCCCAGGCGCTTGCCATGCTGAAGCATACGCCCCGCCATGCCGCTAAGGTGGTGGAAAAACTCCTTCGCTCGGCGGTTGCCAATGCCGAGCAAAAGGAAATGGGTGACAGTGAAGAGATGTGGATTTCCGGGGCGGTGGTCAACTGTGGGCCTATCTATAAGCGATTTCGCGCACGATCTATGGGACGGGCGAACTCCATACACAAGCGAACGAGCCATATTACGATCGTGGTGGCTTCGCCCAGTGCCCGCGAGAAGTAAGCGTTCACACTTTCATTGAGGTCATTGGTCCATGGGTCAGAAAACACATCCGATCGGATATCGCATCGGCTACAACTACACGTGGAGTTCCCGATGGTATGCCGACAAAGATTACGCCAAGCTTCTTCATCAAGATATCAGGATTCGGAAGATGGTGAAGCAAAAGCTCTATCACGCAGGGGTGGCCAAGGTCGAAATCGAGCGGTCCGGAGATCAAACCCGAGTGATCATCCATACGGCTCGGCCAGGAATTATTATCGGTCGCAAAGGTGCGGAAGTCGACAAGCTCAAGGCCTCTCTTGAAAAGGAATATTCGGGTCAGGTTTATATCACGGTGAAAGAGATCAAGAAGCCCGAATTGGATGCGCAATTGGTCAGCGAGAACGTTGCGACTCAATTAGAGAAGCGCGTGGCGTTCCGCCGTGCAATGAAGCGGAGTGTGCAGTCGGCCCTTCGTCTTGGCGCTCAGGGCATTAAGATCATGGTCGCAGGCCGGTTGGGCGGCGCCGAGATTGCGCGGACCGAATGGTATCGTGAGGGACGTGTGCCGCTGCATACGTTGCGGGCTGAAGTGGATTATGGGTTTGCGGAAGCGCATACGACGATGGGGCAAATCGGCGTCAAGACGTGGATTTACAAAGGGGAGCTTCTGCCGGCTCAACAACTCAAACCGGACATGGGGCTGGAACGTCGAATCGTCTAGGGAAGGGTGAGCTGTGTTAGCGCCGAAAAAAGTTAAATTCCGGAAAATGCAGAAGGGCCGGATGCGAGGCAAGGCGTATCGCGGAGGCACTATCACGCTGGGTGAATTTGGGCTCAAAGCGCTTGAGCCGGGCTGGGTCACCAGCCGGCAGATTGAAGCCGCTCGGATTGCGATTACGCGCTTCGTCAAACGTGGCGGGCAAGTATGGACCCGCATTTTCCCGGATAAGCCCATCACGAAAAAGCCGGCCGAAACACGAATGGGAAAGGGAAAGGGCAACCCGGAGTACTGGGTTGCGGTCGTCAAGCCCGGGCGTATTTTGTATGAAATGGACGGCGTGACGCCGGCGACGGCGCAAGAGGCCCTGAGATTGGCGGCTCATAAACTTCCCATTGCGACCAAGTTCGTCACGCGGGGACAATTCTAAGCGAAGGCTGTTAGAGGAGCGCGCGCATGGATGTGAAGGAATTAGCCCAGTTGACGACTGATGAGCTAGCTGAAAAAGAGAAGCAGCTCAGGCAAGAATTGTTCAATCTGCGATTTCAAATGGGAACCGGTCGTCTCGAGAATCCCATGCTCGTCAGAAAGGCCAAGCGCGATATCGCGCGGGTCAAGACGATCATGCGGCAACTCATCCCGGGCGAACGTGCCGCCCGGCCGAAGACGCACGCTTGACGGTAGAGAGGACGCATGGCTGAACGGGAAACAAGGCGACGAGAATGGTTTGGAAATGTCATCAGTAACAAGATGAACAAGACCGTGGTTGTGGCGGTTCAACGATCGGTCATTCACCCCATCTACAAGAAAGTCCTTCGGCGGATGACCAAACTCAAGGCCCATGACGAAGGCAATATCTGCAAGGTGGGGGATCGCGTGAAGCTCATCGAGACGCGTCCTATCAGTAAGAGTAAGAATTGGCGGGTCGTCGAAATTATGCAAAAGGGGCAACCTGAGGCTTGACCCTTCGAGTCATCGCGTGATTCGCAGAGAGACATATAGCGCACTATCATGATTCAGAACTATTCATACATGGACGTGGCGGACAATTCCGGCGCCAAGCAGGTGATGTGTTTTCACGTGCTTGGCGGTTCGAGGCGTCGCTATGGTTCCCTTGGTGATATCGTGGTCGTGACCGTCAAAGAGGCTATTCCCCAGGCGAGCGTGAAGAAGGGGGACGTCAGCCGGGCGGTGATCGTACGCACGACCAAAGAAGTTCGTCGCGATGATGGATCCTACATCAAGTTCGACCGGAACGCGTGCGTGCTGATCAACGCGCAGGGCGAACCAATCGGGACGCGTATTTTTGGCCCGGTAGCGCGGGAGCTTCGGTGGAAAAAGTTCATGAAGATCATTTCATTGGCTCCTGAAGTTTTGTAAGTATCGAGGGGGAGGTCGTGCCAGCTGTGGCCATGAAGAAGAGCAAAATCCGCAAAGGCGATACGGTGGTTGTGATTGCCGGCCGGGAACGTGGAAAATCGGGGAAGGTCCTCTCCGTCGATCTGAGTGACGGCAAGATCGTTGTAGAGAAACTCAATATGATCAAGCGTCACACCAAACCTAACCAGAAAGTCCGGCAAGGAGGAATCCTGGAGCGTGAGGCGCCCCTTGCCATCTCCAACGTGATGTTCCTCTGTCCGGTTACCAGTAAGCCGACCCGTCTCGGTATCAAGCGCCTCGACGATGGACGCCGAACGAGAATCAGCAAAAGATCGAAGGAATCGATTGAGTAAGGGGATTGGGGAGCAGGTTCATGGCTAAGGGTGAGAAAGGTAAAGGCGGCAAACCGACCGATCGAAAGGGTGGCGGGAAAAAGGTAGTCGCTGCTCCGCAGCCGGTTGCAGGGGAGTCCTTGAGTGAGTCCCATTTCGTGGCTCGACTCAGGGACACGTATCGCGAGCAGGTCGTTCCATCCCTGATGAAAGAGTTCGGGTTCAAGAATCCGATGGAAACACCTCGCCTTGAGCGCATTGTCCTCAATGTCGGGATGGGAGAAGCTATTCAAAACGTCAAGCTTCTGGAAAGCGCGGCGACCGAATTGGGCATTATTACCGGTCAGAAGCCGGTGATCACGAAGGCAAAAAAGGCGATTGCAGGATTTAAGCTGAGACAGGGCATGCCGATAGGGGCAAAAGTGACGTTGCGTAGCCGGCGGATGTACGAATTCTTTGATCGCCTGGTCAGCATTGCATTGCCCAGAATTCGGGATTTTCGTGGCGTTTCTCCTAAGGCCTTCGACGGCCGGGGAAACTATACGCTGGGGTTGAAGGAACAGCTCATCTTTCCGGAAATCGAATATGATAGTGTGGCCTCTATCCACGGGATGGATATTACGATCGTGACGAGTGCCCGGACCAATGATGAAGGGAAAGCGTTACTCAAGCATCTTGGGATGCCGTTCAGGGCGTAGTGCTCGTAAAAACAGTGAGATGAGGAGAGAAGCGCAGGCCACGGGGCCTATGAACGGAGGGAGATGAAGAGTGTCACGATTGGCTCTTAGGAACAAGGCGGCGAGGAAGACTAAGTTCTCCACCCAGGCGTACCATCGGTGTCCGCTTTGTGGGCGGGTACGTGGGTTTTTGAGGCGATTTCGCATGTGCAGAATCTGTTTCCGCCTCTTGAGTTTGCGTGGGGAAGTTCCGGGCGTCCGAAAGGCAAGTTGGTAAGCATGGCCATGGTTATGAAGAGCCCGTCTCCGGGATGGTTGCTCACTGTTGAGAGGAAACATGGTTACTGATCCAATTGCGGATCTCTTGATTCGACTGGGAAATGGCGCCAGGAGGCGCCATGACTCGATTAATGTGCCGGCGTCGAGATTGAAACGTGAGATGCTGACCATACTACAGCGAGAAGGATACATCCTTGGTGTCGAGGATGTGACGGAGGACGGGCATCCTGCGTTTAAAGTGTCCCTCCGATATGTGAATGATGAACAACCGATGATTACCGGAACCCGACGTGTCAGCAAGCCGGGTCGACGCGTCTATGTCGGGGCTACTGAGATCCCGAAAGTCAGGAACGGAATCGGTATGGCGATCATCTCCACCTCGAAGGGCCTGATGACCGATGCGGACTCGAGGCGATCAGGTATGGGCGGGGAAGTACTGTGCTCGGTATGGTAGGGACTGACGACAGAATATTTTTCGAAGCGCTCGCATGCCTTCGATGAACGTAGCGGGGTTTTCATGTCACGGATAGGGCGACAGCCAATAGCAGTGCCAAATGGCGTCGAAGTCAAAGTAGCTGGAAAACAGGTCTCCATCAAGGGACCCCTTGGGAAATTAGATTGGCCTGTTCGTGAAGGAGTATCCGTTGCGGTGGACAAGGGGCATGTACAGGTCAATCGGTCGAGAGACGATCGCAAGCTACGCGCTCTTCATGGTCTTGTTCGTGCTGAACTCAGCAACATGATCGTTGGAGTGACGAAAGGGTATGAAAAGTCTCTCGAGATCACCGGCGTCGGCTACAAGGCTCAGCTTCAGGGCAAAGTTCTCAGCGTTAGTGTGGGATATATCAATCCGGTCACCTATGCGATTCCTGCGGGAATCGAAGTCAAAGTGGACAAGCAGACGCTTTTGACTGTGCGGGGCGCAGATAAGCGAATGGTCGGGCAGGTCGCTGCTAATATTCGAGGTATTAAGCCGCCTGACGTTTATAAGCAAAAGGGAATCAGATATACCGGTGAACTGCTGAGGAAAAAAGAAGGCAAAACAGGGAAATAGGGTCTGGGTATGAATGTTCATGAAAAGAGTCGGCACCTGGAGCGTCGCAGACGTCGAGTTCGCAAAAAAGTCTTCGGAACAGGGGATCGTCCGCGCCTCAACGTGTTTCGGAGTCGTACGCACATCTATGCACAGATCATCGACGATTTACGTGGACATACGCTGGCGGCGGCTTCCACGCTCGATAAGGACTTGCGTACGACGCTCAAATCAACAGGTAGTGTCGAGGCTGCGAAAGCGGTGGGTAAGCTGCTCGCCGAACGCGCCAAAGCCGCCAAGGTAGGGGCTGTCGTGTTCGACCGTGGCGGACGTCTCTACCATGGACGGGTGAAAGCCTTGGCCGAGGCCTCGCGACAGGGGGGGCTGCAATTCTAGGTGCTGTGCCTCATGCCCGGCAGATTTATCATCACGTTCTAAGAAGGAGAACCCCTCTGTGCGAGTAAACCCTGACGAACTGAGCTTAAAAGACAAGGTTGTCTTTATCAACCGTGTCGCGAAGGTGGTGAAGGGCGGAAAGCGTTTTAATTTCTGTGCGCTTGTCGTAGTGGGAGATGGGCAGGGGTGGGTCGGGATCGGCAAAGGCAAGGCGGCTGAAGTTCCTGTGGCCATTTCGAAAGCGGTGGAGCAAGCGAAGAAACATCTGGTGCGGGTCCCCCTGAAGCAAGGGACCATTCCTCATGAAGTTCATGGGCTCTTTGGCGGGGAACACGTACTGTTAAAGCCGGCGGCTGAGGGGACTGGAATCATCGCCGGCGGGGCGGTGCGCGCGGTCGTTGAATTGGTCGGCGCGCACAACATCATTGCCAAGACATTGGGTCGGGGTAATCCATTCAATACCGTCCGGGCCACGCTTGACGGACTGACTCAATTGCGTGACCCGCACGAAGTTCTCCATCTCCGGCGTGCCATAGGCGGTGAGACTCTCACAAAGGTGCAAGTCGGATGAATTCAGCCAAGCGACCGGAAACAGCGAAGGGCCTGCGCATTACCCTGAAACGAAGTCCGATTGGTACCCCGCATCGCCATCGACTCGTCCTTCATGGGCTGGGCCTGCGACGAATGCATCAAATTGTCGTGCGACCTGATACAGACCAAGTCAAGGGAATGATCCGGAAAGTTGGTTATCTTCTCGAAGTGAGTTCGCAATGAAGCTACATGACTTAACGCCTCCGCGAGGGGCAAAACGTCGTCCGAAGCGCATCGGTCGCGGTCCAGGGTCTGGTCACGGCAAGACATCGACCAAAGGGCATAAAGGGTTGCTCGCTCGATCGGGCGGTGGAAAAAGGCCGGGATTTGAGGGAGGGCAGATGCCTCTGATTCGGCGGCTGCCGAAGTACGGATTCATCAACCCGTTTCGCACGGAATACGTGATCGTGAATCTAAAAAGTCTGGCGGAGGTGGAAACCACCGAGGCAATCACGCCTGAGTTTCTGGTAAGGGAAGGGTTTATTAGAAGAAAAGGACAACTTGTGAAGATTCTGGGGCTTGGAGAGATTACTCGTCCGCTCGTTATTCAAGCCCACAAATTTAGCAAATCGGCCGAAACAAAGATTCAGGCAGCTGGAGGGAGAGCCGAGGTCATTCGCGGTGTTTGAGCGACTCCTGGCCAGTTTTCAGAACATTTTCAAAATCCCCGAGTTACGGACTCGCATCCTGTTTACACTCGGGATGCTGGTGGTGTATCGCGTCGGCGCACACATCCCGACTCCGGGCATTAACGGAGAAGCTTTATCCGAGTTTCTCCAGAAGCAGGGAGGGGCCTTACTCGGATTTCTCGACATTTTTTCAGGGGGATCGCTTTCCCGACTGACGATCTTCGCGCTGGGCATCATGCCCTATATCAGCGCGTCGATTATTCTGCAATTGCTGACAGTTGTGATCCCCCATCTCTCTAAACTTGCGAAAGAGGGTGAACGCGGCCGAAAAACCATCATCAAATATACACGACTTGGAACGATCGGCATCGCACTCATCCAAGGGTTCGGGATTGCGGTCGGACTCGAGCAAATGAACAACGGCGCGTTTGTGATGAGTCCCGGATGGGGTTTCCGGTTCATGACCGTGATCACCCTCTGTGCCGGAACCGGCTTCCTGATGTGGCTCGGTGAGCAGATTACCGAGCGAGGGATTGGGAATGGGATTTCTCTCATTATCTTTGCGGGGATTGTTGCGCGCCTGCCCAGTGCAGTAGCACAGACCTTTGATCTCTATAAGGTCGGCCAGATAAGTTTCGTCGTGCTTGTCGTACTCACGGTTGTGATGTTGGGCGTCGTCGCGGCGATTGTTTTTCTGGAGAGCGGACGTCGGAAGGTGCCGGTTCAGTATGCAAAACGTGTCATCGGTCGGCGGGTCTATGGAGGACAGAGCACTCATATTCCTCTCAAGATTAACACGGCGGGAGTCATCCCTCCGATTTTTGCCTCGTCCATTATTGCGTTTCCGGCCACCATCACGGGATTCTTTGAAACGCCATGGATCAAAGCGATTGGAGCGCACCTCGCCCCAGGTTCGCTTCTGTACACCCTGATGTACGTCGGACTCATCGTGTTTTTTTGTTTCTTTTATACGGCCGTCGTTCTGAATCCGGTCGACATGGCAGACAATATGAAAAAGTACGGGGGGTTTATTCCCGGTATCAGGCCGGGCCAACGCACCTCGGATTACATTTATACGGTCCTCACGAGAATTACCTTTGCTGGAGCTATTTATCTGGCGATCGTATGCGTTATTCCGGAGTTTCTGATTTATAAACTCAACATGCCGTTTTATTTTGGTGGAACATCGTTGTTGATTGTCATAGGGGTGGGACTGGACACCGCGCAGCAAATAGAATCTCACATGCTCATGCGAAATTATGAGGGCTTTCTTGCGAAAGGTCGATTGCGCGGCCGGAGTTCGTAGAGGAATCGATGCGATTGGTGTTTCTTGGAGCTCCCGGAGTAGGAAAAGGTACACAGGCCGATCGCGTTTCGGCGAACTTCAATCAGCCGAAGATTTCGACCGGGGATCTTCTCCGGGAAGCCGTTCGGAACAAAACCGAGCTTGGTCAGGAAGCGAAGCGCTATATGGATCAAGGACAACTCGTTCCGGATTCGGTGGTGATCGGACTCGTCCGAGACAGGGTCGGACAGCCCGCGTGCGCTCGTGGATTCATCCTGGACGGGTTCCCACGCACTGTGCCCCAGGCTGAAGAACTTGCCATGATGTTGCATGAATGTAGGACTCAACTCGACCGTGTCGTGAATTTTCGAGTGCCGCGCGAACAGGTCGTTCGTCGACTCAGCGGGCGACGCAGTTGTCCCGCCTGCCAGACGGTGTTTCACGTTGAGTTTGCTCCTCCGGCGAAGAGCGGCGTGTGTGATCGCTGCGGCCAGGGGCTCATCCAACGTAGCGACGACGAGCCGGAGACGATTGAAGCGCGTTTGAGAGTCTACGAAGAACAAACCACTCCGCTGGTCGACTATTATCGGGGTAAGGACTTGCTTGTCGATCTCGATGCGTCCGGAGCGGTCGATTCTGTCTATGATAAATTAGCCAAGTTATTGCCCAGGCATGGAGCGACATGATCGTATTCAAGACGCCTGAGGAAGTTGAAGTCATGGCGAAGGCGTCGAGAATGGTTGCTGAAGCGCTCCAGATTTTGAAGAAAGAAGTCCGGGCGGGAATTTCGACCGATGAGTTGGACCGGATTGCCGAAGACGCGATCCGTTCACGAGGCGGAGTACCGGCGTTCAAAGGGTACCGTAATTATCCCAAAACACTGTGTGCGTCCGTGAATGACCAGGTCGTGCATGGAATCCCGTCCGGTCGACGGTTGATGGATGGAGATATTATCGGACTGGATCTCGGGGCGATCGTCGGCGGCTTCTACGGTGATTCAGCGGTCACGGTTCCTGTGGGGGCGGTCAGTCCGGAGGTGCAACGGTTGATTCGAGTCACAGAGGAGGCATTGTTGTTGGGTATCGAGCAAGCGGTCGTGGGCAATCGTCTGTCGGATATCTCTCACGTCGTGCAGGCGCATGTGGAGGCTGCCGGGTTTTCCGTGGTGACGGAATTTGTCGGTCACGGCATCGGTCGGCAGCTTCATGAAGAACCGCAGGTGCCTAACTATGGAAAGCCTGGCCAGGGTCCACGGCTGCAGCCAGGAATGGTGCTGGCTATCGAACCGATGGTGAATATGGGGAAAAGTCCGGTTCGTATTCTGGACGATCGATGGACGGCCGTCACACAGGACGGTAGTCTGTCGGCGCATTTTGAGCATACGATCGCGATACAAGCAAAGGGTTCGGCCAGAATATTGTCCGCGCTGTAATTTTTAAGTGGAGGCAGTCAGCTTCGTGCCAAAAGAAGATGTCATAGAAGTTACAGGGACGGTCGCAGAGACTTTACCGAACGCGATGTTTCGAGTGGAATTGGACAACGGACACAAGATTTTGGCGCATATCTCCGGAAAGATGCGGATGCATTTCATTCGCATTCTACCGGGAGACAAAGTGACCGTTGAATTGTCGCCCTATGATCTGACACGAGGGCGTATCACCTATCGATTCAAGTAGGCGAGGTTTTCCAGTCATGAAAGTGAAATCTTCAGTCAAGCCGATCTGTGCGAAGTGCAAGGTCGTAAGGCGGCGGGGGGTCGTGAGAGTGCTTTGCGTGAACCCTCGGCACAAGCAGAGACAGGGATGAAGCGTGTCGACGAGAACCAGGCCCGTGAAATGATCTTACGTCGGACATTCAGAAACGGCCCTTGCAGGGCCTCCGTGCGCGAGGGTTCGGGAAAGCCTCACGCGCGCGAGTAAGCAAAGGGGAACGCTATGGCACGTATCGCAGGCGTCGATCTACCGCGGGACAAGCGAACCGACATCGGTCTCACATACATCTATGGTATTGGCCGGGCATCG
>Ga0075421_100007938_pt1 | contig 13009 bp, 13 predicted proteins | sample SoiMetdeltSBSDD5_FD_75292 | JGI IMG/M metagenome (GOLD analysis project Ga0075421, IMG submission 75292) | Bulk soil microbial communities from a Populus tree surrounding site in Tennessee, USA - Soil MetaG P. deltoides SBSDD5 | ecosystem: Environmental > Terrestrial > Soil > Tree plantation... | reverse complement strand
CAGGGCAATCTCCTCAATGGCTATCTCGTGACCTACCTGGTACTCAATAGCCTGTGGCTCCATGTGCCCATCTTGATCGCGCTGGTCACGGGGGATTTAGTCTCCGGTGAAGCCCAGGCAGGCACGCTGCGGCTGCTGCTCACCCGGCCCGTGGGCCGTCTGCGGCTGCTGACCGCCAAATATCTCGCTGGCCTCCTGTATACGGCGCTGGTGGTGGCGTTCCTGGCCTTGACGAGCTGGGGGATGGGGCGTCTCTTTTTCGGTACGGGGGACCTGATCGTGTTTTACCAGACCGTGAACATTGTGCCGGAAGCCGAACTGCCCTGGCGCTTCGCGGCAGCTTTTGCCTATGGTGGACTCAGCATGGGCGTAGTGGCGTCCCTGGCCTTTTTCTTTTCCACGCTTGCCAACCATTCCCTGGGGCCGATCATCACGACGGTCGCCATCCTCATTGGGTGTACGATTGTCTCGACTTTTGAGGTGGGTCTGTTCCGCACGGTGCAACCGTTCCTGTTCACGACCTACCTGAGCAAATGGCAGGGCTTTTTTGCCTTTGACGTCCAGGGGGAGGATATGGGGCTGGCGATCGGTATACTGGTGGGCCATATGGCTGTCTTCTTCGGTGGCGCGGCTGGCTTTTTTCTCCACAAAGACTGTACAACGTAAATGGCGACACGATTCACCCTCCTCATATGGGCTATAGTGCTCGGATGGTGCCTGAGTGCGGGACCACTCCGGGCGCAAACGCCAGACCCGTATGCCGTGCTCGAACGGGCCAAGGCGCGTCAGGCGCTCGTGCAGGATTTCTACGCGGAGGTCGCGATCGCGGTGGATGTCGATTTTCTGCGCGTCCCGGTGAAAAGAGCCGAGGTCTTTTACCAACAGCCCGATACCTGGCACTTTAAGGCCAAGGGCTTTCTCATGATTCCCCAAAAAAGCGTGAAGTTTGCTGTCGCTGCCTACCTGGAGGGTGCAGTGTCGGCCCTCTACGTCACGAGTACTCTTATGGATCAGACCCTGGTGGATGTGGTGAAAGTCCTGCCGCTGGCAGCTGACAGCGAACTGGTTCTCGCCACTCTGTGGATCGACCGGACCACAGCCGTGCTCCGGCACGTGGAGGCGCACACACGCTCGGCAGGAACCTACCAGGTCCACTTTGTCTACGCCAACGCCCCTTTTGATCTCCCGGTGCAAACGGCCATCACGTTCGAGATTAGCCGTATGCAGTTGCCGCTGAAATATGTCGGCCGGCTCAAGGTCAATCCGCAGAAGCTCGGCGACAAGGCACAGGGCACTGTCACCCTGACATTTACGAATTTCAAGGTGAATGAGGGGATTGCAGCGACGGGGTTTGCACCGGAAGAAGTCAGGTCATTAGAATAGCCGATGATGTTTCAAACGCGGATATAGATGGAAATAACGCTTGCTCTTCGACACCTTACAATCCTCCACCCCAGCGGTATTGCAAGAAGATCCCACCTGCATTGAAGTCGCTCCCAGTGCGGGTGGACACGCCAGTACTGCCATAGAGTTTGACCGAGATATGCCGATTCACGGGCAGCGCGACAGTCGCGCCCAGGCGCGAGTTTTTCTGCAGATCGTTGCCCTCCACCCCATCAACGGTCGTGCGCCCGCCAGTATAATACGTGCCGTCTAAGGCCACCCAGATGCCGGCTCCCAAGGTGTAGCTCAGGTGTCCCTGCACGGAGTAGATAGGGGCCTGCGCACGGGTCTTGCCACCGAAAAAGTCGTGGTTGTCGGTATAGATGGAGACGCCCGTAGAGAGTTCCAGCGTCAACGGTCCCAAGGCCTTGGAGATCCCGAGCTCCGGCTTGACGGACCAGCGGTTCGTGCCGATGTTGACGAGCTTGTCGGGGTCGTATTGGCCCAGGGGAAGCGACACCTGCAGGCTGGCTCCAATGATGAGATCCTGCCTGTAGCTGGCAAACTCCTGGAGCGAGAGCGCCGGAGCGCCGTAGAGGTTGACTGAGAACCGCAGCCGCGGGTCGGCAAAGCCGGACACTTCACGCTCCCGGGGCTGCCCCTCGACGTCGGCGGAGCCCGAGAGCCAGGCATAGGGCAGCACCACGTCGACCTTCCCAGACCTGCCCCACACATCCAGGGAACGGGCGTAGGCAAGGATGGTGCTATGCACCTGGAGGTGGGCGTTCTGCAACGGCAGCGAGGGATCGCTCGCCACGCCGCCGGCCGCGTAGCCATAGCCCGCAAGCAGGAAATTTAGCCCGACTGGAGTGTTGACGTAGGCTCTCGGCTCGAGGTCTTGCGCGTGAGCACCCGCGCCCATAGCAGCCAGGGCGATCACGAGAAGCACCACCCTCAGGCGGGTGCTTACGTGGCCTTGGGATGGCGAGACCACGGCCGGAGGAACCCATGCGGTTACTGCCCGCAGAGTCTGCCAGAATCTGCAGCAAAACACCCTTCCCCTCCGTCCGGACAAACGACCACGCTCGTCGCGCGTTGTCCGCAGCCCGACACGCCGATCGTGTACTCGGCTCGCTGGAGACTACCAAGCACTAAGACCGACCTCCAGGAGGCCAAAGCCTTGCTGGCAGAGCTGGGGTGCTAAACATCCCTTCCACTCTGGGAGCACGTTGACGGCACGTGCCGAGACGATGACAATCGTGAAGAATAGGCTCGTGCTTTCGATCATCAATCTCTGGGGGTCAGATTCCCCGAAGCTTGCTTCGCTTTTTCGGAGGACGTTATCATAGCTCTTATGAGCGAATATCGTCATAAGAGCCACAACGTTTCAGACCTGCTCTATACTGGTACTTTCTTGAAAATCCTTACTTGACGTTGGGATTTTCAAGGATATCATCCCTCCCATGATACCGCGACCAAATGTCATCAAACAAATCGCTCGCGCCCTGACCATCCATCCGGTGGCCGCACTGTTAGGTCCTCGCCAGTGCGGCAAGACAACGGTAGCCAGGTTGTTCGCCGAGCGTGAGCCATCCACCTACTTTGATCTCGAGAATTCCCTTTGACGTTCGCCGCTTATCCGCGCCCCTGAGCGTGCTGCAAGAACTTGCCGGGCTGGTCATCATAGACGAAGTGCAGAGACGGCCTGACCTGTTTGCATTGCTCAGGGTCTTAGTGGACCGTCCTCAGAACCCGGCGCGCTTTCTCCTTTTAGGCTCGGCCTCACCTCGTCAAGGGTATTTCGGAATCTCTCTCCGGGCGCATCGGGTTCATCGACCTCTCCGGTTTTGATCTGGCCGAAGAAGGTGCATGTCCTCCCTGCGCAGGCGAGGCTAGAATCTCTCCATCCGCACAGCTCTCAGCCCTCACCGTAGTCGCCAGGACCGTCCACCTGTTTTCCTCGTCAGGGACAACCAGACTCTCCACCCCGACGACGAGGCGATAGCAGGCTGCCAAGGGTGGGGACGACCTCCTCGGCGACCCTGCCCCCAGCGTGAGCGCCCACACATCTTCTATGTTGTGAAGAACTATGTGTGTCGCTCACTTTTTGGCGTTTTTCTCCACACGCTGTAGCATTGCCTTCAGTAAATTCGGCGTCGCCTCTTTCTGGGCAGCATTGATGATCCACGCCGGAACGGTACCGCCCGGGTGACTAGCGACGACATACGTGACCTCTGAGCCACTGTCAGAGGCGAGTTCCAGCGTCCAGCCGCCTTGAATGTGTTTGACACGCACGTAATTGGATTGCTCAGGAGGTCCCTCGTCTGGTACAGCCACGAAGCGAATATGGATGGCACCACGCGCGGCATCGTGTTCCGCAGTGATTTTTATCGTGTAGTCACGATCAGAGATCAGGGGAGGCATCTTGATTTGTTCATAAATCACCTTTTCATGCGCTGACTGCTTAAGAATCTCCAGCTTTTTCAAATACGGCACGAACTCTACATACTCCTCGTGTTTCCAGAGCGTTGCAAAAATGACCGACGGCGGAAATGGGGTGTGGGTTGAGGCACGCACTTCGTAGAACGTCGTCCCGGGCTCGCGGCGACATTCTACCAGAATCCCTTCGTCGTGAGACACAGTCTCCCAATCATTACCCGCCCAAGCTATGGAGACGAGCAGAACGCTCCCCAGGAGCAACCATTGCATAAACGGTTTGGCTATCTGGCGCATGACTAGCACCTGTCGAGGGACACGCCACCAATCGCTGCCGCGCCTGCATGCCCTGGGACTTAAGCCAGGAAGCATCCCGCCAGTTTGGCGGGGGTGCTGCGCACGGCTAATTGGCTATACACAGCCCCCGCCATACTGGCGGGGGTAATGAGCCCTACGCAGTAGCCGGGCGCAGCACTTAGCTCACCTGGTATCCACGCCCTTGCATGCAGCCGGCGTAGGCCCGATCGTAGTTGCTGAGCCCCGCCTGGGCTTGAGCCTGGGCCTGCTGCTGGGCCTGGGCTGTCTGCCGGTTCTGGCGACCTTGCCTGATCAAGCCCGTCGCTGCTCCGACCCCCGCTCCGACGGCCGCGCCCTTCCCGGCATCACCGCCAATGGCGCCGCCAACGGCGCCGACGGCGGCCCCGCCGGCGGCGCCGCGTACTGCCCCCCCTCTCTGGGGCGGCGGCGCCGCGGTACTCGCCTGCGCCTGTGTCGGGTCTACCCCCGTCTGCCCTCTCGCCCATTGATGACACGCGAACTGGTCCTGCTCGAATTGCTGTTGGCTCTGCCCCTTCTTCGGGTAGGCAAAGACCTCGGCCGATACCTGACTGGCGACCAGGCAGATAGCCAGTACAACGTTGACTACCATACTTCCTCGATGCAACATGTCTCGTCCTCCGTCATTGTACACGTGGACACAACCTTCCACTCCTGCCTTGTCCATGCCGGCCTCCCAGACTGCCGTCATCGGGTCAGCGGGACTGCCTGCGCCACCTCGGCGAGGATGGCAGTATCCAGCTTGTTCTCGATCTGATAGAAACGCGCCACCTTTTTGGGTGGCAGTACCTTCTTGAACTTCGGCAGATAGTGGGCCTTGAGTCGGGCACGCTCCTGTTCGATGCGCACGTACTCGGTGAGGAGTTTGTCAGCGACCTTATCGGTCATGTTCTGGTAGTTATCGGCATACGTGGTGATGAGGGCAACGACCCGGTCCCCGACCTTCGTCGTCTCCGACCGGTACTGCCGGTATAAGGGCCAGAAGTGCTGCATCTCGCTCGGGGTGAGATCCATTCCCTTGGTGATGAGCGCCTGGCGCTCGTTGTTGATTTGCAAGCGTGTCAGGCGGATGTCCTCGCTTGTCTGGCTCTCCGCAGTCGGCTTCTGGGGCTGCTCCTGGCCTAGTGCCGGCCGGAGCCCCAGGGCAGCTACCAGCAGGCAACATCCCATCAGCAGTACCCTGCGCTTCATTCGCATGTCTCCCTCCTTCCTCAGGTGCTTGCTGTATCTTCTCTTGTGACGAGCCAGGACGTGCCGCACTGATAGACTGCTGCAGCGGCGCTGGCGGCGACACTCTGACTGGTATGAATGTATCGATGTGAGAGGAAGGACACAATAGGACCTTGGACCAATGTGCATAGGACCTTAGTCCAATTGTTGGCCTCCTGCGACTGTGGATATGCTATGATGGCAGTCTCTATGAATCTGTATTGGGGGGTCTCGACGCATCCGCATTGTTCTATAAGGAGCCGCGACTATGCCTTCCAGACGTCCACTCAGTGTATCCTCTCAAGTCGTCCTGGCGCTTCTTCTGGGTATCTTGGTGGGCCTGTTCTTTGGGGAGCACATCGCTCCTCTGCAAAGCGTCGGGAAAGCCTTCATCCTCTTGCTGCAAATGACCGTCCTGCCCTACATTGTCCTCTCACTCATGACCGGTCTCGGCAGCCTCACCTATGAACAGGTGAAAACCCTGGCATTACGTGTCGGCGCGTTACTGCTCGTCTCCTGGGGCCTGGCCTTTGTCGTCATCCTGTTGATGCCGCTGGCGTTTCCAACCTGGATCTCAGCGTCCTTCTTCAGTACCTCCCTGATCGAGAAACAGGAAGAGATCAATTTGCTCAACCTCTTTATTCCGTCCAACCCTTTTCAGTCTCTGTCCAACAATGTCGTCCCAGCGGTGGTCGTCTTCAGTGTGGCAGTTGGGGTAGCGCTCATTGGTATCGAGAACAAGCAAGCCCTCCTGGGAAATCTGAGCACCTTCAATCGGGCTATGGGACGCATCACCCAGTTTATGGCCAAATTGACGCCGTTCGGTGTCTTTGCCCTAGTCGCCAGTGCCGCTGGCACCATGAGTTTTGAGGAGTTAGCGCGCTTGCAGGTCTTTCTGGTGCTGTATGTGCTCATGGCGGTATTGCTGACCTTCTGGATCTTCCCGGCCCTGATCACGAGTCTCACGCCTTTGACGTATCGTCAGGTAGTCGGGGCGACCCGCGATATCCTCATCACCGCCTTTGCGACCGGGAGTGCGCTCATCGTCTTACCCCTGTTAATCGAACGGAGCCAAGAGCTGCTGCGCCAGAGTGCTCTCAGTACTCCAGAGACCGAGAGTACCGTCGAAGTGATCCTCCCGGCCTTCACGAGCTTCCCGAAAAGCGGCACACTGTTCCCGATGAGTTTCGTCCTCTTTGCTGGATGGTTTGCTGGTACACCAGTAGCCGTCACCCATTACCCCATTTTTTTGTTCCTGGGCCTGGTGAGTTTCTTTGGCAGCGTCAATATTGCCATGCCGCTCTTACTGGACACGCTGCGCATTCCTGTTGATCTGTTTCAACTCTTCCTGGCCACAGCCATTGTCACCAATCGGTTTTCCGTCTTGTTGACCACGATGAACAACCTGGTGTTGAGCCTGCTCGGGGCCTGCGCCGTCGGTGGACTGTTGACACTGCGCTGGGGACGGCTGGCGCGCAACGGGATCATCACCCTCGTCCTCCTGGCGCTGAGCGTGGGGGGAGCCCGGGCCTTCTTCGCGTACACGGTTGATATCACCTATCGCAAGGATGAGATTATTGCTGGGATGCAACTGCTACGCTATCCAAGCCCGGCGACGGTGTATAAGTCGGCGCCTCCCGCAGCACCGCTCCCGGAAGCCCAGCAATCGCGTCTGAAGTGGATCCAGACGCAGAAACTTCTGCGTGTCGGTTATCTACCGGACAATCTGCCCTTTGCCTATTTCAACGGTAAGGGCGACCTCGTCGGGCTCGACATTGAAATGGCACACTTGCTGGCCCAAGACCTCGGCGTGCAACTCGCCTTGGTGCCCGTGGTGCGTGACCGCATGACTGAGCAGGTGAACGAAGGCTACTGTGACATCATCATGTCCGGGACGGTCATCACCCCAGAACGAGCCCAAGAGGTAACGTTCTCAGCACCGTACATGGACGTGACCATGGCCTTCGTCGTCAAAGACTACCGCCTTGAGGAGTTCAGTACCTGGGAAGCGCTCCGGCACCTCAAAGCGCCCCGTATTGGTGTCCTCAATGTCCCGTACTATGTCAGCAAAGTGCACAAGTTCCTGCCGCAGGCAACGATCGTGCCATTCAATTCCATTACCGAGTTTTTCGAGGGGAAGGGGGAAGAAATCGATGCCTTTTTGTATGCGGCTGAGCCTGGGTCTGCCTGGAGTCTGCTCTATCCAGCCTTTACGGTCGCTATTCCCCAGCCAGGGGTGCTGAAGGGCCCTGTGGCTTACCCGCTGCCGCGTGGTGACCGGGAGTTGGCCGACTTCATCAATGTCTGGATTGAGTTGAAGAAGCGCGACAGGACGTTTGACACGCTCTATGATTACTGGATTCTCGGGAAGAACGCCGTACCCAAGCAGCCGCACTGGTCTGTGCTACGGAACGTCCTGCACTGGGTGAAGTGAGGGGAAGGTGTTGCATACAGGCGCAGGAAGGCTATTGCCTCAACCTTGACCTTGTGGTGCCTGGAGCAGACGCAGGCAACTGTCGGCGAGTGGAGGCCTGTTGCACAGTCGTTTGGAGCGTGGCGGCGATGTCGCGACTGAGATCTGCAAGGATACGGCTCATGGCAGTGATCGTCGCTTCATAATCCCGTGTATTAGTAGGTGCCTGATAGTGAGACTTCCGCATCAGCTGCTCCTTCCCATCTGCGCCGATAAGGCTCCAGCGCACCGCCAGGACTACTTCACCACCCACGCCGCCGTCGAATCGCAGCACCTCCACGGTCACCTGGTAGTCGACCTCTGCCGTCCGCGGCCAGGGCTGGAGTAGGACACGGTCCGTGCCAAGCAGGAGGGACAGATTCTCAGCCAACACGCGCGCGAACGTGTCTTGCAGCGGTGCCGCCCACTGATCAAATTCGCCTAATTCGAGCTTGGTCTGACTGGCACGCGTGACGATTTGTGGCCGATCCAGATACGGCGGCAGCGTCACGGGGCCAACCCCGATGGTGAGATCCGGCTTGACCACCGACGATAGCGCGGCCGTTTCCGCACCCGTCAGCGCTGGCAAGACGTAAAATCGCGTGGGCGGCGTCTTGGCGCAGCCGCTCAGCACCAGCAGTACCACGCTGAGCAGCGCGTGAGGGAGGGGTCGGCAAGGACGGTACATCATCTGCCTCCTATTTACTTCTGCCGCGCAGCAGGGATTCAGGGTTGCGATTGACCGCATCGGCGAGGGCCCGGATGGACCGGGCGGCCTCTTCCAGGGCCTTGAGGGTACGGGAGAGGTCGTCTTGCAGCACGGGATCCACCCCCACCATGGTACGATCGGCCTGTTTCAGCGTCTGCTCGGCCTGTTTCAACGCCGGCGACGCGGTATCGGTCACCGTCACCAGCGACTTCTGCGCCTGCCCCAGCGTACTGCGCGCCGCAGCCAAGGTGTCTTTGGCGCTGCCAGCCAGCGGCGGTACCTGGCCATCGACGTTCCGCACCAGCTTCTGAGCGTCCAGCAGCGCCACGCGCGCACTCTCCATGGCGAGGCGGGTGGCGTCAGCCGCCTCACCCAGCTTGGTACCCAGTGGCCCCACCTGGCCATCGGTACGCTGCAGCAGTTGTTGCGCTTCCGTCACAACGTCCTTCAAGGATATCAGCGCTTGCTTGACCTCCGGCAGACCAACGAGGCCATTGGCGCGTTTGAGCAGCGCCAGCACTTCGTTCAGTACCTCATCAAGCGGGAGTTTGCTCAGATCGGTTATGGCCTGTTGGACGCCGGCGAGCAATTGCTCCTTGGTCGAGGGTATCGTCGGGATCTCGAGATACTTCGGATCCAGGCCCAACCGCCGAAGGGGCGTGTCAGGAGCGAAGTCGAGCGCCACGTAGAGCACACCTGTGACAAAACTCTGCATTTGCAAGGAGGCCCGCATTCCCTTCTGAATCAGGGCCTCCACCCCCTCCTTCGGATCCCGGACAGGCCCGCCGCGCACCTTAACCGAGCCCGGCACAACATCGACCTGCACGCGAATAATCAGGGTATTCTCCTTTTGGTCGGCGAGTGCCTCTATCGCGGAGACCTGGCCCACCTGGACACCCCGGAAGATCACGGGCGCCCCGACGTTCAGGCCCTGCACGGAGCCATCAAAGAACAGGACGAAAGGAATCTTTGCTTCGAAGAATTTGCCGCCTCCGAAAAACAAGACCCCGGCGATCACAAGCACCACAGCGCTCACTACAAAGGCGCCAAGGACAGTTGGGTTGACCTTGCTTCCCATAATGCAGTGTTCCTCTTCTCTGCCCGGCCGCAGGGCGCGGGCAGGCTATGGCATCATGCCGTTGTGGTGACGTCCTCCCCCCGCGTGAGGAAGGCGCGAATCTTTGGCTCCGGCGAAGCGTCCCGCAAGGTCTTCGGATTCCCCACAGCGAGCATGGTCTTGGTCTCCGCATCCAGGAACACCCCCTTGTCGCCAATCGCAAAAATGCTTGCCAGCTCGTGCGTGACCACCACGACCGTGGCCCCCAGGCTGTCGCGCAACTCCAGGATCAAGTCGTCCAGGCGGCGAGAGCTGATCGGATCGAGCCCCGCCGAGGGCTCGTCAAAAAATAAAATATCCGGATCAAGCGCCATCGCCCGGGCCAGGCCAGCACGCTTACGCATGCCGCCGCTGATCTCGGAGGGATAAAAATCTTCAAAGCCGGCCAGCCCGACCAGCGCCAGTTTTAGCGACACCACGTTGCGAATCTGGCGTGGACTCAGATCGGTATATTCCCCCAGAGGCAAGGCCACGTTCTCGGCCAGCGTCATGGAACTCCACAGCGCCCCACTCTGGTAGAGCACGCCAAAGCGGCGCATCAGACGCTCACGCTCCTCGGGAGAGGCGTGCCAAAAACTTGCCCCGTCATAGAGCACATTGCCCAGGGCCGGCCGCAGGAGCCCAATAAGATGGCGCAGTAGCGTACTCTTGCCGCACCCACTGCCGCCCATAATGATGAAGATCTCGCCGGGCTGGATGTGAAAGTCCAGATTGCGCTGGATGACGAAATTCCCGTAGGCCATGGTCATGTTCTGGATGGTAATGCGGGGTACCGTGAGAGCCATAATGTTGTCGCTACTCCTCGCCCCTTAGAGCCCAAGCCGCTCGGTGAGCACGGCAAAGACCCCATCCGAGGCGATGATCCAGACAATACCCGTCACCACCGCCGACGTTGCCGCTGCCCCCACTGCCGCGGCACTGCGTCCACACTGCATGCCGCGCAGACAGCCGGCCAGGGCTACCAGAGCACCGAACACCACACTCTTGAACAGTCCCACCCCGCAGTCCACGAGGTGGACCGCCCTTTGCGTCTCGTTGAGATACTCTAACAGGCTCATGTCGAGCAGCCCTGTCGCCACAATCAGCCCCCCCAGCATACCGACAATATCAGCAAACACACAGAGCAGCGGCATCATCAACATGAGCGCCAACATGCGCGGCAACACCAGAAATTCCATGGGGGGAATGCCCATGGTGATGAGGGCATCGATCTCCTCGTTGACCTGCATCGTGCCCAACTGGGCTGCAAAGGCAGCCCCGGTGCGCCCAGCGATGATCACTCCCGTCATGATCGCGCCCATCTCGCGTGTCATGCCCAACCCCACCAGGTCAGCGACGTATATCTGTGCCCCGAACTGCCGTAACTGCACCGCCCCCATGAACGCCAGAATCAGGCCGACGAGAAAGCTAATAAGTGCCACAATGCCCAGCGCTTGCGCGCCGCATTCCTGAAGGAGGAGGACGAGATCAGTGCGGCGATAGCGCGCCTTGCCAAGAGCAAATTTGACAAAGGTGAGGCACGCCTCCCCAATAAATCTGCACAGCTCTGGGGCACTCTGCAGAGCCGTGAGCGTAGCCGTGCCCACCTGGGCGAGCCAGGACAGGCGAGAGGCGCCGCGTCGTGCCCCTTCCCGCTCCGGCACTGCCGTCGCCAGTGCCAGGAGGCGTCGCACGCCCTCTGGAAGGCCGCTTTGGTCTACGGCAATCTGATGGTGTTGGCAGTAGTCCAAGAGCTGGAGTAAAAAGGTCAGGAGCCCAGTGTCCCAGGCAGGCATGTCCAGGACCTCAAAGGTGAGCTGCCGGACACGCGGGGTGTCATCGAGCTGCTGCTGTATCTCGGTCAACTCTGGCACCCCAGTCCGGAGCTGCCAGCTCCCAGTAAGCTGTATCAGGAGTGTAGCGTCCGCCATCTGACTCACGTGTACTACCGCCGGCATCGGTATATGCGCTGTGTCCATACGTCGTTCTCGTCCACGGCTTGTGGATGCTGTATGTTCCCTGGGCTCATCCGTACTCATGGCCAGTGGAAATTTTTGCGTACGTAATAGTACAAGGCTCTTTCTGAGTGAGGCTATTGGACTTTGGTCCAATGCGCCAACAACATCCATACGTTATTGACCCCAGAGGGTGGATATCGACATAGGAAAAATGCCAATGTCGTGTAACATTGGTTATACTGTTTGTCTCTAACTAGACACATAACCCCATAGAGCGCGGCAGGGACGAAGTGGTGTGACCACAGACGATGCATACGGAGGGGGCAAGCGCACCCAGTCTAGGGAAGCGCAGGCGTCACCCGAGGGGCAGAGTGATTTTGAGCTGATTGATCGCTTCCTGGCAGGTGACATGTCTGCCTTCGATGCCCTCGTCCAGAAGTACCAGCAGGACGTCTATCGCCTGGCCTATCGGATCACCCTGAGTGCTGATGATGCTAAAGACCTGGCACAGGAGACGTTTCTACAGGCGTATCGCGCTCTGAAGGGTTTTCGCCGTCGTTCGAGCTTTTATACGTGGCTGTACCGTATTGCTGTGCATCTCTGCTTCCACCACCGCAGACGCAGTGCTCGGGTTGAGCCTGTGGCTGAAGTACCCGAGTCTCCTGCTGCCAGCGCGCAGCCGCTGCACGACCTCTTAGAGGCGGAACAGAGACATGCTGTGGCCACGGCGATTGCTGCCTTACCACCACAGCAACGCGCCGCCCTCACGCTGCGCGTGCATCAGAACCTTTCGTACCGAGAGATTGGTGCAACGTTGCAGTGTTCAGAGGGGGCGGCACGAGCCAATGTGTTTCATGCAATCCAAAAACTGCGAGCCCGGCTCGCCGGCTTTGGAGAGGATGGATAAGATGCGCTGCCAACGAATCCAACCACACTTGCTCGCCCTCGTTGAGGGCGAGCTCAAGCAAAGCAAGCGTGAGAAGGTGGCGAGGCACGTGGCTGCGTGCCCGGCCTGTGCGTCGGCCATGCGCAGTCTGCGGCAGACGCTTCGCGTCGTGCAGGCCATCGACGTGCCTGAGCCATCCCCAGCCTTTTGGCAGGAATTCGGGACGGCTCTGCACCAGCGCATGCGCCGTGAAGAAGCGGCCCACCAGGGACGTCGCCACGGGCAGCTCTGGGGGCTCTTCCGCTTGCCCAAACCAGCGCTGGCCGTGGTGGCGGTGAGCCTCATCCTGGTGTGCTCTCTGCCGTTCCTTGGCGGACACCTGGGCCAGCAGAGGATTCCCAGGATGATCCTCTCCGGGGGAGATGAGGTGAGTCTGGCTGCTAATCTCGATTTCTTAAAGCATCTCGACTTGTTAGAAGAGGTGGACGTCCTTGAGCAGCTCGATCCCTCGCCCTAGGGCACGCTGGATGGCTCTCTTGGTACT
>Ga0075421_100007936_pt1 | contig 13011 bp, 9 predicted proteins | sample SoiMetdeltSBSDD5_FD_75292 | JGI IMG/M metagenome (GOLD analysis project Ga0075421, IMG submission 75292) | Bulk soil microbial communities from a Populus tree surrounding site in Tennessee, USA - Soil MetaG P. deltoides SBSDD5 | ecosystem: Environmental > Terrestrial > Soil > Tree plantation... | reverse complement strand
TTCATGCCGCGGTGCTGGCGGTAGACGTTGGCGCGGAACCGGCCGACCCCCGGGATGGTGTAGGCGAAATCCAGCTCGCCGTGCTGCTCGAAGAGCGAGCGTTGCCCGGGTTCGAGCCCGCCGAGGAGGATCGCCTCCGCTTCGGCCGCGGGCAGCGGCTGCGGGGCATCGTCGAGCAGTTCGCCGTTGAGCCGCAGCTTTACCGGCGCACCGGCCTGGACGTGCAGATCGCTGGCGCGCATCTCCACCGCGCGGGTCAACAGGCCGTCGAGGCGCTTGCGATCGCCCACCCCGGCCGCGACCGGCGCGTGTCCAGGCGAGACGGCGCCCGCGGCGACTTTCGACCCGGCGGCCGCCGGCGTTGCGGCCTGCGGAGTGGTTGCCGCCCGCGGAGCTCCCGTCGCCGCCGCGACCTCGGCTGGGGTCGCCGGAGGCACCGGAGCGGTGCTCGCCCCGACTTTCCCCTTGGCCGCCGGCCCCTGCTTCGCCAGGTAGGCCTTCTGGTACTGGAGGATCTGCTGCAGGCCGTCCTGCGTCAGGAAGCCCTTCTTGACGAGGATCTCCCCGAGCTGTGTCCCCTCGACCGCCTGCTCGCGGATGGCGACCGTCAGCTGGTCCATCGAGATGAGCTTCAGATGGACCGCGATCCGGCCGAACAGCTCCACCTGTTTCGGGTCGCCCACCGTGCCGAATCTAGGCAGGACAGGAAGCGGCCGCAAGCGCGACTTTGAGCCTCGCCTGGAGGCATCACGGAACTGTAAGCGCAGGCCACTTCCTGATGTAATTTGCGGCCCGCCACGGCAACCAATGGAAGACGAGGGAGATGCAGCGATGAATCCGGCCGATCTCGAACGGCGTTTCCTCGAGCTGGTCGAGCGCAACGAGGCCCGCATCTTCCGTATCTGCCGCGCCTGGGCGCGCAACCCGGCCGACTTCGAGGACTTGCGTTCCGAGGTTCTGCTCCAGCTCTGGAGGTCGCTCCCCTCGTTCGACGGCCGGTCGGCCGAGGACACGTGGCTGTTCCGGGTGGCGTTGAACGTCGCGATGCTCTTCCGCCGGCGCGAACGCGGCCGGCACGAGCGGCTCGACCTGTTCCGTCGGCGGGCGCCCGAGCGCGACGCGGCGTCCGATCCGAGCGTCCGGGTCGACAGTCGCGACCGACTGGACCGCCTGACCGCCGCCATCGCCGGCCTCGATCCCGCCGACCGGGCCCTGGTCACCCTGCAGCTCGAAGACCTGTCCTACGCGCAGATCGCCGAGGTGACCGGCCTCGGGGAGAGCCACGTCGGGGTGCGCCTGCACCGGATCCGGAAAAAGCTCGCTCAGGCGATGGCCGAGGACGAGGAGGTCCGTGATGCCCGCCCTTGATCCCGAATTCGACGCATGGGGGAGCCTCTGGCGCAGCCAGAGCCGCCCGATTCCACACGAAAGGAGCGAAGAGATGCTCGAAAAAGTGAAGGACCGATCGCGCAAGTTTGATCGCACCATCCTCTGGCGCGACGCGCGCGAGGCGCTGGCGGGCCTTTTCGTCGCCGGCGTTTGGGCCTGGGTGTCCTGGCTCGCCCCCGGGTGGTGGCCCAAGATCGGCGCCGCGGCGGCGACGGCCTGCGTCCTGTACGTCCTGGCCCGGCTGTGGCGCGCCAGGCGACGCCACGGCCAGGTGCGCGAGGACCTGCCGCTCGCCGAGCGGGTGCGCGCCGAGATCGCCAAGGTCGAGGCGCAGGCCGATCTGCTGCGCACGGTGCGTTCCTGGTACATGACGCCGCTGGCGCTCGGATCGACGATCTGGCTCGCCTCCCTCGTCCCCGCGATCGGCCTTTCGCCCGGCCTGACCGCGGCCGGCGTCGCGGCGGCCGTGTGCTTCTCGGGCGTCCTGTTCTCCGCCGTCGGCTGGGCGGTGGTCCGGCTCAACGACTACGTCGCCCGCACCCAGCTCGATCCGTACCGGGAGGAGCTGCAGCAGCTGCTCCGATGAGGGGCGGGGCTTCTCGGCCGCTTCCGGCGCTATTTCTTCAGATATTTCGCGTACCAGTCGAGGTAGCGCTGCAGCCGATCGACCTCGTACGACGGGACCGAAAGGCCGTGCGACTCACCGGGGTAGACGACCATCTCGGTGTCGCGGCCGAGGCTTCGGAGCGCCTGGTACATCTGCTCCGTGTTGATGAGCGGGACGTTCCAGTCGGAGTCGCCGCACAGGAACAGGGTCGGGGTCGTGATCCGGTCGGCGTGCAGGAACGGCGCTGACAGCTTGATGTACGTCTCGGCCGCCTTCCACGGCGGCCCCAGCTCGTTCTCGTACTCGCGGATGTACTGGTCGGTGCCGTAGCCGGCGAGGATGTTCGAGATCCCGGCGCCGGAGGTCGCCGCCTTGAAGCGCTGGTCCTGCACGATGACGTAGTTGGTCAGGATGCCGCCGTAGGACCAGCCGCCGACGCCGAGCCGCGCCGGGTCGGCGATCTTCTTCGCGATCAGGTGATCGACGGCGGCACGCACGTCCTCACCGTCCTTCGCCCCCCAGTCGGCGTAGATCGCCAGCGAGAACTGCTCGCCGCGCCCGGACGATCCGCGCGGGTTCGATCCCACCACGACGTAGCCGTTCGCGGCGAACACCTGCCAGTCGATCTGCCACTCCGCCTGGTACTGCGACACCGGCCCGCCGTGGATGCGCAGGAGCGTCGGGGAGAGCGTCCCCTCCTTGTAGTCCGGCGGCTTCACCACGAACCCGTGGATCTCGGTGCCGTCCTTGCTCTTGTAGGAGACCGTCTCGGTCTTCCCGAGCCGCAGCGTCGCCATCAGCGCCTCGTTCTGTTTCGACAGCGGCCGCGGCCCTGATGCCTCGATGGCGAACACCTCGGCCGGGGCGTCCGGAGTGGAGAGCAGCGCCGCGATGCGGCCCTCCTTCGTGATCGCGAAATCGCTGATCACCATGCCGCCTCCGGCGAGGCGGGTCAGCTGGCTGCCGGAGGAGGCGACGCGGTTGAGCGACACTTCGCCGTCATCCTCGACGAGGAACGTCAGCGACGAGCCCCCCTGCGACCAGCGCGGCAGGGTCATGTTGCGGTCGAGCTTCGGAATGACGAGGTGCGGATTGGTGCCATCCGCCCCGACGATCGCCAGGTGGTAGCCGGCGTAGTAGATCTGCTTCTGCGGTCCCCCCTGCAGGTAGGCGATCCACTTGCCGTCCGGGCTGAAGACCGGCCGGCCGCCGTCCCACGACGGATCGCCGTCGGCGATGTCGTTGACCGTGAGCCGCTTCGCGTCGGCGCCGGGGCGCGCGTCCATGAGGTAGAGGTCCCAGTTGTCGTTGCGGTCCGGGTCGTCCTGGCGCTTGCTGATGAAGGCGATCCGCTGCCCGTCCGGCGACCAGGACGGCAGCATCTCGTCGAATTTGCCGCCGGTCAGCGTCTCGGTCTTGCGTGTCGCGAGGTCCACGAGGTACAGGTGGCTGCGGCCGGCGCGCAGCCAGCCCTCCTCGTCCACCTTGAACTGGTAGCGGTTGATGACGATCGGCTTGGGGGTCGGCTCGTCATCATCCCCGTCGTCCGCCTCATCCTCCTCCTGACTGTCCTTCTTTTCCTTCTCGAGATCCTCCGGGTCGGGATCGTCGGCGGCCACGACCAGCTTCTTCCCGTCGGGGGAGAAGGCGAAGTCGGTGACGCCCCCCTTCAGATCGGTCAGGCGCTGCGCCTCGCCGCCGTCGCGCGGCAGGAGCCACACCTGGTCCGCCTTCGGCCTCGTCGCCCGCTTGGAGAGAAAGCCGATCCATTTCCCGTCGGGGCTGAAGCGCGGCGTGTGCTCCTTCGCCGGGCTGCTGGTCAGCCGCAGCGTGCGGCTGCCGTCCCACGAGGTCATGTAGAGGTCGCTGTCGGACTTGTCGCGCTTCGTGTTGACGTAGGAGACGCCGTAGGCGACCCACTGCCCGTCGGGGGAGAAGTCCGGACCGGAGACGTCGCGGATGGCGTTCATGTCGGCCACCGTGATGAGGCGCTTCGCCGGTTGCCCGTGAAGAAGCGCGGCCGGCGCGAGCAGCATCCCCACGGCCGCGAACAGGACGATTCCCAGGACCCTGGTCCGCATGATGGACGTTCCCCCGGAATGATGGAGCGGCGCGGATTCTGGCGCGGGTCGCCCGCCGGGGCAAGCCCCCGGTTCGGCCGGGCTCGGACGAGCGCGTAGAATGCCTGACATCCGACGGGAGCCAACAGGGATGACGACGGTGCGGCTGCTCCTCCTGAGCAACTCGACGACGTTCGGCGGGACCTACCTCGGGCACGCGCGCGAGCCAATCCAGGAGTTCTTCCAAGACATCCGAAGGCTCGCCTTCGTGCCGTACGCCCTCGCCGACCAGCTCGGCTACCACGCCAAGGTCCGCGATCACTTCAAGACGACGTTCGGGATCGAGGTGGACCGCGTGGAGGAGGGGGCCGGCGGCCGGACCCTCGTGGAACGCGCCGATGGCCTGTTCGTCGGCGGCGGCAACACCTTCCGCCTTCTCGACAGGATGCAGCGCGCGTCGCTCGTCGAGCCGATCCGCGCCCGCGTCCTCGAGGGGATGCCGTACCTCGGCTCCAGCGCCGGCACCGGGATCGCCGCCCCGACCCTCATGACGACCAACGACATGCCGATCGTCCGCCCGGCCTCCTTCGAATCGCTCGGGCTCGTGCCGTTCCAGACGAACTGCCACTACCTCGACCCGGATGCGGCGTCGCGCCACATGGGGGAGACGCGCGAGACCCGCATCCGCGAGTACCACGAGGAGAACGACACGCCGGTCGTCGGGCTGCGCGAAGGGTCATGGCTGAACGTGGAGGGGACGGGCGGGGCGCAGACCGCCCGCCTCGGCGGGCCGCTGCACGCGCGGTACTTCGAGCGCGGCCGCGAGCCGCGCGAGCTGCCACCGGGAACCGACGTCAACGCACAGGGAGGACGATGATGCCGACACGACAGTCGAACGCGGTCTGGAACGGCGGGTTGAAGAACGGCTCGGGGAAGGTGCGGGTCGGGAAAGGAGTCTTCGAGGGGCCTTACACGTTCGCCTCGCGCTTCGAGACCGGCGAGGGCACGAACCCGGAGGAGCTGCTGGCGGCGGCCCACGCCGGCTGCCTCAGCATGGCTCTCGCGGCCGGGCTGGAGCGGGCCGGGACTCCGGCGACGATGATCGCCACGCGCGCCGACGCGACCCTCGAAAAGGTCGGCGAGGCGTTCCGCATCACCCGCATCAAGCTGGAGGTCCGCGGCACCGTCCCCGGCGTCAGCCCGGCCGCCTTCCAGGAGGCGGCCGAGAAGGCGAAGGAGGGCTGCCCGGTGAGCAACGCCCTCAAGGGGAACGTCGCGATGGAGCTGGACGCGCGGCTCGCTGATTGAGGTTCCCGGCGGCGCCTGACCGATTGCTCAGAGCGGGATCTTCTTCCGCGTGACCGGCTCGAGACGACCGGTTCCCTCGACGAGGTGGTAGAACCGGTCCATCGTCACGTCGCGCAGGGTGTCCTTCCGCCCGGTCGTCGGCCACACGACCTCGATCTCCCTGATGGCACGCGCGGCGCCGAGGCCGATCTCCGCCTGCAGGCTGTTGCCGCCGAACGAACCGCCGGTGCCGACGATCGCGTGGACGTCGCGCTCCCCTTTCGCGTCCTGCACGCGGACGCGGATGCGGGCGCCGATCGCCGAGCGGTTCGTCGCTCTGTCCGCGGATGAAGCACCGGATGTCCTGCTCCCCTCGAGCCGCAGCGTCACCCAGTGGTGTTCCGGGTGGCCGGGATTACGGTACAGGGCGGAGTGGGCCTGGTCGTCCTGGTACCAGCCCCCCATCTCCTCGAAGACATCGAGGTCGCCGTCGTTGTCGAGGTCCCCCATCGCGACGCCGTGCCCCTTCTGGATGTGGCCGGTGCCGGCGGAGTGGGTGATGTCCTGGAAGCGCCGGCCGCCGTCGTTGCGGAACATCCGGTTCGGGATGAGCGACCGGAAGCCCGGCTCGCCGTCGCCGAAGTAGCAGTCGGGCCAGCCGTCGTTGTCGAGGTCCCCGTAGTTGGATCCCATCGCCAGGGCGATCCGGTCGATGCGGGTCGCGTGCGCCACGTCGGTGAAGGTGCCGTCGTGGTTGTTGCGGAACAGGCTCGGGAACGCCGTCTGCGTCGGCTGGCCGAGATGGAACGCGACGATGTCGTTCATGTCGACGAACTTGAACCCGGCGACCAGGAGATCGAGCCAGCCGTCGTTGTCGAAGTCCCAGAACCAGGACGGGAAGGAGTCCTTCTTGTCCGCCAGACCGGCCGGCCGCGTGACGTCGGTGAAGCGCCAGCCGGCCGCGCCGTCGGCGGCCCCCTCCGGGGGGCCGGCGTTGCGGAAGAGGCGGTTCCCGCCGCTGAGGACCGAACAGAAGAGATCGGGCCGGCCATCGTTGTCGTAGTCCCCCCACACCACCGCCTTGACGTAGCCGAAGCGCGTGTCCGGCCCGAGGTCGGCGGAGCGATCGGCGAAGGTGCCGTCCCCGTTGTTGCGGTACAGGGCGGTCGGGTGCGGCTCGTCCGGCGCGTCCTCCTGGCCGATGGCGAGGTCGAGCCAGCCGTCGCCGTCGTAGTCGGCGAACGCGCCGGTCTGCGAGGGGTGGAACGCCAGGAGCCCGGCCTCCTCGGTCACGTCGTCGAAGGTGCCGTCGCCGTTGTTCCGCAGAAGGGAGTCGGGGTAGTTCCCCCCCTTGTGCATCCACCCGCCGCGCAGCACCAGCAGATCGTTGTCGCCGTCGTTGTCGTAGTCGGCGTGGATGACGTTCAGTCCTCCGACCAGCGGCTTCAGGCCGGCCGCGTCGGTGCGCTCCGCGAATGTGCCATCGCCGTTGTTGTGAAAGAAGCGCAGCGGATCGCCGAGCCCCATGGACGACAGGACCAGGTCGAGCGGACCGTCGCCGTCGAAGTCGTCCATGATCGCGCCGCCGGCGTGCTGCCGCACCGACACGCCGGCCGCCGGGGCGACATCGGGGAAGCGGCCGATGTCGGCCTCGGAGGCGAAGGTCTCCGGAGGGATGCGGAGCCCCGCCTCCACCTTGTCCGGATACAGGCCGAGCGTCATCGCCGCGAGGTTGTAGAGCCAGCGGGTGGAGAGGTCCCCCGGCCGCTCGCGGAGCACCTGGCCGAAGAGCTCCAGGGCGCGCTGCGATCCCTCGGGGCGGCGGTGCACGCCGCCGCCGCGAATCGGCAGGAGACACGACTCGGCGCTGTGATCGCGGATGCAGTTGTCGGTCTCGCCGAGGCGCAGGGACGCGAGCCCGAGGAACTCCAGCGTCTGCACCGGCGGCGGCGCGTACCGTGCCTCGGCCGACGTCGGCGTCAGAAGCGGCTCCACCGTGCGGATCGCCTCCCGGACGCGGCCGGCCCGCAGGAGCTCGTCCGCCATCTGCGTTCTCGCCAGCATCCGGTCGAGCGGGTCGGCCATCCGCGGCATCGTGTCCCGGATCTGCGCCGCCCGCTCGGCGTTGAGGAACGGGTTCACCCCCGGCTTCGCGGCCCGGTTGAGCGACTGGAGCAGCTCCCCCATGCGGCGCGTTCCCTCCCCTTTCGTCAAGGGGGGGATGCGTCGTCCGGTGCCGGGGAGGGAGGTGGAGCCGGCCGCCGCATCCGGCGCGGCCTCGCCCGCGGCCGGCTTCGCTGCGCCTTCCCTGCCGGTCGATCGGGCAGTCCGCTCCTCTTCGGAGGAGCGGGCGCATGCGGCAGCCATGGCGGCGACGAGGACCGCTGCCATCAGGCCACGCCAGGCATGCCACCTCGGGAGTGAGTCGGCGAAACTCACGGGCGCATTATGCACCGGCCCCGGCCGGGGCCGATCAGGCGGCCCGTTTCAGACGGGCCTCCGCCTCGGCGAGACCCTGCCTCATGTCCCCGGCGAGGGGAGAGCTCGACGCGTACTGCAGGAGAAAGGTGTAGATGCGAGCCGCGTCCTTCGGCCTCGCCTCGCGGTGCAGCATGTGGCTGGCGATCTGCATCAACCCTTTGATCGCCTTGCGATCGCCGTGGTCGAAGCGGAGCGCAATGCCGAAGGCGGTCGTCGCATGCGCCAGGTCCCCCCCCTTGAGCAGGGTGGTCGCGACGAGATCGATCTGCTCGCCGGTGAGGCCGAGCGCTTGCGCCTGTTTCCAGAACGCCACGAACACTTCCGCCGCGAGAGTGGTGTGGCCGCGCTTGAGGCTCAGGGTGATCGCCGCGCGCGCCACGTCGGCGCCGTCCTCGATCCGGCAGGCGGCGTGGAGCATCAGGGCGAGGGCGTGCAGCACCTGGGGGCTCGGGGCATGCTGCGCGCAGAGGGCTTCGCACTCGGCGATGGCGGCGTCGGGGTCGGTCTCGAAGCGCTGCCGCGCCGCCGCGGCCCGCTCGGCGGCGTCGGGGAGCGGCGGCAGCGGCGACTCGTCTTCCGCGGCGGAATCCGAACCGGCGGAGTCCGTCACCGGGGCGGGCTCAGCATCGACGGCTCGCGAGTGCGCCGGCTGCGCCGGCGACTCGTCGCCGAAGGCGAAGAAGCCGCACAGCCGCCCCATGAGGGTGACGGTCAGCCCGGCGAGAAAGCCCATCGCGACGACGAGCATCAGGACGCCCAGCCCGGAACCGGCCGCGAAGCCGATGAGGACCGGCGGCGCCATCAGGACCATCCCCATCATCATCCCCCCCGCCTGCACGGCGTAGAGGGTGTAGAGGTCGCCGAGCCGCCCGCCGAACGTCGCGCTCCAGATCGCCGGCGAGACGACGTCGCCGAACTTCTCGGAGCGGACCGCGACGATCAGGAACACCGGCGGGAGGAGCAGCATCCCGAAGAACATCAGGCCGATCGACCACAGGAACGCCCCCGAGCTCAGGACGCCGAGGATCGGCAGGAGCGTCGCGGCGCCGTTCGTGGCGGCAGGCGGCATCGTCGAGCCGCCGTAGGGGGCGAGGAGGACGGTGTTGGTCTCGGGGCGCAGCACCGAGGCGAAGGCGCTCCACCCGAGCAGGAACACCGGGACGACCCACACGAGCTGCAGCGCCAGGTAGCGCCCCGCCACCATGAGCACCTGGTGCCAGGTTCCGCCCGCGGTCGAGAGGATCGTGCCGCGGGACTCGCCGGCGTAGCCGTTGAGGGCGAAGCGGGCCAGCGCCGCCGCCATGACGATCTGAGCCAAGAGCTGACCGAGGAGATCCGCCTGCGCCATGCGGCAGACGAAGGCGGACGTCAGGAGGACGACGCCGAGGACGAACCCGGTGAAGGCGGTCCCGGGCGAGGTCGCGTCGCGCACCAGGCGACCGACCACCCCTCCGAACATCCCGACGCTCGCTCGCTCGTCCATCGTTCGACTCCGGGAATCCGGCATCTATATGTAGTGCCGGGATCCCGGGGAAGCCAGCGATGCGCGGGGCCGTCCGATGTCCGATCACGAAGATGTTCCCGGCTTTCGTGACCCCTCCCGCCTCGCGGTATCATTCCGATTCCGGCGCCACCCCCCGGACAACCTGGAGGCCCTCCATGGACCAGCGCTCGACCTCTTCCCGGATCGAGACCCTCGCGGTGCACGGCGGCGAGCGTCGCCCCGGCCCCGAAGGATCGATCGTCTTCCCGATCTACCAGGCGACCGTCTTCACCTACGACGACGATGCGGGATATCACGACATCAAGTACATCCGGCTGAACACGACGCCGTCGCAGAAGTACCTCCACGACAAGCTGGCGGCGCTCGAAGGGGCGGAGGCGGCGCTGGCCACGTCGTCCGGCATGGCGGCGGTGACGTGCTGCCTGCACACGTTCCTCAAGGCGGGGGATCACCTGATCGCCGGCGACACGCTGTACGGCGGCACCCACACCTTCCTGACCGAGCACGCGCCGGCCCTCGGCTGGCAGGTGACGTTCGTCGATCCGGGGAACCCGGAGACGTTCAAGCCGGCGCTCCGGCCCAACACCAAGGCGATGCTGGTCGAGACGATCACCAACCCGCTGATGCGCGTGGCGCGGCACAAGGAGGTCGTCCGCTTCGCGCAGGAGGCGGGGATCACGACGATCATCGACAACACCTTCGCCTCGCCGGTGAACTTCCGGCCGCTGGCGCTCGGCTACGACCTGGCGTTCCACAGCGCGACGAAGTACCTCAACGGGCACTCGGACCTCGTCGCCGGCTGCGTCGTCGGCAGGAAGGCGCTCATCGAGAAGGTGCGCGCGTCGCTCAACCACTACGGCGGCACCCTCGACCCGCACGCCGGCTTCCTGCTGGCGCGCGGCATGAAGACGCTCGCGCTGCGGGTACGGCAGCAGGGGGCGAACGCCCTCGCGCTGGCGAAGTCGCTGGCGGCGCATCCCAAGGTCGAGGGAGTCAACTACCCCGGTCTCGAGACGCATCCGGACCACAAGTACGCCCGCGAGCTCTTGAACGGATTCGGCGGGATGCTGTCGATCCGGCTGAAGGGGGGCGTGCCGGCGGCGGTAACGCTTGTGAAGAGCCTGACGATCCCGACGTACGCCCCCAGCCTCGGCGGCGTCGAGACGCTCATCGTGCGACCGTCCCTGACGTCGCACGCCGGGATGAAGCGGGAGGAGCGGCTGGCGATCGGGATCACCGACGATCTGCTGCGCATCTCCTGCGGCATCGAAGCGGCCGAGGATCTGGTGGACGACTTCAAGCAGGCGCTCGACAAGGTGTAGGGTGCGCATCCTGCCGGCGCAGGGGCCGGAGGAGATCGACGCGGCCCGTGCGATGTTCCGTGAGTACGCGGCCGGGCTCGGCTTCGACCTGTCGTTCCAGGATTTCGAAGCCGAGCTCGCCCTCCTCCCGGGGGAGTACGCGCCGCCGCGCGGCGCCCTCCTCCTGGCGCGCACGGACGGCGACGCCGCGGCCGGCGCGGACGCCCCGTCGCCCGCCGCCGCGCCGGGGGCGGACTTCGCCGGCTGCGTGGCGCTCCGGCCGCTTCGGGAGCCGGGGGTGTGCGAGATGAAGCGCCTGTTCGTCCGGCCGGCGTGGCGCGGCAGCGGCCTCGGACGACGGCTGGCCGAGGCGATCCTCGCGGAAGGGCACCGTCTCGGCTACACGCGCATGCGGCTCGACACCGTCCCGGCGATGCGATCCGCCATCGGGCTCTACGAATCACTCGGCTTCCACGACATCCCCCCCTACCGGCACAACCCGGTCCCGGGCACGCGGTACCTCGAGGCCAGGCTCGATCCCTGATTCTGCGAAACCTCCGCCCTTCTTCCGCGACCAACAGTTGACAGCTTGGGGTCTTGAGGGTACAGAACATGCAGACACTGGCTCTGGTTTCTCTTTCGCCGCAGGACAACCGGGCTCTCAAGGAGGAATCCGTGATCCGAGGACTGTCTCGACGGGTTCTCCTCCCGGCGCTTCTCGCCCTCCTGCCGGCGACCGCCTGGGGGCAGACCCAGACGATCATCCACGACTGCGACAGCGGCCCGGTGTCCACTCTCGGCGGCTGGCAGATGCCCGGCGTCACCCCGATCAGCGGCGACAGCACCTGCGGGCCGGGCGGCATCATCTTCCTGTGGGCCTCCTACGAAGCCTATTACCAGTGGCTGCGGCAGACCCCGATCATGGGCGACGTCACGATCGAAGCCCAGGTGATGCTGCTCGATCGCGACGGCGGGTCCGACGATGCCTTCAGCCTGCTCCTGCACTGGAGCGGGTCCACCGACCCGACGGTGTGCTGCGAGCCGGTGCACGCCGACTCCGGGCTGCGCCTCCTGTTCTCCCTCGCGCGGAACCGCGCCGAGGTGTACGAGGAGACGAACGGCGTCATCGGCCCGCTGCTGCAGACGCTGCCCTTCTCGCTGCCGATCGACACCATGCGATCGATCAAGGTCGGCTACCGTGGCAACATCCTGGACCTCACCGTGGATAGTGCCCTCGTTGGAACCGTCACGGTGCCGGCCACCCCGCCGTCGCTGTTCGGATTCGACGCGCGCGGCATCTCCCTGCGCCTCGAGCCGATTCTCCTGACGTTCGGCTGCGTCAACGACGTCGACTGCGACGGCATCACCGACGGGGCCGACAACTGCCCGACGACGCCGGGCGCCGATCAGACCGACACCGATCACGACGGGCAGGGGAACCTCTGTGATGCCGACGACGACAACGACGGGATCGCCGACGCGACGGACGTCTGCCCGCTCGTACCGGATCCACAGCAGGCGGACTTCGACCAGGACCACGTCGGCGACGCCTGCGACGTCTGTCCGTCCGATCCGACCAACGACCCCGACGGCGACCACATTTGCGGTCAGAGCGACAACTGCCCGAACGACTCGAACGCGGGCCAGGAGAACAGGGACACGGACACTCAAGGAGACGCCTGCGATCTCAACGACGGCGTCATCCAGGTGTCCTGGCCCACCCAGACCCGCATGACCTGGCAGCGGGAGACCGGGCTCGGCTCCTTCAATGTCTACAAGCGGAACCTCGCGGATCTGCGGGCAACCGGCGTCTACGTCCTCGACCCGGCGAGCTTCCCCGGACCTCTCGACGAGCGGATCTGCAACATCCCGGGAGACATGACCCAGTCGGAGCCGCTGAACTTCGGAGAGGGGATCGCCTACTTCGTGAGCGGCACGGCGAACGGAGTGGACATGGGCCTCGGGGCGGACAGCGCCGGCCAGGTGCGCGCGAACGACTATCCCTGCGGCGTCTGCCGTGCGTTCCAGCGGGTGATGCACCGGCCCGATGGTCCGACGACGCCCCAGAACAGGCTGATCGTCAGCCAGGCCGAGTGGTGCTCCTTCCGTCCTTCCGCGTGCTCCTCTCCGCCCGTCAACTTCAACACGCACGCGGCGCTGGTGGTGGCGATGGGCAGCGTGCCGAACACCTGCTTCGACACGCACATCACGTGCATCCGCGACGGTCCCCCGACCTCGTACGAGGTGATCGTCGAATACGACTCGGAGCTGCCGGGCCCGACGTGCGAGTGTTTCCAGGTGTTCATCGAGCCGTTCGACGTCGTCGCGATCCCGCATCCGGTGACGAGGGCGACCTTCGAAGGCACCGATCGCATCATCCCC
>Ga0075421_100007934_pt1 | contig 13012 bp, 16 predicted proteins | sample SoiMetdeltSBSDD5_FD_75292 | JGI IMG/M metagenome (GOLD analysis project Ga0075421, IMG submission 75292) | Bulk soil microbial communities from a Populus tree surrounding site in Tennessee, USA - Soil MetaG P. deltoides SBSDD5 | ecosystem: Environmental > Terrestrial > Soil > Tree plantation... | reverse complement strand
CTTCCGATGGAATCGATGTAGATATGCGGGCGACGATTGATGGTATTCGCCGCTATATTGAATTTGTAAGTAAACTCTAACAACAAGCCGCTCTTTAGGAGCGGCTTTATGGTATGATCGTCTACAAATCGTTCCTTCAAAGAGGTAGTAATCATGCCTAGTACAATTCAGCGGTTAGAGAATTTGAAAGGCAAAATCGGCGTTGTAACATTCGAAGAGCTGGTCTATCAGGCGTTAGGCATTTTGCGGATAAATAATCCCAAAGAGAGAAGGCTTACCGGGGGCATGAGTAAAGAGGGAGATGCAGCTTGGTTTGCATCGACTTCTAAAATGTATTTACCTGTAAACGGTAAAGCGGCCAAAATGTTCGGACAAAGCAGCGCAATCATTCTCATAGATGGATACAGATTCATGTTTCAAGGTAACTGCGGTTTTAGACTTCTTATCAATTCATTGACGAGATGCGATGAATTAGAAGAGGGAAGTCCAGACATAGCCCGTGCTTTCAATAATTGGATTGACTGGCTAGTAGCTAACATCAAAATGTTTGTCTAAAGTTATTCGTCGCATAGCAAGCCGCTCCGTTCCGGAGCGGCTAATTTGGCTTAGCTATTCTCTGTAAGCCAGGTGTCAATTATGTGTCTTTGGTCGGCATCTAGCCGCTGTGCTTGCTGCAAAATATCCAGCATTTCAGTGAGCGTGAGCGCAGCATGTAGATGAATCCCAGCACCCGCTAGTATCTTTGCACCATTGCTTTCCCGGTCAAGCACTACGGCTACATCCTCCACTACCAAACCGGCTTCTTTCAGTGGTGCTATGGCTGCGATTTTGGAATCACCGCGGACGATGAGATCATCAATTACAATTACTACATCTCCCGGAGCATATACTCCTTCAATTGATTTCATCATGCCATGATCTTTTACTTCAGTACGAGGAATTATCATGGGACATTTAGCTCTCAGACAGACAGCTGTAGCTATCGGAACTCCTCCCAACGGGATACCGGCAATTCTTTTGTGTGGGATATCTTGGATCATATCTGCGAGGATATTACCGCATAGTTCCAGTACATCTGGGAACGAGCTTAGTAGTCTGAGGTCGACGTAAAAGGGAGAAGATGCACCTGACTTAAGTAAGTAATTACCAAAAGACAATACACCACATTTGTGTAGAGCTAAGACCAGCTCAGTTTTTAGAGGTGACATTGGAGACTCCTTGTGAAATAGCTTCAGATCTGGGGGATTATACCAGACAAGAGTAAGCTGCTAATATGGGGGTGGGGTGTGAATTTCACTTGTCAGTCAGAAAAGATTTGTTTATAATAATGTGCAATATTGTACTATAACATGAACAAAAATAACTTCTTATCCCAGTTCACTGAGCAGCCTCTGTTTACTAAGCAGAGTATGATTGTAGCAGCAAAAAGGTTAGAAATGCCTAGTAACACTTTGAATTCGAGCATAAAAAGATCTCTTGATAAGAAGGAGCTAATTGCTTTAAAGAGAGGGTTTTATATAACGCAATCATTCTTCAATATTCATAGATCTGAACTGGACTACATTTTCTACCTGGCGACAAAACTTCTAGAGCCTTCTTATATTAGTAGAGAAAGCGCATTACAGTACTATGGACTGTTAACTGAGGCCAATAATACTGTAATTACTTGTGTTAGTTTAAGTACGACGAGGAAGTTTGACAATAGGCTTGGAATATTTGAGTATCGAAATATAAAGGATTCTTTATTTAAGGGCTATGTAAGTGTGCAAAAGAACTTTAATTTCTATATTGCTGAACCACATAAAGCAGTATTTGATTTCTTATACTTCAGAATTCCTATCAAGGACCTACGAAATCAAAATGCTGTTATAAAATACCTTGATGAGTTTAGGATAGACTTCGAAGATATGGGAAAAATGGAGCTAGATAAATTTTATAAACTAATTTCAAAAGTTTAACCATGTCTGAAAATACACTTATTCCAAAACTGAAAAGAGTAGCAGATAAGTTGAAAGCAGAGGGAAGACCGGAAAATGTAATAGTAAATGCTTTGAAAGAAGAACTTCAATATTATGTCTTGGACTTTGTCTATAACCATTCTAATTACTCGAAATTAACCATGTATGGAGGGACTTTGTTAAGAATAGGTTATGGGCTGACTAGATTATCAGAAGATCTCGACTTTCAAACTACTCACCCTATAGATTTGGAGAAGTTGAAAGAAGAATTGATAAGACACTTTGCTAGCAAATATAACTTTGATATGGAGGTTAGCATAAACCCTAGAGATGATTCTGATACTAAGTTACTGAAACTTAGTTTTGACATCTTAGCTGAGTTTAATCTTGCCACCATTACTTGGACTAAACTGAAACTTCGATTCGATATTAATTATTTCGATAAGACTGACGAATTCATAAAAGAAAACTTGCAGATAGTTCACGATGGGCTAGCATTTTCCATAAAGACTTATGCCTTATCTACTTTGATGGCCAGTAAAATCGCTGCAGTATTATTAAGATCGAATAGAGGGATAAGAGGGCTTGTCTCAGATTGCAAGCCTCGTGATATTTATGATCTCATTTGGTACCTTCAGCGAAATACATTTCCTGATATTGAGTATCTTAGAGCAAAAGGCCTGCATTTTGAAACAATGATTGAATTATTCGATATATTGAAACTGAAAATACCTAATTTGAAGGATAGCTTATTCGAAGAAGATCTAGCTCAGTTCTTCTTTGATCGAAGTGATTTTGATAGTTGGTTTAGTAATTGGCGTCAGAAGTTTATCACGTTAATGGATGCTTACAAGATATATAGAGTAAAGGACTTGATGAGAATCAGTTTTAAGATAGATTTCTCCACCGAAAATCGAACTATTCAATATCTATTTTCTACTGATAATGTAAACGAATATATTTATTTTGCCATAAACATTAGTGACTATTGGTTTGAGTGGAATGATTTAAAAATCCCTAGTGGACATAGAATTAACGAAATTGAACCAAAAGTTGAAACAGCGTCAGGTTCAATTTTTGAGATAGACTATGAATATATCGGTTTATTCTATAGTAAGATTAAAGATTTCATTACCAGAAATAATGGTGTACTGTTTCGAAATCATCTAACCACCAAGCTTATCCGGGCCACTGCTGATAAGCTGGATCCTGAAAGGCAAGTATATTTGAATAGAAGATTATTAGAAAAAGTTCAATTAGAAGAGCTTACTTAAGGGTTCGTTAAGAGTTAGTTTGGCGGACATGCTCGTACATTGCGATCGCAGCTGCTACGCTCATATTAAGAGAGTTGATCTTACCGAATTGAGGAATATAGATGAGTTGGTCACACTTTTCGGCTACTTCATTACTGAGAGCACGGTCTTCGCCGCCGACGATTAATAGACCATCACCATCTAAATGAGATTCAAATATATTAATTCCACCGTTAGTTTCGATTCCGGAAACCATCATGCCCGCATCACGGAACATTTTAATAGTAGGGAAGAGCGAGCCGGAGTAAACCGGGATATGGAATACTGCACCCATCGACATACGGCCAATTGTAGCGGTTAACTCTTGCTTAGGAGCGAGGATAACTCCGGCGATGCCGGCTGCTTCTGCTGTACGGATAATTGCTCCGACGTTATGTTCGTAGAGTGCTTCGCGGATGTAGACATAGAAGCCGGGCTTTTCTTGCAATACTTTTTCGGAAAATTTCAGCGCTTCGATATTGCGTGCTTCTGCAACTACACCTTGATGATTTTCACCTTCAGCTAACTTATCTAACTCTTTGCGCGAGACTTCTTTAATAACGGCATTTTTAGATTTAGCTAAATTTAGAATCTCGGTGATCTTGGTGTCTTGATTTATGTCTTGCTCCAAAAAGACGGTCTGGACTTTATGGACGGAGCGGAGAGCTTCAATTGTGGGGTTGCGGCCGGGTATGTGCATGATTGCTGTGATTTTAGCAGAAATTAAGCAATTTCTCGTATTATTAACATATGTTCTGGTCTAGTAACTGGCTTTTTGACAATTGAACATACTTTCCGTAATATGTACATATATGTACAACTTGAGAAACGTATCTAAACAAAAAATATTATTAGAGCAAGAGCGCAGAATCTTTCGAGCTTCGGATCTGAGCGTATTGTGGGGGATTCAGAATAGAAATACATTGTTCACGACAATTAAAAGATATACGCAGAAGCAAATATTATACAGAATACAGAAAGGCCTATATGCTACTGTGCCTTTGCATAAGCTAGATCGTTATGAGATTGGCTGCGCGGTGGCAGGATCTCTCTCTTATGTAAGTATGGCAACTGTACTTCAAAATGAGGGGATCATTATGCAGAGTGTGAACAAAATTACTTTACTTGGTAGAAAGGAACTGGAATTTACAGTGAGCGGGGTAGAGTATGTGTGCAAGTATTTAAACCCAAAATACCTAATCAATAGGGTAGGGATTGTAGATAGTGTGCGTTATTCTATAGCTACCCCTGAGCGAGCGATTGCTGATATTTTACATGTGAGCCCGAAGTATCACTTTGATAATACTATGGCTGTTGAAAAATTAGATATTAACAAGATCTCTAAAGAGATTGGATATACATGATGACAATTCCTAAACCTGAAGATGCAAAACATAAAAATGAGATGTTCCGCTTGCTGCGAGAGTTACTTTCAAATGCTCTACTGTCAAACGAGTTGAAATTCAAAGGCGGGACTTATGCAGCTCTCGCCGGCTATTTGGATAGATTTTCGGTGGACCTCGACTTTGATCTACCTGATAAGAGTAAAAAGGATGAGATTCGCCAACTCTGTTATGGGATCTTTTCACAGCTGAATCTGGAGATCAAAGATGAAAGCAATAATCATCTAGAGTTTTTTCTCAAATATGATTCGCGTCCTAATACTAGAAATACATTAAAGTTAGAGATAAACGATGATGTAAGTCCGAATAATGGTTACGAGAAAGTCTATCTACGGGAAATTAACATGTATTGCAATGCCCATGATGTGGGGACTATGTTTGCGAATAAACTTGTTGCCGCTAGAGGTCGGTTTGTAAAGAATAACAAGCTATCTGGGAGAGACTTCTATGATATACATGCTTTTTTCCTGCAAGCTTTACCGATTAATAAAGAAGTGGTGGAAGAGCGGACTGGAGTGGGGTTTACCGAGTATTTAGCCTTGTTGGTTAAGCTGATTGAAGATGAAGTGAATGATGAAGTGTTATATAGCGACCTGAATCCTCTGCTTAGCAGCGATAAGTTGAGTTCTGTGGTGAAGAATTTGAAACCAGAGCTGCTGGTAATGCTGAATGATGAGATAGTGAGGGTTTCTTCTCAGTCCAGGTCTTTAAGTGACATTGCAAGGAATGCTCAGAAGCATGCGGCCAAAAAGATTGATGTTAATAAAGTCATGGAGGATATTCGCAGATAAGAGACTCTTGTTTACTAAGCTGGGTCTGAGACTCGAACTCAGGACCTGCCGCTTACAAGGCGGCTGCTCTACCAACTGAGCTAACCCAGCGCAGCAGGATTTTAGCAGGAATAAGGAAAATGCTGAAAGCAAAAGCCCGACATAATGTCGGGCTTAGGTTACTCTGGACTCGTCATATATACGATTACTGTACTCCTTACTAATAGCCGCCCCAGGATTGAGGCGGCTGGTGCTAAGCAATTGTTGTTGCTTTCGCTGGCTTGCGGCGGACAGGTTTCTCTAAAATCGGATTGTTGACAATCTGGGATTCTAGGTAGGCCTGCTTTGCTTCTAATATACATCTTTCCTGTAGCCATTTAGCATCTGTAGCGTGAGCATAGCCAGAGCGGAAGCTGCGCCAATTCTTATGTCGTTCTGCAGCACGTTCTCCTTGAAGCCTGATGATTTCAAGGAGACATTTCTTGATACCTTCTAACTCTGCACGCATTTGCTGGTGCTCAGTTAGACGTATCTGCATATACTGCTTATAAGCGGCTTTTACTTTACGGCCGCTTTTCTTTAGTAGTTCGTCACGATTATCTATAGCCGAATCCCGCCAGCCTGCATGAAAAGCCTCATCATCCTTATCAAGGACGCGGTACAGCTCATGCGCTTCGGCATTCGCTTGTTCTTTGATAATGTCGGCGAATGTTACGGCTTGGGCTTCACTCAGGTCTGTAAAATCGAAGCTTGTCACGATAGCCTCCAGGTATTTGAAAAAGATCTGTACATATTATATGTCGGATACGCTAAAATGTTGACATGATGTCCATTCAACCAAACACACCTAATATACTTCTCGAGCAACTTGGACTTGACAGCCAGGAAGCGGAGATATATTTGTATCTAATCAAAAATGACAAGAGTTCTGCATTAGATATTAGTCGTGGACTGCATCTAGGCCGAACTACTGTGTACCGGATATTGGACAGGCTTCAGGCTCGCGGGCTAGTTAATAAGATAAGCGGAGAGCTGGGGTTAAAGTTTCAAGCAAGTGCAATTGAGAATCTTGATTTGCTTGTATTACAGAAAGAGCAAGAAGTAGCCGCGTTGCGAAAAAGTGTCCCAGCTCTGATTAATCAATTGGATCTTATTCAAGCTGCCAAGCAACAAGGTTCAAAGGTTGTTTATTACAAAGGCCAGGAAGGTCTTAAACAAGTGACCTGGAACTCTCTGCAAGCTAAAGAGCTCTTAACGTATGAAGTAGAGATTATGGAATCATTTTTAGACGAAGAATTCGCGGAAAAGATGCGTCTAGAATATGCGCTGCGTAAGATTCCGATCCGAGAGCTTACTAACTGGAACTACTTTGCTCCTTATACTAGGCATGAAGAGCTTCCTAATAAATGGTGGCAGGCCCGGTATGTACCGGAGGCGGAATTAAAGATCGAGTTTGAGATCCTTATCTATAATGATGTCTACCTAATGTATAGCTACAAAGATGATGAGATTTTCTGTGTCGAAATCTACAATGCGCAGTTAGCGCAGATGCAGCGTAATCTATTCGAATTTATCTGGAAATCTGCAAAACCTCTGAAGATTATCGGACCAGGTGGTGAGGCTAAAGTAGAGGGATAAATTTCAAACTTGAGTAATAGAATTGAGCTAAATTAGTTACGCAAGAGTTACGCGATAGCAGAAGGTATATAGAATTCGGCCGAATAACTGGTATAATAAGTTGCTGCTGGTGGGGTATAAAACTGCGACACATACATATAGGAGAGACAAGTCCTGCTTATTCCATTGTGAGTATGTAGTCAGTCTCACCACTTGTTACATAGCAGTTCGTCTGCTTCCTTCCGGCAGCTTAGAGGACCTCAGCGTAAGCTGGGGTTTTGTTTGGAGTGGAGCCCTGTCAACCTCAGCATTGCACGCTTCGATTGCTGATAGTGACTAGGTTGGATAAATATATAAGTTATGGTAGTATCACGTGCTTCACAGCACTTAAGCTGGGTTAGCTCAGCTGGTAGAGCACACCCATGGTAAGGGTGGGGTCCTGGGTTCGATTCCCAGACCCAGCTTAGAAACCTCCTCAGGAATTAACTCTCCTTATGATATAATCGACATATACTAATGCAGTAGGGAGGTCATTGATGGACAAGCAGAAAAGTATGACAACTCAAGGTGAGCTACCTGATATCGGAATGTTTCCAAAAGATTTACAAGATGACATAACAGGCGGTTGGACATATACTAATCGCGATTTGCTAATTGAGCAAGGCCTTGATGGCTTTACTGTTTATCGCAAAACGGAGGACAGCGGTGCGCAGCTCGATATATTTGTCGGACTGGAAGAGGGTCATAAAAGAGTCCTCAGGATGCGCTACTATCCAAAGTATGCAGCTGTGTTTGCTTTTACCGTAGGCCCATTTGGTCTGTATGCGCGGCAACCTGTACCACCGGGAACGCTCAAGGAAGTAATTCTACTGAGCCAGCGCGCGATTGAATTCTGGTTGAAGTGGCAAGGTCTGCCTGATGAAGTACGCAAAGAAGTCGAGGCGCAGGCGGATTTTGTGCAGCAAATATTTCCCAGTAGCCAAATGCCGGATAGCGAACTGATGAATTTCATCTACGTCCGCATATCACGGTTACAGTCCCTGATGTCAGCTTGGGAATATGTCTTGCAAAGCCTGAGTATGGTGATATCGCTATCACTGATGATCATGTTGCCTTGGTGGCCTTGGATCCGCGAAGCAGGCTTTCCACGGAAACTGCTTTATATCAGCCCATGGCTAATCCTAGCCTGGATGTCTGTTTGGGGATTTGCAGCACTGGTAAGCCGGTGGCGTGTGGCATATAAAATGTCCACTATTCCCTGGCAGGTCATCGGTGCAATCCTAAAAGCATTCGGGCCACACAACACACAACGTCATCAAGTAGACCTGAATTAACTGCATTGTAGGGCGAGAGTTTACTCTCGCCCTTTGTCTTTTTTGTATAATTAATGATATGATCTCCCTGCATCCGGGGATGGCGGAGTGGCCAATCGCATCTGACTGTAAATCAGACGCCCTACGGGCTTCGGAGGTTCGAATCCTTCTCCCCGGATATTCAAGCAATCTCTTCGCGATATATCGACTTCTATAATCTAATTCCCTTTATGAAATAAGCTTTCTGGCATATTTTGCTACTTTATTTTTCTAGTATATAATCGTTGCATCTCTATAGTCTTATAGTATATAATAGGTATAGAGTAAATTAACCTGCAAGGGGATCTTTGAAGGGAGTCTATCATGAATATTCCAATCACTTTGCCACAGTGGTGGCCTTGGGGCAAGACTGACGCATCTGCTAAGGACAGTAAGTCTACCGAAGCTCGCATACCATTTAATTGGGGTGCAATCGTCCAGCCAGTCTCAGACCTCACATTCGTCGCGCTTCTGATTCTGTGTGCGTTGTATTCATATACACCGCGACCACTGATTCCAGTACGTGGTGATCATATATTCGGCGCTTTGGCTATCGTATACCTAGTTCAACAAGTGTACTTTCTATCATGTAAGATTGATGGTAAATGGAAATTGTTTTTCAAGGATGAGAGCTTTCGCCGTCAGAATACTCATTCGGGGTTATTTACCTCCTGGCTGCTGTCTATCGGTTTGATTTTCCCAATGGCACTATTTGTTGGTGGAGCGTATTTCTATCGCCCGTACATTGCTGTTATGACGATACTTTTGTCATGGAGCATAGTATGCGATTGGAAGTACCGCCCTCAGCCTTGGAAGCGACTCAAGTTTATCTGGTCGTACCTGAAAGCTACTGCGTTGTCTGTTATAGATAAAGCCCCAGAAGGGCAGAAGTCTGAGCAGAGCAAGACAGCACAATCGGTCTTGCAGCCTAAGCAATTGGCGAAACCTCAAGTAGCCAAGGCGGAAGTTGTAGATAACGCAGCCGCACTTGAGTTGGCTCTTAAAGGTGATCCTACGGGCGTGGAGCGTGTAGTCTCAACTCTGCGCACTCTGCGTAAGACAGACCGTGAACGCTTGACCATGAACTTGGAGAATCTGAACGTTCCTCCCAGAATGATTGATCCATTGATCACAGAACTGGAAGAGAGCCGGGATGAATATCCTAAGTGGGCAAAACAGATTGACTATTTCGCCAGGCAGCGGGATCGTTTTCTCGTAGTCCTTAACGGCAAGGATGTTAGCAAGGATAGTAAATAAGTATGTTTATGCCCTCATTTTTATTGGAGGGTGATATAATCGCCAAGCTCTTTCGACTAATTGGCAATAGGAGGTGTTATGGAAGTCTCGGCTATTTTTGCATTTCTTGACGCGCTAATGCCCCCAATAGTATTAGCATTTCTGTTTACATACTTCATCTTTAATGAATCATTTACAAACAAGAATGTAAATTTCAAAGGATGGGTAAGGGAACAACTGTTTAATACTGTTTTAACCGCGGGGTTTTACATATCCGTACTTGTAGTCTTAAAGTTTCCTACTTTGTTACGCGGAGAGGGTAATAGCATCGTGCAGTATTTGCTTAACATGGGTATCTATTTTATTGGGTTGCTATTTCTGACGTTCGTAATCAGTTGCTGGCTTAAAGTTTTTACCGAAGCGCCTTTGATCGGCCCAATTCTTCGCATAGCATTGGCAAGGACAACAAGACTTTGGTTACGTCATGTAAAGCCGGTTACTGCTTACCTAGTTCAAGTGACCATCGAAATGCCTAAATATCTTGGTAATGTAGCTAAGAATCATTGGTTTTGGCTAATAGACAGAGTTTTCGTACCCTTAAAAAGCTTTAATCAGCAGTTAGAACATCAAGCACAGCTTGAACAGTCATTTCTGGGTAAAAAGAAGAAGAAAAGAAGTGAAACTGATGCTGAGTCTGAAGATTATGATCAAGCATCACAATCTAACGCTAGTCATAAAGCAATGGCTAAAAGTGACTAATTATATTAACTTGTCAGAACTTTCTGGCAAGTTTTTATTATATAATCAGCCTTAATTAGCTTGCCCGTTTGCTTAAAATACAGTATCATCAACACGCTATGGCACGTAAATGCGAACTTACAGGAAGAAAAACAGCAACAGGACACAGCCGCCTTCATAAACGTGGAGCAAGCGGAGGTCGTTCTGGTCCTTGGTCCCGTAAAGCTCCAGCCAGCAAACGCACTTGGAAGCCTAACCTAACTACTGTGCGTGTAGTGGTAGATGGCAAGAATACCAAGATGAAACTTTCTATGAAAGCCTACAAGCGTATCCGTAACTTCGGCAGCTTGGACGGTGTGACTTTGGTAGCAGGTAAATAATCAATTTTGAGGCTTAGGATTTAAAGGTACCGTAAGGTGCTTTTTTGGACTCTGATTTTGTAGACACATTATGGATATATCATATTTACATATAGGATATGCTATAATCCTTTAAGTTGTTTGATAATTTCAAGGAGAGGAAAATGAAAGCGATAACCCGCTATTTCGGCTTTGGGATACTTCTGGCAATCGTGCCTGCGTTACTGATCATCAATTCCGCTAAGCCCATCACACAGATAGTATATCCACTATCACCTGCTGAGTCTGCATTGCTGGACAAGCTAAAAAGCATCTACGAGATTAAACAAGATGCTAGCGATCCAGCACATTTTACACAGTACTCACTCGGTTATGACTCCAAATGGAGGCGCCCAGCCTACAAGATAGGAGAGGGCAGGCTCAAATTCACTACACCCAAGGAACCAAACCGTATATGTGATATACACTTTCCAAATGGCTATTACCAAGTCCCATGCTTGTATGAGCGATGGTACTATGAAATTCCGAATGTGTTTGCCGGTCAAGGTAAATACAACGCTGATAGTGAGAATCTTGCCCAGGTATATGAATTTGCCCCGTACAAATGGCAGGGTATGAGTCTTCCTTCATATTATGAATGGGACGGCTATGAAATCTGGCGAGCTGACTATCCTACGTTTGATGTCAAGGGGGAACAAAAATTCATCCCTATCGAGATATCCAGTATTCCAATTTCTAGTAACAACAAGAAAGAAGGGCGCTGATGCCTAACACAAAATGGTTATGGACAGTCGTGGGTTTCGGTTTGGTGATATTGATTGCGGTTGCCTTGTACCCGTCAAACGTCCAGCAAGTAGATACTCCTGAGCGGGTACTGCTAAACAGGCTAAAGAGTATCTTCCAAATTGAAGGTGACTCTGCCGATTATTTCCGTCAGTATGAAGACGGATTCGATACGAGGCTGGGAATCCCAGCCAGGTTCCGAGGCGAAGGCATTGTGGAGTTTGTGATTCCCCAGAATCCAAACCGCATCTGCGATGTTCATATTGATACTCACTATTACCAGGTTCCTTGCAGGTATGATGAGTGGCATTATCAGATTCAACCAACTGAAGATCTGGAGTTTAAATTTCCAGTGACATTCGAAGTCTATGAGGTTGCTCTAGCCCGGCAATATGGCTACGAATGGAATGGATATGAAATGTGGATCAATGATGGTGTTTGGATATTCAAGAATAATGCGCTACACGATGTCAGGATTTCCAGCTTTCCCAAGTGACCCTCCAAACAACTTAGCCGCCAGATTTACTGGCGGCTTTTATCTCTGTGCTAAAATCCTTATATCTACATTCTATAGGAGGATTGTGATGCGTAGAATTGCTCTTTTTATTCTGCTAGCAATTGCGTTGCTGGCGTTGCCTCAGGTGATTCAAGCAGAGTTATCACCAATTTGTATTCCAGCATCAGATCAGGATATTAAAATTCATTGGGCTGATGAGGTCTCCGTCGTTTACACAACATTTCCTAATTCTCGACATTTAACTCAGCCTTACCTCTGCAAATACGAAGTTGGTAAAGGGTATCAGGAATTGGTAGCAGCAGGGTATGGTCTGGATGTGAACGATAAAGGCCAATTGCTATATGTCAAATATGATAACGGCAGGAAATTACTATATCTAAATGATGTACATATTCCTGTAGACTTTACAGACATAAGCGGAGCAGACATTAGCGAGTCCGGGCAAGTTGTCTTCTCCTCTTATTCCGCATCTCAGAAAAATGATGTGGTGGATATATGGGATGGCAGCAAGGTGACTCAGGTTACATTAGGGTATCATCCTATTTGGTCGCCCGATGGCACTAAGATCGCTTTCGGAAGTACGGAGGGTTGGGTATGCATTTACTCCTTGCCCGAAAAACGAAGTAGTTGTATACCTTTCACCAAGCTGGACTTTTACAACGGGCAGAACAGAGATTTGTTTACCTGGTTACCGGACAATAGGTCGGTCCTATTTACCCTGCATTTCTATCACATGGGTCTGGGGGAACCAGAGGAAAGTGAAGCGATGTTCAAATTAAATGTAGATGATATGAGCGTCAGTCGTATTGCTGACACTCTCGACATACCAGGTTGGTATATTGTGAATGTGAAAGATAGCGAAAAGTACCAACTGCGTGTGGCACATCGTAATAGCTTTACCTTGTGCCTTTCAAACACAGAGATTGTTGGCATAAATCTTGTAATTCAGGTGAATAGCCAGCAATGTTATGAATAGAAAAAGATCCC
>Ga0075421_100007932_pt1 | contig 13014 bp, 13 predicted proteins | sample SoiMetdeltSBSDD5_FD_75292 | JGI IMG/M metagenome (GOLD analysis project Ga0075421, IMG submission 75292) | Bulk soil microbial communities from a Populus tree surrounding site in Tennessee, USA - Soil MetaG P. deltoides SBSDD5 | ecosystem: Environmental > Terrestrial > Soil > Tree plantation... | reverse complement strand
GCCTTGGGCGCCACGGAGATCGTGGCGGCCGCCCGCGGTGTCTCCGACATCCTGGTCCAGGTCGCCTCCGCCGAGGATGTACGCGCCGCCGACCCGGACATGTCCACCCTCGCCCGGATCCCGGTTCGGGGCGTCATCGTGACGGCTCGTGCCGATGCTAGCAACGTCGATGTTAACGTCGATGTTGATGCCATCGATGTCGTTAGCCGTTGTTTTTACCCCGCTGCGGGGATACCCGAAGACCCGGTCACCGGATCGGCCCATTGCACCATCGCGAGCTGGTGGGGACCGCTACTTGGCCGCGATAAGCTTATGGCGCAACAACTTTCCCCGCGCGGCGGGACGCTGAGGCTGACCCTCGCGGGCGACCGGGTGCTCCTGCAGGGCCAGGCGGTGACCATCCTCGAGGGGCGGATCCGGGTGTGATCACGGTCGAGGAGATCAGGCGGATCGCCCTGTCGCTGCCCAGGACCCACGAGGCCCTCGTCAGAGACAGGATCAAGTTCCGTGTCGGCAAGATTGTGTACCTGGCCCTGTCCCGGGACGAGACCATCATGGGCTTCGGCTACCCGAAGGAGGAGCGGGCGGCGCTTGTCGCCTCCGACCCGGAGAAGTTTCTCATGCCCTCCGAGTCGGATATGCGCTTCCACTGGGTACAAGCGAGGCTCGCGGCCCTCGACCACGACGAGCTGCGTGAGCTGATCGTTGAGGCGTGGCGCATGGTGGTCCCGAAGAAGGTGTCGAAACTGGTCCCCCGATAGTCCCCCGATAGTCCGCCGCTGGTCGGCCGCTGGTCCGCCGCTGGTCCGCCGCTGGTTCATCGTCAGCGGCCGGAGGGTCCCCCGTCCTGGACCCTCCGGCCGGGCATTCCGGTCATGCTTGAGGGGCGAGCATGGCCCACGTCGGAGCCAGTGGCTTCACCCGCAGCCTCATGCGCGCTTCGGCCGGGTTGCGGTCGCCCTTTCGCTGGTTACAGCCGTGACACGCGGCCACGGTGTTGAGCCACGTGTTCTCGCCACCGCGGGAACGCGGCAAGATGTGGTCGACAGTCGTCCCCGCGCCACCGCAATACGCGCACCGGCGCCCGTCCCGCGCCAGCACACCCGCCCGCGACCAGGCCGGCCCGCGGCTGTGCCGCCACCGGGTCACCACATAGGTCACCAGCCGGACCACGCGCGGTATGGGATAGATGCCGATGACACGATCCGTGTCGGCCTCATGGATCACGGCCACCTGGCGCAGCAGCATTCGGATGGCGTGGCGGAGACTCACCCGGTGCAGCGGGCCCAGGTCGGCGTTGAGAACCAGCACTGCGTTCATCGGATTCATCTCCCTTCAAGCAGTAAGCCAGCAAGTCCACAAAGGGGGGCGAGCGGCTCGGACTGCCTGAAGGCGCCTATCCGCCCAACCCGCCCGGGCCACGCACGACCAGGCCCGCACGCGACACGAAGCATCGCGCGTCAATTGGCCTGTGCCACAACATGCCCGGCTCCCTCATCAGTGATCTCTCGTCGATACCCTAGGCGCCGCCTGGGACATCGACAACCGTTTTACATGCAACCGTACTGCGCTCCCCGATGCCATCACGTCCGCCGGTGATACTGGTTACGGCGAGGCACCTGTGCTGGATCGATATACCGCGGTGGTATGAACTCGGGCAGCCGGTCCGCTCCGAGCCGCACCCGCCAGTCACCTTGATGGATCAGCCGATGATGTAGGCGGCAGACCAAAACCCCGTTGTCCACACTCGTCTCACCGCCATCGAGCCATGAGCGGATGTGATGCGCCTCGGTCCACGTGGGCGGTCGATCGCACGCGGGAAAGCTACATCCGCCGTCGCGCACGATCAGCGCCTTGCGGATCGGCCCGGTGAACAGGCGGCGCTGTCGCCCCATGTCGAGGATCTGGCCGCCGGTCCCCAGCACCACTGGCATGATGCCCGCGTCACAAGCGATGCGGCGAACGGTGGCCGGAGTGACCTGCTGGCCGTTGTCCAGCTGCCCGGCGGACAGAGCCGCACGCCATGGCTCGTACCTCATGGTGACGATGAGCTGTGGTGCCAGGCCGCCGCTGGCGGGTAGCCGCCCAGAGGCCAGCGCCATCCGGCACACCTCGACAAGAGCGTCGGCGCGCCGCTGCCCCGGCGTCCGATCGTCCCAACCCCGCGCGTGCGCGCCCGAGCCAGAAGCCTCGCCGGTGCACGGGTGGCCTCCAGCGGCCTCGTCGGGCGCCTCACGGCGTGGCGATGGAACGGCTGCGTTCACACGCTTCGGCCGGAAACCGTTGGAGCGCAACTCAACCGTCCGTTGATCCGGCGCTGCGGGAAACGCGGCATCAGCCGGCTCATCGGACGCCACACCCGCATCGGAACCGGCAACGGATGGCGTGCAGGGGTGAGCGATGGCCGATACGCTAGCGGCAGCACTCCCGCCATCGCTGACGCACGGGCCGCTCGCGGTGGTGTCCGCGGATGGCGCGGATGGCGCGGATGGCGCGGATGTCGTTGAGTGGTCTGGGCGCGGCGCTGGCTCGGTCGCATCGGGAGACGGTGGGCGCAACGGGGACGACAACGAATCGATGGCGGCGGAGACGACCGCGGCGGACTCGGTATCAAGCCAGCCGGACAGGCGCACGCGGCCCAGATTGTCCTGGGACATGTTGAACGTGCGATCGCCCCAGGCTCGCGACTCGGCGTGCTCGAGCGCGTCAAGCTGATGCTGCTCAGCGACCTCGGGGGCGACGTGGTGAAGGATCCGCCGACCGATGATCTCGAGTTGCCGGGGCTCGAGCTGGCCGGCGAAGCGGATCATGGCGCCTTCGGCATCCGACCGCACCTCGGAATCGACGCTGGACGGCAGCTCTGTGATGACACGCTCGATCACGCCTGCCTGCTCTACATTGATCGCTGAACGGGCCAGCGCATGCGCGGTGGCGGTGAGCGGGTCGGCAAGGGCACGCGCGAGACGCAGCATCTGCTTGGCGTGCCGGCCGCTGATGCGCAGTCGGTCACGAAGCCAGGACACGGTCGAGGTGGCGCCGTCGCGGATCGGCAGGGCGCGCCCGTCGATCTCGGCGATGACCTCAAGCTGTTGCTGGGCAATGGATTGCGCCTCGGCGAAGAGTTTGCCGAGGCGGGTGCGCAGCTCGTCATCGGAAAGGCCGAACATCGACCGACCCTTGACGCTCCCCGCAGCCTCAATCACGAGAAGAGCATAAAAAAGCGGTACGACACTCAAGACCGAAGTTGATCGATCCACTCCAGAATCCCGAAGAGACGCACGTTACCTTGACATCTTGCCGATCTTCGGGGTCGATCGCTCTCCTGCTGCCACGCTGAGGGTCGATTACGACCAAACCGGCAAGTGGCGGAGGACCGCGAGTTACTGGCGCTCGTGCACGCTTAACGCGTGCGGCCGCGTGGTTTCAATCGCGTCGTGGGCAGGGGTGGTGCCGGCAGAGTACCGCCGGAGTAACCGCCGCCCACCGCCCCGAAACGCTCTGCACCCAATTGCTCCGCACCCAACTGCCCCGCACCCAATTGCTCTGCACCCAACTGCTCTGCATCCAACTGCCCTGCAATGGACTCCCATTCCTGCCTGAACTGGACGATCTCCTCATGGTCGCGGCCAACGAAGTTCCACCACATCACGATCTCCTCGTCGAACGGCTCGCCGCCCAGCAGCAGTGCCCGGCTCGGTCCGTGCGCCATGAGCCGGATCTCCTCGCGCCCCCTACCCAGGTAAAGCAGCGGGCCCTGCCGCAGCGTTATCAGTCCAATCTCGACGGCCCCGGACAGGACGAGGATCGCGTGTTCAAAATCCTTGCGCAGCGGCAGTTTCACCGCGGAGTCGGCATCAAGGGCGATCTCCGCGCCAAGCAGCGGGCTGTATGTCTTCGCCGCGGAGGTCGCGCCGTCGATCGATCCCATGAGGAGCGTGACCGTGGCGCCGGGACTGTCCATCACCGGCAGGTCGGCGTGATGCTCGAAGTGGGGCGCGACGCCGGCATGCTCGGAGGGCAGCGCCACCCACAGCTGCGCGCCGTGCAGGATGTCGCTGTGCGGCTCGGGCGACAGCTCGGCGTGAGCGATCCCCCGGCCCGCGGTCATGAGGTTGAGCTGGCCGGGCCGGATCAGCTGGCTGTTGCCCAGGCTGTCATAGTGGTGGATCTCCCCGGCGACCAGCCAGCTCACCGTCTGCAGCCCGGTGTGCGGGTGCGCGGCGATGCTCATGCCAACCCCGGCTCCTTCCCCGGCCCCTTGCCCCACATAGGTGGGGCCGTACTGGTCGAGGAAGCACCAGGCGCCCACCATTCGGCGTTCCCGGTTGGGCAGGGTCCTCGTGACGACCGTGCCGCTGCGCGGGGTCAGCTGTACCTCTCGTCCCTGCATCAGCTCGAAGGTCTGGTCGGAAGCCGGCTCGGCCCCGCACAGCTCCTCCTCGGGAGCGGTCTCGACGTTGCTCATGCCCCAACCATAAGGACGGCTGCCCCGCGCACGCGATCGTTTGCCAGATCGGTGAGGGCCGCGTCCGCCTCGGCCAGCGGATAGGGCGTCACCTCCACGGTGAGCGGATGCTCGGCGGCGAAGGCGGCTTCAGCGATGCGCAGAAATTCCCGCCCGTCCTCGCGCGTGTTGGCGGTGACGCTTCGCAGGTTGCGCTCCTGAAACAGGTGGCGCTCGTAGCGCAGCGGCGGGATGTCCGACAGGTGGATGCCCGCGATCGCCAGCGTGCCGCCGCGGTCAAGCGCCTCCAGCGCGGGCAGCACCAGCTCGCCCACTGGCGCGAACAGGATCGCCGAGTCCAAGGGCTCGGGCGGATTGCCGGACGAGGCCGATGCCGCCCCGAGCGACAAGGCGAGCTCTTGCGCGGCAACGGTTCTGGTCACCACATGAACCTTCGCACCGGAGTGCAGCGCCACCTGCGCCGCCAGGTGCGCCGAGGCCCCGAAACCGTAGATACCTAGCCGCCCGCCCTGCGGCAGCTCCGCCCGGCGCAGGGCGCGATAGCCGATGATCCCGGCGCACAGCAGCGGCGCCAGCTTTTCGGGGGGATGATTTTCCATCAGGGGGTACCCGTAATCTGCCGGCACGGTTGCAAACTGAGCGTACCCGCCGTCAGCGTCCCAGCCGGTATATTTCGAATGCGGGCAAAGGTTTTCGTCGCCCCGTCTACAATAGACACACACGCCGCAAGTGTGCCGCAGCCAGCCGATCCCAACGCGCTGCCCGACAGTCCATCCGGTGACCCCCTCCCCCAGCCCCGCCACCTCGCCGACGACCTCGTGCCCTGGGGTCACGGGCGAGGCATGCGGCTCGAGGTCGCCTTCCACGATGTGCAGGTCAGTGCGGCACACTCCGCTGGCGATCACCTTCACGAGCAACTCGCCGGGCCCTGGCTTGGGGATCGGCTTCTCCACGGCACGCAACCGCTGGCCGCCGCGCCCGCCCGGCCGCGCCACCTCCCACGCTTGCATCAGCCCTGCCCGCATCAGCCCTGCCCGCATCAGCCAGCTAACACACTGACAACCGCCAGCACATTTGACAACGTAGCGCCCGGCAGACGGTCGCGGACGCTGGTCCGTTAACATCCTGACGATGAAGGCCGATCACGTCGCCTCCGATCTCGAATCCATCGTCCTGACCGAAGAAGCCATCATTAGACGGGTCGGCGAGCTGGCCCGGCAGATCGAAACAGATTACGACGGTAAGGACCTTGTGCTCGTGGGGATCCTCGGCGGCGCCGCGACGGCCACGGTCGACCTGGCGCGGGCGATGGAGCGCCACGTCGAGATCACCTGGATGGCGATCCGCTCCTACGGTATGGGCGTGCGCTCGTCCGGTTCGGTACGGCTACTCAAAGATATCGACATCGATCTTTCCGGACGCAACGTCGTCATTGTCGATGGGATCATCGACACCGGCCTGACCGCTCAGTGGGTCGTCTCCAACATCACGCACCGTGGCGTCGCCTCCGTGCAGATGTGCGCGCTGTTCCGCAAGCCGTCCGCACCAGCTGACGCCAAGTACATCGGCTTTGACGTGCCCGACGGGATGATCGTGGGGTATGGCCTCGACTACGCGGGACTGTATCGCAACCTGCGCTGCTGCGCGGTCCTTGCGCCGCATGCCATCCGCGCCGCGGTCAAACGGTGAAGCCCTTGACGAGCAGGCCTACGTACCTAAGCTTTCAGCGGGTGCCGGGCCGATCGGCGAAGGGCCGCTCCCACTGCCGCTCGGACCGCTGCTGCTGCGGCCGGCATCAGGCCCGGCGGTAATAAGCCCCGACGGTAACAAGCCCGACAGCAATGAACCTCTAGTTCAGGGTCTTTTCGCGTGGAAGTACCACAGATGGCGATGGTCTTTAAAGAGACGAGCAGGCGGAGGGGGTACCAAGGAGCAAGCTCCGGAGAGCAAATCTGAGGGCCGGTGTGCCTCGGCGTTCCATCCGGCCGCCGCCAGCCACGCTGCGGGATCGGTGAGCGCGCCGACGAATGGCGAGCCCCGGCGCACCATCCACTCCAGAAATCCGCGGTGCGCCGGATCGGTCAGGAGTGCGGGATGCGGCACGTCGCCGGTGAGCCACGAGCCCTTCGCCGACGCTGCGGTCAGCTTGTCGCGCAAGGCATCCGCCTGCGCCCGGTCGAGGTAGTGCAGCAGCCCTTCCACCATCCACACAGCCGGGCGCTCCGGATCGAAGCCCGCCTCCAGCAGCGCGACCGGCCAGTCGTCGCGTACATCGGCGGCGACGGTGATCCGGTCGCATGTGGGCGGGCCCAGCCGGGCCACCTTCCTGTCGAGCTGGCCCGGCAGGTCAAGCTCGAAGAAGCGCAAGTCGATGGCGAGCTCGGCCGGGAGGGGCAGGCGCCACGGCCGTGTGTCCAAGCCAGCCCCCACGGTGACCGCCTGGCGCACGCCGGCCCCGGTCGCGCGCTTCAGTATCTCGTCCCCGAGGCGTCCCCGTACCACGACCGAGCCGCTTGGCCCGCCTAGCCTGTCCAAAGTCGACAGTTGCCCGGCGGCGGCCTCCGGATCGGTGATCACACGAAGGGCGTACTCGTCGTTGAAGTAGGCGTCCGGCCGCTGGTGTTCACGGTCCCGGATGGCCGCCATCCAGTGGCTGGTCACGCGGACCGGCTGATCTTTCATATGTACATGATCTAAGTTTCGGCACCTGCCCACCGGCAAATACAAGGTGATTTGTTGACGGTTGGTTCTTATTGACGGTTGGTTAGGGCACGGTCCGCTCGATCGCCGCCCGCCCTTCCTCTTCGAGGACGCGCCGGGCCCACTCTATGTTCTCCGGCGTCGGGTCCTTGCCGGCGGCGATGGCGAAATCCCTTGGCTCCCAAGGCTGATCCGCACCGGTCTTGGGCCGCTCCGGCTGGCCTGGGGTGCCGGACCGGGCTGAGGTGCCGGGCTGCGCTGAGGTGACGGCAGGGGCTAAGGCGCCGGGCTGGGTTAAGGTGCCGGGCTGCGCTGACGTGCCGGGCTGCGCTGAGGTGCCGGGCTGCGCTGAGGTGCCGGGCTGCGCTGAGGTGCCGGGCTGCGCTGAGGTGCCGGGCGGGGCTAAGGTGCCGGGCTGCGCTGACGTGCTGGGCTGGGCGAACGTATCCGGCGCCAGGGCGGCTACGGGCGTCTCATCCTCGACCGCTCGCTCAACCTCATCCGTGTCCTCCAGCGCCATGATCCGGCCAGCCTCGCTGCGGCGTTCCCGCGCGCCCCCGCGCAGGCGCTGTGGATCGACCTCCCGCTGCGGGGACCGGCGCAGGTACTCGCTCTCCAGCTCGGCCATGCGCGCCGTGTGGTTGATGAGAGCGTCGTCCGACGCGTGGCGCAGGGTGTCATGGCGCGTGCGGTGAATCTCGGCCAGCTCGCGCATGAGGTCTTCATCGCCGAGTTGATCCGGGGGTACCCCGATGTCCGTTTCCGAGGCGGAGACGGTGACCAGATCCAAGGCTTCGACCACCTCGTCCTGGGCGTACTCCCCCTCCGGCAGGCTGTCCAGCGCGTTGACCACTTCGATCGGTGCGTCGCCGGCGACGGCCCGGCGCTGGATCTCGTCGCGGGTCAGCCGCTCCTGACGCACAAACATCTCGTCGAGTGTCGCCTCCAACTCTCGCATGTCAGATTCTTACCCATTCATCCCGACGCTCAACCCCTTCCCCATCCCCGCCCGAGATACCCGCCGAGGGCGTGATGGTGGCGTGGCGCGGGTAGAGGTAACCACATGGACCACCGAATCCGGGGCGAGGTTGCTCGGGCCGAGCTGGAAGAGCTGGGCGCCAAGCACTATCTCGATGTCCGCGCGACCATCCGCCGGATGCTGGAGAGCCTGCCCGGCGGGTCATGTGCCGCCTTCGCCGCCGCGATCACCGAGCGGGTGCACCAAGGCGGGCCCGGTTCCGACGCGGGCGAAGCGCGGGATGTCGATGCGCTGGTCGCTTCGGCGCGCCCGCTGCTAGACACGGTGTGGGATGGCGTGTTGGGCTCACCGGACGCGGACGAGTCGGTAGCCCAGTCGCTCGCGCACTTTTATCAGAGTCGATACCTTTGCACCCACCGCCACGACGATCCGGCCAGCATGGCCGACCACGTCGCGATGACCTCCCTCTACACCGCCGAGTGCTACCTGCACGGCTGCTGGGAGTTCGCCGCCTGGAACGGGTGGCGGGGCTTCGACGCCGCCGCGATCCGAGCGGCGGGCGACGACCTCTGGCCGCACCGCCGGCCCATCTCGATCACCACTTACGGGTGGGAGCTGGCGCACCCGCTGGTCCAGGGCGAGCTGGAGCGGCAGCTGGAGGACATCGAGCTGCTCACCGGCTCGGACACCGAAGCCGTCAAGCTCAGCTCGGATCTGGTCGACCGGCTACGAGCCTGACCGGATTCCTCCGACCACAAACAAAATCTGACCACAAAGATGGCACAGGAAATCACTGAGATGCCGACTTGCCGCCGGGGACGCCTAGGGAGCAAGGTAGTCGATGTGGAAAACGGGGAGTCCGGGCTTGCCGAGCTGTTCGCCGAACTCACGGGCGCTTTGCTTGCCGGTGTCGGGCCGACCGAGGTGCTTGCTCTCCTGACGTCCCGCTGCCCCGCCATGCTGCGGGTCGAGTCGGTCGGCGGTGTCGTTATGGACGGCGGCCAGCTGGTGATCACCGGCTCCCACGAGACGGCGAAAGCCCTGATGCTCTACGAGATGCAGTGCGGGCACGGCCCGAGTTGGGACTGTTTCGCCAGCGGCCAGGCGATCGTCAACGTCGACCTGACCACCGCCGCCGACCGTTGGCCGGTTTACGCACCCCGCGCCGTGTCGGCCGGAATCACCACCAGCACCGCCCTGCCGTTGCGTGCACGCGCTGAACTCGTTGGGGCGCTTTATTTCTGCGGCACTTGCGAGTTCGCCGCGGTTCGCGTCGGGCAGGCTCTCGCCGACACCGTCGCCGCGATCGTTGCCACGCAGCGCGCCCTCGCCAGCAGCGAACGCACAGCCAACCAGCTGCAAGCAGCGCTGAGCAGCCGGGTGCTGATCGAGCAAGCCAAAGGAATCATCTCGGAGCATCGACAGGTACCCGTCGATGATGCTTTTAAATTGCTAAGATCTCACGCCCGCGACACCAGGCGGTCGATTCATGAGCTGGCAAGGGAGGTTGCCGAGGGACGCGTCATACCCGGCCTGCTCCCCGGGCGGAAATCGGCGGCCCCGCGCCGGGTGGGGCAGCGATAGGCCCGAACCGGCAAACCCTGCGATGCCTTCCGCGGCCCGTCTGCAACGCCTTCAGCGGCACTTCCCGCGACGCGCGGGTTGCGTGATGGGGGTGCCCGCCGAAAGTAGGATGCGTCCGGGGCACGGTTCGCGATAACCTTGACCGTGAAATTGCCAAATGTCTATCTTAGGCGATCTCAGCGGGGAGCGCAATGATCGACATCTCGCATGCCCGGAAAGACCATGTGCATACGGACCTTCTGGAGCGGGTGGCCGAGGGTGACTATGAAGCCTTCGCCGCTCTCTATTTTGACCTCTACCGTCCCGTCCAGCGCTACGCCCAGATGCTGCTGACCGACACCGTGGATGCGCAGAATGTCGCCGCCGCGGTCTTCGTCGAGATGTGGCATACCGCCCGACTCCGCACGCCACTTCAAGGACACGGCTCTGAAGGGCACGGCTCTGAACGGCACGGCTCTGAACGGCACGGCTCTGAACGGCACGGCTCTGAACGGCACGGCTCTGAGCGGCAGACCGTGCTGCGGTGGGCGCTGACGATCACCCGGCGGCGCTGCCTCAAACGGCCACGACCGCTGACCGGTGCGACGTCCGCCAAAACGCTCGCCGACAAGCACCTGACCTGCCAGCTTGGCGTCCTGCTCGCCGCCGCCGGGGCTGGGCAGGCGACCGCCTGCTGATGCTTGGAGGGTTTAATCTGGCATTTGATGGACAGGATCTCGATCGAAGCGATCAACCGCTTTTCGACCCGGTGGGCCGACCTATCCCCTCCCACTGTGTCGACCGTTTTCTCGGCCGCCTGCGCATGGCCTCTGCTGGCCTTGCTCTCCGCGGCGGCCTCCGGCTCCGTGCGGGTTGAGCTTCAAGATGCTTTGGGGGTCCCCACAACCGCCGCGCACCATCTGTCGGTAGATGTGCTCGCCGGCCTTGCCGACCTGCCCGGGGTTGCTGCCGCGCTCGGGCTCTGGGCCAGGGACGACCTACCCCTGCGTCCACAATGGATAGAGAGCTTGCCACCCGGCGTCCTCGACCGCCTGAGCGGTAACGCCGCCGCCGACAAGAAGCGCCTCGACGCCTGGGCGAGCGAGAAGACGAGCGGCCTCATCGGCGCCATGCCCGTCGAGGTGAAGCCCGCCACCGTACTTGTGCTCGCCACCGCGCTTGCCTTGCGGACGCAGTGGGTTAGGCCGTTCACCGATGTGCCGACGCGAGCCGGCGCCGGTCCCTGGGCACGGCTCGGGACGCTTGCCGGGCTCAAGCGCAGCACCGGAAACCTCGACGACGTCGCGGTTTTGGACACGCCCGGCGGCCCGATCACCCGGCTGCGCCTTGAAGGCAACAACGGCATCGACGTATATCTGCTCGTGGGCGAACCGGAACGGCCCGCCTCCGGGATTCTTGCCGGCGGGACGTCCTCCACCGGCATCGAAGGATCGCAACTCCCATTGGGCTTCAACGCCCCCGGCCTTACCGTGGAGGAGACCCGGGCCGCCGACTCGCGCCCGCAACTCGCCGTGCGGACCGTGCGCTTCACCGTCCGGGCCGACCATGACCTTCTCGCCTCGCCGCTCTTCGGCCTGCGGGCCGCCTCGCAGCCGCCGCGCTCACCCGGTCACCACTTCCCCGGCATCAGCGCCGACATGCTCCTGGTCGATCAGGCGCGCCAGGACGCCATGGCCACCTTCAGCTCGACCGGTCTCGAGGCCGCCGCCGTGACCGCCGTGGCGATGACCCGGGCCGGGTTTGTGCGCCCCGACAAGACACGCAAGACCGTTCGTGTCACCCTCGACCGCCCCTTCGGCTTCTACGCTACCCACCGCGAAACCGGCCTCATCCTCGTCGCGGGATGGGTGGCCGAACCCGAGCTCTAGTCCCGTGTCCACCGGGTGGTGGACAGGCCGGTCCAACCGGCGATGGGCGCGGGGGACCTGACCGCGACCGCAGCATCGAGGCATGAGTAGTAAGAGTGCCGTGCGGGTGCGCGGGCTGCGGAAACGGTACGGCGGCAAGGCGGCCGTCGACGGCATTGACCTTGACATCGAGTATGGCGAGTGTTTTGCGCTGTTGGGTCCCAACGGGGCCGGCAAGACTACGACGGTCGAGATCCTTGAGGGGCACCGCACCAAGGACGAGGGCGAGGTCCATATTGGACCGTCTAAGGCCGAGATCGGGATCGTGCTGCAGGAGGCGGCGGACGCGGGCGACCTGACCGTGCGGGAGATGGTCAGCCACTTCGCCGGCTACTACCCCAACCCGCGCGATCCGATGGAGCTTATCGAGTTCGTCGGCCTTCCGGCGGGCAGGCGGATCCGGACCCTGTCGGGCGGGCAGCGGCGCCGGCTCGATGTGGCGCTTGGGCTGGTGGGCCGGCCAAAGCTGCTCTTCCTGGACGAGCCGACGACCGGTTTCGACCCGGAGGCCCGGCGCCAGTTCTGGGACCTGATCCGGGCGTTTGAAGGCACGGCGGGCACCACGATCCTGCTCACCACGCACTATCTCGAGGAGGCGGAGGCCCTGGCGGACCGGGTGGCGGTCATCGTCAACGGCCGAATCGTGGCCGAGGGCGACCCGAAGACGCTGGGCGGCAGGGCGACCGCCAAGGCGACCGTGCTATGGCGAAACGCCAATGGGACCAAGGACGACGGGACCACCGTGGAGGCGCTCACCGACGACCCGGTCAAGTACATCCGGGAACACCCGGGTGACATGCCAGGGCTCACCGTGACCCGCCCCAGCCTCGAGGACATCTACCTTCAACTGATCGGAGAGCACCGATGAGCCCAGCACAGATGAGCACGGCGATAAGCAGGGGAATCATCGAGCTGAAGCAGTTCTTCCGGCAGCGCGACGCGGTCGTGTTCACCTTCTCCCTCCCCGCGATCATGCTGCTGCTCCTCGGCTCGATCTTCTCCGACGAGGTTTCGGGTACCGGGGTCACCGCCAGCCAGATGTTCACCGCGGGCATGATCGCGGCGGGCGTGGCTTCGACGACGTTCGTCAACCTTGGCATCGGTGTCGCCATGGACCGCGACGACGGCACGATCAAGAGGCTGCTTGGGACGCCTATGCCTCGCACCGGGTACCTCCTGGGAAAATTGGTTTTGATTCTGGTTTTGACCCTGGCCGAGGTGGCAATCCTGCTCGCGGTCGGTGTCGTCCTATTTGGACTTGATCTGCCGACCGATCTCATGCGGTGGTTCACTTTTGCGTGGGTGTTCGGGCTCGGCGTCACCGGGTGCAGCCTGCTGGGGATCGCGGCGAGCAGCCTGCCGCGCACGGCACGCAGCGC
>Ga0075421_100007931_pt1 | contig 13014 bp, 9 predicted proteins | sample SoiMetdeltSBSDD5_FD_75292 | JGI IMG/M metagenome (GOLD analysis project Ga0075421, IMG submission 75292) | Bulk soil microbial communities from a Populus tree surrounding site in Tennessee, USA - Soil MetaG P. deltoides SBSDD5 | ecosystem: Environmental > Terrestrial > Soil > Tree plantation... | reverse complement strand
GATCATGCTGGATTTGCGGAGCGGATTCGCCAGCTCACCGGCGCGCCAGTCAGAATGCACCGGCGTGAGAACGAGCTCCTGAAGAAACTCCGGGCCGCTGAACAGTGGTTGTCCTGGCAGGATGAGGTGCTGCAGTGGGCTCGCGTGCCTCACTCCGCTCGGGGCTGCATCCGGGATGCCTTTCAAGAGATGCAACCTTTTTTTCCTACGCTGGCGGCCGACTCTTACATTGAGCATGGCGAAATCATTCCCACTGCATTAGGTCCGATGAAGGCGCTGTTGACCCCAGGTCACTCACAGGGACATCTCTGCTTCTACGTCGCCGAAAAAAAGCTCCTGCTTGCCGGCGATCAGCTCTTGAGGCCCCGGACGCCGCATCTGGAATGGTACGCCGAAGGCAATGCGCTGGCCGACTTCCGGGCTTCTCTGCGGCAGTTGCAAATCCTTAGCGTGGACTGGGTGCTGCCTTCGCACGGACGGGCATTCGCTGAATCGGAGGGCCGCATTGCGTCTCTTCTGGATTGCAGCCGGGATATGGGCAATCGGATCGCGTCGCTGCGAGCCAGAGGGAATGAGTCTGCTCACCAACTGGCGCTTGCTTATTGGAAGCGGCCGATGACGCCGTTCGAGCATCGGAATGCGGTGTTTGAGATGTTGGCTTATATTCAGTAAGACGAACAAACTAAAGCTTGTTCCACATTAGTGGGTCATCGGGTAGATGATGTAGTTGACGCCTAATTTATAGGCAAAAGTCGTCATTCGTTCCGGGTATCGCGGTTCGTCGGCCCACTCCCAGGCGTCGCCGTAATCCTGGTTGAAGCAGATCGCGACCATGAGGCGGTTCTTGTCGTCGTAAATCCCGCGCCAATAAGGGATCTGTCCGTCATAACGCTCATACGTTCCACCGCGCATGGCGACACCCACATTGGCGACTTGTACCTTTTCATCCAAGTCGTAAAGAACGTGAAAGATAGCGTCGGTGTTTTCGATTTCCACAATCGGCCGATCGGGAAAGATGCGACTCATGCCGGCAACAAAGCCTTCCCATTCGTAACCGCCATGGAAGTCGTCGATGAAGAGGAATCCGCCTCGGAGCAGGTAGTCCCGCACTTTCGCGGCTTGGCGATCGCTCAGATTCCAGCCGCCGACTTCAAGAGTATAGACCCAGGGCCAATAGTAGATGTCGTCGTCATCGAGGTCGAGGTCGACCACCTGCTCGGCAGATCGGGCATGGATGCGCGTTAACCGGCGCACGCCTTGCAGGAACTGGCGATCCGCCTTAGGATAGTCGGTCGCCCAACGGCCTCTGCCCCTGCCTCTGCGTCCGAACCCGCCGCCACTGCCACCGTTGGTATATCGCAGCCGGGCGAACGCCCATTCTGTCTTCTCGTCGAAACCCGGGGGGACGGGCGCCGGATTGTTCTCTTCGTAGGGATATTCGCGGAAGCCGTGTTGCGCCAGTAAACCGAGCAGCGGTATCACAATCAGACTGGCTCTGGCGAGGTGTCGGGCCCGCATGCACACAGCGTATCACGCGGCGTGTCTAGTGCGTCATCGAGTAGATGATGTAGTTGATGCCCAATCGATAGGCTTGCGAGGTCATCTTTTCCGGATACTGCGGCTCGTCGGCCCGTTCCCAGGCATCGCCGTAGTCCTGATTGAAACAGATCGCGACCATCACCCGGTTCTTGTCGTCGTATATTCCTCGCCAATGAGGAACCTGGCCATCGGGGCGCTCGTAGGTCAGACCGCGCCAGAGGGCTGCGACGCCGGCTACTTGCACCTTTTCGTCGAGATTGTAAAGCATGTGGAAGATGGGATCCTGGTTGTCGATTTCGACAATGGGGCGGTCGGGGAAGATGCGGTTCATCGTGGCTGCAAAGCCGTCCCATTCGTAGCCGCCGTGAAAGTCGTCGATGAAAAGGAATCCACCGCGGAGTAGATAGTCGCGCAGCTTCTTGATCTGAGGATCAGTGAGAGTCCAGTTCCCGACTTCCAGCGTGTAGACCCAGGGCCAGTAGAAGATTTCGTCGTCGTCGAGATCGAGATCGACAACCTGCTCGCTCGAACGAACATGCAGGCGCGTCAGCCGGCGGACGCCCTGGACAAAATGGCGATCGGCTCGAGGGAAATCAGTCTGCCACCCGCTGCCGCCTCGACGGCGGAATCCGCCGAAACTGCCGCGGCCGGTATAGCGGAGCCTGGCAAAAGCCCATTCGGTTTTCTCGTGGGCATCGGGCGGAACGGGCGCAGGCATGTGCTCTTCGTAGGGATATTCGTGGAAGCCGCGCTGGGCAAGCAGCGCCAGAGCCGGAATCACGATAAGAGCTGCTCTCGCGATGTGCCGGGCCCGCATGCTCCTACAGAATATCACGTGCTACTTTGGAACTAGTGCCCTTCTCCTTCCGGCTCCTCCCCCTGGTTTTATGTTCCGCATCGTTATTCGCTGTTGATCGGCTGCAACCCGTCGAGGTAGCGCGATTTCCGCTTGGCGCCTCGTCTGTCGTGTTCGACCGCCAAGGATACGGTTACATTTCGCATGGTCGTTTCATCAGCCGTCTGTCGACAGACGGGAAGAGCGCGATCTGGGCGGAAACGGGCGCGCCGCGAGGTCACGCGATCCTGCCCGACGGCACGCATCTGGTCTGTGACGCCAGTCACCGCGCGGTGCTGCGCCTTGATGCGCAGGGCAAGACGATCGGCGCTGCGTCGTCGGAAAGCGATGGCAAACCACTTCGGGAGCCGAACGACCTGGCGCTTGATCCTAACGGCGGATTTTACTTCACCGATACGGGTGGGGCGCGCGATGGGCCGGCCGGCGCGATCCATTTCATGGATCCTGGCGGCAGGACTCACCTCGCAGCGAGTGGATTGCACTATCCGACTGGAATCGCGCTGCGGCCCGATGGAAAGTCGCTGCTGATCGCCGAGGGCATGCGCAATCGCATCCTGACGTACGATGTCCTGGCGCCGGGTAAACTGGGGCCGATGAAGGTGCTGGCCAATTTGCCCGGTAAACAGAGCGGACAGATCGATAATCTGCCGGACGGCATTTGCCTCGATCTGCGCGGCAATCTCTACGTGGCTCATAACGGGATGAAGGTGGTGGAGGTGATCAGCCGGAAAGGGCGTTGGATACGGCAATACCCTGCGGGGCTGCTGATGACGAGCGGCGTGGCGTTCGGCGGTTCCAGGATGAATCAGCTCTACATCACCGGCGGTCTGGGAGAACAGGGAAAGAGTCAAGGGGGTCTGTTCCGGCTCGACCTGCGAAGTGTCCGTGGTATTCCACCACGCGGGGCGCAAAAATAGGCAATCCAAAAGCGGTGAATTCCCGTAGCTTGTCTTGAAAGGACGTTAACAACGTATGACAAACACAGAGATCGTTAAGGGAATGTATACGGCGTTCGGCCGAGGCGACGTGGCAGGTGTGATCAACGCTTTGGCCGATGATATTGAGTGGACAACGCCGGGATCTAACGCGATTCCGTATGCCGGCACTTATCGAGGCCGGGACCAGGTGGGCGTATTCTTTCAGAAGCTGGATGCGGCCTGCGAGCTCGATCCGTTTATGCCCGATCAATACGTGGAGCAGGGAGACACCGTAGTCGCGCTGGGTTTGTATACGGGCCGGGCGAAGGCGTCCCAGGCGCCATTCAAGACGAGCTGGACGATGACCTTCAAACTGCGGGCGGGGAAAGTGACGCGTTTTGAAGAGCACATGGATACAGCAGCGCTCGAAGCTGCCTTCTCGGCCCCGGCCAAGGCCGCGCGCATTTGAAGACAGGCTGCGTCGAAATTCCCGATTCGCCACTGCGGCCCGGCGCCGGGCCGACCAGGATCCACTATCGGGAATCCGGCGCGGGAGCTCCTCTCCTCTTTCTTCATGGAGGATGGGGCTATGAGGTTTATCCCTTTGACAACCAGGTCGCGGCGCTGAGTGGCCGGTTTCGAATTCTTATTCCGGACCGGTCGGGGTACGGGCAGTCGTCTCCTATCTCGTCGCTGCCGGCGGATTTCCATCGACGCGCGGCGGAAGAGACGCTGCGATTCATGGACGCGTTGTCTATCGAAAGCGCCGTGCTGTGGGGCCACAGTGACGGCGCCGTCATTGCCGCGCTGCTGGGGCTCGACGCGCCGGAGCGGGTTCGGGCCGTGATTCTCGAGGCTTTTCACTACACAACTCAGAAAGCTCGATCATGGGGCTGGATGCGAAGCGTCCTGGCGACTCCGGACTCTGTCGGGGAGCGCTCAAAGGCGGCTCTACTGCGGGATCACGGCGAAGAGTGGCCGAAGGTGGTCGAGCGCAACGCAAGCGCGTGGCTCGAAATCGGACGGATCGGCACGCCGGATCTGTATAGCGGGAAATTGGCGGAGCTGTCAGCGCCGGCGTTGTTTATCCACGGCGCAAACGACCGGAGGGCGGAGCCGGGCGATTTGGACGCGGTGCGTCGAGCGTTTCCGACGGCTGCAGTCAGGATTATCGAGGCCGGCCACAGTCCACACAGCGAGTTGGCGTCGGCGGAGGAGTGCACGCGGATTGCGAGCGAGTTTCTGGAAATTTATTCGTGAGCGCGGATCTGCGCAAGTCTTTGGAGAAGAACTTGGGAAAGGTCAGCTTCGATCTCCGATGTGATAGCGCCGACCTCGTCGAGGTCCTTAAGATGCATCTGGTCCTTGAGACGAAAACTCGTGAGCTTCATGCGGACTAGATCAGTCAGCGGAACCAACCGCACTCCTTGAATTGTTCGACCACTTCTTATCTCCGGCGCTGGTTCAGGATATTCTTGGCGAACCTTCTCGCCGGTGAAAATCATATGAACCGCTCTTCGGGCCGTTGGCTGTCCGATCTGAACGAGCATGTCCACGCCCGCGACATGCCGGTATTTCAATCCAAACGGCTCGACGGATTTCGCGATTTTGTCCAGATCTTCACGGCGCACGATAATGTCGATGTCCTTCGTCAGACGGCCGGCATCGGCATCGGCCTCTTCTACGTAAAGGTAGGTTGCCAGACCACCGACAACACGGTAGTCAAGCCCGGCCGAAGAAAATGCCTTCTCGACCAAATTGGCTAGATCAAAAAGATCCTTCACTCGTTTCTCAAAGAAGGTATTAACGTAGACCTGCACGCGCTAGTCTCCCGCGACCGGAGCCAATTCCCGGCTCGGCGCCTTCTTCTTCCGCTTGCCGAAACGCTCCTGCGCGCTGGCCATGTAGGTGTAGAACACGGGCGTGAGGTAGAGCGTCACTAACTGCGAGAATACCAGACCGCCGACAACGACGAGTCCGAGCGGCTGCCGCGCCTCGCCGCCGGCGCCGTAGCCCAGCGCGATCGGGACTGCGCCCAGCAGCGCTGCCATCGTCGTCATCATGATCGGACGGAAGCGGATGAGGCAGCCCTGATAGATCGCCTCCATCGGCTTCATGCCGCCGCGTTCGGCGTCGAGAGCGAAATCGATCTGCATGATGGCGTTCTTCTCGACGATGCCGATCAGCATGATCAGGCCGACAAAGGCGTAGATGTTCAGATCCATGTGGAACAGATACAGCGTCAGCAGCGCGCCGAAGCCTGCCGAAGGCAGTCCGGACAGAATTGTCAGCGGATGAATGTAGCTCTCATACAGGATGCCGAGCACAATGTAGACCACCATGATCGCGACAATGAGCAGAACCCAGAGGTTCCCGAGCGAGGTGCGGAAGGCCTTGGCGGCGCCTTGAAAATTGGTGCTGATCGTGGAGGGGAGCGTGTTGTCGGCTACTTCTTGAATTTTACTGACGGCGTCGCCTAACGCGTATCCTGGCCTCAGTCCGAAGGAAATTGTCGCTGACGGAAGCTGGCCGTAGTGGTTGATCGCTTGCGGCCCGATTTCCTGTGTGACCGTCGCTAAGGTGTCGAGCGGAATCAGGCGGTTTGAGGGCGACTTGAAATACAGCAGCGACAGCGCCTTCGGATCGCTCTGAAATTCCGGCTTCAATTCCAGCAGGACTTTGTACTGGTTGGCGGCGGAATAAATCGTCGACACCCAGCGGGGACCATAAGCGTCGTACAGCGCGTTTTCGATGAGGCTGGCGTTCACCCCCACGGCCGCCGCCTTGTCACGGTCGATGGTAATGTTCACCTGCGGGCTCTTGATCAGGACGTCGGTGGTGACATCCTGCAAGCCCGGAAGTTTCGCAACTTCCGCCTCCAACTTTTCGGCGGCTTCGTATAGCTCGCGTTTGTCGGGCGACTGCAGTGAGAATTGATACAGGCTCTTGGTGACCTGGCCACCGATGCGAATCGTGGGCGGATTCTGCAGGTAGATACGCATTCCCGGAAACCCGGAGAGCTTCGGGCGTAGATCGTCGATGATTTCGCCTACTAACTGCTTCCGCTCCGCGCGTGGCTTGAGCCGAATCAGGAGTTGGCCGAAATTTGGGCCGCCGAGTGTTGAAGCCGATGCGCCACCGACGGTCGACATGAAGGCGTCCACGTTCTCGTTACCTTGAACAACGTCGGCGATTCCGCGCTGGTACTCCGCCATCTGACTGAACGATGTGCCCTGCGCGGCTTCGGTTACCGCGACGATCTGGTCGGTGTCCTGTTCGGGAATGAATCCCTTCGGGACATGAATGAACATGTAGACGGTGGCCACCAGCACGACGACGAACACCACCATGGTTGCGGGACGAAAGCGCAGGACGAGCTTCAAGCTTACGTCGTACACGTGCAGCATGCCGTCAAAGAAGCGTTCTGTAACCCGGTAGAACCAGCTCCTCGCCTGCTCGTGCGGCGGCTTCAGGAAGCGGCTGCAGAGCATCGGCGTCAGCGTGACGGATACGACGCCGGAGATGAGAATCGCGACACAGATGGTGACGGCGAATTCTTTGAACAACCGGCCCAGGATTCCGCCCATGAAGAGCACCGGGATGAATACGGCCGCCAGCGACAGCGTCATCGAGACGATGGTGAAGCCGATCTCGCGCGATCCGTTGAGCGCGGCCGCCATGGGACTTTCGCCCATCTCCATGTGCCGGACGATGTTTTCCAGCATGACGATCGCGTCGTCGACCACGAAGCCGATGGCGAGGATGAGAGCCATCATGGACAGGTTGTCCAGGCTATAGTCAAGCAGGTACATCACGGCAAAAGTTCCGATGATCGAAAACGGCAGCGCCAGGCTGGGAATGACGGTTGCGGAAAGGTTCCGCAGGAAAAGGAAGATCACCATCACGATCAGTCCGAGTGTCAGGACCATCGTGAACTGCACGTCGTGGTAGGACTCTTTGATCGTCTCCGAGCGGTCGTAGAGGATATCCATCTTGACCGAAGGCGGAAGTTCTGTCCTAAATTGCGGCAGAAGGTCCTTGATCCCGTTGGTCACTTCCATGGTGTTGGTACCCGGCTGCCGCTGGATGGCGAGAATTACGGCGCGTTCATTGCCCTCGCGGCGGTAAAACCAGGACGCCGTTTTATCATCCTCGACGCCATCTTTGATGGCGCCGAGTTCTTCAAGCCGCACCGGCGAGCCGCGGCGGTAGGCGACAACTAGCGAACGATAAGCCTGTGCGCTGGTGAGCTGTCCGGTGGCCATCAGGGTGAAGGCGCGCTGCGGGCCGTTGATGGTTCCGGTGGGAAGGTTGACGTTCCAATTCTTAAGCGCGGTCTCGACTTCGTTGAGTCCTACCTGGTGCGCCGCCAAGGCGTGCGGATCCATCTGGACGTGCACAGCGTATTTCTGCGCTCCGAGCACCTGCACCTGCGCTACGCCGAGGACCATCGAAATGCGTTGCGCAACCCTCGTTTGGGCGTACTCATCGAGCGTCCAAAGGGGCAGGGACTGCGAGGTCATGGCGATGTACAGGATGGGCTGATCGGCCGGATTGACCTTAGTGAAGGTGGGCGGCGTCGGCATGCCCGCCGGGAGCAATCGCGCCGACTGCGTGATCGCCGCCTGAACATCGACCGCCGCGCCATCGAGATTCCGGCTGAGATCGAATTCGAGCGTGATCTGAGTGGAGCCGAGCGAGTTGGTGGACGTCATCGACTCGAGGCCGGCGATCATCGAAAAGTTATTCTCGAGAGGAGTCGCCACTGCGGCCGCCATCGTCTCGGGACTTGCGCCGGGGAGCGCTGCGGTCACCAGCAGCGTGGGAAGATCGACATTGGGAAGATCGCTAACCGGGAGCTGCCGGTAGGCCACGGCGCCGAATAATGCGATCGCCGCCATCAGAAGGCTGGTGGCGATAGGGCGCTCGATGAAAGTCGCCGAGATGTTCATGGCTCGACGTTGACCAATTTTCGCGGCGGCGCGCGGTGGATTTTTAGCCGATTCCAGCGCTCGGCCAGCCCGGCCATGTAAGTGTAGACCACCGGCGTCAGGTAGAGGGTCACGGCCTGGGAGAACAGCAGTCCGCCCACAACCGCGAGACCTAGGGGGCGGCGCGACTCGCCTCCAGCGCCATATCCGATGGCCATTGGCAGCGCACCCAGAAGCGCCGCCATAGTCGTCATCATGATCGGGCGGAATCGCGTCAGGCAGCCCAGATAGATCGCTTCCGCAGGAGTCTTGCCTAGTCTCCTCTCGGCGTCGAGCGCGAAGTCGATCTGCATGATGGCGTTCTTCTTCACGATCCCGACCAGCATCATCAGGCCGACGAAAGCGTAGATGGTCAGATCCACCTTGAAGATGATCAGCGTCAGCAGCGCTCCGAATCCTGCTGACGGCAATCCGGAAAGAATCGTCAGCGGATGAATGTAGCTTTCATAGAGGACTCCGAGGACAATGTAGACCACCAGAATCGCGACCGTGAGGAGCAGCCCAAGATTTTTAAGCGAGCTCTGAAAAGCCTTGGCAGTTCCTGTAAAGCTGGTCTGCATGGTTGCCGGTAAGGTGCGATCAGCGACCTCTTGCACTTCTTCGACGGCGTCGCCCAGGGCAACGCCCGGCTTCAAGTTGAAGGAGATGGTCACCGATGGAAGCTGGCCGGACCGGTTGATGCTGGTGGGGCCGGCGTCGCGCGTGATTTTAGTGATGGCATCGAGCGGCACGAGCTGGCCGGTATTCGATTTCAAATAGAGCGCCGAGAGAGAATCGGAGTGCTCCTGAAATTTGGGATCCACTTCGAGCAGAACTTTATTCTGGGCGATGGGCGTGTAGATGGTGGAAATCCAGCTCGGACCGAAGCCGTTGTAGAGCGCCGATTGAATCTGCTGCGCGTTAATCTGCAAGGCAGCAGCCTTGTCGCGGTCGATCTCAACTTTCACGCGGGGACTGGAAAGCTGCAGGTCACTGGTGACGTCTTGTATTGAAGGTAGCTTCGCGACCTCCGCTTGCAGCTTCTCCGCCTCCCGATAGAGCTCGGCGGTGTCGGGTCCCTGGACCGTAAGCTCATAAGCGCTTTTCGACTGCCGTCCACCGATTCTGATCGCCGGTGGCATGCTCATGAATACGCGCATGCCGGGAATGTTGGATACTTGCGGCCGCAGTTTTTCCATAACTTGCGCGGAGCTCAGCTTACGCTGAGACTGCGGAATCAGTTGCACCTGCATGCGCCCTTGATTACCCGAACCACCGCCGCCGCCTCCCGGGCCGCCACCGCCGCCGCCAACGCTCGAGTTGAACGACTCGATATTGGGATCCTTATATAGGATCTGGTTCACTCTCTCCTGGAGCCGGGCCATCTGCTGGTACGAAGTGCCTTCGGCTGCCTCGGTGGTCACACGGAGCGAATCGGAATCCTGATCCGGGATGAAGCCCTTGGGAACCGCGACATATAAATACCCTGTGGCGACTAAAAGCACGACGAACAAGACGGCCATTACCGGACGGTGGCGAAGCACCCAGCCAAGACTTCGTTCGTAAGTGCGATAGACGAACCCGAATATGCGGCCTTCCCGGTGGTTCTTCGAACGCTTCAGGAAACGGCTGCAAAGCATCGGCGTCAACGTTATGGAGACCAGGCCCGAGATCAGAATCGCCACGCAGATGGTGACAGCGAACTCGCGGAAGAGTCGTCCGAGGATACCGCCGAGGAATAGGACAGGGATAAATACAGCGGCCAGCGACAACGTCATCGAGACAATCGTGAAGCCGATCTCTCTCGATCCGTTTATCGCCGCCTGCAGGGGCAGCTCACCCTTCTCCATGCGGCGCACGATATTCTCCAGCATCACGATCGCGTCGTCCACGACAAAGCAGACCGACAGAATCAGCGCCATCATCGACAGGTTGTTGAGGCTGTAGTCGAGCACGTACATCACTGAGAACGTGCCGAGAATCGACAGCGGCAGCGCCATGCTGGGAATCATCGTGGCTGACCCGTTGCGCAGGAACAGGTAGATTACGACGATCACCAACGCTAGCGTCAGACCCATAGTGATCTGGATGTCCGTGAATCCTTCGCGGATCGTTTTCGCGCGGTCGCCGCGGATGAAGAGCTGCACTGACGGCGGAAGCTGTGCGCTGAATTGCGGGATAAGCTTCCGGATATCGTCGATGGTCTGGATCGTATTGCTTCCCGGCTGGCGCATTACGAAGAGGTTGATCGCTTTGAACGCGCCTTCCCGGGTGTACATCCAGGAGACCGTTCTCGAGTCTTCGGCGCCGTCGATCACGTTGGCGATCTGGTCGAGACGCACCGGAGATCCGTTTCGCCAGGCCACGACCATTGGCTTGTAGGCTTCGGCGTCGAACAACTGCCCTGTGGCCTGGACGTTGTAGGATCGCTGCGCTCCGACCAGCGTGCCGGTCGGGAGATTCACGTTCCAGTCCTGCACCGCCTGCGCGACCTCATTGATACCGACCTGACGGGACGCCAGCTTGTTGGGATCCACCTGAATCCGCACGGCATACTTTTGCGCGCCTGCTACCATCACCTGCGCGACGCCATTGACGGCGGAGATTCGCTGCGCGACGATCGTCTGCGCATACTCGTTGAGCTGCCACAGCGGCAGCGTCGAGGAGACGAGGCCCAGAAACACGATCGGAAAGTCGGCAGGATTGCTCTTACGGAACGACGGAGGGCTGGGTAGTCCGGGAGGTAGCAGAGGAGTAGCGGCGTTGATGGCAGTGGCGACGTCAACTGCAGCGCCGTCGATATCGCGAGTGAGATCGAACTGCATCGTGATCTGCGTGCTGCCGACCGAGCTGACCGAAGTCATCGAGTCGAGGCCGGCGATCGCGGTGAACTGGCGCTCGAGCGGGGTTGCTACCGACGAGGCCATTGTCGCGGGATCGGCGCCCGGCAGGCTGGCTGAAACCTGGAGCGTCGGGAAATCGACATTCGGCAGGTCGGCGACGGGAAGGGCCCGGTAGGATACGACGCCGAACAACGCAATCGCCGCCATTAGGAGGCTCGTGGCGATTGGCCGTCGAATGAAGATTTCCGAGAAATTCACTTTGGTCTAACTCTCCGGCGTGCCTTTTTTGTCCGGCCTTGTTCGATTATTGTCACGCACGGCCACGCGGCTGCCGGGCGCCAGACGGAGTTGGCCTTCGGTGACGACGGTCTCTCCGAATTCCAGACCCTTATCGATCACCAGAGCCTGGTCAGACCTGACACCAACCGTAACGGGACGCGATTCCACGGTCCGGTCGGGCTTGACGACAAACACAAACTCGCCGGACTGTCCCGTCTGCACCGCTTGATTGGGAACCACTAGCGCGTTGGCTTGCATCGTCAGCCGGAGGTTCACGCGCACAAACTGGCCGGGCCACAACTTGCGTTCGCGATTGGGGAAGGTTCCCTTGAGCTTGATCGTGCCGGTACCCATGTCAACGGCGTTGTCGATGAAGGTGAGCAAACCGGTTTCCCGGGTTGAATTGTCATCCTGCGGGATCACCGTGACTGGTAGCTTTTGGACCGCCATGTACCGCTTCACGGATGCCAACTGCGACTCGGGGACCGAGAACGTGACGTAGATGGGCTCGACCTCATTAATCGTCATCATGTCCACGGTGTTGGCGTTAACGACGTTCCCCTGCTTGACAATCACGTTGCCGGTGCGCCCGTTGATGGGCGATCGGATCTCGGAATACTCAAGCTGTACCTTGATATTTTCGATGGTGGCTTCGGTGGCTCCGGTCTCGGCCTTGACGCTCTCAATAGCGGCACGATCGGCGCTCACCGCCTGCGCGATCGCGTCCGCATTGGTGCGGGTCTGCTCGCTCTGTTCCTTCGAGATGACCCCTTCCTGCATCAGCTTGGCGTAGCGATTGGCTTGCGCGATCGCGTACTGCTCCTGGGCGATATCGCGGGCCAGGTTCGCTTCGGCCTGGCGTAACTGCGCTCGATTCCTGGCAAGATTGGCCTCCACCTGCTGCAATTGCGCCCGCAGCGGACGCGCGTCGATGGTGAACAGCAGATCGCCCTCTTTGACATAGTCGCCCTCGCGGAAATGGACCTTCGTCAGAACGCCGCCAACCTGAGCTTTCACGGCGATGGTTGAATAGGCCTCGACATTGCCGATGACCTGTATGTCGACAGGCACGTCGCGGCGCTCCACCTTCGCTACCGTAACCGGCACGTCGCCACCGCCACCACCTTTTTTTCCACCTTTTGCGTTGCCGGGAGTCGCGTTGCTCGATCCGGCGCAGCCGTAAAGTCCCAGGCACACCAGAACCACACAGAGAGTGGGGCCCGCCCTCATCGCAGAAACCATAAAGGGAATCTTACCTTGAATGTCATCATAGAGTTGCAAGCCTTCTGGGGGGCCACGCCCGACGCAGGGCAGTATTCACGCTAGTCCATTGATTTGGCGTGAAATCGACGGTTTAGGTTACTTTAACACACCTTGATCCGGCGGCCCGAACGTGGCAAGATCGGGGGCGATGCGTCTCGCACTCGGTTTGGCACTATTGCTCCCACTCTGGGGCCAAAATGTAAAATTCGATTTACTTATAACCGGCGGGCGGATAGCCGATGGCACAGGCGGCTCGTGGTATTACGGCGATGTTGGAATCAAGGGCGACACCATAGTCGCCATGGGCAACCTTCGCCCGGCTGACGCTGCGCGGAGTATCGACGCGC
>Ga0075421_100007928_pt1 | contig 13015 bp, 9 predicted proteins | sample SoiMetdeltSBSDD5_FD_75292 | JGI IMG/M metagenome (GOLD analysis project Ga0075421, IMG submission 75292) | Bulk soil microbial communities from a Populus tree surrounding site in Tennessee, USA - Soil MetaG P. deltoides SBSDD5 | ecosystem: Environmental > Terrestrial > Soil > Tree plantation... | reverse complement strand
GCCTAACGTTCGTTGGAGCTGCCGAGGGCGCTATGGTGGCGGCGCCTTCGGCGCCGCATCTTATCTGATGCCCTCGCAGCTCAACTCGAGGCGTTAGGTGGCCGTTAACATTCCTCTGCGGTGCACGACAAACGTACATATGCCTTCGAGTCTCGGACCTCGCTTTATGGCGGTCGCGCTCTTCGCCGCTAGCGCTGCGCAACCACTACTCGCCCAGGACGGGTTCTGTAGGCCTGGCTATGCGGCCGCCGCCGACAGCGTAGCCGCCCGGTTTGACACCCACCAGTTCGTTTTCATGGGGAGCACGCACGGTTGGGGGAAGCAGCACGACTTCCAGCTATGCCTTCTTTCCCGCCCCGCATTCCAGCGCCGTGTGACCGACGTCATGGTCGAGTGGGCCAATCCCGTCTACCAGAACCTGGTGGACCGGTATCTCATCAGACTGGACCCCATCCCGATCGACTCACTCGCACCCGTCTGGATCGACACCGACGCGCCGGATCTCTGGGGCCGGCTTACGCTCATGCCGGCGTTCTATCAGGCGGTTCGCGCGATAAACGAGCACCTGGAGCCTGCGCGCCGCATTCGTGTTATCGGCGGGTGTGAGCCGATCGATTGGTCCACAGTCCAGACGCAGGAAGACGTGGCTCGATACCCCTACAAGGGCAATTGGGCTGCGCACGTCATCACGGAGCATTACGCCCCGGAGCCATCGCACAGACTCTTCGTCATCTATGGCGAAGGTCACGTCAACCGGCGCGGAGCGGTGACCGCCGAGGCACGCCTGAAGGTGAGCCTCGACCAGTGGTTCATGGTTGGCGTGATCCGCGAGCGTGGAACAGACGACAACCTCATTGCCAGGTTGGGCGATCCCGCGCAGCCATTCTACGCGGGAACGGCCAGGCTTCTCCCCGCTCCGCCATATCCGCGCGACCTGGCGATCGCCCGGGAGCAACCGCTGGAAGCCGTGATGAACGCCGTCGTGTACCTCGGCCCAGAGCCGGACCGCAGCATGTCACACACCGTAGACCTGACACCAGCGCAACAGGCCGAAGTTGCGCGGCGCGGCCGGATCAAGGGGGACCTGAGGCAGCTGATGCAGCTGAGGTACGGACACCGCGCAGACTGGTTCCGCGCACATCCTAACGACATCCCGCCGAGGCCTTAGCCGCCGTGGGAGGAGTTCACGTGGGAACCCGCGCGCCACCAGGCGCGAAAGCCTGTGTGACCGCCACCTAACAGGAGTTGGAACTGACAAGGACTACGTTTCGGACTCGCGGCCTGCGGCCGCTTTCTATATGATGTCCTTGCAGTTCAACTCTATCCGTTAGGTGACCACACATATCGCGACCCAATGGGCCTAGACCTCGTCGAGATGGTCATGGAGGTCGAGTCGGAGTTTGGCATCGAGATCTCCGAGGCAGATGCCGAACGGCTTCGCACCGTCGGCCTGCTGTTCGACTATGTTCACGCTCGCGTCGCACCCACGCCTGGCGTCGGTGTGCCGTATGCCGGCGAGCTTTGGGAGCGCTATCTCAGTGTGCTCGAGCGCGAATTGGGCGTCGACCGGGATAGGCTTCAGCCCACCGCGCGCTTCGTTGACGATTTGGGCGTCGATTGACCAAGCAACGCGGTGCGGGTCACCTGTGCTCGCACCTATGGCGCTCTCGCGATCGACGCCGAATTCTATTTGACAGACGTAAGCGGTCGTCCAACTTCAGTTCACGGACTGGCGGCCGTGGACGACGTGGCGTACTGCCGGCGTTCGTCGCGATGGCGCCTAACGAACGTTGAGCCTGACAAGCGATCTGCGGATGGCGCGCCACGCGGCCGGGCGCCTCTCTTTTATTCTGGAGCTCAACCCGGGAACGAACTGTTCTTCGAGAAATGCGGATTCGATCGAGGGGTGCAGAGTTAGTCGAAGCGAGAGTCACCCGGAGCTGCTTCAGGGATTGCCGACCGGAGGCTCGATGTCGCACCGTAACGGTCGTCCAGATCGCGGCGTCGGGCGCACGCTGCCAAACGTTATCTCGACACCGCCGTCGGGCCGGCCTATCCCATCGCACCGCAACTCGCCGGCGAAAACGTGCAGGCAGTCGGCGAGGAGGATAAGGACCACGGCGACGTGAAGAATCCGTAGTGACGTACGCGTTCGCATCAGCGATTTCACAGACAAGCTATTCGCATGAGATTCGGCGCGCGCTGCTCGCCGGTTGGCAGAGCCTTGCGCGAGCACCGAGGAATGAGGGGGACATATGACCACGCGAGTCGAGTTACTTCACGAGATGGGAGTGGCGACCACCGACGCCGAGCAGTACATCGGCCAGTTCGAAGAGGTGCTGCCCAAGTACGGCATCGCCGATTCGCGTCAGCGGCTCGCGCACTTCTTTGCGCAGATTCTCCACGAATCGGGCTGCCTTCGATTCGACATGGAGAACCTCAACTACTCGGCGGACGCGCTGCTCAAGGTCTTTCCGAAGTATTTCAAGACGCGCGAGGAGGCCGAGACTTACGCCCGCCAACCGCAGAAGATCGCCAATCGCGTCTACGCCAGCCGGATGGGCAACGGGGACGAGGGGAGCGGCGATGGGTGGAAGTACCGTGGCCGCGGGCTGATTCAGCTGACGGGCAAGGACAACTACAAGGCCTTCGCGAGCTGGGTGGGTGACCCTCGAATCGTCGACGATCCGGATCTCGTAGCGAGTGAGTACGCGGTCCATTCAGCCGTATTCTTCTGGGACAGCCGCAAGCTGAACGCGCTGGCCGACAACGACGACGTCGTGGGCTTGACGAAAAAGATCAACGGTGGCACGAACGGGCTTGCCCATCGTCGGGAACTGGTGAACAAGGCGAACGGACTGCTCGCGATGCTCAGCTTGGGAGGTCCGACGCCAGCGTAGAGAGTTCAACCCGAGTCTTGGTCCTGCCTCAACCGCTCTACGATCGCAGCCGCCATCGCTACTGGGAACTCGGGGACGGACGAGTCGTACTGCGTAATCTTCAGGCCGGTGAAGTTGCTCGGCAGAACCACTGGCCGCTCGTCACGAATGATGAACGTCGAGTTCTCGAGTCCCATGTTCAGCCCGATCTCGTGGAGCACGTTCAGATTGGGCGTCTCGCTGCCTGCCTGGGCACTCACGTCGGCCAGGGCCGCACCGCACCGCGAGATCAGCGTAGCGAGGAGCCGCAGATACAGCTCGTTCGTTAGGCCGACCCACGCCCGAATGGGCGTGTAGCCGGCGCGTGTCACAATCTCACGATAGAAGGAGAGGTAGCGGCCGCCAAACGGATCGGCGAACGGCATGATCACGAACCAGGTGTTCTCCTGCTTCGAGAGGGGCCAGAGCGCGACCACCGCCAACTGGTAGTACCTGCCAACCAACTCGGTCCAGAGCGGCTCGTCGATTCTGCCGGCGTCCCAGCCCGGCGAGGCCACTTCGAGAATCGCTGTGCGATCCAGTGCGTAGCGATCGATGACGGCATCGAAGTCCTTCCTTCGCACGCCGAACTCCAACCCTGCGTCGTCGACGCCGGCGAGCAAGTACATCGAATGGACGCCGAACACGAAGAAATCGGCGACCTCCTTGCTGCGCCGCTTCAGCTTGGCGAAGACATCTCTGGCAAGCGAGGTGAAGTTCGCGACGTATGCTTCGTGTTCCGCGGGAAGTTCTTCGTCGACTTCGAGCTCGCGCAGAACCTCGTTCATGCGGGCACGGTGCGCCGCGTACGTGACATCCGGTACGTCGAGTGCGCACAACAGGAGAAAGAACCCGAGCATGAGACCGTAGTACCGATCAACGAGCGGCTCTCGATCTTCCTCATGCAATTGGTCAGTCATGGCCGTCCATATGCGGCAACCAGTGTTGGCTCTTCCGCTATCAGCTCGATTCCCGATTCCCGACGCTGGACACGTTGGTCGCCGGGAATCAGCTTCCGAGAGACCTTCCGTGATGGACCTCTCCCGATGCTCCCAACAACCACCCTCGCGCACCTGCTCGTCGACCTGTTGTCGGCCGCGCCCGGGCTGGTCCCAATTTACCGGGAGCATCTCGCGCTTCACGACGCGCTCCTGCCCGACCTCTTTCTGACTCAGGTGACGGGCTGGCTCAGCGCATCAGGACGCTCGGCGGTTCCTGGGGGAGCGGGGGGCGAAGCGGCACGCACGCTCGTTGGCGTCATCGAGTCGCATCTCAACTCGGGTGATGCGGAAGTGCGAGAGCTGATCAGTCTGTCCTTTCTTCCGTCGATCGACGCGAGCCCGGCCAACGAGGTTCTCAGGCTACACTTCGGACCGTCACTTCGGGCAGAAGCCGCGCGCCGAGATGGCTGGAGCGACTGACGTCGCGGCGTCGTCACGGATACAGCGGCAGCACACGGCTCACCCTGCACAGCACCATATGGTAGCGGACCTCTCCAACGCGCTCGTCTACTACGTCGTCTTCCTGTTCTCCACGACGCTCCACGAAGCGGCGCACGCCTGGGCGGCGGCTCGCGGCGGTGACCTGACCGCGTATCACGGCGGCCAGGTCTCGCTCGACCCGATGCCGCACATCCGGCGCGAGCCGTTCGGCATGGTGATCCTTCCGCTCGCGAGTGCGCTCCTGACGGGATGGCCATTTGGGTACGCGAGCGCTCCGTTCGACCCACAGTGGGCCATGCGTCACCCGAAACGAGCGGCGCTCATGTCGCTCGCGGGTCCCGCGGCGAATCTCCTGCTCGTCGTTCTGGCGGCCGCGGCGATTCGCGCTGGCATCGCAGCCGACGTGTTCTATGCACCCGACCGCATCCGCTTCGGCGAGATCACCGACAGCAACGCGGGCGGTGTGTGGCCGGCGGTGGCGGTCATGCTTGGCGCGTTCTTCTCGCTGAATCTATTGCTGGCCGCGTTCAACCTGCTCCCGTTTCCGCCGCTCGATGGCAGCGGAGCGGTGCCGCTCCTGCTCAGTGACGACACGGCACGAAAGTATCAGACATTCATGTGGAGCAATCGCGCCTTCGGGTTGATCGGCCTCGTGTTGGCGTGGCAGTTCTTCCGGTACGTCTTCGACCCCGTGTTCTTCGGCGCGGTCAACCTGCTCTACCCGGGCATGCAGTACGGCTAACGGTGAACGCTAACGACTCCCGACTATGAGCTGGCTTTCCGATGCGCTCGGATATGCCAAGGAACGCCTCATGACCGAGACGCGCATCATTCGCGGCGTCAGCGTCGCCGTTTTCAACACGCGCCCCGACATCGAGACGAGTCGCGTGTTCGAGCGCCTCGACGGCGCCCTTGGCGTCATCGAGCGGTATCAACCGCACCGTCTCCGGCGGTTTCGGCGCGACGTCGCGGGCATCGTTGTGCGCCGCTTCCCGTGCCGCGCCGCGTTCTTCGGGGACACGCGGCAGTGTCTCATCGAGCTGACCTTCGCCGGGGGCGGACAGTTCTCGGACGCGCAGGTCGCGGCATCGGTCGTCCACGAGGGGGTGCACGCGCGGTTGTTGGCGATGGGGCTCGCGGGCCGACCGGGGTGTGAGGCGCGCGAGGAGCGACTGTGCCGCAAAGCGGAGCTCGAGCTCGGGCTCGCCGTGCCGGACGGTCAGGCGGTGGTGGAACGTGCGCTCGCGACGCTGACGCTCGACGACGTGGAGGTCGCGCCTAACGTCGACTGGCGAATCGCCGAGCAGCGCGTCGCCGATGCGGACGCCGCGGCCGCGGCGCAGCGGCGGCGCGGCACGGAGTCGTGAGCAGGATACCCATCGCCGCGCGCCCATCGGCAGGCCCGGCCGCGCCGTGACCCATCGCGGCGCGGCGCTCGTGCTCGCGGTGACCATCGCCTGCGGCCGGAGCGAGGAGAGACTAGTCGAGTCCACGACCAGCGCACCCGACGCACCCGTTGCTGCCGCTGTCGACCCACCCGACAGCGCGACGATCGCGAGCGCGGTCGAGGCCCTCGACCGGTTCCTCGACGCCTCACGCGAAGGATCCGCCACGCGGTCGACGTTGCGAGAGCTCACCGCGTGCGATTCCGGGGACGAACCGCCCGTCGCCGGCCCCATGCTCGCGGCGTACAGAATTCTTCCCGCGACGAGTCGCGCCGACACCGTCGTTGGCCGTGCCGTCGTGACGACCGTCGCGGAGCAGGACCTCGACCGCCGGCATCCCGGCTACTACATCGCGCGGCTGCGCGTGCGATCGGACACGCTCGAATGGGATGTCGTGCCGACAGCGAGTGGCGGATGGGTCGTGTGCAACGGACTCGCGTTCGGCCTGACGGCGCCCGATAGTCTCATTGAGTGGCGTCCGCAGGGTGCAAGCTGGTCACGCGCGCGGGCGCTCGCCGATTCCATCGCCGCCACCGCGGCGTCGCCCCCGACTACACGTCCGTAGCGGCCGTTCCGCTCATTTCCAGCCGTTGGTGCGTGGAGCTGTCCTTCGCATGGACCTTCTCCGGAATGCGCGTCATCGGCCCAATCGGCGTAGGATCTTCATTCTACATCCCGGTCTCGTAGCCGGTCTGGCGTATACCGAGGGAGCGGGAAGCAAGACCTAACGCTGATTTGAACTACAATTCCGCGGATTTCGCAGACGCCCTCTACTCGGACCCTTGAGTGCCTCGAGGCCGGGATCTAGAGGGAGCCGTGACCGTTAGGTATCCCGTCCGGAATACTTGGGAAACCACTAGACCGCAGAGGACGCGGAGGACGCAGAGGACGGCCGAGCGGGATGCTGGCTGTCGCAACCGACGAGAATGAGGGGAACAGCCGCCCGGGATGCTACTCTCCCTGAAGGCCGTTGCCCTCAGTCATTACCGCTGGTGCGTTCCTGCTGACCGGTAGGGTTTCCTCCGCGTCCTCTGCGGTTCAATGGCCTTCCTCCAACTGTTCGAACCGGGACGCCTAACGTGCGTGATGAGCCCGGGCTCCGCTACGGCTTTACCGGGACGCCGGGACGGGACACAGCCGCAGAGTCGGCCATCGGCGGCCGCCAGTCCACGCTCTCGAGCGCCGCCAGCGTCCCGGCCACGAGCTCCCCGAGGTCGCGCATCGGCTCGCGGACGTCGATCGGTTTGCTCTCCAGGACCTGGACCACACGGTTGCGCTGGACGTCGAACACCTGCAGCTGCAGGACGACCAGCGAGTCGGCGCGCGGAAAATAGAGCGCGCTCAGCATTGCACCGGCGCCCACGGTCCGGGCGATGGTCCGCGCCCGGGATCCCACCGCGCGCGGATCACCAACCGCCGCGACATCCACAACGTCATAGGCTGGCCGCGCTGCGATGGCGCGGCGAAGGCTGTCGGAGACCGCCAGCCCCAACGCGGCGACCTCGCGGCGCGTGTTGGACATCCGCGCTGCACTGAGCAGCACGCGGCGGACTCCGGCCGCTGGGGGCGGGAACATTGACGCGGGCCCGGGCGGCGTCGGCGCCGAGCGGAAGACGTCCATCCCCGCGCCGGGCGGCGGCAGCTTGCTACCGGCCGGCACATTGGGCACCGCGCCCGCCATCCGACTCAGCTCGCGAAGCTTCTCGATCTCTTTCGGATCGAACCCACGGATCTCGACGCGCCGCCCCTCACGCATCCCCGCCATCATACGCGCCAGGGAATCGCTCAACGCGCGCTCGAGGCGCACCGTCAGCGACTCGGCGAGTGACCGCTCACCCTTCGCGACCTGCGAATCGCGGCGCGCCGTCACGCGTTTGCGCACCGCATCGGCGATGGCGAGTGACTCGGCCCGCGTGAGCACGATGGGTGTCCGGATCGCCGAATCACCCGCGAGTCGACCGGCCGTCCCGCCGCTCGCGGCGACACCACCGCTCGCGGCGCCGGGCGCCGCCGCGGCCGCCGGCGTAGACGCCCCCACACCAGTGCCCGACCCGCCGCCTCCGCCACCCATCCCGCCGCTGACGCTACGGCGCCACGTGCCTAACGCGACGGCAACGCCCGCCAGCACGATCAGCAGACCGCCGGCGAGGAGCGCGCGACGCTGCAGGCGAGACGAGCCGCGTGGCGCCTCGAACTTCGGTGTCACCGCGGTCGACGCGCCCGTCCCGCCGGGCGGCGTCACCGCCTCGTCCAGCGCCTCGAGCAGCGCCTCCGCCGTCTGCGGGCGATGCTCCGGAAGCTTTTCCAGGCATCGCATGATGATCGCCGCGAGCGCTGGAGGCACATCGTCGCGGATCGTGTCGAGCGATGCCGGCACGCGCGTGAGCTGCGCGGCCATCGTCTGCTGCGGTGACGTGCCGACGAACGGGGACTGCCCGGACAGTAGCTCGTACGCGAGCAGGCCGACCGCGTAGATGTCGATCCGATGATCGGCAGCGGGATCGGCGGCGAGCTGCTCCGGCGCCATGTAGGCCGGCGTCCCGATCGCCATGCCGGCCGACGTCATCCCCGAGACGGGCATGGCGGCACTCAGCGCCTTCGCGACGCCGAAGTCGGTCACCAGCGCGTGCGACCCGATCGTGAGGATGTTGCCCGGCTTGATATCCCGGTGCACGACTCCACGACCGTGTGCGTACGCCAGGGCTTCGACCACGTCGTGCATGATCCGCACGACCTCACGGACGGGAAGCCGGCCGCGGCGCGCGACCGCCGCCCGGAGCGACTCGCCCTCGATGAACGGCATCGTGTAGTACAACAGCTCGCCCTCGGCGGTCGTGTCCGAGGACTGCGTCGCGTAGGACGCGTCATCAGGGATCGTTCCGTTCGACGGCCCGATTCGTCCCGCCGAGAGCAGCGGTACGATGTGAGGATGCTGTAGCTGGGCCGCGACCTGGATCTCCCGCTGGAATCGCTCGCGATTCACGCCTGCGGACAGCTCGGGCGGCAGCACCTTGATGACCACCTTCCGACCGAGCGCGTGCTCGGTCGCGGCGAACACGCGACTCATCCCACCACCGGCCAGCTCGTCGTCGATCCGGTAGGTGGCAGCGAGCGCGGCTGCGAGGCGATCGCGGAAAGCGTCAGTCACTGGCTGCGGCGGAGCGCCATGCCGTGCAATGGGTCGTCGATGACGGCGTTCAAGTTACCCCGGTGCGTCGGTGCGCGTAACGCCAGTCGGTCTCATCGTACGCGTGGTCAACCCTCGATGGACACATCGGTTCGTCCCAGCGGTTCACGATTATCGGTTTCGTGACCAATCCCGCACCCGCCCGCACTGACACCAACGCACGAAACGGCCGGTAAGGTGTACGTAACCGATTGGAGCAACGCGGCGGAGGAAACGGTTCAGCCCTGCCGTGCATCTAAATTCCAAGCCACTCGTCCCAACCTGACGGGAGTCCATTCAAATGGACGCGGGCGCGACCCGGGCTACCAAAGGCGGCATGGCTCAGCGGACGCGGCAGTAGCGGTGGTGGTGGTGGCGCGTGTGCCTTGATCCCCGGAGCGATAGTTCGTGACATCGGCGAGCGAGTTGCGGGCACGGCTCGAACAGTCTCTGGGAACCGTGCTCGTCATCGAGCGCGAGCTCGGTGGCGGGGGGATGAGTCGCGTCTTCCTCGCGCGTGAACGGGCGCTCGACCGCCAGGTCGTCGTGAAGGTGCTGCACCCGGAGCTCTCGGGCGTCAACGTCGACCGATTCCGCCGCGAGATTCAGCTCGTTGCCCAGCTGCAGCACCCACACATCGTGCCGGTCCACGCAGCGGGTGAAGCAGGCGGGATCCTGTACTTCACAATGCCCTACATCGAGGGCGAGTCGCTTCGCGCATGGCTTCTCCGCGAAACGCGTTTGCCTGTCGGGGACGTACTGCGGATCCTTCACGACGTTGCCGATGCGCTCGCCTACGCGCACGAGCGCGGGGTCGTACATCGCGACATCAAGCCGGACAACGTCCTGGTCAGCCGCCGCCACGCGCTGGTCACCGACTTCGGTGTCGCGAAAGCTCTTACCGCCGCAGCCCGAGGTGGGCACGACCCCGATCGCGGCTCAGGCCAGAACACGACCGGCAGCGGGCTGGCGATCGGGACGCCAGCCTACATGGCGCCCGAGCAGGCCGCGGGAGACCCGGCAACCGATCACCGCGCAGACATCTACGCGTTTGGCAACCTTGCCTACGAGCTCCTGACGGGCCGGCCCCCGTTCACTGCGCGGCCACCAAGCGAGATCCTCGCCGCCCATATCGCTGAGTCGCCCCAGCCGATCGAGGAGCTTCGCGACGACCTCCCGCCCGCGCTGTCCGCGCTCGTGATGCAGTGCCTCGCGAAGCGGCCAAACGATCGCCCGCAAACGGCAGCTGCTGTCCGAAGCGCGATCGAAGCAGTGGGTACGCCCGGCGGTGGCACGGTAGTCGGCCCGTCTGCGAAGCGGCGGTCGGCCCGACGCGCAGTGGCCGCGGTGGTCGTCCTCGCGCTCGCACTCGTCGCCGGAGCGCTCGCGTACGCCCGCCGTCCGGCGGTGCTACCGCAGATCGATGAGAACCTCGTCGCTGTTGCGCCGTTCAGGATCGCGAGCAGCGATGCCTCCCTCCGCTATCTGCGTGAGGGGATGCTCGACCTGCTGTCGGCGAAGCTGAACGGAACCACTGGCCCGCGGACCGCCGATCCACGTTCGCTCCTCACGGCTTGGCGACGCGCTGCCGGGAGCGACTCCGCCGACCTGTCGCGCGCGCGCGCTCTCGAAGTCGCGGAAGGGCTCGGCGCCGGACAGTTGTTGATTGGTGACGTCGGCGGCGACTCGTCGCGGGTCGTGCTGACGGCAGTGTTGGTGAGAGTACGTGATGGGCGAGCCCGTGCACCGGTGCGAATCGAAGGCGATCCGGACAGCCTTCCCCGACTCGTGGACAACCTCACGGCGCAACTCCTGGCGTCCGAGGCCGGCGAAGATGACCACCTGACGGCGCTCACGAGCACGTCGCTTCCCGCGTTGCGGTCGTTCCTGAACGGCCAGTGGCTCTATCGCCGGGGACGATACCGGGATGCAGCCCGCGCGTACGACACGGCGCTCGACTTCGACTCGACGTTCGCGCTGGCGGGGCTGCGGTTGGCCAGCGCGACCGGCTGGTTTGGCGAGCCGACCCTGCACGAGAAGGGCATCCGACTGGCGTGGTCGGGGCGCAGCAAGCTTGGCGAGCGTGACCGCACGCTGCTCTCCGCAACCGCCGGCCCGAACTATCCGGGCGTCTCGACGTATCGCGACCTTCTGGACGCGAAGCGCCGCTACGCGGAGCTCGCGTCCGATCGCGCGGACGCGCTGTTCGAGCTCGGCGACGGGCTGTTTCACTACGGCGCGGTCGTCGGCTATCCGGACGCCGAAGAGCAAGCCGCCGAGGCATTCCGACAGGCCCTCGCCCTCGACTCCAGTTATGCCCCGGCCGCCGAGCACCTCTTGCTCATCGAGGCGCGTCGTGGCGACACGATGGCGGTGCGACGGCTGGGCGAGCATTTCCTGTCGATCGACCCAGCCAGCGAGAACGCGGACGGCGTCCGCTGGCGGATGGCGGTGGCGTTAGGTGACTCCGCGACGCTGAACGAGATCACGCGACGGCGCAACGCCTTGACCCCCATCAGCGCGCTTACCGTGGCATCGGTGAGCCAGCTTCACGCGGTGGACCTCGACCGCGCACAGAGCGTGGCGGAGGCGGCGGTGCAGAACGCGCGCAGCCAGACGGACAAGTACTGGGCGCTCGTCAACGCACACGACCTCGCGCTCAATCGTGGTCGACCCTCGGTCGCGATCATCGCGAACACCAGGACGCGTGAGGCCACCAGTCCGACCGCGCGTGGATACCTGCGCGAGCGCGTGCGCGACGCGCTGTATTGGGACGGTGATAGCGCTGCCGCGGCGGCGGCCGTTCGCGAGCTGGAGCGGTCAGCTTTCGGCCCGACGCCGGAGAAGCCGAGCGATCGGTCTGCGCAGATCGTCGATCTCTGCAACGTGGAGTTGTGGCGCGCCGGGCACGACGACGTGCGGACGCTCGCGACGAGCGTGGCGCGGCTGCGGCGCCTCGCTGATTCGTTAGGCGACCCGGGAATCCAGTCGTTCGCAACCTCGTGCGCGACCCTGCTCGACGCGGTGAGTGCCGCGACGGTTGGTCGCGGCGACACGCAAACGACCCTCGCGCGACTCGATTCGATGCTGCAAACCGGACCGGGGGGGTTCGTTCAGGACGTGGGGAACCTGGTCCTCGCCCGACTCAAGGAACGCCGAGGCGATGTTCGCGGCGCGCTCGCCGCCGTGCGTCGGCGGGAGACGTTCCTGACGCGACCGCTCTACCTCTCCACGTTCCTTCGCGAAGAGGGCCGCCTGGCGGCGCTCGCCGGCGAGAGCGACGCGGCCATCGACGCCTACAGGCGCTACCTGATGTTGCGCGCTGCGCCCGAGCCGCCTCTCCGCTCCGAGGTCGAGTACGTGCGCGACGAGCTCGAGAAGCTCGAACGGGCGAACGGGCTGACCAAGGAGTAAGGGGGTCGGCGCCGCCTCACGGCCAGCCGAACACCACCGGCGTCTGTGCCGCCGAGCGTGCCCGCGCGAGGTCCGTCGGCTCGCGCCAGAATCGCGGGCGCCCGGACGAGATCGTCACGTTGACACCCCACCCGGCACCCGGGTCAGAGACGAGCGGAGTGACGACGTCGACGCGAAGATTTCGGCGGCTCGAGCGCGGCACGGCGAAGATCAGGCCCACTCCCGCGCCGACGCGTTGGTTCACGGTCTGCCCGTACGGCACGTCGCCAGCCCACATCTTCCCGACGTCGACAAACCCGGCGCCACCGAAGCCCAGGTACTTCGAGTAACCCGGAAAGATCAGCCGCTCCTCGACGCGCAGCACTGCGCGGCGCCCACCACCGGTGAACGAGTCGTCGTAGCCGCGCACCCCGGCGCGCGCCGCTCCAAGCTGCAGCTGGAAGGGCACGGTCGATCTCCACCCCCCGGAGTATTCCAGGCTCGCGATCCGGGTTCGTCGTCGTGAGGGGCGTGAGTACCACGCGAGGCGGCCTGCGGCGATCATGTCGTTCCACTCGCCGCCGGAGCGTCCGGACTCGACTCCGAACTGAATACCGAGGAACGACCGCGGCGTGCCGGTGCCCGCGTACA